>Ga0210386_10000169_pt1 | contig 55841 bp, 52 predicted proteins | sample IncBWH32OmetaG_FD_160091 | JGI IMG/M metagenome (GOLD analysis project Ga0210386, IMG submission 160091) | Forest soil microbial communities from Barre Woods Harvard Forest LTER site, Petersham, Massachusetts, United States - Inc-BW-H-32-O ...
CGCTCATACGAAACCTGCGTGATTTGGGGTGCGAGGCTCTGCACCGCCGCCATCGTTTCCGGCTCAATCTGGAATCCAAATCGCGCAGCGAACCGCACGGCGCGCAGCATGCGCAGTTTATCTTCCGCAAATCGGCGCCGCGGGTCGCCAATCGCGCGCACAATGCCCGCGCGCAAATCCGCGCGTCCGCCGACATAGTCGAGCACTTCGCCTGTCGCCGGGTCCAGCAGTAATCCATTGATCGTGAAATCGCGCCGGAGAACATCTTCCTGCGGCGTCTTGGAATAAATCACCTGATCCGGATGCCGCCCATCCGAATAGCCAACATCGGAGCGAAACGTAGCAACCTCGACTTCCATCGGCTTTTGCTGGGCATCCGGCTCCTGCGCTTGCAGTTCTCGGTCAAGCACCAGAATTACGCCAAATTTCGCGCCTACCGCAACGCTGCGCGGAAAAAGTTCCTGCACACGCTCCGGTCGCGCATCCGTACAAACATCATAGTCAGCCGGCTCGTGACCCAACTCCAGATCGCGCACACACCCGCCCACGAAGTAAGCCTGATGCCCGTGGCTTCGCAGCGTTGAGCAGATCTTTTCGGCCAGTTCCTGCGATGTCATTTCTGGATTATGCGCCAGTTATTCCACTGGAGAAAGGCTCACCGTGACTAGAATCAATCTACGCATGAATGATGGGATTTTAGCTGGTCTTAATGCTGATGCGGTGAGAACCGTCGATTTACTCAGAGGTAGTAACCTAAACCTGAAAAAACAGTCAGCGGGCTCCCGGCATGCAGTCTGATAACTTCAAGCCAGTGATCCTCATAAGCATCACCTTCAAGCACTATTTCCATCTGCCCCGTGCCTTCGACGTCTGCAATGTCGAGTACGGACCACTCCGTCACATTCGGTACATCAATATCAGTTTTCTGGAATAGTGATTTCCGCAATACGGTTACTTGCGAATCTTTGTCTATTAGGGCAATTACTTCGCACAAATCCAGGTCCGCGCCCGATTTATAGGAATAGTCTGCACCGGCCACTAGCCATCCAGACGTGAGCGATTTCATAACGTTGAACCGAATTTTCCCAGGTGCGATGTCCGGCAGCCCGAGTTTTCTTAATTCGTCGTGAAGGATCCTGCGAACTGATAGAGAGGGGTGACCAATTTCCTTACATACTGCGTCTTGTTTGGTCTCGTTCCATTCACAGCGATAGTCGGCTTCAACTTCGACACCATTCTGTATTTTCCTGGCGGATTCGATATCGCAACTGTCATCAGGTCCATTGCCAACTTGCGCCTTGCCGCAATAGTGACGTTTTGAGTAGGCTTTGATCTTTCCGCAGGCCACAGTAGTGCAATCGAAGCGGTGTTCATCCTGAGGACTGCCGTAAACATATAACGCGAATAGGGAGAGCACCGCCGTCAGTAAGGTCTGTCCTACAAAAATCAGGTATTCGCACGACGCAATAATATAATTCACCCTGAAGTGAGCGCAGACTGCTGAAAATTGAATTCTAATGCGTCAACAACGGTGCATATATTGCTTATTTTAAACCGTCGTCCTATCTATTAGCCAAATAGGATAGGTATTCGCACTCGAAACGCTGGTTTGAATATTTTAGAAACCAAGGCGATTGCATCTCCTCTTGACGCTCTTATAAATGGCCAGTCCAAAATAAAATCAAAATAGTCAGTATCACCACGCTTACTCCAGCAATGGGACCGAAGCCCCAACTTTTGCTATGCGGCCAAACTGGAAGACTCCCTAAGAGGGCAATAAGAACAAACACCGAAAGAATTGCCATCAGAAACATTTTTTCCTGCTTTCTTTTTTGGCTGGCTCAAACTAAGCGGTCTGCCCAGGGCGATCGTAAAGCGGCATAGTCGGGATTGGGAGCAACTCCACGAGAGTGTAAGTTCCCAGCGTTATGCCCAGCGGAATATCGCAAAGCGACAAAACGGCGGCAACCAGAGTGAATGTACGGCCAACACTCCGCCCTCCAAGCAGTGCGAGTCCGGCAAAAATCGCAATGAGACCGCAGATAACGGACAACACAATCGTGGCCGCATACAGGAAATGAAAAAGCCCCATCAAGGTAAACGGATCAGCTACACGGTTCAACAGTGCGCCAAACATCAAGGTAGCCGTGCTGGCATAAATCAGCAGGCAGGCCGCCATGATCAGACGTATCACTCCGTAAACGGTCCAAAGGACTCCCAAGGTTCCGAAATGAGGATTTGAATTCCGGAGAACAGGATTGCTTGAAGACATAACGGCCCCCTTTGAGCTTTCTCTCAAGTCAAGTATTGCTATCAGCGCATGAACAATCTTTTATAACTCGCAGTAAGAGGACATTCTGTTCACAACTGAACACGTAGTTTGATGAGGCCTGAATCAAAGGTGCTAACGCAGAGCGTACCCGACGGAGTTGTTAAATCCTATCGGGTAAACAGTCTATTCAGATGATGGGCGATACTGCTGATATGGCTCGTTCAACCCTGTAAGCGCTTAAAAAGTACTATTGAGGTGCGGTCTGATCGAACGCAAAAACTTCACTACTCGTTCACTTCCCTGCGCGATTTCGTCATCGAGCCGCCGAATTGAATTTTAGAAAAGCCGAAGCGGTCGCGCAGCGCATCCGTGGCTTGCGCGATGCGCTCCAGTTTTTCGCGGCGGGAAGCGTCAAGCAGGTCCAGCTGCTCGCCGCCGTGTGTGAAGGAGGACAGCGCCACGCCGACGAGCCTGACTTTGCGAGTGCGGTCACAATTTTTATCAAATAGATTTTTCAGAGTTTCAAACACAACTGGATCGAGATGCGTCGGCTCACGCAAAGTGTGCGCGCGCGTGATGGTTTCAAACCCCATGTAGCGGATCGTGACCGTCACGACTCCGGCGCTGAGACTTGCTTCGCGCAACCGCTTCATCGCTTTCTGGCATAGCAAGCTGAGCGTGGCATCGAGCAGCGCGCGATCCCGCGTGTCTTCCGAAAATGTGCGGTTGTGCGAAATGGATTTCGGTTCGGCGTCCACGAAAAATTCATACGTGTCGCCGCCATGCGCTTTTCTAAAGAGCGCCGTGCCCCAGCGGCCAAATTCCTTCTCAAGTTTTTCGCGTCCCATGGCGGCAAGCTGACCAACTTTGTGTATTCCCGCCGACTGCAAAGCGGCTTCCGTAACTTTGCCAATTCCGGGGATGCGCCGCACATCGAGCGGCGCGAGAAACGCTTCCTCGCTTTCGGCTGGAACCCAGACCAAACCGCGCGGCTTGGCTTGATCGCTCGCCACTTTTGCCACAAGGCGCGTTCGCGCGAGGCCCGCGGAACACGGCAGCCCGGTTTTGGTTGTAATCTCGCGCAATAACGAATCCGCGGCGGCAATGGGCGGACCGTGCAGCCGCTCCGTCCCCGCAAGATCGATGTACGCCTCGTCGACCGATGCCATTTCCACGACAGGAGAATATTTTCCGAGAATCGTCGCAACGCGGTCGCTCCACTCGGAATAAAGATGGTGCCGCGGCTCCAGAAAAATCGCGTGAGGACACAGGCGCCCCGCCGTGCGCAGCGGCATCGCCGAATGAATGCCATATTTTCGCGCCTCGTAACTTGCCGTTGACACAATGCCGCGCTGGTCCGGCTGCCCTCCCACCACGACAGGCTTCCCGCGCAACTCCGGCCGGTCCAGCAATTCAACGGAAACAAAAAATGCATCCATGTCGACGTGCAGAATGGAGGTAGAGGAAACTGAGGAAGTGGAAGACGTAGAGGAACTAGTGGACGCAGAACGAGCCGACTCCGTATCGGAATCACGCTTTGCCCGGTAAGTGACAAACTTTGGCATATTCGTGACACCTTCGTTCACAATATACACTGAGGCGAATAGAGGGCGAAGATTTATTTTCTGAAAAGCGTGCTAGTATTGTAAAAAGGAGCTCCTCGCAATGGGACAAATCCGTCCTTTCATCGACGACTCCGCTAGAAAATTTATCGAAGCCCAACCGCTCTTCTTTGTAGGGTCGGCCCCGCTCGATTGCAGAGGTCACGTGAACGTGTCGCCGAAAGGACTCGATACGCTTCGCATCTTGGGCCCCACCACAGTTGCCTATCTGGATCTGACCGGAAGCGGGATTGAGACCGTCTCGCATCTCAAGGAAAACGGCCGGATTGTCCTGATGTTCTGCGCATTTCAGGGTCCGCCGAAAATCCTTCGCTTGCATGGCAGCGGCAGAGTATTGGAGGCGGAACAAAAGGAATTTCGCGATCTGGCGGCGCATTTTCCCGATTACGAAGGAAAGCGGGCCATCATTTTAGTCGAGGTCTCCCGCGTTTCCGATTCCTGCGGGTATAGCGTTCCTTTGCTTCAGTTTCAGGGCGACCGCAACCAGCTTTTCGCGTGGGCAAATAAATTAGGTCCCGAAGGCTTGAAGAATTATCGCAAAGAAAAAAATCACGTGAGCATCGACCGCATATCCGGCCTCGAGAAAAAAGAATGAGTATCATCAAGCGCAGCCACTCATTTCCTCCTGGACCGTTTTTCGTCTCGAGGAAAAATAATCGATGAATCGTATTCGCTTTGTAAAATTTCTATCAGGCGGGCAAAAATTCCCGCGGTTTTTATATTCTTTCCTGTGATTGCCGAGCTGTGCGCGCCGCCACATTTTGTCATGCATCATTTTTGGTGTCTAAAAAGTTAAGAGCATTCATACCTTAAATCATGTACTCAGAACGTTCCTCTTCGGTACGCCAAAATTCGTCACTTCAGTTTCTATTTAGCAAAGGCGTTAAGCCATGTGTGGTCACTTACCTGCACTTAAGAGGTCACTCAGCCGAACAACAAAATTTGAACTGGGGGCCAAAACCATGTTTCAGAATTCGATCTTGCGCATCAACGATCAGGGGACGGCGGAAGAGAGACTTTGGCGCGCGGTGATTACGAAAAGCCTGGAAGAATGGATTTGCGGGCCGTTAAGTTTCAGCCGCAAGGCGGAGCAATTTCTTTTTCACGACAACAAAGATTTCAAAGCAGTGTGTTCTTCTGCGGGAATGGATCCGGAACGCCTGCGAAACCGGCTGACGAAGTTACGCGCACGCGGCATTCAAAAAATAAACATACCCTTCCGCGTGCGAACGAACAAACGATTGGCTTTCTCCCAGAATGGGAGCATAGGGCAGAGCGCATTCGGAGTTTAACTTTTTTGCCGCCGTCCTATCGCCGTGGCAATTTGTTCCGGCAGTTCATCCTGCAACGCCATCAACGCAACGCGAGTGAGAGCCGCGACGCTAATTGCGTCGCGGATTTCTCCTTTTTTGGCGCGTTCAACCGCATCCCAGAAAGGCACCCGCATGATTTGCAGTTTTTCCGTTTCGTCCGGCTCGGGTGGCACATCCGAAAGTTCCCACGCCAGGAACGCCGTGCAGCCTTCATCGGAAACGCTGTTGGAAAGGTCCATCACTAAAATCTCTTTCCAGTTTGCCGCCACCACACCGCACTCCTCGCGCAGTTCCCGCTGCGCCGATTCGAGTGCGGTGGCCGAATGGGCCCCGCCACCTTCCGGTATCTCCCAACTATAAGTATTCAATGGAAATCGATATTGGCCCACCAGGATTACATTTCCATGATCGTCGATCGGAACCACGCCCGTGGCCTGATGCTTGAAATGCACAGTCCCATAAATGCCCGGCCGGCCCAGCGGTCCCAAAACATCGTGATGTTCCACGCGAATCCAATCGTTTTCATACACTGTCGATTGCGTCAAAACCGTCCAGGGATTTTTTAACTCTTCCATTTTCTCTCCGTCGGAAAAATATTCTAATCTAGAAAAATGGGAATTGCGTTTAAGTGGCGCAGCCTTCAGCCTGCGGGGGTTAGGCCAAGCAAAGACTAAATTCCACAGGCTGAAGCCAAAGCCACGTGAATGAACCAAACTCCTCTTGCCAAGAAAATTTACTTCGACTTACGCACAGCGGATGCGACCCGTGGAATCCCGGCCAGATCATTCGTAAGTAAAACGCCGGTCCATTCGGATGAAGCGAGCAGCTTCGAGACATGCACAGCGGATGTGTGCCCGAGTTCCAGGACGAGCAGTCCTCCAGGCTTCAGCAGCGCAGCAGATTGAACAATGAGGGACGCGTAAATTTCCGTACCCGTCTCTCCGCCATAGAGTGCCGCTTCCGGTTCATGCTCGCGAACTTCGAGCGCAAGTGTCGATTCTTCCCAGCGTCCGATGTAGGGGGGATTGCTGGCGATTAGATCGAATTGCGGTGACTGGTGACTCGTGACTGGTGACTGGTGGAAAAACGCATCCAGCAGGTTGCATTCAGAGAACTCGATGCGGTCTGAAACGCCGTGACGCGCGGCGTTGCGGCGAGCGACCTCAAGTGCTGCGGCGGAAATATCAGTGGCAACTACGCTCGCGGAGGGCAATTCATGCGCAAGCGCAATCGCGATGCAGCCTGAGCCTGTGCCCACATCCGCGATGCGGAATTTGTCATTGCCGCGCGACGAGCCGGGTTCATTTTTTATTCCCAGGCGCTCGAGCGAAACTTCAATCACATGCTCAGTTTCAGGCCGCGGAATTAGGACGTCGCGAGTGACTTCGAAATCCAATCCCCAAAATTCCTGATGCCCGGTGAGGTGCTGTGTCGGCTCCCCGCTGGCGCGTCGTGCGATCAGCGAAAAATATTTCTCCCGCTGGGCAGGGTCGAGTTCCGTTTCAGGATGCGCGTAAATCCACGCGCGATCTTGCGAGATCGCGTGCATCAGCAACAATTCCGCGGCGAGCCCCGCGGATGGAACCTTCTCGCGCTCCAGTTGTGCAATGCCCTCGCGGAGAGCGGCGAAGAGTGACTGGTGATTGGTGACTGGTGACTGGTGGGATGTCATTTTGCGAATTCGCTTTGGGTTTCGACTGTGGTAGCACGGGCTTCAGCCTGTGGGTTTTAATCCTTGCAAGGCCTAAATTCCACAGGCTGAAGCCCGCGCCACTTCTATGCCTCGACAAGTTCTTGCTTGAGGCGCTCGGCTTCGAAATGTGTGACGAGCGCGTCAACAAAAGCGCCAAGTTTGCCGTCCATCACTTCCGTCAGCTGGTGTGAGGTCAAACCGATGCGATGATCTGTCACTCTGTTTTGCGGGAAATTGTAAGTCCTGATCTTTTCCGAACGGTCGCCCGTCTTGATCTGCCCAAGCCTCTCGGCGGCCATGGCTTCGTGCTGCTTGGCCTGCTCCAACTCATATAGGCGCGCGCGCAGGACGCGCATCGCCTTGGCGCGGTTTTTGATCTGCGACTTTTCGTCCTGCTGCGAAACAACGAGCCCGGAAGGAATATGCGTGATGCGCACCGCCGAATACGTCGTGTTCACCGACTGCCCTCCCGGCCCGGACGAGCAGAATGTGTCGATACGCAGATCCTTCGCTTCAATTTTAATGTCGATATCGTCAGCTTCGGGCAGCACAGCCACCGTGGCGGCCGAAGTGTGAATGCGCCCTTGCTGCTCAGTGGCCGGGACGCGCTGCACGCGATGCACGCCGCTTTCATACTTCAGCTTCGAGTAAACCTTTTGCCCTTGAATCGAAGCGACAACTTGCTTCATGCCGCCCAGCGAACTCGGCGAACTCTCCAGAATTTCCACTTTCCATTTCTGCGATTCCGCGTAGCGCGAGTACATGCGAAACAGTTCGCCAGCGAACAACGCCGCCTCATCGCCGCCCGTTCCGGCGCGAATTTCAACGATCACGTTCTTCTCGTCGTTCGGATCCTTCGGTAGCAGCAATACTTTCAGCTCGTGTTCCACCGCAACCCTGCGCTCGGCCAACTGCTTCTCTTCTTCTTCCGCCATCTGCTTCATTTCGGCGTCGTCGGCTTCGAGTACCATCTGCTTCGCGCCCGCGAGTTCTTTATCGAGCTGCTTCCACTCGCGGTATTTCTCGACCATCTCGGAAAGCTCCGAGTGCCGTCGCGCGAGCTTCTGGTAATTCGCCGAATCGTTCAAAATTTCCGGCGACGAAAGCTCCGTGGTCATCTCGACGTAGCGGTGTTCAATCTGGTCGAGCTTTTCGTACAGCGTTAACCCTGCCATGGCTTGCCCCTCAAATAGAATTCCCATCGGGAGTAAAATCTAGGTCTCTCAAAACAGTATGGCTCGGCGATCCCGCACAGGAGATCCGGAAGGGGTTGCGGCTAATAGAATGCGGTGAACATGACGTATGCCTAACAAAATAGCGTGAAATCGGTGCAAATGCAATGAAGCAGGAAGGAAGACGTGATCTAACGGCAATTCCAGATCTTCGGGAAGCCCCGCGATCTTTACAACCTGTGAAAAAACACATCTTTTCTGTCATTCCGGGCGGAGCGAGGAATCTCTCTTTTTTTCTTACTGTTAAATCGAAGAGAGATTCCTCGCTCCGCTCGGAATGACAGATTATGATACATTTTTCGCAGCATGTTTAGCCTGGGAATAAAGCGCGTAAGCCACGATCGCGGCGGCGCACCCTATCGGATACTGGATTACGTCCCAGACGGTCATGTAGCGAAAGCTGAAGTGGATTCCCAACGCGAACGAAATGAGCAGTGACCCGGTGATAAATATCCAATAGAAAAATGCTCCCGCCATGCAGGCTCGAACGCTGAATGGCGATGGTTTTGCGAGTGTGAGCACAGCCCCCGCCGTCGCAAGAATGCAGGCGATCACTACCGAAAACGACGCGACCAGCAAACTCCAGAAATAAAGTTTTGGCACCCCAGATAAGTCCGCGTCAAAATGCCCGCTCTCGCTCATCCCCAGAGAGCCGAGCGCTCCCGGCACTCCAAAGAAAAAAACTTGCGGCACCATGGTCAACGCAATCACCAGCTGAAAAACGCCCAGGATCCATCGTTTCATGGTTTGGTTTTATAGCATGCGGCCCTACCAGGCAGTCCAACACTTACAAACGGAGTTTCGATAAACACGCCTATGCGGAAAATTTGTTCGCAATAACGGTCGCACAAAGTTGCGACCGCGAACAATCGGTATATCATAGGCAAGCGATAACTCATGAGCACAAGCCAGCCAATTTCCCTGCCGGGTGTCACCGCGTCAAGCATTGACGGCGAACTGCTGTGGGGCTTCTGGTATCCCGCGCTGCGCAGCAATGAACTTCGCGGACGCGCTCTTGTGACTTCGACACGCATGGAAATCCCGCTCGTTCTCGGCCGCGACGCCGCTGGAAAAGCGTTTGCGCTGCGCGATATTTGCCCGCACCGTGCGTTCCCGCTCTCTGCCGGCACTTGCGATGGGCAGACCGTGGAGTGCACCTATCACGGCTGGCGATTTGACGCGCACACCGGGCAGTGCCGCGAAATTCCTTCCATCACCGCGGATTCCAAGCTGCAATGCGAGCGCATCTACGCGGGCAGTTTTCCGTGCGAAGAGCGAGACGGCTACATTTGGGTGTATTTGGCAAATCCTGAAGCCCGCGCCGCACGCTTGCCTAATGGGGAAATCGATCGATCGGCGATCCCGCTCGTTCCCGAATTGCCGAAATTCAGCGAGCGCTATCGCATCGCGCATCTAACCGCCGACCTGACCTGCAACATGGACACGGCCATCACCGGCCTGATGGACCCTGCGCACGGCCCGTTCGTCCATCAATCCTGGTATTGGCGCAGCCGCCGCAGCATTCGCGAAAAGCGCAAAACGTTTGAGCCCATTCCGCTCGGCTTCCGCATGAGTTCGCACGCGCCGTCCGCCAACAGCGGTCCCTACAAATTGCTCCGCATTTACGGAGAAGAAGTCACGACGCAAATCGATTTCGTGCTGCCCAACATGCGCACGGAAATCATTCGCTGCGGCAAATACTTTTTCACCAACCGCACCACCGTCACGCCAATTCGGCGCGATTTGTGCCGCCTCGATTTCGTGGCCGCATGGAATCTTTTCCGCTGGTTTCCCGTAACGCCATTCCTGAAATTTTTTGGCAAGCGTTTTATTGGACAGGATCAGGACGTCATCAACCGCCAGCAACCCGGCCTGAAAGTGCAGCCGCGCATGATGCTGATCGACGATGCCGACAAGCAGGCCCGCTGGTATTTCCAACTGAAGGCCGCGTATCAAGCATCAGTGCAGACAGGCGAGCCGATGGCGCACCCCCTGGATGGCCCGGTAACGCTGAAATGGCGGAGTTAAAAATTGTGATTCGTGAATCGTGATTTGTGACTCGTGATTTGCATATCGTGTTCAGAAATTTCAAATTTGGGATTTCAAATTTGAAATTCACGATTTGAAAATTTGTGATTTGATATTCGTACCCAGAGTTAGCGGCCTGCTGTAGCCCGCCACTCTTGCCCTGAGAGGATGAGAAGGGTCAGAGGCGAGGCCTTTCGCTGCGCACCCAAATCCTCGCTATGAACGCTGGCCTTCAGTCCTGCTTCTTCTCCGCGCCCACTTCTCCCCTCCCGAACGCCCGATGAATCAAAAACAAAACTCCCGCATTCAGCGCCGCCACAGGCAATCCCAGGTACGGATGATTCTCGGCAATTCCGCGGACACCGAGAAAAAGCAAAACAGCGATCTCGCGCCGCACGCCTTGAACCTCTGATAAATCCATCAGTCGAGATGCCCAGCGCACCGCCCAAACCATGGGAATGGAGAGCACAGTTCCGGCAAGCACCCATTGCCACAAGCTTTCCGCGTGCAGCAAACGCATGGCACGCCGCAGAAAAAACGCAAACACCACGGAAAGAAATGCGCAGAAAACAAGCACCAGAAAATAAGTGGTGATAATCGCGGCGCCCGCACCTGTCGGCCCCATCCCCATTCCCTGCGGGGAAGCTCTCTCCTGCAGGTACATTGCAATAGTGAGAAACAGTCCGCCACATATCCATGAGGCGAGGTAATAGACGAGGCTTCCGCGGCGCGTCATTATTTTTTTAGATGATCATTTTTCTGAAGATGTGTCATACGGGGATTCAGACGCGCGTGAATCAAATTCGCCGCTTGATTTTTGGGAATTCCTCCCAAACTTTCACCCCGCAGAAGTGTGAGCCCTCCGTACAGATCGGCGTGGCCACTCCGGCTCGAATGTAACATGGCGGCCCGAGATAGCGCCCAAGCGAAGGTAGCACGGCGCGAACCTGCTCCACTTCTTCCATAGACGCCTGGTAAATCTCTTCCTGCGCGTTGAAGCACGTGCGCATTGTCCACTTATGCAAGAGGTGCAGCAGCGATCCGGTCTCGACCAGTCGAATGGACTTCGCATTGGGCAGCAGGTACATGGCGATTTCAAGCGGCGCGCCGCGATTCACTAGTTCATTTTTCGCGGCCCACGCATCGGCCATCGCTCGCTCATACACTTCGCGAGCGCGCGCGTTCCCTGCAATCAGCATTGGCACCACGTAATCGGGCGAACGCGTATCGCTCAGCATCAGCAGCGGCCGCGAACCGGGAACCATACGGTGGCGCTGGTCCTGGCTATCGGCCGTGTGGCTGATCTTTTTCGCGAAGGTGAAATTCGCGTGTTGTAGCGCGCGCATGATTGGCGCGTGCACGCCAATATTCAGGGTCTCAAGGCGATACGGGTTGCGCGCAGGATTAAGCAAGCGATCGATTGCCTCCTCATCTGGACACGTGCATTCCGTGAGCCCAACCACAGCGCGATACGCGTCCGCCATCACGCGCGGCGCGTTCGGAGAATAATCAGTGAGGAGCGACACGCGACCAGCAAGGCGCGCGTCAAACTCGCGCGGGAACTCTTCCGCGTGTGCAGCGGAACCGGCGGCCTTTGCGTGCGACCACTCCGGCAATTCATCCTGCTCCACGGGCACGTTGTCGAAGCGGTCAAAAAATTGCGGATCGATCTCGCGCACACGCGCGACCATTTCGCCGATCACCGCGCCCGCTTCAGTCGGCGTATCCGACGCGGCGGCCATGCGCCAGAGCCTGTGCAGCACGATGCCGGAAAGCGTGTGCACCATCGTCGTGGCTGCGGCCACAGGCAGCACGTATCGCGCAACTTCAATCGCTCGCTTCTCGGCCTGGCGGTCTACTTTCAACACACGCTTGGCGTGGGACATCGGCCCGATGTGCCAGATATCGCCCAGAATTTCGTGAGCATCCCCGCGCAACAGGGCCGTCAACTCACGGTAATAGCCCCAGGCTCGCGCAATCGCGTCTTCGTAAATGGCGCGTTCCGCCGCGCCAAAGCCCGGCGTTTCCGCAGGCAAATAGGCCTGCGCGTGATCCAGCTTCACGTAACGCTGGCTCTGCTGCTCGGAATTGTAAAACGGATGCGCGTGGAGGAAGGACCAGACGAATTGGCGGCTTACGTTTTCCAGGCCAAATTCAAAATGCGCGTGCTGAAAAACAGTGTGATGCCCACCATAAAAAGTAGACGCACCGATTTGCAACCGCTGCTTGTCGGTGACTTCTTCGGGATTGATGAGGCGCGGCGCATAGCACGTACGCGCCGCGGCAATCGCCGAATCGTAGGGATGCGCGAAATGATTGCGCAGCGTTATGCGCGGCGCGGCGGCTTCAAACTGCACGCGGTCCGGCTGCGGTGAACTCATCGGTGAACTCATCGATTGCGCGGCCATATCTCGCGCGACATTCTACACCCCGGCGCGCCATCCGAATAGATTGCGCGCCGGTGAGAACGTGGATATTTTTTAGCGCTTTTTCTTGTTGGCGTCTTTGATGGCTTGCTGAGCTTCGGCAGCCTTCTCGTATTTCTTCGTGAAGCGCTCGACGCGACCGGCCGTATCCAGCAATTTCTGCTTGCCCGTAAAAAACGGGTGGCAGTTCGAGCAGATTTCGACGCGCAGGAACTCGCCCTTCATCGTCGAACGCGTGGGGAACGTGTGCCCACAGGCGCAATGTACGGTTACCGGATGATAGTCCGGGTGAATGTTCGGTTTCATGGAAGATCTCCCGCCGGCTGGCCGGTCTGCGCGGCTCCCGGCCAGTTGCCGGGGCTACAGTCGCGTCGCTTGGTCAGCGGACAATTTTCTATCATACGTGATTCGCGGAGCCCTGCCAACATGATATACATGCGGGTTGGGAATTCGTTTGGATGCGCCGTGAGGCGCTGACGATTCAAAACGACCCGAACGGAAGCAAACATTCACAGGAAGGTGGAGGAAATACCGATGAACTCGAGGATGAAATTTACGCGACGCCCGCTATTACAACTCTGTGCAGTCCTGCTTCTAGCGTGCAGCAGCTTTGCGGGATGGGCGCTGGCCCAGGAATCCGCTGCACATGACAAGATTTTCGTTGTCACGCACGTGGATATCGTTCCGCCGAATACGGCTGAGGGCACGAAATTAGTGCAGCAATACGTTGCGGATAGCCACAAAGACAAAGGATTTGTGCGCATCGAAGCAGGAGCGCAGATCTCGCGCGTCAACCATATATCGATCATCGAAGTGTGGCAAAACCAGAAGGCTTTCGACGAACACGTTGCAGCCATGCATACAAAAGAATTTCGCCGGCAAATCGATCCCATGCTGGGGAGTCCATACGACGAAAGATTGCACCTGAATCTTGAATAAGAATATTTTTGATTATTGCAGATGTTGATGCGCATAACCGGTGCAATTCGAGGGCACACTTTTACTGCGGTAAATGGGTTAGGTCACGAAAGAACAGCCAATTCGTGTGGCGCCGGAATTCGCTTGGGGCTGTAAGGCCAGGTAAACACGGCGCAAATTCACACGCACGGGGGGCAAAATGGGGACGTGCAGCACAGCGTGAAACGCTTCCCCAAATTCGTCAGGATTTAGGCTTTCCAGACAAATGCCGCCGTGGCCCAAATCCAAAACGCGCGCTTTTCGTTCCGGGCTTTCGCCAATCAACGCGTACGCGTTTGTATTGGAAAGCGAAAAGCGTTCCCACCTGCGTCGATCAACTGTTTTATTAGCTTTGCTCTCCGGCGATGGTTCGACGTAGGGCAAATTCTGAAGCGGTCCGGGAACTACAATTTTTGGATCTCTCTCCGTTGGACCGGGGCGCGAACCGGCTCCGGCAGCGGCCCTGCTTTCGTTCTTGAGTTGATAAAGTCTGGCATCCGCTACGCGAATCAATGCTTCCTGTAACTCACCATCGTCCGGATATACGGCCAAGCCGTAATCCAGGGCCAGAGGAATTCCCAAATTCATCGGGTCCAGGGAACTTGCGTAGGTGGCGCGCAATCGGCGACTGAGTGTGGCCGCCTGTTCCGTATCGGACTGCGGCAGCAAAAGTGCAAATTCATCTCCGCCAATCCGAAACGCATAGTCAGATGTTCGCAAAGATTTACGAAAAGTAGTCGCAGCCATCTCAAGCAGGGCATCTCCCCGCTGATGTCCAAACTTGTCATTCACATCCTTGAACCGGTGCAGGTCTAACATCACCAGTGCCAGCTTGTGATTGTAACGGCTTGACCGGTTCAATTCTTTTTCAAAATAATCATCAAAAAAGCGCCGGTTGTAGAGGCTCGTCAAAGGATCTGTCGTGGCATTGAATTGAAGTTTGCGGAGTTCCTCATATTCCATCAAGATCGGCATGCGCAACTGACCGGTGGAGGCCAGCACTTCCGCCAGCGCCGCTTGCAATGTCACTTTCTTGCCCAGACATTGCGAAAGCTCGCTTTTTCGCGCGAGCGTCTGTTCCCAGTAATCCAGGCTTTGCGTTTCTGTTAATTCAATTTGCGCAATGGATCGGAAAAATCGCTGCAGAAATTGTCCACGGCCGGACGTGTCCATCGTGGCGAGCGTGTCCATCAATAGCTCGAGGAAAGACTCCTCGGCGGACCAACGTGGTGGGTTGGGAGCACCAGTATTTGACATTCAAATGGGCCGTGAAATTCAAGATTACCCCAGCGCGGGACGGGCGTGGAGATCGAATTCGTAGTTATATCTGCACGGGAACTGCCAAAATCCGCGGATGATGCGGACAAATCTGATGCCTGTAATGCATTGAGCCTTAGGGAGTAAAAATCTTCAACCAACTTGCAGCATAAATCCTTGTGAACGTATGGGGGCAATGCGCAAAAGTTTGCGTACTCTTTGGGGATATTTCGTCACGTCTATTCCTCTTCCCCCGATGGGCTCTATTCCAGCGATTTCACAAATTCCACGCCCAAAAGATGTACTCCATCCGTCGACCGATGTCGCCGAACTCGCGCCTGAATCGGCGGAGTGTCAGAGGGTAAGGTCGCAGAAGGGGAAGATGGCGCGGGAATCGTTAAATTGACAAGTTCATTCATTCGGACAGATCGTGAACTGGCAAGGTATGCTCCCGTCGCGCTTATATCAAGCGTTTTAATCAAATCGAGGAATTCATGACCGGCAGCATCGGTCCCCCGAACGAACATGGGGATTTGAACGTGAATTCGCTGCGAGCGTCGGCGCTCGGAAGAAGAGGTGGACATGCCTGCTCTTTCTCAGAAAAAAAGTCCTGGGAAATCACTTTCCCACGGTCAAAAAACCTAGTACTTTCGCACTAGTACCAACAATACGTAAGCACATGCGTTGCCAGCACCGTGCAAAACTCACTCAATTTCAAGTAACTTATTTTCATATACTTAGACTATATTTTTGAGGGTAAGAATTCGTTTTCCACAATTCGTCCACGCCATTAGTCGAGTTCTTTACTACAATTGTGCAAAATAGAACCCATTTACCATTGACACGGTTCTGGGGTTTTGACAGTATCCGGTTGGTTTCCCGCGCATAAACCGAAGTGAATCAAATGGGTTAGACCGCTTTCCCAAAAGCGGATAAGTGTCCCGAGGAGAGCCTGGTGAGACGCGGTCCTGTGATTGAGCTGCCGACGACTGAATCGGTTCCTGCGAGTGTCATCGCAAGTCTTCTGGACTTGTTGGAACAGCCTATTCTTGTATCGGATCGGTTCGGTAGGATTCTACAGACCAATGTTTTAGGCAAGCAGCGGCTGGGATCTTTGGGGTTCTCTACTGAACTGAACTTAAATCTTTTTGTCGATCTGCTACGGATCGATCCCAAATCGATTGCAAACAGGATCGAGGGTGGCGAACAGCAAATCGATTCCCATTTTGACTGCTGTGGAGGAGCCGCTGTAGCTCGCATTCAATGGCTCCCGGAAGCGGACTGGCTCGTTGTACGAATTGAAGAAGCGGAAAAGCGCACTCTGGTTCCTTCGCAAAACGAAGCCGCAGCCACGCAACATACTGTGCAGGAGTTGCTGCAAGAGCGCGAAATTACCTATCGCAACTTGCTCGCCGCGTATTTACGTCTGCAAGAAGTGAACCGCCAAAAGACTGTGTTCCTCGCATCCGCGGCGCATGAATTAAAAACGCCTTTGGCCGTGATCAAAGGCTATTACGACTTGTTGCTCTCCGGTTCACTCGGCAAATTGACTGATAAACAGCGCGATATCCTTCAGGAATCGAAGGATAGCTGCGAGCGGTTAGTACGACTGGTTTCCATGTTCCTGAATTATTCGGCACTCGAGAGCGGCAAGCTGGTCCTGCATTTGCGCGAAAATGATTTGCGCGATTGCTTGAGCGAACTGGCCACGCGCTGGCATGAGGCATTTGTGCGCAAGCACGTGCGGCTCGAAACTATTCTGAATGCGGATATCCCCATTTTCAAATTCGACTATCAGAAAGTTCAACAAACCGTAGCGAATTTGTTGGATAACTCGCTGAAGCACACACCCGCCGGCGGCAATGTAATCTTCCGCGCCGAACTTTACTTCTGGGAACGCCGCACGGCCGAGGAAATTCAAACCATGGATCGCCGGCGGGAGCGCACGGCGGTTCCGAATTGCATCAAAGTATCGGTATCGGATTCGGGCCCTGGAATCGCTTCCGAGCATCACCAGGAAATTTTCGAAGATTTCGTCCGCGTCGACCGCACGTCCTCGGGCATGGGCCTGGGGCTCGCGATTGCCAAGCGCCTGGTTCAGGCGCATCGCGGGAAGATTTGGGTCGAAAGCGAACCGCGGCGGGGCTGCACTTTTACGTTCCTGTTGCCGATAGACAATACGTAATTGAAATTGGGCTAAACGAAGGTGGACAAATGGCTGAAAAGGAAAGAATTCTGGTAGTGGACGACGAACCCAGTATACGAAAGTATCTGGGAACATTGCTCGAGGTCGACGGATATCAAGTCGAAGCCGTGAATTCCGGCGTGGAAGCGATTCAGAAGATCGAAGCCGGCGATCGTCCCGATTTCATCATTCTCGACGTTTTGATGCCCGAATTGAACGGCATCGAAACGCTGAAACAGCTGATGCAGATTGACCGCTCGCTGAATATCGTCATGCTTTCCTGCTCCAATGAAGTCGGCACCGTCGTCGAAGCCATTCGCCTAGGCGCGCAGGATTACCTGACCAAGCCGTTTGAAAAAGCGGAACTTGATGTGGCCATGCTGAAGTGCAGGCAGAAGCAGCAGTTGCGCCAGGAAAACAAAGCCTTGCGCGAATACTGCGACACGATCACAGAAGATCTTTGCTTCCTCGCCGCCAGCCCTCAAATGGTGCGAATCCGTCAGCAGATTATGCAGATTGCACCGGTCGATGTTCCGGTATTTATCTACGGCGAGAGCGGAGTTGGAAAAGAGGTGGTCGCTCGCTTGATTCATATGCGATCGAACCGCCGCCAGCAAGCCTTTATAAAGGTAAATTGCGCCGCGCTGCCGGGTGAATTGCTCGAATCGGAATTGTTCGGTTTCGAACAGGGCGCTTTTACAGGCGCTGTTCGTTCCAAGCCGGGAAAATTTGAACTGGCCACTAAAGGAACCATTTTCCTGGATGAAATCGCGGAAATGAGCCCGCATCTGCAGGCAAAGCTCTTGCACGTGTTGCAGGATCATCAATTTTCACGGCTCGGCGGTCGCCAATTAATTGACGTGGATGTACGCGTCCTGGCCGCAACCAACGTGGAAATTCAGGAGGCCATGAAGTCGGGACGACTTCGTGAAGACTTGTACTACCGCTTGAATGTGCTTTCGATTAATGTCCCTCCGCTGCGCGAACGTGCTTCTGAAATCCCTCTGCTTTTCCGCCATTTCCTGCAGAAATACAGCGAGAAATTCAGCAAGGAGCCCATGGTTCCTTCGCAACATTTGATGGAAGCAGCGGTGCGTTATCCGTGGCCGGGCAATCTTCGCGAACTGGAAAATTTCGTGAAACGCTATGTCATTCTGGAAGACGACGAAGGCAGCTTCCGTGAACTTTTGGAAATGTCCGCCACGCGGCAGCGAATTTCTCCTCGCGAAGAAGCGGCACCAGTCCGCGAACAAGGATTGAAAGCGCTCGTTCGCAGCTTGAAGGATGAAGCCGAAATGGAAGCAATTGGCGACGCTCTCGAAAAGACGCATTGGTGCCGCAAGGATGCCGCCAAGATGCTTGGGATCAGCTATAAGGCTTTGCTCTATAAGATTCGCCAGTTCGGATTGGATACCGGACGCCCGGCTCGCGCGAGCACCAAAAAGGTTCCAGCGGGAACCGAAACTCCGGGATCTTCACCGTCGAGCCTCGCACCTGCGGGCCGGCATAGCTAGACCGACTAGTACATGCAAAGTTTTGGTCATAGAAAGGATTAAGGCTTCCGAGTATTTCCCTAGAGACATCTTTTTTCAAGGGGTGGAAGGCACCCGCGACGCAAATGACCTGTCCTCTTTCGGAGTCAGATTCCAGCGGGTAAAGTCGCTCAAAGATTGTTTTTGGCAGGATTTACAGGGGTAATGTTTTCCAGTTGAAGACATAGAACTGTAATCATGTTTGATCATTCGGTAAATTAAGTCATACTGACGTCAGTGCCGCCGCTTTGGAATGTCAATTGCTCCTTATTATTGGTCAACTTGGGAGTTCAAGCAGATTCAGGTACTCGGGGGGAACAAGAAGATGACGGAGCGGAGAACTGCACGCCGGTATGACTTGTCTTTACCAGTCATTATTCGCGTGCCGGTTGAGAAGGAAATATCCTCGCGAAGCGGGAAAACACGCGATATTTCAACTCGTGGCGTTTATTTTACGATTGATCAGGATTTGGGCACTGGCGCAGAGCTCGATATCACGTTAACCTTGCCTGCCGAGGTGACCCGTGGATCGGAAGTATTCATCCGGGCGATGGGCAAAGTAGTGCGTATCGACAAGAAACCTGATAGCGAAACATCTCGCGTAGGGGTTGCCGCGGTAATCGAGCGATACGAAATTATCCGAACTGAGCCTTCAACACATTAATCCAGCTCTTTTATAAGACAATTTTACCGTGCCCTGGGGTAAGTTTTCCCCAGGGATTTTTTATTTGCCCGAAGACATGGCCTTTCAACAACCCCTGCTCCTGCCAAACCAGTAGTCCCCTCTTTCCCTTACTTAGCGACCGATATTATTGACTACTAATTTTCGTGTTCCATTTCGGGACGGCTTCGTGGACGAATCTGACTGCAGACGATATAATCGGCGCTCTGGAGACGTTGGATTTGCCGCGAATTCTGTGCGGCGCGACCACAAATGAATTCGTCAAAGCTGGACCTTTCCATTGTTATTCCGGCATTCAATGAGGAAAGTCGCCTACCGAAAACGCTGGATTCGGTGATCGATTACGTGCAATCCCGCGCCTGCCAGACAGAAATTATTGTCGTCGATGATGGATCTACGGACAAAACCGCGGCTGTCGTGGACACTTACCGGCAAAAATATTCCGGTCTGCGGTGCATCTCCAATGGAGGAAACCGGGGAAAAGGATACAGCGTTCGCCATGGCATGCTCGAAGCACAAGGCGAAATCGCGCTGTTCAGCGATGCGGATCTTTCAACGCCTATCGACGAGGCGGACAAATTGCTGGCAGCGATTCGCGAGCGGAATTTTGATGGTGCGATCGGCTCCCGCGCGGTGAACCGCAGCCTCATTCAAGTCCATCAATCCCCAATTCGCGAAGTGGCGGGGATTTTCTTTAATCGAATGGTGCAGTGGATACTCGGCATTCAATTTTCAGACACCCAATGCGGATTCAAGGCTTTTCGCAGCGACCGCGCGCGACCTATTTTTGAACAGCAGCGCATCGAACGTTTTGGATTTGACCCTGAAATACTTTTTCTGGCCAAGCGCGAGGGGCTGCGAGTCGAGGAAATCCCGGTGCGCTGGTCGCATGACGCTGCAACCAAGGTAAACGTGGCTGCTGACGGGCTGCGAATGTTTTTAGAATTGATCCTGATCCGGTGGAACGCCGCCCTTGGATACTATACCGTTACGCGCGGTCGATAAGGAATGCGGATGGAGCTTCGTGCTAGATGAGCAAAACGATCTTCCAAATCATTTGCGTTCCTCGCATTCATCATCAATCATGTGGTCCGAACGCTTTGTGCTGCGATGGAATTGTGCGGCGAATGTTTTTTAAACTTGATACGGAGAAGCGTAAATCGGAATGAAAGTTTCGGTCATAATCCCGGTCTATAACGAGCGTGCCTTTATCGAAGAGGTCTTGCTGCGCGTGCAGGCTTCGCCCATCGAAAAAGAAATTATTCTCATCGACGACAAATCCACCGACGGCACGCGCGGCCTGCTTGAGGATTTTGACAAGGCGCAATCGGAAGGCAAACGCGATGTGATGGTGCAAAACGGAAAAGCCCGCCTCTCGCTTTCCAACATACGTTTTCTTTTCCAGCAGGAAAACGCCGGCAAGGGAGCGGCCCTGCGCCGCGGTTTCGAGGCCGCCACGGGCGACATCATTCTCGTGCAGGATGCGGATCTCGAATACGACCCCCGCGACTACGGAAAGCTCCTGGAACCGATCTTCGAAGAAAAAGCGGATGTGGTTTATGGATCGAGATTCCTGGGTGGGCCGCAGCGCGTTCACTATTTCTGGCACTATGCCGGAAACAAATTTCTTACCCTGCTTTCTGACATTTTCACCAATTTGAAGCTTACGGACATGGAGACCTGCTACAAGGTCTTTCGCCGCGAAGTTTTGCAGGGTATAAAACTGAAATCCGACCGCTTCGGCTTCGAGCCGGAAATCACTGCCAAAATATCGAAGGGTAACTGGCGCATTTACGAAGTTTCGATTTCCTACGCGGGCCGCACCTATGCCGAGGGCAAAAAAATCACCTGGCGCGACGGGATCTCGACGCTATGGTGCATCATTCGCTTTAATTTGTTCGATTGAATTTAAGTAGTGATTTCCCAAACGGCTGGGAGAAATATTCCCGCAGTTCCTCTAAGCTTCAATTCCCCGCAATGCAATTTGTTGGGAAAATAAATTAAAAATGATTGGCTAAGTTTTTCGCTCGGTGTCCGTATTGGCATTGGCTTCCGCCTGATTCAAGCGGTCCACAAGAGTATTCAGCGCCTGCAACAGAGATTCAATAAGCGGCGGTTGATCTCCGTTCGCTTCCAGGCTTGCTGCTGCATTTGCCAAAGCGGCCTGTTGGCTCGGTTGTAGGGCGGGCGCCTGCGCAAGCGGATCGACAATGTGCAGATCAAAATCACGAGCGACCTCCTCCACAATTTCGGGAGGCACAGGATTCTTCTGATCGACGAACGAACTCACGAGCGAATGTTCGCAAAGCAGATTCGTCACGCGGGGAATTCCGCGCGCATACCGGTGCACGGTGGCCACGGCTTCCGGGCTGAAAATATCAGGATTCTCGGCTCCCGCAATTCGCATGCGCTCTTGAATATATCCATGAGTTTCTTCGAGCGTAAGTGGACGCGTCCTGGCGCGAAGCGTGATGCGTTGGCGAAGCTGCCGCAAATCAGGTTGATTAAGTTTTTGTTCAAGTTCGGGCTGCCCCGCGAGAACAATCTGCAGCAGCTTTTCGGTCGATGTCTCGAGGTTCGTCAGCAGCCGAATTTCCTCCAGCATTTGCGGCGAAAGGTTTTGTGCCTCGTCGACCACCAACACGGCGCGCTCTCCGGCCTGGTAACGGTCCAGCAGCCACTGGTTCAACTTCACCAGCATCTGCCCTTTCTGCCTCGATTCACAGGGAATGCCGAAATCAGCCATCATGAAATCAAAAAATTGAGAGACGCTGAGGCGCGGATTGAACACAAAAGCGGTGAACACACGCTCCTTGTGCAGCCACTCCAGAAGTTTGTTGATTAGTGTGGTTTTGCCTGTGCCCACTTCACCCGTCAGGAGGATGAATCCCTTGCGAGTTTCAATTCCATAGGTCAGGCAAGCCAGCGCTTCCTGAGTGTTCGGCGTCAGGTAGAGATAGCGCGGGTCCGGATTTACGTTAAACGGACTTTCTTTGAGTCCGAAAAACTTCTTATACATGCCGTAACCTCAATATCGACGTGAAATGTCCATCGGCGTTCACTTCTTTCAGTAAGCCCATAATCTTAACGGCCTTCCTTGCCAACAGGCAGTAGATGCCAGTTTATGGACAATCCAACCGTTTGTTGAAGCCCTGTCCCGCCGCATATCGCCAAGGTGCATCCAATCGGATTGTTCTGTTCCACCGCTCCGTAACTGAGATTAATCCCTGCGTGCTGACCCAATTGCCGAGCCAGATTTGCGCCTGCGAACCAATTGTAGAATTGCGTACGGGTGACGCCTGCGGGGGCGAGGTTATAGTTTAAGGAAGATCCGGCGGTTATTGATCCTACCCAATTACGCGAAAATTGATAGTTAGCCGCACCGGAGAGCGTGTCGCTGGTAGCGCCCAGGAAGATGCCCGAACCGCTGTTCAGACCGCGCACAAAATTTAAAGAAATTGCGCTCCTTCGACGCTGATACGTCAATGCGCTGTTCACCGTAATATATAACAAGTTAAAATTTCCGGATCCGCCAGGAACAACCATTCGAATTTCTTGGGGTCCTGCGGCAACCTGGAACGCCAACCGGCCGGTTATTTTTCTACCGAAAGCCAACGCGCCACCGTACTCCGACGTGGTTCTACCAGTTCCAGTGTAATCAATCTTGCCGTAGCTGGCGAGGATCGCCAAGGAATCCGATGGATCGAGCAAATAATCATAACCGCCCTGCACATTGATCATTTGACTGTTCTGAAATCCAGGAATATCAAAATGCAGAAAGCCATAGGAGGCTGCCAGCGTGATTGCCGATCTCCGGCTTAACGCATATTGAGCCTGCGCAAGGACCGAATTCCGCAAACGCATCGCCAGGCTGGTGTTGATATTTTCAGATGGCAAAAAGGATTGCGATAAACTGTTTAAAGAAGCTCCCAGCATGGAAGAAAATTCACCAGCCAGACCTGGCCCACCTGTACCTTGACCTGAAAATGCAGCCCCCGGCGAAGCCGTAAAATTATCCATCAACAGGATGTGCCACCGAGCCCAATCCGCCTGCTGCGATACGACCAGGTTGTGAAATTGAAAATGGGGAGATGTCGTTCCGAAAAAGGCTGCCGCACTGGCATACCCTTCGTTAAACGTTTCGCCGCCCGTATAAAGTGTGCTGAAATGATATTCGCTCCAGGTTCGGGAGAAATTGAGACTGCCGGTCGCGATAGTTTCTCCCACCGAAATCGTCTTTCCAGCCGTGCCAGGAACAAACTGACCAACTTGCGAAACAGAAATGCCGGGATCAAATGTATTCACTTTGTGTTGGAGAGAACCAAGGGTGAACGGCGCAGCTCCCGCCAGTGTGTTCGGATCAGGCGTAACTTGCGAAGGATCATACGCTTCGGAATTGTCAGAGGATGCATCGACCCCACGTGCCGCAGCTAGAGGCGGCCGATTCGAAACAGGCCGATCCGATCCACCAACCGTAGTGTCCAGGGGTTGAAGTGGTGCATTCGGATCGATTGGCGGCACACTCTGCCTTTGATCCTGCGCTAATGCCGAACTTGCGCACAGCAGCATTGTGACACCAAAGATCTTGCTTAATTTCCACGCCTTCATTGCTTCACCTCTTACGGGACGACGACTGTGTCGCCCGGCTCAAGCTTTATATTTTGGTCTTGGTTGTCGCCATTGAGCACTTCCCTGTAGTTGAAAGGAAGCTCAACATGCTTGCCATTCACCACTCGCATGACGTGGATTTTTTTCACGTTGGCAAATGTCGTAAATCCTCCGGCATTCGCCAGGGCTTGCAAAACCGTCGTCCCGGGAACCAGTTGAAATGCTCCGGCATGAAGAACTTCTCCGATGACGAACACCCGCTGGCTGTTAATGGCGCTGACAATTACGGTGACCTGCGGTTCGGTCAGGAACTTTTTCAATTTGGTGGTAATTTCAGTGGCCAGTTGCTGAGGTGTCTGCCCCGCCGCCTGCACATCGTTGATCAGCGGCAGCGAAATTTTTCCATCAGGGCGGACAGGGACCACGCGAGTCATATCCGGCTCTTTCCAGACGTTAATATCCAGAACATCCTGCGGGCCGATCACATAGGCGGGATCGGTCGTAGCGGGAATGACGCCGGGTTTTGTATCGTCCACTGCATTGGCTGACGGGAAAATAGGCACTTCTTTCCCGGATTTTTTATCCTGCAGTCCGGCACGTGCATTCACTGCTCCCGCGAAAAATATCACTGCGACAAAAAATATTATGTTTTTCTTCATGCTGGATCTCCTCATTGCTCTTCCGGCTGGCCGGAACCGTCCAAACCCAACTGCTTTAATTTATAGAGCAACGCTTTGTAGCTGATTTGCAGCTCGCGCGCAGCTTTTTTCCGATTCCAGTGCGTGCGCTCAAGCTGATCCAAAATCATGGCACGCTCGGCCACTCGCGATGCAGCTCGGGCTGCTTCCTTTAGGGAACGAGTGGGAACATGCGAATAGACAGTTTCGGATATTTTAGAAACGCCACTTTGCGGTTCGGGCGCCTTGGACCCATTCCCGACGGATAGGTCATGTGTTGCCAGATGTTCATCCCCCAGCGCCACAATCTTACGCGCAACATTTTCAAGCTCGCGGATATTTCCTGGCCAGGAATGCCGTAACAGCAAACTCATCGTCGAGTCGCTTATTTTGGGTTCCTGACGCTCAAACAGTGAGGAGTATTTCTTAAAAAAGAATTCGAGCAGCGCCGGTATATCTTCGCTGCGATCTCGCAACGGAGGCAGGCGCAGGTGAACTCCGTTGATACGATAATAGAGCTCTTCCCGAAACCGTCCGCTCTTCATTTCCTCTTCCAGATTTCGCGTGGTTGAGGAAATGACGCGCATACTATGGCAGCCTGGCGGAGGCGTGCCAGTTCCATCTGGAAGCAAATGAAGCAAACGTCCTTGCGCGGAAATTTCCAGATGATTGATCCCATCCAGAAAAAGCGATCCGCTTGTCGCTGCGTCCGCTTCGGAGGAATTCTCCGCGCGTTGCAATCTCGCCGAAAGCGAGTCTCCCGACAATCCCGAACACCCGCACTTCACAAACGGTTCTTCCTTACGCCTGGAAAGTCTGTGAATCTCCAATGCAGCAACTTCCTTGCCGACCCCGCTCTCGCCCACCAACAACACGGGTATATCGGTCAAAGCGATATCAGCAATCGTTCTCTGCAAGGCGCGCATGGCCGCACTGGTGCCGTGGACGAAATGCTGATAGGGGAGTGCCTGTGCTTCCGGCACACCCACTGATAGGAAGTTTGCGTCCACCCGAGCAGTCATTGCGCCCCTTAATCTAGTTAAAGGCCTAAATTCGGCTAGCCATGTATGTGGCTATAGTGGAATAGAGCAATGGACGGGCCAAGGCCCCGAGCCTCAAAATTAAATCGGGAGAACGACGTTAAATACTTAATTGTCTTGGTGTTATCCAGTATAAAACGAGAGTCGGGGCGGCATTCTCAATGGTGGTTGAGGGTATATCGAACTACCACAAAGTGGCAACTTATTTCCATCTTCGGAAATGGTTCGGAAAATCGACGCCATCAGAATGATTTTAGTGGAATTGCTGAAGGCCTATGAGCGAATTGGCTCAAAAGGAGATGGTGCGGCCTCAAAAGGGTGAGTGAAGGCAATTTCCACAATTTTCCCTCATTTTTCTACAATTACCCGCAAAAAGGAAGAGTCCCGCTCTTAGACCCGAGATTGAATCGATGAATCTCCTCGTCGACCACTGCGCGGCGGATTTGGTCTAAGATGCTTCCTTCACTTCTGAGTTGACAATCCCGGAAGCCTTGGCATGCAAACCCCGCTTGCGCGGCAGGCCGGCCCTCCGAATTTTATAAAGCAGGGCGCGGTAACTGATTTTCAACGCGCTGGCCGTACGTTTGCGGTTCCAGCGGTTGGCCTCCAGCACACTGAGTATGATTTTCCGTTCCAGATCGTGAACTGCCTGGCGGGTGACTTTCTTGAGATGGATTTGCCCTTCAACCACTACCTCTGAGGTCCCGTGTGAATGCCCCCAATTCAGCAATTCGGAGGAAATAGCATCTTCGGAACCAAGGATTACGTATCGCTCAATTAAGTTTTCAAGCTCTCTGATGTTGCCCGGCCAAGTATGCTTCATAAGCAACTGAATGGCAGCGGTAGAGAGCGGTCTAGCCTGCATGTTGTGGCGCGTTTTATGCGCCTGCAAAAAATAAGCTACCAGATCGGGTATATCTTCGGACCTGGACCGCAACGGTGGAAGCTCAATGCTCACCACATTAATTCGGTAATACAGGTCCTGGCGAAATCGCCCATTCGCGATTTCCGACTCTAACCGTTTATTCGTCGCACAGATCACTCGAAGCTGAACGTGGCAATCTTCCTGGCCACCAATTCTGCAGAACTGCCCATCCTGAAGCAATTGCAGCAGTTTCGCCTGCAGCGACATATCGATTTCATCTATTCCATCCAGGAAGAGAGTGCCGCCATTGGCTAACTCCACGCGTCCGGGTTTTGAGTTGTGCGCGCCGGTAAACGCACCTTTCTCATAGCCGAATAACTCACTTTCCAGTAGCGCACCTGGAATCGCCGCGCAGTTCACCTTCACGAACTGAGCATCGGGTTGTGCCGACAAACTATGGATAAATGCGGCCAGCAAGCCTTTTCCCGTGCCGTTGTCGCCCTGGAGCAGAATTGGTACACCAGAAAGGGATACCTTATCGATCTTTTGCTTGGCCGCTTGCATGGAGGCAGCGCGCCCGAAAATGAGATGGGCCGGAGGTAGACCGCCGACACGATCACTCAAACCTGCTCTGGAGATAGCTGTAGTTGCCATATGTGGTTGGGTCGCAGTCTGTGGGGCCGGTATCGCCCCCCCATTAACCAAATGCACACAGCGAACCAAACTATTTTTAAAATAGTTTTTATTCTTGGGCTTGAAATTCACTCTTTCACGGACGTAAATATTTATCTTTCAATAACCTACACAAATTCCATTGCGCGGGCAATGTTTAGATTAAAATTGAAAGAAATTAATGCCGCATCATTGTGGGAAAAACTTTTCTCATACGGGAGACGCGACTTCCGAGGAATGGTCCTTAATGGTGCAATGTGACAATTATTGTCAGAATCTTCGGAATTTTTCCGAAAAACAGTCTTATCCAATCAATAAATGACCTAATTGCTTTGTTTACAAAGCGATGATCAGTTATCGAAATGGAAAACTCGTTAAAAGGGAAATCTAATTTAGAGATTTGCCTGCCTTACGCAGCAGCTATCGAAGTCAGGAGTCGATTTAACCGCGCACGCGCTTCATGTCCCATGGAGACGAATTGAATCCCCATACCCTCCCCGGCGCGGCTATCGCATACCAGGGCTCGAGCGCGTACATCGCCGCCAGGCACTTCAAAAACCAGCTTAATAAAGTCTCCAGGGGGAGGAGAGTGAGGAGTACAGATGAACAATCCGCCAAGTCCTAAGACCCGGACCTTGGAGACGCGTCTTACACCCAGGTGTTCCCAGGCTATGAGCTTGCCCTTGGGCAGAGTCACTCGAGTATATCTGCGTAATTTTTTGTCTGAGGACATAGAAAACCGCTTTTCATAAGACTAGTTCATTTACCGCTTTCGAGCACAAATTCCAGTTCATCCTATGTTCTATGAGAAACCTGTCCCATGGAGCGGGACACTCCCGTCCGAATAGCCAGCTAAATTTGATCAGACTTCGCTAGTTTTGCGCCGTAAAGTCGCCTTTCAGTAACCGTTGCGTGACTACGCAACTTGCTGCGGACCGAGTCTTGCTCCTCATTCGCGGTTCCGCTAATCTGAAACTCTGTGAAAAAGACGGCAAAAAAAAATGCATTGCAAGTTTGTTTGATTTCACCGCACCCGCTGGTGCTCAGCGAATTCGAGCGTGTGCTGAACCATCCTGATTTCAAAACAGTTTCACGGCATTTGGAATCGACGCTGGGCCCGGACCTGCGGCATCTGCCGATTCCGAAGGCCACCGTGTATGTTGTGGATGCTCACGTGGCGAAGCCCGCGGCCGGCGCGTTGCTTTCCAATATTCTCGAGCAGCACAGCGAAGCGCGAATTATTGTTGTCGCCGAAAAATTTGATTCCGCGGAAAGCTATTCTTTATTGCAGATGGGCGCGAAAGGATTGCTCAGCTACGGTGAGGCGAGGGAGCAGCTCCCGCGCGCACTTCCGCTGGTTGCGAATGGCGGGTTTTGGGTTCCACGTTCCGTGCTTTCGGGATTTGTCGATTCGGTTCTGGCCGGCTCGCACACGCGCCGTCTGAAGGTGGATGCCGCGGCGGACCTGAGCCGCAGAGAGCAGGAAGTTTTGAATTCCCTGCTGGAGAATCTTGCCAACAAGGAAATCGGAAACAAACTAAATATTTCCGAACGAACAGTTAAGTTTCATGTCTCAAATTTATTAAACAAATTTGGCGTACGCCGCCGCGCGGATCTGATCCTCTTGTGCTATCAAAAGCGCAGTGGCACTCCCTGAATTTTCTCTTCCAGCAGCTCTGTTTTTCCGGTTCGTAATATGTAACTGGGCACACAGGTGCGGTGATCCGGTATTGCGCCGAACTTAATGTTTGTTATAGTCGGCTCGTAAACTAGAGATTGACGAAAATCACAGGAGTAGAAAAAAAATTCGATGCCTACCGACCGCAGACCAGAATATTTCAAAGGTGCTCAATTACGTGTTGGAATTATTGGTTGTGGATATGTGGGACTCCCGCTGGGATTGCGGTTTGCGGAAGCCGGGCATCGCGTAACCGGGTTTGATACGGACCCGGCGAAGGTCGACAAGTTGAATCGCGGACAATCCTACATCCAGCACATTCCGCAAAATAAAATTCAACAGTTTGTGCAGTCGAAGCATTTCGGCGCGACCACGGATTTTTCGCGGCTGGCTGAAGTGGACGCCATCATTATCTGCGTCCCAACACCCCTCGACCAGCGCCGCGAGCCCGATCTTTCCTATGTGACGGACACGGCCCAGGCCATTCGTCCGCACCTGCAACGCGGTCAATTAGTCGTTCTCGAATCGACAACCTATCCCGGGACAACCGAAGAACTCGTGCTACCCGTACTCGAGGAAACCGGAATGAAATGCCCGGTCGCGCATGGCCCCGACAACGAGCAGATCAGCACGGATTTCTTTTTAGCGTTTTCTCCCGAGCGTGAAGATCCCGGAAACAAGCAATACGGGCTGGCGCAAATTCCCAAGGTCGTCGGCGGAGTAAATCCCCCCTCCGGTCGCGCCGCCTGTTCGCTTTACGCGCAGATCGTGGCGAAAGTTATTCCTGTCAGTTCCACGCAGGCCGCGGAAATGACCAAGCTGCTAGAAAATATTTTCCGTTGCGTGAACATTGCCCTCGTCAATGAATTAAAAATGCTCGGCATGCGCATGGGAATCGACATCTGGGAAGTGATCGACGCTGCGGCGACCAAACCCTTTGGCTTCATGCCCTTTTATCCTGGGCCGGGTCTGGGCGGCCACTGCATCCCGGTGGATCCTTTTTACCTTTCCTGGAAGGCGCGCGAATACGATTTCGCAACTCGCTTCATTGAGCTGGCCGGCGAAGTCAACACAGCGATGCCCTACCACGTGGTGGATTCTGTCGGGGCGGCACTGAACGAGCGGCAAAAATCTCTTAAGGGTTCGCGCATCATGGTCCTGGGGGTGGCCTACAAAAAAGACGTGGACGATTTGCGCGAATCGCCATCCCTGAAAATCATTGAACAGCTGGTGCTACGCGGTGCAAAGGTGGACTACAACGATCCGCATTTCGCGCAGATTCACAAGCTGCGGCACTACAACTTCGAAGGAATGAAATCCGTTCCCATCGACGCCAAAACGCTGGCCTCCTACGATTGCGTGCTGATCGCCACCGACCACACGGCCTACGACTACCCGATGATCGTGGAATCCTCGCAGCTCGTGGTCGACACGCGCAACGCCACGCGGCGCATCGCGCGCAATCGCAATAAAATTGTCCTGGTCTAACCCGCACTTCTCACAAGCAGTGTGCGCGCAATTTTATCTTGGCGCACATCCACAGATGATCTTGCTGAATTGTGCATGCCCCGTAGGGGCACGGCATGCCGTGCCCCTAAAAACTCGCCTCCAGCAAAGTGGAAAGTCATTCATCGAACCACCCGGTAATCTAAAACGAATTTGTCAGCAATTCGGTTTAAATTAACCGGCGCTGTTCCACTAAAGTTTTGTTGGAACTTTCGAGATCCCGTTCAGGGCAAATGCGTGAGTTCAACTCGCGCGGTCCCGAACGGGATTTCGGCTTCTACCAGCACGGGCGTGCGCGACGCTTCCTTCGTAAACCATACCCACAGCTTTGTTTCCGTCACTTCCTTGCCGTGATCGAATAATTGAATCGAGACGCGAAATGCGGGAAAGGTTCCCGCAGGGACTGTAACAGTTCCTTGCGGCGTGTCGACTCGCGCAACGGCATCGTACAGCCGCCTGCCATCAAAAATTGGCGCGCGCAACTCGGGAGTGCGCTGCCAGTCCGCCGCGCGCAAATCATATAGGAAGCCGATTGCATCGCGAGTCCCGGGAGCTACCCGCACCGCAGTGGCATCGCTGGGAGCCGAATCGCCTTCTGAAGTCATGCGGAATAAATTCGTCTGCGATTTTCCTTGCTCATGAAGGTACATCTCGAATTGCAGCGAAAACAAATTGGAAGCGGAAGTATAGGAATCGAATTGATCGTCGAGCGGAAACAGGGTGCGCGTCGTATCCGTGGTGTGCGCGGAAGCTCGGAAATGCCATGCGGGATGGCTGAAGAAATTACGCTGCTCGACAACCATGATTTCAATTTTTGCCGCATTCAGAGCATACTTTGAAAGCAGCACGCGGTATTCCAGATTTTCTCCGGACTTGAACGGAACCGGCTTCAGCGCGGGAGGTGCTGGAACTGCGGCAATTTTGCCGTGTTTCTTGGCAGGCTTGGATTGTTGCGAGAACCCCATGGGCGCGAGTGCAAGCCCCCCGGCGACCAGGGACACCGCGACCGCGACCAATGGAAAGCGTGTAAGTTTTCTCAGCAATCGATTTAACTTGGAGCGGCGAAGCCTGTCGCGCCAGTCCTTTCCAGCATGCTAACGTAGACGCCGTAAATCGGGCCGGCCGGCACGCTATATTCAGGGTACAGAAAAAAAGGCTCCGAGACCAGAATTGTCGAGCCCGCTGTTTAGATGCGGGAACTTATGGACGCGTGATTCGAAGACGCATGAATTCGCAGGTGCGCTTGCCGCATTTCTAATTTCGAGGGGGTTGGATGCGTTATCTGGTCACGGGAGGCGCCGGCTTCATCGGTTCGCACACAGTTGATGAATTGGTGCGCCGCGGCCATGACGTAACCGTGGTGGATAATCTATCCACCGGCAAAACTGCAAACCTCTCCCAAGTGCAATCCAAAATTAAATTCATTCAAGAAAGCATCGTAAATTTGGAAGCTGTGCGCGAAGCGTGCCGCAGTGTGGACTGCGTCATTCATCTGGCGGCTCAAACTTCCGTGCCGCGTTCCATCAAAGACCCGCTTGAAACCAATCTTATCAACGTAACTGGCACACTGAATGTTTTAGTCGCTGCGCGAGAGGCAAAAGTAAAACGCGTGGTATTTGCCTGCTCTTGCGCGGTCTATGGAAAAACTTTGACGCTGCCCATTGCGGAAAACGCGGCACTCGATCCCATTTCTCCTTACGGCATCTCGAAACAGCTCGGGGAGGCCTACGGTCGGGTGTTTCATGATTTATACGGTCTCGAATTTATTTCCCTGCGCTATTTTAATGTTTTTGGCCCACGTCAAGATCCTGGCTCCCCATATTCCGGTGTGCTTTCCGTGTTCAACGAAAATTTGCAAAGGGGGACCACGCCCACCGTGTACGGTGATGGCGAGCAATCCCGAGATTTCGTCTACGTGGAAAATGTAGTGCAGGCAATTTCGCTCGCATCTGAAATAAAAAGTGGCTCGTTCCAGGCGATCAACATTGGCACAGGAAACCGTTACACCCTGAATCAGACTTTAGCATTATTGGAAAAAATAACGGTCCGCACTGCTCAAGCAAATTACGCGCCTCCCCGTGACGGCGATATCCGCGATTCGCAGGCGGACATCCGCCTCGCGAGAGCAGTGCTCGGTTACGATCCTCGGGTCACGTTTGAAGAAGGATTGAAACGAACATGGGAGTGGTTCTCCACAGTCGAACGCTCCAAAATCCTCGACTAGACTAGCTTCCAATCAATTTAACAATTCTTAGCGAGAGCGTTCCATCGGGCTGCTCGACAAATATGGCACCAGTTCCAGAAGATTATCCACGAGCAGATCGGGCGGATATTCCGAGAGCCGGTGGCTGCCGAATCCGTAGGTTACGCCGCAAACCCAGGTGCCGGAGTTGCGTGCGGTTTGAACATCGACCTCCGAATCGCCAACAAACATAGTTTGGGTGGGCGCGGCGCCGAATTGGCGCAGGATCGATTCCACGCCCATCGGATCGGGCTTCTTGCGCTCAAAACTGTTGCCGCCGTACACATAGCGAAAATGATCCAAGACTCCGAGTCCCTCGATAATGCTGCGGCTGACGCGCACGGGCTTATTGGTGTAGACCGCCATGTGCATGCCCTTCAGTGCGTCGAGCGTTTCGCGCACGCCGGGATACAAAGTGGTGTTATCCAGCTTGTGCGCCGAATAATACTTGATGAAGTATTCGAGGCCGAGCATGCAGTCTTGTTCGGATGCGGCGGAGCCCAAAGCCCGCGAAATTAATGCCGGAGCGCCGTTCCCTACGTAGCTGAAAATCTGCTCATGCGGCAGCGGCTTTTTGCCCAGTTCGGCGAGTGTAGCGTTAACGGCCAGCGCCAAATCGAGCTTGGAATCGATCAGCGTGCCATCCAGATCAAAAATCAGGGCACGGACTTCGGAAAATCGAGTGATAGGGTCCCCCATGAATCTTCTGCGGCCTCCCGCGAAATATTAATTGTAATATAGTCAGTTGAGTTTCATACGAGCAAAGTCTCCGTGTAGTCTTCTTTGGAATTCGCGCGGCGGCCTGTTTATACAAACTGGAGGAAGTAAGAATGGCGGACATTTTTCCGTTTCGAGCTTATAGATACAACCCGGCAGTCGTCGATCCCGCGAAAGTGCTGACGCAGCCCTATGACAAGATCACTCCGGCAATGGCAGAGAAATACGCGGCGGCAAGTCCGTACAATTTAATTCCGATCGAAAAAGGGAAAATGCTTCCCGGCGACACGCCGGCGAACAACGTTTACACCCGTGCCGAAAATACGCTCGAGGAATGGATTCGCGCGAAAGTAATCGTGCAGGATGCTGCGCCTTCGCTCTACGCCTATTTCCAGGAATACACCGTGCCAGGTACAACGGAACGCCGCACGCGGAAAGGTTTCATTGCTGTCGGACGCATTGAAGATTATTCGGCGGGCGTTGTGTTCCGCCATGAACAGACCCTCTCCGGACCGAAGGCGGACCGCATGGAATTGCTGCGCCACACGCAGACGCATACGGGACAGCTTTTTATGCTTTATAACGACCCGGCGGCGCGCATCGATGGGCTTCTGGAGAAAGCAGCTGGCTCGAAAAAAGTGGAAGTCGAACTCAGGGATGAGTATGACGTCGTGCACAGATTGTGGCCCATCACCGACGCGCAGACGCTCGAAACCATCCGGCGCGAAATGGCCGACAAGAAACTGGTGATCGCCGACGGCCACCATCGCTACGAAACAGCCATGGCCTATAGGGATGAGCGCCGAGCGCGCGACGGCCGCGTCGACCCCAACGCGTCCTACGAAAAGGTGATGATGTCCGTGTTCAATACCGTCGGAGAGGGCTTGACCATTCTTCCGACGCACCGCATTGTCGCCAATGTCCCAGATTTTTCCTTCGAAAAAATTCAATCTGCCCTGGCCAACGCCTTCGATGTGACTTCCTACCCTTTTAAGGGGAGTTCCGATCGCGCCAAGGTCTACGAACAATTTCGAGCCGATTTGGGAAAAGGCGCGGAACAGAGAGCCATTGGCGCGTACGCCGGTAATGGAGCCTTCCACATTTTTGTACTGAAAAAAGATGCGAACCTGGAAGACCTTCTGAAAGGCGTCTCACCCGCGCAACGGCAACTAGACGTAGTGCTGCTGCACAGGCTCATCATCGAGCGCGGCTTGAACATTACGCAGGATGCCGTGAAGACAGAGAAGAACATTACCTACGAGCGCGAAATGGACACGGCTATTGGGGAGGTCGATGCAGGCCGGGCGCAGATTTGCTTCTTGCTCAACCCCGTCAGCGTGGAAACGGTTGCCGGCATGGCCATGGCAGGCGAAGTGTTGCCGCAGAAATCCACGGATTTTTTCCCGAAGCTGATGAGCGGCATCACCATGTATCGCTTAAAAGATTAGACGGAAAAACCCAAAAGGGAGCGGGAAGCCCAATGAATTCAACGAGGCGCCCGCTCTCAGTTCCATTTTGAAACAAATCCTGGAAACAAAGGACTTAATACCACATTTACCTGCCTCGAAGTTTACCATTTCAGTATATAACTACTTGTAGCAGTGTTTTCGGGATCGAAACAGTTCATTTAACTGTGTTGACCTTAAACCCATTAATTCTTAACGTATTAGTTGCGGTGCCCTAGCAAAACCAATTTAACTGGCCTGTTTGGCCCTCCGGTCACCCATTTCGTGGAGGACGATTTGGTGAAAGACCGCTCTTCTTCCTTCCAGGCCTTGAAACTCGTCGCTTCGCATTCGCCTGCGAGGCTCGACTTAAACTGCGATTAAAGCGTGCCGTCATTTGAAGATGGATAGATGCAAGGGGGGGAAATGAATCCCGCGAATAAGATCGGCCAGACAACCGTGCTGATTTTGCTTTTCCTCGTGTGTGGCCGCGCATGGGCACAGACGAGCGACGGCACATTGGTGGGCTCGGTTACCGACCCAACCGGAGCGGTGGTCCCAAATGCCACTGTTTCCGCCTTAAGCGCGCAGTATGGGCAACCTCATGAAACCCATACAGACTCCGTGGGAACTTACCGCCTTGAAAATCTCCAGCCTGGAACCTATTCCGTCACGTTCACTGCGCCAGGATTCAGTAAAGTCTCAGTGACCGGGGTTGTCGTCAGCGGATCCGTGACAACGACGATAAACAACAAGCTGAATATTGCCGGTGCTTTACAGACGATTGAAGTGCAAGCGCCCGCCGCGCAGGTGATTGACGCGCAATCCGGACAACTCGACGAAAGCGTAACCCGTCAGGAAATAGCCGAGTTGCCGTACGGCGGCGTTACTCGCGATCCCACCACACTGGTATTGACCCTTCCGGGCGTTCACGACACGCCACAGGGCCAAGGTGCGGTCAATTCATATTTAACGGAAGGCCAGGCTTTCTCCGTAAATGGCACGCGTCCCCGGGCAAACAATTTTCTGATCGACGGACAGGACAATAACGACGCTGGAATCACTGGCGAGTCATACCAGCCCACGAACTATGGTGCAATTCAGGAAGTTACATTCCTCACGAATGCGTACGGTGCGGAGTACGGTCGCGGCGGCGGTTCCGTTACAAACGTGATTTACAAGAGTGGTACAAATAATTTCCACGGCGACTTATGGGAGGTAAATCGCAATTCAGCTCTGGCAGCGATACCTGCACAGGATCAGGTCTCCGCCCCCCTTACCAAGAACCCATTCGATAATCAGAATACTTTTGGCTTCGATGCAGGCGGCCCCATTGTAAAAGACAAACTATTCGTCTTTGGCGCGGCCCAATGGGATCGTGAGCGACTCAACTCCACCGGCCCGGCAGGACAATTTTTGCCAACGCCCGCGGGAATTGTCACGTTGAAGTCACTCGAACCGAATGCAAACATTTCGCTTTTCCTTACTGCTATTGGGCCGCTTGTCGGAGCAGCCGGAACACCCACTACGAGCTTAGTTCCCTTGGGAACTGATTCACTGGGAATTGTGCGTCCCAGCGTGGAAATTGGGCCATTTCAATTACAGAACGTGAAAACAGTTTCGAACGGTTATGACTGGAATTACCGCATGGATTGGCATTTTACCGACCGTGATGTATTGACCGGAAGCATCATCAGGGAAAATTTCAGCCTTTCGCCTGACACCTTCGCCAATTTCGGTGCCCTGCCTGGTTTTGAAACCGAGCAATCGGGTCACTCAGAGCTTGTTCGCGTTCAATGGGCGCAAACGATCTCTTCCAATCTCATTAATGAACTTCATTTGTCTTATTCGAACATTAATTTTGGATTTTTTATGACGCCAGCGACAGCCAATGGCCCTCAGGCAAATATTCCCTGGATCCAATTTGGTAATGACATCAATTTTCCCGCGATTGGCGTGGCTAAAAACTTTCCACAGAGCAGGTCTCACAATACTTACCAGATTCAAGAGGCACTCAGCTATTCGGCCAACCGCCATACGATCAAGGCCGGGATTGACGTTACAATTCTCAACCTCCATGACATCAACGCGTTAAATACGCGTGGCTCGCTTACGTACAATTTTGGGGGCACGGACGGCACCGGAGCAACATACAGCTCCCTCGGAAATTTTATTGATGACTTTACTGGCTCGGATCCGGGTTCTGCTTCAAAAGGTTTTGGCAACCCTAACTTTAGCTCTCACGCCAATATGTTTGCGCCTTATATCCAGGATACGTGGAGAATTCGGAATGATCTCACTCTGACTGCAGGACTACGCTACGAATATTGGGGCTCATTGGCGAATTCGCTGGCGTTTCCAGCCTTCAATATCAATGCTGGACTTGGTCTGCCGAACGCCACAGACCCTTCCTTTGCGAGCGACCCGGCAAAATTCGACAGTTTATTCTCCTTTAAGCAGATTCCGGACCAGAGGAATTTTGCGCCGCGGCTTGGACTGGCCTATACACCACATTGGGGTAAATTCTTTTTTGGCGACGGCAAGACTGTAATTCGAGCCGGCTATGGAATCTTTTACGATGGCCTTTTCTCTAACCTTGTAGACGGATCTGCGACATCGCAGCCGAATTCATTCGGTGGAAGCATTCCATTTCAATTCGGGCATGGGGCGATGAGCGCTTCTACATTCCCGAATCTTGGGCCACTAAATACTTCGTTCTTTATTCAATCGATGGCCAGCAATCTGCACAACCCATTGACGCAACAATGGAACGTGGATGTCCAAAGGCAGTTGCCCCTCGGCCTTGTTATGACACTGGCCTATGTGGGAACAAGGGGCGACCGTCTATTTACCAATCAGGATTTCAATCCGGCGCTGGGCCTGGATCCATCGTCCTTCGCTTATGTCTATTCCAATCCAAATTTTGGAGAAGTTGGAGTACGCACAAACAACGGACAATCCTGGTACAGTTCTGGACAAGTGGAAGTGGAGCGAAAGATTCACACTTTGGTTTTGCGCGGTTCGTATACGTACTCAAAGTTTATGGATGACGCCTCGGAAATTTTTCAGTTGGGGAGCAATGCCGCAGTCGACCTTGCCTCCTACCCCCAAGTCCTGACCAATCAGTATTCCGATTGGGGACCCTCAGCTTTCGATCAGCGCCATCGATTTAGCGTAGCTTACGTTTGGCAAGTCCCCTATGTGCATGAAAATGCATTCTTGCGAGCCCTGACGGATCAATGGCAATGGTCAGGAATCGCCTCCATCGAATCAGGGACGCCAAATAGTGTGATGGATGGTTTGGATAACGGTTTTACCGGCCATTCCAACTCCCGTCCAGACCTCGGAAATCCAAATGCTCCGTTCACTGCGGTGGGGATTGATGGAGGAAATATCTGGACGGATCCCTTCGGTAGTTTCACGCCAGGGCTTTTCTATAATTTTGATTGCGCCTATTTCACGGCTGGACCCTGCACCCCGAAGCCTGCAGATGCTTACCACTTTATTATTCCCGCGCAGACAATTAACTCGGCAGGTTTGTATGTGGCCGCGCCTGGAAATGTCGGCCGCAATTCGGTTTTTGGCCCGGGCCAGATCTATTTCGATACGGCCGTTCAGCGCGATTTCCCAGTTCATTTTTGGAAGCTGGAAGGGCAGACGATTTCTTTACGCGCGGAATTTCTTAATGCGTTCAACCATCCCAACCTGTTCACTCCGTCCTACACGATTACGGATTCGAATTTTGACAACACCGCCATCACGATTAACGGCGGCCGGCAAATCAAACTTTGGTTGAAATACTCCTTCTAGCGATAGCTTGAAAATACAAAATGCCGCCGAAGATTAAAAATCTTCGGCGGCATTCGATATTTATATAGATCAAGATTTATTTGGAAAAGCTGGCGATGGCGGCTGCTTCCGTGGGATACACCTCAAACACGGTGAACAGCTTGGTCACCTGCAAAATTTCCTGAAACTTGGAACCCAGATGGGACAGCTTCATGAACGCGCCCTGGGCACGCGCGCTGGTGTGCGCAGCAACCAAGGCTCCCAACCCTGAGCTATCGATATAAGTAACATTATCCATATTGAGGACAATCTTCTTCTGTCCGGTGGCCAGCAGCGACTTCACTTTCTCGCGCAAAGCCGTGCTCTCTTCGCCGAGCACGATGCGCCCTTCCATCGCCACCACATCCACTCCGTCCACCACACGATCCGTCATTTTCAATGCCACGGTTTATCCTCCTGGCGTAAACGTTTTTGCGAATTTGAAGTTCGAGTGCCTTAAAAAGGCATCAGTAATAGTCAGAGCAGGACAGGTAGTACCCGCACTTCTCACAAACCAACTTGCACCGTTTCGGCTCAAGCCGCTCGGAACAAACCGGGCAATAACTCATGGGGTGCTCAACGGCATTCTTCTGCTCACGAGAATCTTCGTTGAGCGCGCCACTTTCCGCTTCGGTATGCATCATCCGCTCCACAGCTCGACGTTTATAGCATAACCGATGTGACGTGGGAAGATAGACAACAGATTAGTAGCATCTGCTTCACCTTGTGGATTTTAGATCGTCCAGCGATTAAAGCACGAGGGCGGAAGCCCGCACTGCTGGAAGCCGGCTTATTCCGCGGATTGAACGGACTGCGGCATGATGTAAGCCGCTTCCTGGGGTAGCCCGGCCCGTTCGAATTGGACGGTGATGTGGGTAATATGGAAATCCCTTTCCAGTCCGGCGCAAACTTCCCGTAGAATTTTTTCGCTTTCGTCCATGTGCATATCCGGAATCCGTGCATGGCAGGACAACGCCACCATATTCGTCCCTATCGTCCAGATATGTATGTCGTGGACTTCCTGGATACCTTTTACCGCGAGGATGGACTTCGCCACGGATTCAAGCTTAATTCCCCGTGGCAGGCCCTCCAGGAGGATATTCCCGGCCTCCTGCAGCAGCCCCTTGGTTGACCACAGGACCAACGCGGCGATCACCACGCCAATCATCGGGTCAAGCCATTGCGCTCCCGTTAAGTGGATCGCGATAGCGCCCACCAAAATACCGATGTTCGAAATCGCGTCCCCAAAATTGTGTACCAACAGGCTGCGCAAATTTAAATCGCGACGGCTGCTGACCAGCGCGAGAGTGATCCCGCCGTTAATCGCCAGCGCCAGCAGCGATACGCCAATCATCCAGCTTTCGTGGACGGCTACGGGATGCAGGAATCGTTCGAATGCCTCATAAAAAAGCCCAACCGAAACGAGAACCAGCAAAATAGCATTCGTAAATGCGGCCAAGACACCAGCGCGCTGATAGCCGTAAGTGCGTTCGTGGTCGGCGGGTCTCACGGCCCAATGCAATGCGATCCAGGAAATCAGCAGTGTGGGAATGTCAGAAAGATTATGCAGCGCGTCACTGACGAGCGAGATGGAATGACCCAGGTAACCGCCCAGAAGCTCAGCCACTACGAGCAAAGAAGTTGCGGCCACCGCGGCGGCCAGCACTCCACTCGTCATTTCCTGAGCGTGGTGCGAATGGCCGGCGGAACCATCGTCGCAGTGCGCGTGGACATGCATCGCCCCTATTGTACTGGGATTTGAGCACTTAGGGACAGGTCTAGCTGCTCTTTGAGTCGATTGAATGAGTCTTGCTACTCACGCACACTTCACCCCGAAGATAATTGACTAAGTTCGAGTCGCTCCCTAGTATGAAAAGGCCACCTAACTTGGGCTTTCTGTGCCATCAACCTACTCCATAGCGCCCGAAACATCGACGCAACCATCACGCAAAGTGCCTAGTGATCCGGTGGCTACACTGCGTTTTTGGGGTGTGCGCGGATCGACTCCAACTGTCGACAAAGCAACCTGGCGATATGGCGGCAATACGGCATGTGTGGAACTGACAACGCCGGCCGGTGCGCGCATCATTCTGGATTGTGGGACCGGACTGCGAATGCTGGGCCGGCATCTGGAGGGAGCGCAGCAGCCCGAAAAACATGAACCGCATATTTTTGTGACCCACTATCACTGGGACCACATTCAGGGAATCCCGTTTTTCTCTCCTTTGTACGCCGAACAAAACCGCTTTCACTTTTATAGTTTCCGCTCCGAATATTTAGGCGCGGGCAGCTTGAAGCGCGTGTTTGAAGCGCAGATGGCATATCCGTATTTTCCAGTCGATCTGAAATCGATGCACGCGCGGAGGGAATTTACAGAGGTGACTGGCGGAGACCAAATCTGCGTTCCGGGCGCGCGCGTGACCGCGCGCTGGCTGGATCACCCGCAAGGTTGCCTCGGCTTCCGGTTCGAGACTTCCGCTGGAACAATCGTCTATGCCACAGACAACGAGCCGGGCAATCCGAAACTCGATAAGAGCCTTTTGGACCTGGCTGAAGGCGCCGATATTTTTATTAACGATGCGCAGTTTACCCCGGAGCAGCTGGCCACTACACGCAAAGGATGGGGGCACTCCACCTGGCTCGAGGGCGTGAAAATTGCCGAATCCGTGGGCGTAAAAAATCTTGTTCTTTTCCATCACGATCCGGATTCCACGGATAAATTGGTGGACGGCATCCTGCGCGAAGCGCGCGGAAAATTTGCGAATGTGTGGGCCGCCGCCGAAGGCATGGTGATGACCCTTGGAGACAAAGAACTGGACGTGGTGATTCCCGCCTCGCGCGAAGGCTTGCGGCGCGACGCGCATTTCCGCGCACGCGTCACCGGCCTCACGGATTCAGGTCATTCATTTGAAGAAGAAACTGTGATCAGCGATTTGACCTTGCAGGGCGCGCTGATCTATCTGGATCACAGCCCCAAACTGCAATCCGAACTGCAAGTGCTGCTCGATAATCCGGGCATAGACGGGTCCGTCAACAGCCCGCTGCGGCTGCGCGGCTACGTGGTGCGCATCGAAACGCAGGAAGATAAAGAGCGCACCGCGGTTGGAATTGTGTTCACGGAATAGCTGAAATACAGAGTTTGTTTTCCCAAGCAGTCTGGCCTTCCCATAGCATTAAAAACTTTCACGTTGAAATCAAAATGGGTGGCAGTTGAAACCTTCCAGAATTGTTATTCTGGAAGGTACCATACTCAATGCTGGTATATCGTATGGTATAATTCCATATTATGGGAAAAACGCGAAAAATCACGATCGAAGTCCCCTCCGACCTTCTTGACAAGGCGCAACGAGCGAGCGGAACCGGCATCACGCAAACGGTCCGCGCCGGCCTTCAGCTCGTTGCTGCTTCGCAAACGTATGCGCGCCTACGCCAGCTTCGCGGCAATGTTCGCTTCTCCCGGACTCTCGCAGAAATTAAAGCGGACAGATGATTGCCGCCGATACGAGCACTTGGATCGCCTTCCTCGAGGGCGCCCGCGGCAACGATACGGACATGCTCGACAAGGCTCTCGAGGACAAGCGAGTCCTGATGGTTCCCACTGTTCTGTCAGAATTGCTGAGCGATCCAAAACTTCCATCAAGCGTTGCCAAAATGTTTTCTGAAATCCCGTTGATCGAAGTCGAATCCGGGTATTGGGAAAGGGCTGGAATATTGAGATCGAAAGTCCTGGCCAGGCATCGCAAGGCTCGCCTCGGTGATGCTTTGATTGCGCAAAGCTGCATTGACCGGAGCGTTGCACTCCTTACACGAGATCGCGATTTCCAGGCATTTGTTCAAGCTGCGGAGCTGACTCTTGTCCTCGACTCCGCCAACAAATAGGCAAAAACGAAAACCTGCCCGCCCGAAAAGAAGGACGGGCGCTACAACACCAACGAAGGCCTGGCATTTTTCGACGCGGCCTCATCTCCCGCGTTATTCCCCACGATCAGAGCACTATGCCGCGCAAATTAAGGAAGAACCTAAACTTTTGAATGCTTGACAATCGAATGCGGCCCGATGTATTTGCTTCGTACGCCAATTGACTTGTAAATTCCAGAATTTTTATTTCTGAAAAAATGGTCGGAGGAGTGTGTGATGAAAGTTTCCAGGATTTGGGCCACTGCGCTCTCTATCACGGCATTTGCGATTGTCACCCAGAGCGGGGCGCAGCAGAAACCCAAGGATGCTCCGGTTGTCCCTCCTCTGAAATCGGTGCCGACATTTTCCACGGCCAATATTGCACGGCAAGGACATTTCTACGTGGGCGGGAAATGGGTGAAAACGCCCGGCGGCAGCATCATGCGCGGCGCCATGTATGTGGAAACGTGGGTGCCAAAAAATATTCGCTATAAATATCCAATCGTTTTTGTGCAGGGCGGCGGAGGACAAACGAATGTTGCCATGCTGCAAACTCCGGATGGCCGCCCCGGCTGGGCCTATGATTTTGTCAATCGCGGCTATACGGTTTACATGCTGGACCTTCCCGGGCGAGGGCGTTCCGCGTATGTGCCGGGCGTCGATGGCGATCTCGTGCCGCCGCGAACAGGAGAATTGATGGAAGAGGTTTGGTCCGGCGGGCGGCCTCAATCGGCTCCCCAGAGCAGTTGGCCGCAGTCATCGAAATACACACAATGGCCCGGTGACGGCCCAAACAAAGGCAAAATGGGCGATCCGATTTTCGATTACTTTGCCAAGACCGATTCGCAGACTCCATCCGCCAAGGATATGGAACGGCTGTCTGCCGATGACATCATCGAACTCGTTGACCTAATTCACGAGCCGGTGATTCTATTGCTACATTCGGGAGTTGCGCCCTCCGGTTGGCTCGTCGCAGACGAGCGCCCAAACCTAGTTAAGGGCATCATCGCTGCGGAACCAATCGCCCCGCCAATCGAAAACGCGGAACGCGGCGCCACAGGCCCCGGACGCGCATGGGGACTGACTAATGAGCCGGTAGCCTATGATCCTCCCATAAAGAACGCAGCAGAGTTGCAACCTTTGCGCGAAGATAAAGCGGATGGCCCCGGCCTAATTCCCTGCTACGTCCAGAAAGAACCTGCGCATAAGCTCATCCATCTGGAAAATATTCCGGTCCTCGATGTTTCCGGCGAGGCCAGCTACCACCGCCCCTACTCCCACTGCATCGCCAAATGGCTCAATCAAGCCGGCGTGAAAACCAAGTACGTGAATCTGGAAAATGTAGGAATCCGCGGCAACGGGCACCAGTTCATGTCCGAAAAAAATAGCGCGGATATTTCTAAATTTTTCATGGATTGGCTGGAGAAAAATGTGCAGTAAATGGATGCGCATTTAGCCAGCCCGTATCACGAGTTGTGTCCGCTGAATTTCGTCAAGGCGTAAATCCAGCGATGACCTCGATGATTTGTGGTACACCGTAGGGGCACGGCATGCCGTGCCCCTACAACCTCGCCGCTCAATGTCACCGCTTTTCATTAAGGTGCGAAATAAATTCTCGTCTAGTTGCATCCTCGACAAAAGCCGCGTCAACGCTGGTCATGTCCAGGTCATGCAAATCCTGTTCGGTGAATCCTAATTCGTCGACCAACACACGGCGCTCGTTTGAAAGCAGGGATTTTGTTTGAATTGGATTGTCGTCGCCGAGAACAATTTTCAAATTTTGCGAATGAAAATATTTCGCGGGGTGGTCGGCCCTGCGAGCGATGGCGCCCGTGTACCAGTTGGAGGTGGGACAGCATTCGACGACCACGCCTCGATCGCGCACCCATTGCAGGGATTCGATATCCTCGGCGAGGTGCGCGCCGTGGCCGATGCGGGTGACTCCGAAACGTTCGACGGCTTCGCGCGCAGCTGAGCCGGGGGCAGCTTCGGCGGCGTGGCATGTCACACCTAAGCCTGCGGCTCGCGCGATGGCGAAAGGCTTTTCGTACTCAGAAAGATCGTTGAAGAGAGATTCGTCGCCGGCGAGATCGAAGCCTGCAATTCCCTTTCCGGCGTAACGGCATGCAGCTCGCGCGACTTCGATGTTTGTTTCCACGTCGTGATGGCGCAGCGCGGCGATCACCACGCCGGCATGGATTTTCGTGCGTCTCATTCCCTCATGGATGCCATCGCAGACGGCAGACATCACGGAGTCCATGTCAAATCCCATGTGCACGTGCGTCGCGGGGCCGAAGCGAAGTTCGAGATAATCGGTGCCATCGGCGGCAGCATCCTCAACGGCTTCGCAGGCAATGCGCGCGATGTGCGCGGGAGTGCGGAAAAATGGATATGTGGCCGCGACTTTGGACAAATACACCGTGAGATTGGACGGGCCATCCAGCTGCAACGCCTGCTCCCATCCGCCTTCAGGCGGCGCGATGCCGGCCTCGGCCGCAAGAGCAGCCGCGGTGGAGGGCCGCAGGCGTCCTTCGAGATGGCTATGCAGGTTTAGTTTCATTCGATTTCGTTTCGGACCTCAGCGGCAAAACACATTGTCGTAAAATCCAACAAACTGTCATTCCGAGCGAAGCGAGGAATCTCTCCTGCTTTATTTTCAGTACCGGGATTGCGGAGAGATTCCTCGCATCGCTCGGAATGACACAACAAATTAGTTTATCCCCACTCTATGGAGGACTCGCTTTTTGATTTAGCTGAGGCCGCTTCTAGAGATCCAGGTTCACCGCGGTTTCTAGCGCGGCTTCGATGCTGTACATCCAGCCGTTTTTCAATGCTTCATGGACATTATCGTAAAGGCTTGCGCCGGACACGAGGTTGCTCGAGCACGAGCAAATCATCCCTGCACGCAGCCCGCGCAAACGGGCGATCACGTACATAGCCGACGCTTCCATTTCCACGTTTAAAATTCCGAGGGAATTCAGCTGGCTGATCCACGCGGGAGTCTCCGCGTAAAACGCGTCGTCGGAAACGGAGATGCCTGAGTGCACCGCGAATTTTCCTTCCCTCGCAGCAATCGCGCGCGCGCAACGGTCGAGTTCGATGGTGATGCGCAGGTCGGGCACGGCGGGATAGCCGGGATGCGCGTACGCGGCGGTCGTTCCGTCATTGCGGAGCGAACCTTCGCTGACCAGCAAATCGCCGGGCTTTACCTGAGGCTGAAGCCCGGCGGAACTGCCCACGCGAATAAAAGATTGCACGCCAACGCGCGCGAGTTCTTCTACTGCAATCGCAGTGGACGGGCAGCCCATGCCGGTCGATGTTGCAGTGATTTTCTTCCCCTTGTACATTCCGGTCATGGTGCGATGTTCGCGGTTATGCGCGACCTCTCGCACGTCGGTGAGGAATTCCGCAATTAACGGCACGCGAAATGGATCACCTGGCAGCAGCGCAACTGTGGAAACTTCTCCCGGCGCAACCTTGATGTGAAATTGCCGTTCGCCAATGCCGGCGGCGCTTTTGTCAACGAGTCCTCTATTGTTCGGATCGGTCATTCTGAATTCTCCTGAATCTTTTTCTAAAATTACTACAACTCATCTCATGAATGACTTGAGCATCGAGCCTGAACGCCTGCTAGCGGCTAAACAGGTTGCGGAAAAAAGGCATCGTTCTGTCATTCTGAGCGAAGCGAAGAATCTCTCTTCGATTTAAGCATAGGAAAAGAAACAAAGTGAGATTCTTCGCTTCGCTCAGAATGACAGAATAGATTACTTTTTCCGCAGCCTGTAGAGCCACGACCAATAGAGCACGTTTATGAGATAGCTCGTAGAGAAACTCTCTCAAATTTTTTCTTCGCGTTGTCCGGCGGCCCCTCGCACGAACAAAGATGCGAGCAGCGCCAAAACTACAATCGCGGTCGAAATCCACATCGCTTTCTGATAGCCGGAGTAAGTGCCTGAACTGACCACCGGTCCAACGAGCGCGATGCCGAGCCCGGCGCCAATTTGAAAACATGCGCCATTTAATCCGGGGAGAGAGCCCGGCGCGTCTTCCGGCGAAAGAATAACTCCAAGACCATTGATCGTAGTGAGGGCGAGCCCGTTGTAAAAAACGCCGAGCAACGCAAAGGCTGCAACCACGACCCACTTATGATCAAGCATCAGCGTCGCAACGAGCATCGTCAGTAGGCTCAGCGTCAATCCGCTCCACATCACTACGCGCCATCCCAATCGCGGCGCGAGCCAACCTGTAACCGGCGCAGCAAAAACTCCAATGGCCGCAGCGGGCGAAAGAAAACGCAACGCCGACGCCGTGGCCGACATTCCGTAACCGGCGTGCGAATCCTGACTGAAGACCACTACTGTAAAATTGATCGCCGCAAAAATTCCGGTAAGCGTTGCGAGCGTGGTTGCGACGATGGGCCAAATCTGCCGCGATTTCAGGTGCGCGGTGCTGATGAGCGGATGACCGCTGCGCTTCTCAATAAACCAAAATGCCACGAAGCATGCCGCTGCGAATGCGAGCAGTGCAAGCGCGCTGGGACTCGCCCAACCCTGCGAGCCTCCGCGTGCCACTCCCACATTCACAAAAATCAGCGCCGCCGAAAGCGCCGTCGCGCCTGGCCAGTCCATGCTTCCTGACAAGATCGCAACGGATTCCGGAACATAGAGCTTCGACAACATAATTCCGACGATGCCAACAACGAGGATGACAAAAAAAATCGAGCGAAATCCCCAGTGATCGGAAAGCATGCCCCCCAGAAACTGGTCAGCACCGCCCACGCCGCAGCTTATTGCGGTGACAAGCCCGAGAGCGGGGCCAAACTGTTTCGGCGTCAAAATATCGCGGAGAATCAGGTACGTAATTTGAAAAATGGAACCGCTAGCACCCTGCAACAATCGCCCGAAGCAAAGGATTGCAACATTCGGCGCCAGCATCGCCAGGACTGTTCCGACACTCATTACGGCGAGCGAGTACAACAAAATTTTTCTGCGCCCCGCGTTGTCGCTGTAGCGGGTCAAAACAATTCCGGCGATTCCGCCGACGAGGAAAAAAAGTGTTTGTGAGATGCCAACCATTCCCGGCGTAGATTGCAGTTTGCGCGCAATTTCCGGCACGGCGGGAGCAACCATCGAAGCGTTTAGTTGGAAGGCGATGACGCCGACGAGCAGCGCGGTGAGCGTGGCTGATTTTTTCACCGAGTCCGCTGGGTGGGGCACGTTTGCTGAATCATTCTCCGATTTGCCCGCCGCCGTGAGCTTCATCGCGCTCCATCATAGCAGGGGATGCAATGTGCGCCGCGTTTTGGTGGGCGAGGGGCCAAGATAAATTTGAATTGCTGGAAGGATAGAAAAGCTGCCCGCCCATAAGACGGCCGGGCGCTACGAAAGCAGTTTCGTAGAGGCCTCCCCGTCCCACGTTTTTCGGGACGGAGAGGGCGATTTGCATTGACGGTTTACACGCTGCTTCGGAACGGAGGACCGCTAACGCACAGGTCTCAAAAAAAACCGCACCCTTGAAAGGCTCAAGGGTGCGGCACCCAAAAACTTAAATACACTCGAAGACCTACGGTTGATGCCGCTAGTCCAGCGGCTCGATCTTTACGATGGCCGCGCCGTGGTTGCTTCCGGTCCAGATGGTTGCGGGCACGGTAGTGTCGTCGGCGAAGATGCGGCGCATGTTGGTGTCACGTGGCATCAGGTATTCGGTGTCCTGTCCGCTCTTAGGATCGATCTTGGACAGGCGGTCAGTGGTCATGCCTCCGGTGTAGAGGTTTCCAGTTTTATCCCACGTCACGTAGTACGGGCCGGACCAGGGAATGGAGAGAGGCCACTCCGTAATTTTCTTCGTTTCGGGATCGAGCATTCCGATGCGGTTGCCCTGATATTCGCCGAAATAGACGGCGTCGTTCGGCGCTGTACGAATGCGGCGGGGACGCGATTGTTTTGTTGGCGTCTGAAACCACGAGGTGTCGCCGGTTTTGGCATCGATGCGGCCGATGTAATCGGTGGCAAAGTCCGTGAAATAAAGATTATTGTGCGAGTCGGAATCGATGCCATAGATCGTTCCCGGCCTCGCATCGGGAAGATGCTTCATCGGCTCGAACCGCTCGTACGATCCGGTTTTAACGTCCAGCCTGAAAATATCGTAGTGCCCGGCGCTGTCGGTCCAGATTTTGCCGTCCACGTCGTAGCGCATTCCCAGCATGTTCGGCTGCGCAGCGTTGTCATTAAATTCCGGCGGCAGAGAGAAAGTTTGTAATTTCTCGGTTTTCGGGCTGAACTTCGCAAGCGCTCCCTGATACATCATGCCGACCCACATGTCTCCGCTCTTGTCCTCTTCGATGTCCAGCAGACCTTGCGGATAACCGGGCTTCAGTTCGGGCACGGGATATTCCTTAAGCGCGCCGGTCTTGGGATCGAGCCTGCCGATAAATTGTTCGCCGAAATTGGTGTACCAGACGATTCCATGCTCGTCGACAATCACGTCATGCGGCTCAATCGTCGGGCGCGGCAATTCATATTCCGTGACAATTACGTGCGTGGCTTTGCCCGTGGGACGCGGCAAGGTCTTCAGCGAATACTCCCACTGCGAGACTCCGCTCAAATTAATCGTCGCCAGGTATTCAGCCTGCTTGCGGTACTGCTCTGGCGTGCCACCACGATTTGGCTCCATGCGGCGTTGCGGCTTGATCGGCTGGCTCACTTGTGCATAGCCCATCATCCGGTAGATCACTTGCGTAAATTCGTCAGCGTCGTGCGTGGAACGAATAATGCGTTCGAGCGTGTGGCAACTCACGCAATTCAGCAAAAACGATTTCTGCTCGTCCGTGCCCGGAATGCTCATCAGCCACTCCGCGTTGGTCATTTGCGGCACAATATTTTTCGTCTTCTTCAACATGAGATCCGCTGTCGCGGGTTTCTGCGCAGACACATCCGCCGCGCCCGCGCCGTCGAGCATATACCCAACCGCGCGCGTCTTCAGCGTGTAATGTCCGGGCTCCAGGCGATTCGCCGGGAAACTATAGTGACCCTTGTTATCGCTGAGCACGCTGACCGTAATCGTCGACCCATCTTTCTTGGCGCTGATCACAACGCCTTCCATCGGCCCTTCTTCCTGCGAAGTTACGACTCCGGAAATCGCCGGCGGGCCTGAGCTTTCCGCAGCGGACGTAAGAGCGGGCATCGATTGAATAGCGACCATCCCCAGAATAACCATGGCAATCAGTAATATGATCCGTGTTCGCATAGTTCCCTCTCTAACTGAATTTTCGCAAACCTGGAAACGGTACGGCGCCTCAAGCTACATTAAAGATTGCGAAGCAGCCGCGAAGATAACGATATCGGTGACTCCTGGATTGGCTTAGGACCTGCGTCTGAAGGGCAATATACACCAAACCATCCTCATGGGGAACGGATTGTGCGGTCCTGCACCTGGAACGCAAATTGTGAGGGCCCAGCGAGCGGACCGCAGGTTCAACGCACTTTTTTTACCTGTTTAAAGGCGGAATCCTGCATGAGGCTGAACAGGTTGCGGAAAATGTTTTTAATACTGTCATTCCGAGCGGAGCGAGGAATCTCTCTTCGATTTAAATTCAAGAAACGAAATGAAAGAGAGATTCCTCGGTCCGCTCGGAGTGACAGAGTCGATGTTTTTTTTCCGCAGCCTGTAAAGCCTGCCCTACATCCGAGGGCTACGCGTGCGCTACAATAAAATGCGGCTTCAAACGATATGGCAGATTTCTCTCCCAAAACAGCAAATACTCCGCCGGCAACGGCGCGCACATCCACAGCGGGTGCGACCTTCCGCGCGCTCAGGCATCGCAATTTCCAGCTTTTTTTCAGCGGACAAATTATCTCGCTGGTCGGAACCTGGATGCAGACGGTTGCGCAGTCCTGGCTTGTTTACCGGCTGACGGGATCCGGAGCGCTTCTCGGCCTACTTGGTTTTGTGGGGCAGATGCCCATTTTTGTGCTCTCGCCGCTCGCGGGGCTCGTGGCCGACCGTTGGCCACGTCAAAAAGTTGTGATCGCCACGCAGACTTCTTCGATGGCGCTAGCATTCATTCTCGCTGCGCTGACGATGACGCACCACATTCTCGTTTGGGAAATCATTGTTCTGGCGACTCTGCTGGGCATCATTAACGCGTTCGACGTGCCAGCGCGGCAATCGTTCCTGATCGAGATGGTTGGGCGCGAGGATTTGCTGAACGCGATTGCGCTCAATTCATCGATGTTCAATGGCGCGCGAGTGGCGGGGCCAGCAATTGCCGGCATCCTCGTCGCGCTGGTCGGCGAGGGCTGGTGCTTCCTGCTGAACGGAATTAGCTATCTCGCGGTGATCGCGGGGCTGTTCCTGATGCGCATTCAAAAATTGCAGTCAGTGCATGACGGCATTTCGCCACTGGAAAAACTTCGCGAGGGAATTCGATTTGCGCGGCATACCAAGCCGATACGCACAATCCTGACGCTTGTCGCTCTCGTCAGTTTTATGGCGCTGCCTTACACCGTGCTCATGCCCATCTTTGCGGTAAAAATTCTGCACGGCGGAGCTTCAGCTTACGGCGCGCTCATGGGCGCGGTCGGCGTGGGTGCGATGTTTGGAGCGCTGGTGCTGGCCACGCGCCAGCAATTGCGCGGACTGGGAAATGTCGTGGCGTATTCGGCGACCGGCCTCGGCGCTTCCCTGGTCTTATTCAGCGCTTCGCATTGGTACTGGGTCTCAATGTTCATTCTGGCGATTTCCGGATTCACGATGATGATGCAGTTTACGGCCAGCAATACTCTGATTCAGGCAATGGTCCCGGATCAACTCCGAGGACGGGTGATGTCCTTGTACGCGATGATGTTTCTGGGAATGACGCCTTTCGGATCGCTCTTGGCCGGGGCTCTCGCCGATCGAATCGGCGCGCCCGTAACCGTTGCGCTGGGCGGGCTCGTCAGTTGCATCGGCGGATTGACTTTCTTGCGAAAGTGGCCCGAGATGAGAGCTCCCGCGCGAGACCTGATCGCCGCGCAAGGCATGATGGCGGCGCCAACCACCCAGCCGGGCGCCACCGCTCCGCCTTCCTAGAATTTAACGGCCTACGGGATGAACCGATTTCGAGTATTTCTTCACGGCGCTTTCCATACCGGGCGCCGAATTCTTCAAATCTTCCATGGTCATCGTGGGATGCAATTCCACTCTTGCGTTGAAAGCCAAAAACCACGGCTCCGCAATCGCGGGGATTTGCGATGTATTTTCCAGATTAAAGACGATGATTCCTGTTCTATGGCCATTCTCTTCTAGAAAATAAACAGATTCAGGTTTTAGATCGGCGAGGATCGAACCAATCGTGGATCCAAGTGTTCCATTGATAATGGCGGCGTTTCCTTCTGAGCCAGGAATCGTAACTTTCATCAGCATTCGCATAAAGTTTCTCCTTAAGCGGGGCAGGATGAGGCGCGAATCTAATGCGCGTGCAAAGCAATGTCAATCCGGATTTCCGCTGAAAGCTATCACAGAATTTGTTTTTGTGGATCCTGGGTTTAGCCACGACATAAGTTCAGCAAAAAGAGTGCGGTTTTACAGGCTGCGGAAAGACCCACCAACCCTGTCATTCTGAGCGAAGCGAAGAATCTCTCCTTGTTTCTTTTCCTATACTTGAATCGAAGAGAGATTCTTCGCTTCGTTCAGAATGACGGAACAAGGCCTTTTTTCGCAGCCTGCTTAGCCGCTGAGCTTCAAATTTTGCAGTTCTCACACATACTCTTTATGCCGCGCTGATAAAATATTCCGTCCACTCCGCGATCTTCCCGTCTTTCATCAGGAAAACAGCCACTACATGAGAAGTCCGTGTCTTTTCCGGTGTGATGAATTGGTTCAGCTTCTCCATAACCACCACCGGCCCCTTCGCAAACCGATCCAGCAATTCGTGCCGAATTTTCTGGCCATTCGCCGTGCCGCGCTGAATAGCCGCCTGCACGACATCAAATCCCCGCGCGGGAGCCGTGTCGGTTGGGCGAAGCCGAAACGCGCAATCGTCGGCAAAAAAAATTTTGAGCTTGTCAGTTTCCTGAGGATTTGAGGCGGCAACGATATCCCAAGTAGCCACCATTTCGCTGATCACTTTGACATTCGCTCGCTCCGTCTCCGTCATTTCCGCGCCTGAAGCGGTAAGGTTGGGCAGTGTCGTCAACGCCAGCGCGCCAAAAAATCCAGCCGGTAAAAATATACGTCGATCCATAAAATGTAATCCCCCGCTTAAATCTTCTTCGTTATTTCAATTCGCCGGTCGACTGGAGATTAAACCTAAAACCTTGTTTTTGAAAAGCTTCAAGTACAAAACGCGCCAAGCCCGATTTCCATGATTGGAACTAATAACGCATCGTTTGCAATCAGACTGTGGAATCAGAGCATTCCCAGAACCCAGAGCAACACCATAATTACAATTCCAAAAAATAGGAGGGATCCCGTGGCGAACGCTCTGTCCTTTCGTTGCCTTGCTCTCTTGTCCATCGTTTCCCTGATAATGATGTTTTACAAAGTGGTAAGTGCCAGGCATGTTATCAATGTCGAATTAATTTGGCAAGATAAGTGACCCACAAGAGGCTTACTTCGCAAACCTCGCGCCCGAAGCGGCAGCGAGTTCCGTTCTACATCGTTCGCTTGGTCGGGTGGCACACCCTTTCGCGCTTATGTTTCAACGAAATGATATGCAAGATTGCGAAGCGGTCTATGTCCCGGAATTCATTTCAGTGTAGGATGTAGTGCACACACGTCGGGCCTGTAGCTCAGTGGTTAGAGCAGCGGACTCATAATCCGTCGGTCCCAGGTTCAAATCCTGGCGGGCCCACTTAAACTAAATTTCTCATATTCAAAATTTGCGAAGCGGGTTCCGAGAGGCGCGGGCTTTAGCCTGCGGATTTTCGTACGATCAAAGAAAATCCGCAGTTTAAAGACCGCGCCACTAGTTCTTGCTTTACGGAACGATTTCGTAGGATTGCACAACGGCATCCGTTGTTCCGTGGTGATTGACGGCGATAAACAAACGGTTGAGGGATGGCACCAGGAAACCTGTGATGGAATGGAATGCCGTGGGGACTTGGCCGAGAATATCGTAGCGATCGCCTTCCTCGTCCTTCTGCCAGACTTTGAGGAATGGGGTGCCAATCAGGTATAAGCGGCGCGTTCCGGTATCGTAGATCGCGTCGTCATAATCGCCCTGGCATGGCAGTGAGGTGACGAGCTTCCCAGTTTCCGTATCGATCACAAGAACAGTTCCCGGATCGCGCGCGTGGACGAAGAGGCGATGATCGGGTTCATCCAGCGCCATCGAACCGAAATTCTTTCCCTGCTGCGAGAAGTTCCACGTGGCGATCACGGTCTGCTTGGCTCTGTCTACCACGGCTATTTCGCCTTTGTAATAAACGTTCACGAACATGCGCGGACTTTTTTCTTCCATGCGGACGGATTCGATGCGGTCACCGGAAATTCTGATGTCGCCGACTTTTTTGTCGCTGGACGTATCCACGACACTGATGGACGTGAAATCTTCCTTGGCCTTTCTGCCTCCGTTGCCGACATAAAACATCTTGCTGGCCGGGTCATAGGCGCTGACGTCCGCGTGCGCTCCCATAGGAATTGTCCCCACGAGCTTGAACGTCGTACCATCGAAAATTTCCACCTGGTTCGGGCCGCCGTCATCCACGGCATAAAGTTTTTTTGTTTCCGTGTTGTACCCCAGGGAGTGCGGGGCTTTCGCGCCGGCGATTTTCCCGACGACTTTGTTGGTGCGCAGATCGATCACGATAATGGTCGAATTTTCTTCCGCGGCAAGAAACAGGCGCTGGCCGGCAGGATCGAGCGCAAAATGGTCGAAGTCGCCATCCTTCAGCCCCGTCAGGGGAATGGTTTGAGAAAGCTTGAGCGGCCCAGGCACCTGAGCATGCGCTTGCATCGCCAGCACTAAAACAAATCCCAGCAGACCGCAAAGCGAAAATAATTTTTTTGGCATCTTTCCCCTCTCCGGGCAGCGAAATATAAGTGCGAGTTAGAAGTACAGTTCAACGTATCGACTCACAAGGCGAAGACAACTCCGACTGTTGAATGGGAGGAAGTTTATTCGATACGAACGCTCTTAGGCAATAATTTCTATTCCGCAGAGCGAACCCCGGTCAAATCCTCGAGTGAATCTTTCCCGCCAAGCGAAGGAAAATCGGCCAGCCGGAATAGGCAGGAATTTAAACACTTGCTCAATTTCAGATGTCCGCACCCGCAATCAACGTGAAATAATTGACACTAAAATGCCGTGAATGATTTCGCGAAGCAAGGTACAATTCTGCCACTTAGGGACATATTCCCATGGACTGGGTTCGCGTGAATCCAGCATTTCCCGTCCGAGAGGTGTGAAATGAAGTCCAAATTAATTTTTCTTTCCGCTGTCATCCTTGCTTTCCTGATGGTGTCCACTTCGACGTTCGCTCACCATGGAAATTCCGCATATGACATGTCGAAGACGGTCGCGCAGAAAGCCACCATCACGAAATTCGAGTACAGCAATCCGCACACGCAGGTGTATTACGACGTGACGGACGACAAGGGTAATGTGGAACATTGGGTGGCGGAAACGACGAACCCTGCCATGCTGAACCGCGTCGGCTGGAGCAAAGAGACTTTGAAGCCCGGCGACCAGGTCACACTTTTTGTGAATCCCAACCGCGTCGGAGCCAAGGTCACATTTTTGCAGAAGGTCCAGTTGTCCGACGGCAAGGAATTGACCACGCAGAAAGCATTTTAAAGGTTCTTAAAACCCGGGGCGTTGCCCCGGGCATGCATCCTCTGCGCCGTTGGCGCAACAATTCCGGAAAATTTCACTCGTGGATTTTCAAAATAGAAATTTCTCGCAAGGCATCAGGAGTTTAAAAATGCGTCGTACGTTGACAGGCATGCTCGCTGCGTTCCTAACCGTTGCTGCGTTTTCGTCGATTGTCTTTGCGCAGACCAGCAAGCCGGCAGAAACGAAAAAAGCGCCCGCCGCCGCTTCCGCTCAAAAACACCTGACCCATAATTTATCGGGAGTCTGGATGCAATATGCGGACGGAACCGATCCGGCATTCACGCGAATGAATGGCGTCGACGATCGCACGCGCCCTCCCCTGACGCCTTGGGGCCAGGCCAAGTTTGACGCCGCCAAGCCCTTGATGGGTCCTCGCGCGGTAGGCGGGCAGGAAGATAGCCCCGCTTTGCACTGTGACCCGAGCGGGCCTCCGCAGCTCCTCATTCTTCCGAATCCCTGGGAGATTGTTCAGATTCCGGGCAGGATGTTTATGTTTTTTGAGGAATACCATATTTGGCGCACGATCTACACCGATGGCCGTCCACTGCCCAAAGATCCCGACACGACGTGGCTCGGATACTCTGTGGGCCACTGGGAGGGCGATACATTTGTTGTCGAGACCGTCGGCCTTAATGACAGAGTCTGGGCCGACC
>Ga0210386_10000170_pt1 | contig 55307 bp, 52 predicted proteins | sample IncBWH32OmetaG_FD_160091 | JGI IMG/M metagenome (GOLD analysis project Ga0210386, IMG submission 160091) | Forest soil microbial communities from Barre Woods Harvard Forest LTER site, Petersham, Massachusetts, United States - Inc-BW-H-32-O ...
ACAGTTTATTTATTGGCGGATTCGAAGGCACCGAGCCGATATCAAGCGATGGTCAGCGGGAACCAAGCGTCAAATGGGACGAACACGCCCAGCGCCCTGGTGTCCGGAGCGGCGGGCCGCAAGACGTCATCGGTCTGAAATGTAATCTCGAATTGCTCGTGTACGGCGGCGTGCGGAATCTTCTCCTGATAAACGTGTTCCCCGGCGGTAGTGTAGATGTGAGCGGGGAGTTTGAATCCGTTGATCACCGCGTTGAGAGTCACACTTGGACGCGCGGCGAGAATCACCTCCGGCACTAGGAACCGAAGGTACAGCTCGGGAGTGGAGCGAGTCAGCAGCGGTCTCTGAACGACGAAGGAGAATTTCTGGGCGGTCCATCGACAGGTGCCCTCCTGCCCATACCAGCCTTCGGCCAGGCGAGCATCCAGGTCCAGGTTGGTGTTGCGGCTCTCGAGTAAGCAGAAGGCCCGTTCATCGTTTGCCGCATGCACTGGATCGGAGGCCTCTACAGCTCCGACAGTTGTGAAGTCCAAAACGCTCCACCCGGTCCGTTCGAACAATCGCCTCAAACCGGCGCCTGAAAAAATCCAGTAATTGGTGCAGTCGTCATTGGTCTCCCGATCGCCCACCAGATAGGCGGCGGGAATGTCGCTCAGATCGGTCTTATGGTCGGGCGTAAACCGTGCGATGCGGGTGCTCAGCAGACAGTACTTAGCTCGCTTAGAGAGCTCTTCCAGTACAAAAATTGGATTCTTGAGGTGATACAGGACGCCAAACAGCAGGACCAAGCCGTAGGTCTGACGTGGAAGGGCGAACTGGCGGTCCAGGTCGACCTCGCCGATCTCGACCGCCGAATGCAGCGCCGCCTTGAGCGCTCGAACGCCCTCCATGCCGTTGTAATTGGTGGACGGGTGATCAATCGCGTGCACGGGCAGGCCCAGGTCTTCGAAGAAGAATGACAACCCGCCATCTCCGCATCCGACATCCAGTACCGGATAACCCTCCGTCAATGCGATCAGCTTACGGCGCTCTCCCGTCAAAAGGCCTGCCAGCCTATCGATGCTGGAAAACGTGTGATAGGGATACCAATCCCGGCCGGAGGACAAAGAGCAATTGTCCCGGATTGCGTTCAAACGCTGCTCGAATTCATGAACCGCCGCGACTATCTCGGCGATGTTCCAAAATCGAGTGTCGTTGGAGCGGGCGCTAGATGGAAGAGGTGCAATCACGCGTATCCTACAATATAAGACATAGAGCAAGATTCTCGATTCCCCTGGGTCTGGATTTACACGTTCACAGCGCTGGTGTTGGGCATTGCGGTAGGAGTGTTTGCATGGCTGGCCGTGCAATCCCGGAATGAAGCCGGCTTGGGCAGAACGGCGAACTCACCCCCCGCTGCCATGCGGCACATCCCGCTGGAGCAACTTGCGCTGCTCGCCCGCTTCGAGCCGCCGGAGTATGACTCCGCTGCTAACGCACAGGGATCGCCTGGGTTTCGAGCGGCCATGGAACACTACCGCAAGGGCGATTACGCGGGAGCCGGCTCAGGCCTTCGTACAGACGTCCAAGCACACCCTGATTCCGTCGAAGAGCGGTTCTATCTCGCGATTTGCTTGCTCCTCACCAACGACCGTCCCGGGGGTATCCAGTTGTTGAAAGACGTGACCGCCAGCGGCAACACCCCCTATCTCGAATCCGCGCGCTTCTATTTGGCGAAGGCCCTGCTAAGCGAAGGCAATCTGGCCGGCGCCGATCTGCAGCTTCGAATAATTATCGAAATGCACGGAAAACTCGAGAAACAGGCCCAGTTATTGCACGCGCAGATTATCCCCCGGCCTTAGCGTATCTACTCAGCGGCCACGTACCGGTACCAATCCCTCCATGTTTTGGGAGGAAAGGACTGTTCTTCAGACACGATCGCGCGGCTACTCTGAACGTGGATAAACACATCATGCTCAAATTTATACTTCCGTTCGCGGCCCTGGGAGGCCTTCTTGCGACTTACCCCGCAAACGCGACTACCATCAATTTTTCCACGGCCCTGCCGGCAGGCCATCAGGGCCAGTCGGTGACGGTCGGAGGAGTTATCGCGTCGGGTTGGGACGTTTCCAAAACCAATAACGCTGTATGGATAAACGACGGCGTGATTCTGAATAACCGGCAGGAGGGGCCCACCGAATTGGGCTTGGGTGTTTGCCTGGCTTCCGATTGCCCCGCGACTGGAAACGGCGACATCAACGAGATCGACAACAATGGGTACACTTTCGAAGTAATCCGGCTCGATTTTGGCACCACGACGTTCGTCAACTCTATCGGCTTGTCATCGCTCGACAGCGGCCTGAAGGACGGTTTTGCGATCTTCGGAAGCAATACGGCCCAGCCGACACTGTCATCACTGACGGCGATTGCGCAGGGCACGAATACGAACGTGGGGTCGATAACACCGAATATCACTATTAACCAATCAGACCGGTATTTCTTTGTCACCTCACTAAATCGCGGGGTTAATGATTCGGGATCTGATTTCTTGCTGGCGAGTGTGACCACCGCGCCGGAGCCGTACACCTCGGCGATGTTGGGGCTCGGGCTACTGGCGATCGGCGCGACCCTGCGTTTGAAAACCGCCAGGCAGCGGAACGAAGACTCGAAGTAGCTAGCCTTCCAGCGCTGGGACATTCACCCAGGCGCGTTTTCGCCACGATTCCAGGCCCTTTTCGGCGAGTTGGACGCCTTTGGCCCCTTCCAATAAACTCCACTGGAAGGGCTCATCGGCCGCTACGTGCCGCAGAAATAATTCCCACTGGCGCTTGAACGCATTTTCGAATTCAGTCTGTTGCGGAACTTTCTGCCAGCCCTCCAAATAATCGAGCGGGCTGTCGATGTCGGGATTCCAGACCGGCCTGGGCGTGGCGGAATAGGGCTGGATCCAGCAGTGACGCAATCCAGCGACTGCCGAGCCCTGCGTTCCATCCACTTGAATCGTGAGCAGATCATCGCGGCGCACGCGTGTGCACCACGAGGAGTTGAAATGCGCGATGATACCGCCCTCTAGCTCAAAGGTCGCATAAGCCGCGTCATCGGCTGTAGCATCGTAGGGCCGGCCGGCTTCATCCCAGCGCCGCGGGATATGCGTCGCTCCCAGACAGGAGACCGCTTTCACCGTGCCGAAGAGATTATCGAGCACATAGCGCCAGTGGCAAAGCATGTCCATGATCAGTCCCCCGCCATCTGCTTTGCGGTAATTCCACGACGGCCGTTGAGCTGGAATAGTGTCGCCCTCGAAAACCCAATAGCCGAACTCGCCGCGCACCGAAAATATATGGCCGAAGAATCCCAGGTCGCGAAGCGTTTTCAGTTTCAGCAATCCAGGCAGCCAAAGCTTGTCCTGCACCACGCCGTGTTTCACGCCTTTATTCTTCGCGAGTTCGTATAGCTCACGAGCGCCCTGTAAGCTATCCGCGCTGGGCTTCTCGCAGTAAATGTGTTTGCCGGCGGCAATCGCCTGGCGAACGGCCTCCACGCGACGGTCGGTAGTTTGAGCGTCGAAATAAATTGAATAAGCGGGATCTTCGAGCGCGACCGCCAGGTCGGTGGTCCAGGGCAGGCCGCCGCTTTCCTGAGCCAGAGCTTCGAGCTTCGCGGCGTTGCGCCCCAGCAGCAAAGGCCGCGGCATAATCGTCTCGCTGTCGGAAATTTTCACGCCGCCCTGCGCCATGATCTCGAAGATGGATCGCCGCAGATGCTGGTTGACGCCCATCCGTCCCGTGACGCCGTTCATGATGATTCCAACCGAATGAACCGTTTTCGAACTCACGCTCGCTCCTTACTTACCGCAGCATTGTGGCTTTGCGCCCGCCGGAAGTGGCGGAGCTTCGATGCCCGCGCGCGGCAAAGTGCCGTCCAGTTCCTGACGCCAGTGCGCTACGTCACCCGCCGGACCGTAGCAGTAAACCATACGCAGGGGCGACGAGCCGGTATTAGTCAATTGATGAAAAACTCCGGGCGGAATGTAAACAGCTTGCCCAGTCGCTAAAGTGGTTTTCTCATCGCCCAGGCACATTTCGCCGGTGCCTTCCAGGATGAAATAAATCTCCTCTTGCTCCTGATTGTGCCAGGGAACCTGTCCGCCATTGGGCTCGAGCGTGACGTGCCCCATGGAAAAGTTGGACGCCTGGATTGGGCTTGCGCCGCCCACCAGGTTCTTCGTGCGCCGCCGAGCGGGGTAGGCTCGTCCGACGATCTCGGAAAGATCCGCGATAATCATGAGCTAGGTCCTTGCTTAGTTTTCAAAGGCGCTAAATTTTCAAAGAACCGGGCCGATGCGCCATGGCACGAATTCTTTATGGCCCAGCCGCTCACTGCAAGTCTTCTCGCCGGAGGCTACTCTGAGCAGCAGGCCGAAGATCTCGCGCCCGATTTCCGCGACGGTCGCTTCTCCGTCGGCGATGCGCCCGGCATTCACGTCCATGTTGTCGCGCATGCGCCGATAGGTCGCGCTGTTGCTGGCAATCTTGATCACCGGGATGGTGGGAAATCCGATGGCGCTGCCGCGGCCGGTGGTAAAGGCAATCAGATTGACGCCGCCGGCGGCAAGCCCCGTTAGGGATATTGGATCATAGCCCGGCGTGTTCATGAAGACGAATCCGGGAGAAGTGATTCGCTGGGCGTAATCGACCACGTCCATCAACGTTGACGTGCCTGCCTTAGCGACCGCGCCCAGCGATTTTTCGAGAATGTTACTGAGTCCGCCAGCTTTGTTTCCGGGTGTGGGATTGTCGTCGAAGCTGCCGCCGAATCGATTCAGATAAGTCTTATAGCCAGCAATAAACCCGAGCAGCTTTTCTGCAACCTGGCGGTTGCGCGCGCGCCGGACCAAAAGATGCTCGGCGCCGAATATCTCGGTAGTCTCCGCCAGAACGGCCGTTCCGCCTCGGGCGGCCAGGGTGTCGCAACAGATTCCCAAGGCCGGATTGGCCGTGATTCCTGAAAAAGAGTCGGATCCCCCGCAATTGAGGCCCAGAACAATCTTGGAGGCGGATGTTTCGACGCGCTTCTCGGCCGCGGCGCGATCCATCATCTTTGCGATCTCAGTTCTGGCAGCCTCGACGGTAGCTCGAGTGCCGCCGCTCGATTGCAGCGTCATCCCGATCAGGCGATCGGTCCGCGGGGCTCCCTCGCCCAGATAATGATCGATCTGATTCACCTCGCAACCCAGACCGAGAATGATCGCGGCCGACACGTTGGGATGGTTGAGGACACCAGCGAGAGTCCTCTGCAGTTGCTCGGTATCGGGTCCGATGGAATGCCCGCAGCCTTCGCCATGTGGGAATGCAGCGACGCCATCGACATTGGGCGGCAAAGTTTCACCGTCAAAACTGGCGGCGATCAGCTCGGCCGTATGCGCCGCGCAGTTGCTGGCGGCCACTACGGCGATATAGTTGCGAGTTCCGACGCGTCCGTCCTCACGCTGATAGCCGAGAAACGCCGGCGTGTCTTTTGGAGGCTGGGGAACGGGGAAATCGGAGGCAGGGAAGTCGTAGGCAAACGACAGCTCTTCGAACGCGATATTGTGCGTGTGCACGTGACGGCCGGGTTCGATACGAATACGAGCGCGTCCGATCACCTGTCCGTAGCGAAGAACATTTTCGGCGGCGCTGACTGTAGCGATCGCGACTTTGTGGCCGGCCGGGACCGGATCTTGCACGGTAATGGATCGGCCGTTCACACGCAGCTCTTGTCCTGGAGAGAGCGAGACACGCGCGACCGCGATATTGTCGGCAGGATTCAAGTGGATGACCGCATTCTCCGCGGTCGGCAGCTTGGCAATCTCGAGCAAACCCATGTCGTTTAGCGCTCCAAAACCGTTTCGTTTATCTGCTCCCCGGTGTGGACGTGGAACAACTTGCCCTCCGGATGAATCCAGCATCCTTCGCCGGTCGCTGGAACAGGGATTTCCTCGACTTTGGCGACGGTTATGAACTGGCTTGTCTCGACGCCCGGAATCAGCTTGCCCATGTGCAGATGCACGTGGCATTGCGTCTGGACGCTGGGCGCGTTATAAGCGATGGCCCATTGGTCGCCGAACAGCGATTTCGCTTTTGCGATGGCGGCGGTCCACAGATCGGCGCGCTGCTCGCTGCTCAACAAGTCGATGGATCGCTCATGCGTGCGCGGGAGCGCAAGCCATCGGTTGGGTTTTGTAGGGTTGGAATCCTTGAGGAAGAAAACTTTCAAATCAGCCGGCTGCTTCTCCGTTTCCTGGCACAAGCTGCACTGGCGCGCTTCGAGAGTTCTAGGTCGTGCAGGATCGCAATCGCAGGTAACCAGGTCCGCGCGCAGAGCCAGCGCTGCCAGCAGTGCCACGGGAATTAAGAATCGGCGCACTCGCAATCATTATACTTAAGACTTGTTTTCCTCAGTTCAGAAGCGCTGGGCGCTGCTGCTGGTTTGCGCCGCGGCGCTATACTTCCTTTACTTTTTCGGATTGACGCGAACCGGTCTGCTTGGACCCGATGAGCCACGATACGCGGCAATCGGGAGGGCCATGGCCGAGAGTGGCGACTGGGTCACACCCCGGCTTTGGGGCGAGCCTTGGTTCGAGAAGCCCGCGTTGCTCTACTGGATGACGGCCGCGGGTTTTGAAGCGGGACTCGGCCTGGATCTTGCGCCCAGGCTGCCGGTGGCGATCGCGAGCGTAGCGTTCGTCATCTTTTTTTTCGTAGTGCTGCGGCGCGAATTTGGCGATCGCACGGCGTTCTACGCGACCACGATCTTCGCGACTTCGGCGGGATGGCTGGCCTTTAGTCGCGTGGCGGTGACAGATTTGCCTATGTCCGCTGCCTTTGCCGGCGCAATGCTCGCGGTCATGAGCGGGCGCGGCCGCGTCTTGGCCGGCGCACTACTGGGAGTCGCCGTGCTCGCCAAGGGATTAGTGCCGCTGGCGATCTTCCTGCCGGCGTTGTGGTACTGGAGGAAGCGAGTGCCCGACCTCCTGGTCCTGTTAGCGGTGGCCTTTCTCGTCGCGGCACCATGGTACGTTCTGGTAACGTTCCGCAACGGACCGCCGTTTCTAGAAGATTTCTTCTGGAAGCAACATTTCGCGCGCTACCTGACCAGTGCGCTCCAGCACGAGCGGCCTTTCTGGTTCTACGTGCCCGTGCTGCTGGCTGGTTTCTTCCCCTGGACTCCGCTAATGGGGCTTCTGTTCGAAAAGCACGTCTACAAGGACGCCCGTGCTACGTTCCTGCTCGCGTGGCTGGCCTGGGGTTTCCTCTTCTTCTCGATTTCGCGCAACAAACTGCCGGGTTATCTGCTGCCGTTGCTCCCGGCTGCGGCGGCGCTCATCGGTATCGCAATCGCACAGGCCAAACCCCGCACAATCGAGATGGTTTGCCTTCTCGGCGCCTGTGCTGTTTTGCTGGTGCTGACGCCCATGATCGGGCAAGTATTGCCGCCAGCGCTGGCCTCGGGCTTGTCGCATTTGGGCGTTTTCGCTGTAGTCGTTTCCAGCAAATGGGTCGTTCCTGTCGTGCTAATCGCCTTGATTTGCGCAGTTCTGGAGTGGAAAAACCGCCGGGAATGGGCGGTTGCGATCATCGCTGTGATGACAACGATCGCGGTGGCGCGCCTAATCTCGGACGTCTATCCTGCTCTGGATCGCGAGGCTTCGGCCCGGGCCCGTTGGCGTTCTAACCCCGAATCAATAACTTGCATCTCAAACGAAAACCGATCCTTACGCTACGGTCTCAACTATTACACCGGTCGCAACCTCCCAGATTGTAATTGAGGCTTAAATATAGTAATCTCTATAGGGATACTAGTATATGGCCACAACTGAAGAAGCCATACAAATCGAGAACCTCCAGCTTCAGACCGAAGGGGAGTACGACGCGACGGTGCGCGCGGATATCGAACTGTTCCGGTCGCATGCTGAGAAGTTCGTAGCCGGCGAAATTACTGACGATCAATTTCGCGCCCAGCGCTTGCGGCGCGGCATTTACGGCCAACGCCAACCCGGCGTGCAAATGATCAGGACCAAAATCCCCGGCGGCATTTTGACCGCGCGGCAGATGGATCAACTGGCCCTTATCGCCGACGAATTTGGCGGCGGCAAAGGGCATCTCACCACGCGCCAGAACATTCAGTATCACTTCGTGCCGCTGTTGCGCGTGCCCCCGTTGCTGCACTTGCTGGCGGATGTTCGCCTGACCACGCGCGAGGCCTGCTACAACACCGTCCGCAACGTGACCGCCTGCCCTTTGAGCGGACTGCTGGAAGATGAAGCTTTCGATGTACATCCTTACGCGCAAAAAGTAGCCTTCGCATTTCTGCACAAAGAACTCACCGACAGTTTGCCGAGGAAGTTCAAGATCGCCTTCTCCGGCTGCAAAGAAGATTGCATGCTGTGCGCGATCCACGATATCGGGCTGCGCGCTGTGGTCCGCGACGGCCGGCGTGGGTTTCGAATGGTGGTGGGCGGCGGACTCGGTCCTTTGCCCTGCGAAGCGCATTTGTTGGACGAATTCGTGCCCGAGGAACGCCTGGTCAATCGATGCGAAGCGGTTATTCGTCTCTTCAGCAAACATGGCAATCGTCAGAACAAGAACAAAGCCAGATTAAAATTTGTTGTTCGAGAGCGGGGCTTCGATTGGGTGAAGGAACAGATCGAGAAAGAGTATCAGGATATTCTCACGAATGGCGGCATTCCGACTCCGGAGACTGTGCCGGACGGGTTTGGTGGTTTTCAATCATCGCCACCACCGCTGGGCACTGGCGATCTTTTGCCGGTTCTGGGGGCCAATGGTCACGCCGATCCTGAATATGACCGCTGGCTGCAGACCAATATTCGGCAGCAGAAGCAGACTGGGTACGCCATTGTAACGGTGAAAGTGTCGCAGGGTAATCTCACTGGTGACCAAATGCGAGCGCTGGCGGGTATCTCTCGAAACGCTGGCGATGGACTGATCCGAGTTGCCGTCGACCAGAATATCGTGCTCGCTTATGTTCCCCTTCGCAGGCTGCCTCAGGTTTACAAGGCCTTGGGTGAGATTCGACTAGCTGACGCCGGCGCGCGCGAAATTGACGACGTCACGACATGTCCGGGAGCTTACAGTTGCAATCTTGGTATTACGAAAGCCATGAGTCTTGGCGCCGCACTGGCTGAGACGGTCCGGGATCACCACGATCCGCTGGTCCGCAAGCTCCAGATCAAGATCAGCGGGTGCCCTAACTCCTGTGGGCAGCACTGGATCGGCGACCTGGGTTTTTACGGAAACGCGCGTAAGATTGACGGGAAAGAGGTCCCTTATTACCAGATGCTGCTGGGCGGGGGATACGATGAAGCGGGTCTCATGCGCTTCGGCATGGCCATACAGAGCATCCCGGCGCGGTTGGCCCCCACTGCCGTGCAGAGAGTGCTGGATCACTACGTCGCGAACCGGCGTGAAAATGAACCTTTCCGCGACTATGTACTACGCCACAAGGTCGAGACATTCCGTCTCATGACGAACGATTTGGCTAAACCGGCCGAGACGTTCCCCGAAATGTACCGGGATTGGGGAGACGAAGTGGGTTATTCTTTACAACTCGGCCGTGGAGAATGCGCCAGCTAGCCTGATGGGTTAGTTGGGCCCCCAGGTGTGTTAGGACGACCCAACACCACCTGTAGAATCTAACACCTTAGCAGGGGACCCAACCGATGTCGGCCCCGTTACGCTCTCTTCGAAGATCGAGCGCTTTGAGTTTTCGCAGCTTCGATTAATGCGCCATTCGCCATGGCAAAGGCTGGGATCGAGATCGATCGATCGACCAGATCGGCCATTGCGTGTACCGCCAATCCCTCAGCTTCCTTGACGAAATTCAGCATCTTGTGCTCGGAATCTAAGTCGACGAACACGCAGTCTCCGCCGCGTACCTGATCGGTGGCGATGAGATTCGACATCGGTTGCACCAGCAGCCGCTCGATGGCGCGTTTGAGATGACGCGCGCCGTACTTGAGATCGGTCCCTTCCTGGAGCAGGAATTCCTTGGCGCCGTCGCTGGCTTTGAATACGAACGACTTTTCCGGTGCAGTGTTGAAGATGCGCTGCTGGACCATGTTTAGCTCGATGTCCAGGATCTTCTTGAGCTCGGCGCTTCCGAGTGGTTTAAAGGTGACAATCTTGTCCAACCGGTTGATGAATTCTGGCGTAAACTTGCGCCGCGCCGCATCCACTCCACTTCGGCCAATTTTGGCGCTCAGTTTTTCGTCCAACGTTCCAATTTGGCTCTGACGGGACGTCTCGCCGGCATTAAAGCCCAGCCGCGGATTCATCAGAGCGCTCATTTCAGTCGCGCCCAGGTTGCTGGTCATGAAGATCAGGGCCCGCGAGAAATCCACTTTGCGGTTGTCGCCGAGTGTCAAGGTCCCTTTGTCCAGAATGCCTAATAGCAGATTCCACAGCGCATCCGAGGCCTTTTCAATTTCATCGAACAAAACGAAACTGAGCTTGATGGTTTCGGTGTGATACTGATTCAAAACTTCCTGGCTTAACAGGGGATGCGTCTCGCGATGTCCCAAGTATCCGGGAGGCGAGCCGATCAGCTTGGCAATTTCATGGCTGTGCTGAAACTCCGCGCAATCAATTTTGATGACGGCGCGGGCATTCTTCAACAGCGCTTCCGATGTGGCTTCCACAATGCGAGTCTTGCCTGAACCGGTGGGGCCGAGGAACAAGAAGTTCCCAATCGGGCGCGAGGGCGGCGTCATCCCGGTCAGATACATCTGGTAGATGTTGACAATCTGTTGGATGGCTTCATCCTGACCGATAATCATGCGGCGCAAGTTCGTTTCCAGCGCTTCCGCTTCTCTTCCCGTCCGGGAAGGATCTAAAGGAACATTAACCCGTAACATTTTCTGGGCCCCTTTCAACTTACAACTCCCGACTTTTACAGAGCAAATTGCGTGCCATACTCGTCCAAACTCGCTAATGCCTCATTTCAAAGGCTTTGCTGGTCTGACCTCCACTCGGCTTACTAGCGTCCTTTCCGGCATTCTCAAAAGCATGAGTACGATCTCCCCGATATCTTCCGGTGCAATCTTCCAGTCCGCTCGACCGGCGGCCGAACTGAATTTCGTATCAACGCTTCCCGGCATCACGTAACTGACTCTCACATTCTCATATCGGTGATCCAGCATCATTGCTTCACTAAATCCGTTGAGTCCAAATTTCGACGCATTGTAAACAGCTCCACCACTGAAGGCGTTCTTGCCAGCCAGGCTACTTATATTGACGATGTAGCCGCCCCCACGTTCCTTGAACCTGGGAAGCGCTTCACGGCAGCAGTAAAAAACACCCGACAGATTTGTCTCAATCGTTTTTTGCCAGTCGTCGACACTGAGATCGGCCGTGCTCTTGAACACTCCGACGCCGGCGTTGTTCACCAGGACATCTAGTCCGCCCAACTCGCGATCGATCAAAGTAAACAGATCCACAACCTCAGTGTTTCTCCTTACATCGGCAACTTTTCCAAGCACTTTACTTTTTGCCCGGTTGGTGAGCTGGCTTACTGCGCTTTTCACGGTTTCCTCAGTGCGCCCACAAATTGCCACGTTTGCGCCCGCGGCCAGTAGTGCTTCTGCCACCGCGAGTCCTATGCCGCGTGTACCGCCAGTGACCAGTGCATTTTTTCCTGCAAGAAATGTATTCATGGATCTATGCTAGAACGCCAGGCCAGAACCAGCGCCGCATCCGATTTCGAACTGCGATGTTCTGCTATCGCCGACCAGCGCGCTATCATGGATGTTTTGAAGGGAGTTTCGTCCATGCACAATTCCGTCCTGGTGCCGATGGTTGTCGAACAGACCTCGCGCGGGGAACGCGCTTTCGACATCTACTCGCGCCTGCTGAAGGAAAATATCATTTTCCTGGGGACGCCCATCGATGACAATGTGGCCAACCTGGTCATCGCCCAGATGCTATTTCTGGCGGCGGAAGATCCGGAGAAGGACATCTCGCTCTACATAAACTCGCCCGGAGGGTCCATTACTGCAGGACTGGCTATCCTCGATACCATGAATCTCGTGGAGCCCGACATCGTGACTTACTGCGTGGGACAGGCGGCCTCCATGGGCGCGGTGCTGCTGGCCTGCGGAACCAAAGGCAAGCGCTACAGCCTGCCGCATTCGCGAATCCTGATTCATCAGCCTTCGATGAGCGGCTTGGGAGGACAGGCCGCCGACATCGACATCTATGCGCGCGAGATCCTGCGCATGCGTGAATCGCTCAATCAGATTCTTGCGAATGCCACCGGACAGCCGGTGGACCGCATCGCTCGCGACGTAGATCGCGATTATATTCTCGAGCCGGACCAGGCGCTGGAGTACGGCATGATCGATCGCATCATCTCCGACCGTACGCTGCAGCCCATACCGGCGCGGTAGCTGACGCCCGTGACTGGCCAGCTCCGCATTTTCGCTGGCGCGCTGTTCGTCTGCAGCGCATTTGCGCAATTGATTCCGCCCGGCACGCCGGTACCGCGGAGGTCCCTGCCTCCGGTCCTTTTCATCAATGGCTTTGAGCTGGATTGCTCGGGCGTGTCATTTTCCAGCACCTTCGGAACCGCCGATCAAGTGCTCCAAGCCAACGGGGAGGCAAGCGTCTTCTTCGATATCTGCAGTGTGCCCGGGACTCCTACGATCGAAGACCTCGGAAACGCGCTCGGCACTCTGCTGGCAAACCTTCGTTTCACTGACGGTCAGCCAGTGGATCAGATCGATGTGGTCGCGCATAGTATGGGCGGCCTGGTACTGCGCAGTTATCTGAGTGGAAAGCAGAACACCTCCGGCACGTTCCAACCGCCTGCGCAGATTGATGTCCGCAAAGTAGTTTTTTTGGCGACACCACATTTCGGATCCGGTGTCGCCCTCAATTTCGGTGTAACGCCTCAGCTTCGCGAGCTTGCCAGCGGGAGCGGCTTTCTATTCGACCTGGGCACTTGGAATCAAGGGACCGACGACTTGCGCGGAGTGGACGCGATCGCCGCGGCGGGCAACGGCGGCACTGGCCTCGCTACCATGTCGGGTTTCGATGATGGCGTAGTCGCACTGACTAGCGCGTCGCTCGAGTTCTATCAACCGGGCCGCACCCGCGTGCTGCCCTATTGTCACGTGAATGGCGGCGGGATCGTGAGCTTTGCGGGATTGTGTTCTTTCAGTGCTCAAGGCATCGCCAACATCAATTCAGCGATGCACGAGTCGGCGCAGATGATCGTCTCGTTCTTCAATGGAACCGGCGCTTGGAAGAATGTTGGCGTGGCGGCGGAGAACGATCCATTTCTATCGGTGGATGGAGGGCTGATCGTAGAAGCGCGCAACGCTGACGATACGTTGCTCAGTATGTCGTCGCTGAAGGCCACGGCGTCCACTGGCGTATCGAAGCAGTTGAACATTCCCTCCGGCGATGTCGCTTACACGGATCTGTTCCCCGCCGGACCTGTGACCCTCACGGCCATCGATCCGCTAACCGTCACCAATTCAGTCATGTTACCGGCCGGTGGAACAGAGCCCTACACAGTCAAACCCGGCCCCCAGATCGCGCGCGTGTTTCCGGCCCCCACGAATGTTTTTCCGTTGAGCCTGGCGCCGGGGATGTTCGTCTCCATTTATGGAACGGCTCTAGCTGCTGAAACGGCGCAGGCTACCGGTCTGCCGTTTCCAACGCAGTTGAGCGATGCTCAGGCGTCGGTCAACGGGACGCCGATTCCACTCTCCTACGCGTCGCCGTCGCAAATCAACGGCGTGATTCCGGACGATGCCAGCGGTCTCGCCACGCTCCTGGTGAGCAACGGGTCGGGAAACCGCACGGTGAACGTCTTCGTCGAACCCGCCGTGCCGGCAATTTTCACGCTGGATGGATCGGGATCCGGCCCTGCCGCGGCAATCAATGCGTCGAATAACGGTGTGGTTTCGAGCAGCAACCCGCTGCATGCCGGGAATTACGTCGAGCTTTACGCCACCGGTTTGGGCGCGACCACCACCCAGAACGGCCTGGATTACGCCAATCTGCAGCCGACGGTGACGATCGGCGGCCAGGATTGCCCGGTGACCTACGCCGGCCGCGCCCCCGGCTACGCCGGGTTGGATCAGATCAACTGCATTGTGCGTGCCGTCCCTCCTATCCCCCTGGTCGGCAACCTGGTTGTCATCGTTACTTCGGGTACTCGAAGCAGCAATGCTGCGACTCTCGCTGTGGAATAAATCCGGCTGTGTTAGATTGCCCTTGTGGCGTCCTCATTGAGCGAAGCATTGGCCGACATCACGCTGCCTGATTCTTCAGGCGCACGGGTACGGCTCGGCTCGCTATGGCAAACGAACCTGGCTGTGATCGTTTTCCTCCGCCACTACGGCTGAATCTTCTGCCGCGAGCATGTAGCGCAGTTGCGCGAGCACGAAGCCGAATTCCAAACCAAAGGCGCCAAGCTGGCTGCCGTGGGGCTGGGCGATGCTCGCTATGCTGCGCTGTTTCGTGAAGAGACCGGCATCACATTCCCGTTACTGATCGACGAAGAACGGCAGGCTTATCACGCGGCTGGACTGAAGACCGCTAATCTGTTTCATCTGCTGCGCCGGGACAACGCGCAGGCGCGGAAGCGCGCGCAGGGCGGGGGATTCCGGCAGCATAAGCTGGGGCAGAATCCATTTCAACTCGGAGGCAGCTTCATCTTTGCTCCGGGCAATGTGGACCGCTATGCGCACGTCAGCCAGACGTTCGGCGACAACGCGCTAATCGAAGAGTTACTGGCTGAGCTGAAATAACGCGCTTTCGCTACTGCAGGGAAATCACGGCGCCAAAAAGACTCACTACGCCGCCGACTTTGGCTTGCAGCGTAACATCACCCGTGCCGAGACCCGCTGGAACAGTCAGGTTGAGCTGATAGAGACCGGCGCCCGACAAGCCCGTAAATCCCGGCGTCACGCTCAGGTTGTTGATCTGGAGCGTCACCGGATTAGTGGTGGGAGCCGCGCCGGAGAATGCCTGGCCGGCAGGCACCGTCGGATTGGTTGGCCCAAATCCGGTGCCGAAAAGTTCCACAACGTCGCCTGCCTTCGCGGCCACGGTTGGATAGCCGAGTGAAGTTCCGGTGGGTCCAACGATGTCGTACGCTCCTCCACCGAAAGCTCCCGATCCATCGGATCTCAGAATGATGCCGGCCACATGATTGCCGTCGAGCGTGAAGAATGCAGGGCCAAACTGAGCCAGCTTTACCGAAGATGTTGCACTCCCACCGCCGGTGGTGACCACGACGGGCACGGAGCCGGTGGCTGCATCATTCGGAACTTGCAAATTAATCTGTCCGGGGCTGACATATGAGAGATAGGCTACTTTCCCGTCAATGGTCACGCTGGTACCGCCGAGGGATATCGGAAAATTTCCAGTCCAGGTCGTCGGGACGCTGGCCAGATTGGTTCCGTAAATCGACACCCATTCGCCAGACTCAGCCGTTGCGGGTACGACGCCACCCGAAGAGATAGTCGGGGGTGGAACTGGCCGCCCAGTTCCTGACAGGATTGCGATCCCCAAAGGAGTGCTCCCCACGGGCACGGTGGCGATCACGGTATTGCTCGACGTGTCGATCACGGTGACGGCGCCGGGGCCGTTCCCAATGAGATTGGTTGCAATTGCCACGTAAGCGCGCGTTCCGTCCGGAGTGATGGCGATCCCAGATGGGCCGGTTCCTACGCCGACGGTGCCGACCACGGTGTTAGTCGATGTATCGATCACATTGACGGGGCCATTTCCGCCGAAGCCATAAGTCACTACGTAGACGCGCGTTCCATCCGGCGTGATGGCGACGTTAAACGGGGAGTCTTCAATGCTCGGCACGGCCACTGTGGCGACCACGCTGTTGCTCGAGGTGTCGATCACGGAGAGCGGGCCACTGGGACTCGCCACATAAGCGCGCTTTCCATCCGGAGTGATAGCCACACCCACCGGCCCCGGCACGCTCACCGTGGCGACTACCGTATTGCTCGATGTGTCGATCACGGAGACCGACCCGCCCCCAGCGACGCCGCCCACGTTCGTCACATAAGCGCGAGTTCCGTCCGGCGTGATGGCCACACCACCGGGGGCTGTCCCGACGGTGATCTTAGCGGTTACGGTGTTGCTCGACGTATCGATCACCCAGACCGAGTTGGCGTTGTCTCTGGTCACATAAGCGCGCGTTCCGTCCGGGGTGATCGCGATCCCGCTGGGGTAGCCTCCCACCACCACTTTGGCGAGAACGGCGTTGTTGGAGGTCGCGAGCACCCAGACATCGCCCCCGCCATTCGTTACATAGGCTCGCGTGCCGTCCGGGGTGAAGGCGATCCCATTTGGTTGGTTCCCCACCGCGATCGTGTAAATTAGCGTGTTGCTGGATGTGTCGATCACCGAGACCGAGTTAGAGGCGAAGTTTGCTACATAGGCTCGGCCTTGGGCATGGGCAATCTGGCTGGAACACAATAGCCCAATCAAGGCAAGGATATATTTTTTGGCCATGCGATAGTCGCAAGTATACACTGCTTGCCTCCAGCAGCCCGCTATTGCAAGGAAATCACGACACCAGAAGGGGTCGCGACACCGCCGACTTTGGCTTGCAGCGTAACATCACCCGTGCCGAGACCCGCTGGAACCGTCAAATTAAGCTGATAGAGACCGGCGCCCGATAAACCTGCAAACGCCGGCGTCACGCTCACGTTGTTGATACTGAGTGTCACCGGATTGGTTGTGGGCGCGGCTCCTGAAAACGCCTGACCAGCCAGAACTGCCGGATTGGTTGGCCCAAATCCGGTGCCGAAAAGCTCTACAACGTCGCCTGCCTTAGCGCCCACCGTTGGATAGCCGAGTGAATTTCCCGTGGGCCCAATGATGTCGTACGTGCCTCCACCATAGGCTCTCGACCCGTCCGATCTCAGGATGATGCCGGCCACATGTGTGGCGTCAAGCAAAAAGAAGGAAGGGCCGAACTGAGCCAACGTGACGGTCGACAATGCGCTTCCAATGCCAGTCATGATCACCACAGGCACCACGCCCGTAGCCGCGTCGTCCGGAACTTGCAAATTAATCTGTCCAGGGCTGACATACGAGAGGAAAGCCGCTTTGCCGTCGATGGTCACGCTGGTGCCTCCGAGAGACATCGGAAAGTTTCCAGTCCAGATTGCGGTACCGCTGGCCAGGTTGGTTCCGTAAATCGACACCCATTCGCCGGGCTGAACCGTTCCGGGTACGATGCCGCCTGAAGAGATTGCCGGCAGAAGCGCCGGCTCGGCGATCGTTGAGAGATTCTCGCTCGCCAGGTTCAACAGATGCTGCGCCGTCACGGCGACGCTGACGCCGTTGGTCTCGACGACCTGGGCCGGAGAATTGATTTTAGCCGCCGCGTATTGAATGTCGGGGGCGTAGATTTGCAGATAGTTGAGTGGCGCGACACCAGGTGTCCCACCGAACGACGAAGCGGCGGACGTCCCGGTGAAATAGATATTCAGCACATTGTATTCCGCCTGTTCGGGCGGGATCAAATCCTTGGCGGGGACCTGACTGAGTACCGTGTAGCTTGCCAAATCCGCCGCCGTGACGCCTGGTGCAAGGCAGGCCTGCGGGATGCATGTGATCGGGATGCACCCTTGTACGGTGCAACCGGGCGGAATGCTGCATGCTGGTAGTGGGTCGCTGGCGTTAGGCGGAAACTTGCTCGTGCATCCCTCTTGCAACGTAAAGGTCGCAAACGATGAGTTGAATTGCGCCCCTCCCAGGACCTGAGCCGAAGGCGCCGGTAGCTGCGCTGTCATCTGCGACACCACCTTTATGCCGGTGACGCCCAGATTGAAGGGGCCGACCGGCCGGGCCGCCTCCATTCCGTCCTCCTGCGTAGCCTTGGCGTTGGCCCCGCCGCCCATGGGATTCTCGAAATAGGACAGAATCGTAGTCTCCGCCGCGCAATCCATGTCAGGGTTGGGACAGTCCGCGCTGAAGGCGCTGGGCACCGTGAAACCGGTAGCGCTGAGATTGGGAAGGCCGCTACCGGTGGTGGCGATCAGAGTCACGCCACTGAAGACCTGCCCGTACATGTCGATCGCCGTTCTCCACTCATCGATGAACCCCTGATCCGAGTTCAGGTGCGCCGTCATGCCGGAATAGTGGAACGCCAGCAACACCTTCCACATTGCGTTCGGCAAGATGCCCCCGAACTGGTCTTGCGCGGGCGTGTTCGCGTTATCGGGCAGGATCATCTCTTCTGACGAGGCTGTGGGTCCCGCGACCGAAATGGAGACGAACGCCAGGTTTGATTCATAGCGGGAGGCGAGCGTGGCCAGGAAGGTCCGGCACGAGCTTTTGTACAAGGGGTTCCACGGCATCGGTAGCTCCCTAGTGCCGCCCCCTTCCACGAAGCCCGAAAACGTGGCCTTTCCGCACGTGCTGGCAGGAGTTTGAACGGGTGACTGAAACAGTCCGTCGCAACTGGGAATCTGATCCAACAGCCATTGGGGCGAATTGAAGCCTGGATTCACGACCAGCTGGATCGTCTTCATGGCTTGGGCCGCTTGGTTGAACGCTTCATCCAGATAAGTCCAATCGTACGCATTGGCGGCAGTCGGAGGATTGGGGTTGAGCGTGGCCCAGTTCTCATAGATTACAAGTCCCGAAACGGCCGGGTTACTGAGGAGACCCTGGTAAAGACCGTTGAAATAGTCATCCAACTGCGCAGGCGTGATCGAGGGATTGGCTTTCTGCTGGACGGCGATTTGTTCCATGATGTTGACCACGGCGTAGATGCCTCGCGGCCTGCGTGGAGTTGTCTGACCTTGCGCTAGCCAAACCGGCACGAGCCCGAGGAGACTCAGTACGAGCGCACGCTTTACTGAGCATCTCCTTGCTGGATTACGCATTTGTGGCTTCCTTCGCTAATCCGCCTTTGCCAATAATTCTGCCGCAGTCAGCGCGTATACCTGCGCGCACTGCACCATGCGATCGATGGGAACAAATTCGTTCGGCCCGTGCGAAACGGAAAGCAATCCGGGGCCATACGCGAAGGCCGGAATTCCGCGCTCGGCGTAGAAACGGATTTCGAGGAGTCCGGGGCACATTTCGAAATCAGGCGGTTTGCCCGTCACTTTGGCGATGTTGCGTGCCAGTGTTTGCGCAACCGGATCCTCTTCTGCCACGCCGCACGATCGTCCTTCCTGCAGCGTTTCTATTTCAAGACCGATGCCCCCGGCGCGGGCCTGCTGGAGCACCGCGAGTAAGCACTGCTTTTCGCGGTCGAAATCCTCCTCGGGATTGAGGCGACGGTCGATCGTGAATGAGCAGCGATCCGGCACGACGTTGAAGTTAGTTCCGCCCTCCGTGCGGCCGCCCAGCATCAGGATCGATCGCCGCGCGGCATCGGGGGCAATGTGAAAAGCCGTGGTCCGCTTCTCCACTTCCGCTTTCAGCGCCGTCAACGCCTGGGCGACTTCCAGCATCTGGTCGAATGCGTTGAGGCCCTCGTGTTGGCGGCCGACATGGGCGGACTTGCCCTTCACCGTAACCCGCAGCGTGATGGCGCCGCGATTGGCGTTCCATACCACGCCGCCGGTTGGCTCGGGCGTTAACATGCCGACCGCGTTGTGGCCGAGCAGGCCGCGCTCCACTAGACAACGGGAGCCTCGCGGTCCCGCGGTTTCTTCGTCGGGAACAAAGACCAGACCAATGCGGCCATCTATCGGCACTCCGCAATCCCGCAGTGCCAGAGCGGCATAGATCATCGCTGCCAGCCCACTTTTCATGTCTGAGGAACCTCGCCCGAACAGATTCGCGCCTTTCACCATGGGTTCGAACTGAGTGGGGCTTTGGGCGGGAACGACGTCGTAGTGGCCGCTGAAATACAGGATGCGACCGCCAACGCCGGAGAAACTCAGGACGCAATCGCCTTCGACATGAGTGTCCAGGAAGCCGAGTTCGCTCAGCCGGCGGCATAGCACTTTGACTGCATCCGCATATCGGTTACCGGGCGGATTCTCGGTCGGAATGGACACGAGCTCTCTTGTCAGGTCGAGCATCGCGTCCCGATAACCGGCGACGGCCTGTGTAATGTTGGAATGCATCGGTTAATCTAAATGAAAGTGTCCCACAGCGTTACACGCCGAAATTTTCTAGCGACGATGGCTCTCGGTTCGGCTGGAACCAAAGCTGCCGGCCGCAAGCGCACGGTGGTCTTTATCTGCATGGACGGTTGTGATCCGGCCTACCTGAAACTGAGCGACGTTCCCAATCTGAAGCGCATGATGGCGGACGGGATGTATCTCGAAGGCCATTGCGTGATGCCTTCGGTCACCAATGTCAACAACAGCTCCATTGCAACCGCCTGCTTTCCGCGAGAGCATGGCATCACGGGAAATTACTATTACAATCGGGCGACCGGGAAAGGAATGTACATGGAATCGCCCGAGTTTCTGCTACGGCCGACTATATTCGAAAAGGCGCGCGCGGCCGGGTATCGCACGGCGTTTCTGTCGTCCAAGGGCAAGCTGCTCGAGCTGCTTCGAAAAGGGGCTGACCTCGCGGCCGCCTCCGAGGACGCGCCCCCGGAGCTCCAAAAGGTTGCCGGTCCTCAGGCCGATGTCTATTCCGCCGATCTGAACTACTGGACTTTCCGCGCCGCCCGCCACGTGCTCCGCTCCGGCTACAATTTTCTCTACCTTTCCACCACCGACTACATGATGCATACCTATGCGCCGGACCAAGCGCCGTCGCTGGAGCACATGCATCAAGTGGACAAATTGCTGGGCGCGATTGTCGACGACCATCCCAACATCGAAATCTACATGAGCGCCGATCATGCCATGAACGCGAAATCGAAAGCCGTGGATGTGGGCCGGCTGCTCGGGCGCGAAGGCATAGCTGCTGTTGCCGTTCCGATCATTAAAGACCGCTACGTGAAGCACGCTCAGAATCTCGGCGGCTCGTCCTATATCTACGTCAAGAATTCGAAGGATCTCGACAAGACTGTTTCCACGCTGCGGAGCCATCCCGCTGTTGAGCAGATTTATACCAACGCAGAAGCCGCCTCGAAATTCATGCTAAAGGCCGATCGCATTGGTGACTTGATGGTGCTGGCGAAGAAAGATTACGTCTTCGGCGATCTGGACACAGTCGAGCAAGACGTGAAGGTTCGCTCGCACGGATCGCTACACGAGTTGATCGTGCCTATCCTGTGCTACGGCCGCAAAGTCAATGCGGCCGATTACGAGTACAACTTCGATATCACCCGGCGTTTCAACTTTGACGCCGATTAAGGATTCTGCGGCCACATTCCAGGACGTCGATGCACTGGCACTTCTGCGCTCGTTCGAGAAGACCTCGCATGAGCGCGATCCGCTGAGAAAGGGCATCGAGTTCATCGATCTTCTTACGGCAAAGTTTCTGCATGCGCTGCGATAAGGGCGCCTCACCCGTTTTGCCGAAAAGCTCACGGATCTCGTCCAGTGTGAATCCGCATTCCTTAGCCCAGTCGAGCAAAGCGAGCCGCGGCAGAATTTTCTGGTCATATCGCCGCTGCCCGCCGGAGCGGCTAGGCTTCGGAAGCAGGCCCACCTTCTCGTAAAACCGAACCGCCGACGCGCGTATACGGGCGTGCCTGGCAACCTCTCCGATCGTCATGGAAACAGGAGTTGTCATGGACAACTTAAAGTGTACTTGAAGCAATTACAAAGAGTTTACTTGACTTAAAGCACAGTTTAAGTTTTATGATCCAAATCATGAAACAACTGGCTCCAATACTTCTTGGCGTGCTGGCAATGGCCGCTCAATGCCCGGCTGGTCAATCCGTATTCGCTTGCAACCTCAAAGCGTTCCAAACTGAGGAACGCAAAATTCACGACCGCCTCACCGAACAACTGAGGTCCGCGGCCGTCGCGCGGCGCGAGCTACCGGACGGCTTCTCGTTCCAGATGGATCCCGGGAAGATCTCGATCGCCCAAGTGGCTGAATGGACCGTGCTGGAACGCAAGTGCTGTCCGTTCTTTGACTACGAGATCGAGTTACACAGCGAAGAAAATACACTGTGGTTCACGCTCAAAGGGCGCGAAGGAGTGAAGAAGTTTATCGAAATGGAAGTTCCCTGGGCTAGATGACCATCGCCGCTGGCTGCCGGATCTCCATGCAGCCCTTGCCGGTTGGCAGCACCTTTCCGGGATTTAACCGGCAGGCCGGATCGAAAAGATTCTTGAAGCGGCGGATCATCTCCAGGCTGTCGTCGGAGAACTGCTCGGCAATCAACTCCATCTTTTCCATGCCGACACCGTGCTCGCCGGTTATTGAGCCGCCCTGGGCGACACAGAAGCGCAGAATCTCATCGCCCGCGGCTTTGGCACGCTCCAGTTCGCCGGCATGATGCGGGTTGAAGAGGATAATGGGGTGCATGTTGCCGTCGCCGGCGTGGAAAATGTTGCTGATCGTGAGCCCGTGTTTCTCGGAAACCTGCTGAATGTGGCGCAAGGTGGGCGCTACTTTGGTCCGCGGCACGACGCCGTCCTGCACGTAATAAGACGGACTGACACGGCCCACGGCGCCGAAAGCGTTCTTGCGACCTTTCCATAGCAGCTCGCGCTCCTCGGCGGACCGCGCGATGCGAACCTCCCGCGCGCGGCATTTTAGGCACGACTCCTCCAGTTGCGCGGTCTGCTCTTCGACCGCTTCCTTCAATCCCTCCAGCTCGATCAGTAGGACTGCCGCCGCGTCCATAGGATATCCGGCGTGCGTGGCTTCCTCCACCATGCGCAGCATCACGCCGTCCAGCATCTCGATCGCGGCCGGAGTGATGGCGCGGGCGGTGATCTCGGCCACCGAATCGGCGCAGTCGTCCACCTTGTCGTAGATCGCGAGCAGCGTCTTCACCATTTCAGGCTGGCGCATCAGCCGGACGGTGATTTTGGTCGTCAGCGCCATGGTGCCTTCGGAGCCGGTGAGCAGGCCGGTGAGATCGTAGCCCGGCAGGTCCGGCGATTTGGCGCCAGTGGCCACAATGACTCCATCCGCGAGAACGGCCTCGATTCCCAGCACGTGATTGGTAGTGACCCCGTAGCAGAGCGTATGCGGCCCGCCGGCGTTTTCTGCAACGTTTCCGCCGATGGTACAGGCCTTCTGGCTGGATGGGTCGGGGGCGTAGAAGTAGCCTTGGCGCTCGACCGCTTGCGTGATTTCGAGATTCACCACGCCCGGCTCGAGCACGGCCCGCTCGTTGTCGAGGTCGATTTCCAGCACGCGATTCATCCGCGCAAACGAAATGACGATGCCGCCAGCGCGAGGAATCGCCCCGCCGCTCAGCCCGGTACCGGCGCCGCGCCCGACTATCGGCAGATTGTGTTCTTTGGAAAGACGGACGATGGCGGCGACGTCCTCGGGTGATTTCGGAAACACCACCAGATCCGGGCGTGCCTTGTCGATGCTCCCGTCGTATTCGTACAGGGTCAGGTCTTCGGAGCGGGAGAGGTAGCCGCGGGGGCCGAGCAGTTTGTCGACAGTCTCAAGTGCCGCGGAGGGAATCATTTCAAAGCTCCTCGCTTAGCAGGCGATCCAGCAGATCCTGAACGCGCAAGTGCGCTGCCCAGTTCCGCAGGTAATCATAGTCAAGTCGTGTACCCTGCACCGCCCGAATTCCTCGAAGATCGTTCCATTGCTGGTCGGATTGTTCACCGCCTAGCCGATACCAAACCAGCTTCGTCAGGACCGTGTCCTCCGCAGCCGCTACATAAGACGTCACGGATACGTTCTCACCAAATGCGATCTCCTGCAACTCGCTTCGTTCTAGCTGAGCTCGGTAATAAGGGTCGTCCGCAAGTGGAAATATATCGAACTTGTAGCTGGTTGCCAAATGGATGAGATTGAACGGCCTTCCCCTACGTAACGCGTCCCTCGCCGTTTCAGCATCGATATAAAACTCGCCACCGAGGTCAGATGCTAAAGGTGCCGCGTGCTGTTGGGACACTGATGCCACGATATCGATGTCTCTGGTGGAGCGTTGAACTCCATGGATTGAACTCGCCAGAGAGCCCCCCAGCATGTAACGTACCCCCAGTCGGTCCAAAGCGTGCAACACGCGCTCAAGCGCCCCCGCTACCTCCCGCATCAAGTCTGACACACAGGATCCCAGCCGTATACGCGAATCATCGTGTCCCGATCCAGACGATGCGCAGCCACCCGCAAGAAGATCTCCCGTTCATTGGCTTGGGGATGAGTCTGGCGTTCGTGCGCCTCCACCGTTCGCCACAACATTTCATTCATCTGGAAGACCCCCGCCGTTTTCTGTGCCGGCGTCATCTTCCGCTGCAGATCAATGAACACCTCCAGCGCTTTGGGGTCCGTGTCGGGATACCAATCGCGAGGGCGGGGCATGCTTACAGAAGCGATTTCACGTAGCCCACCAACTCCGGATCGGTCCACGAGATCGCTTGCCCATTCCGGTCCGGCAGACCGGCGTATTTGCGGACCACCTTGCCATTGCGATCGATGATATAGCTCTCTGGAAATCTAGCCGTGCCATAAAGCGCGCTTATATTTTCCTCCGGGTCGCGAGCGGTTTGAAAAGGCAACTGGAAGCGTTTTATGAAGTTCCCATAGAGGTCCGCGCGGCGGTCCACGCTGATCCCGAGCACCACGACGCCCGAGCCAGCCAGCATCTTTTGAAACTGGCTCAGCGAGGGTGCCTCCTCAACGCAGGGACCGCACCAACTCGCCCAGAAGTTCAAAACCAGGACCTTGCCGCCGAAATCCCGAGGCGTGATCTGCTTGCCACTGTCGGTTGTAATGGTGAAATTGGGTGCCCGATCCCCCTCCTGGACGATGTGGTCCAGCATCGTGTAGACGATCACAAAGGCGAGTGCCACAGTGAGCGCGCCTATACTAATCTTGATTGCTTGATCTACTTTGGAATGAGTCATTTCGATAGCTGCCCGGTCTCGCCGTCCCTCCTATAATATTAGAGTATCCTTAACCCGACTTCAAACATCCGATACTAGGGGAATGCTGATCACTCGCCGGGCCGAATTTTCTGCATCGCACGTTTGTGCCCAGTCGTCTTTGACGGCTGAGCAGAATCGCGAATTGTACGGCGCGGCGGCCAATCCGAGCGGCCACGGGCACAATTACATCCTTGAAGTCACACTGGAAGGCGATCCGGATCCCGTCACTGGCATGATCTTCGACCTGAAGATGCTGAAGGAGGTCATCCAGAAGAACGTAATCGAGCCGATGGACCATCGTTTCCTGAACTACGAGGTGCCACCCTTCGACAAGATCGTCCCGACCGCCGAGAACGTGGCTGCCGAGATTTGGAAGCGCCTGGAGCCTAAATTAAAGGGTGAACGAGCCAGGCTGAAGAATGTCCGGCTCTTCGAGACCGAGGATCTCTACGTCGATTACGTTGGCGCAAGCCTATGACGCGCGTCACACGCCGGTACAGGTTCGCTGCTTCGCACCGGCTTAACTCCAGTGGGCTTTCAGGGCAGCAGAATGGCGAGTTGTACGGCAAGTGCAACAACCCTTATGGACACGGCCACGATTACGTGCTGGAAGTAAGCGTCACGGGGCCGCTCGATGCCATCTCGGGACAGGTGATGAATGTCGCAGCCTTAGACCGCTTGGTGCAGGCGCAGATCCTGCGGGATTTCGACCATCGGTATTTCAATGCGGACGTACCGGAGTTCTTGGGCGACCTGGTCCCCACTTCGGAAAATATTCTACGAGTGATCGAGGATCGGCTGAGCGCGCACTGGCGTGACGCGTTTCCAGACACTGGGCAGCGCCTGGAAGGGATCCGGTTGCAGGAGACCAAGCGAAATCGATTTGAACTGAGGACCAACTGAAGCGATGAAGACCAACGAAGCCGTAGTGAAAATGATGCAGCCGAAGCAGGACGAAGAATCGATCGCTTCGATGATGAGGAAGATTTTGTTGAAGATCGGCGAGGATCCCTCGCGCGAAGGACTGGTTCGCACGCCCGACCGCGCCGAAAAGGCGCTCCGATTCCTGACCAGCGGCTATCAGACGGATGTGCAGAGTATCGTCAACGGCGCCTTGTTCAACCAGAAGGTCGACGAGATGGTGGTGGTGAAAGACATCGAGTTCTACAGCATGTGCGAGCACCACTTGCTGCCCTTTTTCGGCACCATGCACGTCGCCTATCTGCCCAAGGACAAGGTCATTGGGTTGAGCAAGATCCCGCGCATCGTGGATATGTTCGCGCGCCGGCTGCAGCTTCAAGAGCGGCTCACTCAGGATGTCGCCCAGACTATCCAGGATGTCGTGGAACCAAGGGGAGTGGGGGTGATCTGCGAAGCGCGCCACTTCTGCATGATGATGCGCGGCGTCGAGAAACAGCACTCCGGCACTGTTACCAGCGCCATGCTGGGCGCTTTCCGCGAGGGCAAGGAAACCCGCGACGAGTTTCTTTCGCTGGTGTCGCACAAGAACCATCCCTTCTACTAAAACGTTTAGAATCAACCTAGATGCTCCCAACCTCAATGATGCAAACCTCGCGTGAGTTCCAAGCCGGACCCGATCCGTTCGGTCGCATCTGGCACGTTCACTTCAACTGGCTCCAGACCGGTATCTCCATTCGCCATGCCGATACGGTGGATGTGAAATTCGCCGCTGCGCCGGAAGGCGAGGAGTTCGAAGAGCGCGTGATCGCTCTGCCGCATCCCGCGCTGTTGGAGGTGAGCCATAACGTCGGCCATCCGCTTACCGATTCCTGGTGCCTGAAAATCGCCGCGCTGCATTTGAAGCACATGATCGAATCCGGCGAAGATTTCGAAAAGACGCTGGTAACACCGATGCCCGAGGAGATCGCCGGCTACGCGCGGCAGTTGCAGGATGCCCTCGTGGCTCGAAAATAGGCGCCACTTGGTCGTGCCCCTTTTTGTCATTATTTGACAGAAAATGTTTCTCTGCCCGAGACTCTCAGAGAGTATATAGAGAGCCAAGTCTAGAGCAGTGGTTACAGCACACCCCGCGAGTATATGCGAACCCTCATTCGAGACGATCGAAAACTCAAGGTTTTGGAAAGACTGGAAGGGCTTCTGTTGGCGGGAGTCTCGTCCGGAGCACCCGTTGAGGTGAATCGGAAGTATTGGGATAAGAAGCGCGCAGGGCTAATTGCGAGTCGGCGTAAGACTCGCAATCGAGTCGCCGCCGAAAGGTAGTCATTCGGCCCGCAGCCGATCGCGACCTTGACGAGCAGGCGCGCTATAAGTCAACGGCGCAGGGCTAATATAGGACTCATGTTCACTCCGAAGAACTTCGATCAACACGTCGTCTTTTATCGGCCAGTTCAAAGAGGCATCGAAATCATCAGGGTTGTACATGGCTCGCGTGATCTCGAGGCGCTGGTCGAGCCGCAGTCTTGATGCCTCCCTATTTGTTCGTATACGGCACGCTCCGACGGCGATCGAAGATCAAAATTGCGCGCCTGTTTCATGCCAACGCCGAGTTTCTCGGCACGGGCCGCATGCAGGGACGTCTCGCTCGCTCGCACCCGCATCGTGGTGTGATCCGATCAGACCAGCCTAACGAATGGATTTCAGGTGAGGTTTTTCAATTGAATGACCCGAGCAAGCTGCTGCCGATCCTGGATGAGTACGAAGGGTCTAGTTACAAGCGGACCAGCGTGCCGGTGCTGCTTGACTCAGGAAAGCGGCTTCGAGCTTGGATGTATCTGCTTAAGAGCTAATTCAGGAAATAAGTCCGATACAGCGTATCCCGCTGCTTGGGGATGAACCCGGCGTCGCGGATCAGGCGCCGCAGTTGCTCTTCGCTGGCGCGGTGATGCGCTCCCGCCGCCGAAACGACATTCTCCTCGATCATGATGCTGCCGACGTCGTTACCGCCGAAACGAAGCCCCACCTGGCAAGTCTTCAATCCCGGGGTCACCCACGACGATTGAATGTTCAGTATGTTTTCCAGATAAATCCGCGAGATCGCCAGAACTTTCAGGTATTCGACCCCGGTCGCCTCTTCTTTCACAAACTTGCCGAGCGACGTATTCTCCCGCTGGAACGACCAGGGAATGAAGGCCGTGAATCCGCCGGTCTCCTCTTGAATCTGGCGCACGATGTCGAAGTGGTTCATGCGCTGCTCGATGGTCTCGCCACAGCCGAACATCATGGTCGCGGTGGTTCGCATGCCCAACGCATGCGCGGTCCGGTGGACATCGATCCAGTCCTGCGCGGACGACTTCAGACGGCTGATCCGGCGCCGGACGTCGTTGTCGAGAATCTCCGCGCCGCCGCCAGGAATCGACTCCAGACCTGCATCCCGCAGCCGCGCGATGGTGTCGCGCAGAGTTAGCCCGCTCACCTCTGCAATATTCACGATCTCCGGCGCAGAAAAGCAATGATTCCAGATCTTGTCGCCAAAGCGAGTCTTGATCGATCGCAGCAGATCCTCATACCACTCGATCTTCAGTTCCGGATGCAGCCCGCCTTGCATCAGGATGCCCGTCCCACCCAGATCGATGGTCTCCTGAATCTTGTCGAAGATCACTTCCTTAGGATGCACGTAGCCCTCGGCGTGCCCCATCGGCCGGTAAAACGCGCAGAAGCTGCAGTACTCGGTGCAGAAATTGGTGTAGTTGATATTGCGGTCGATGATGTAGCTGACGATGCCGTGAGGATGCAGCTTGCGCCGCACCGCATCGGCTGCCATTCCGATCCCGATCAAGTCGTCGCTCCGAAAGAGCCCGATCGCCTCTTCACGCGTCATCATACTGATACCTTTTGAGCCTCCGCTGGATTCCCCAGCTCTGAGGCATATTGTAGAAAAGTCTGAAGACCCGCGTATTCGCGTTCACCCAGCTTGAATACGATGTTGCGCGTAAGGTACTCGCGCACCAATGCTTCGGGAAGCCTCAATTTCTTGTGCCATTCGCGCACGATGTCTTCCAGATGTTCCAGGCCGAAGTGCAACGAATCGGTAAACTGCTTCGGATCCTGCCGCGGTACTCCGGCACGCGCCGCCCACACCGCGAACACCATCGGAAGTCCGGTCATCTCGGTCCACTCCTGTCCCAAATCAAGCACATGGAACGGAAGAGTCGCGGGATCGAGCAGCAGCGCCGTATCGCCGATGATCAGCGCCGCATCCGCATTTTCCAGCATCTTGCCGATGTGCGGCGCCTGCGACCAATGCTGCGGCTCGACGCCATACTTTCGCGACAGGATGATCCGGCTGAGCGCCACCGAAGTACGCGACGTCGAATCGGTCGCCAGCCGCCGAATTTCGGCGAAAGGCACTTTCGAGATCAGCAGAATGCTGCGAACCGGTCCATGGCAGGCGACGCCAGTGCCGCGGATAATCTCCAGCTTCTGCCGATTCAGTTCGACGGCCGGAACTATGCCGATATCGGCGCGCCCATCCTCCAGCCGGTCGGCGCATTCCGCCGGAATGGCAAAAGACAGATCGAACAGGCCGCGCTGCTCTCCATGCTGCATGCCCCAGACCAGCGGGACCGTATTAAGATAGCTGACCACCGATACGCGAGGTTTTGTTGCTGGGCTCAAAAAACCATATTAGCAGTCAGCCAGATCCCTGCTACCTATAAATGAAGACTAGCTATAAATGAAGAATGGATAGCGGTCAACCGGTAGTGATGCGCGCTTCACCGCCAGGCACCAGCACTGCTCGCCGCGGTTCTCCGTATCGTAGCCGCTTTCCTCCAGGAACTTCAGCAACGGCAAGTGAGACGAATATTCTTCAATGAAGGTTGTGAAGAGCTGCGCCACCTCGAAGCCGGCCGCCTTCACTGTTTCACCAAGCTCATACGCCGTGAATTCGCGCACGTGACCGATGTCCGGTGGTTCGCCTTCGACCGGTCGCTTATATAGGAAGAAGATTTGCGGATTGTCGCGCCCATCCAGGGTTTTTGCGACGCTGGTGATACTGCCGACATTGGGTGTGGTGACCAGCAAATAACCGCCCTCACGCAGGACGCGCCGCGATTCGAGCAGCAGGTGCATGGGATCGTAAATCAGATGCTCGATGATCTCGCCGGCCACTACCAGATCGAAATGCCGGTCCGGATAGGGGAAGCGGTCGCGCTCGGCGTCAAAGTGGTCGACCTCACAGGTGAATTCGCCGTCGGGGAACGCAACACGTTTGCGATCGACCCGTCCCTTTCCATAGTAGGCGCCCCGGACCTCGTGATAGCCGCACAGCCGCTGGAGCAGGGGTGTAATCTGCATGTAGCAGCCGAGCTCCAGCACCCGGCCGGTCGTTTCGGGCGGCGGGACGAGGGCCAAGGTGCGAGCCAGGCGTGGGATGTGCTTCTCGAGATAGGCTTGCGCGGCGGCGTCCGGCATGCGCATACTGCGCAGCGCTTCCTCGGCCTCCTTCAATCGCGACTCATCGAACGGCTCTGCAAATTGGCGCCGGGAGCGGGAATCCAGGTGATAGTTCAGCTTGCGGAGCAACGTTCGAATGAATCGCAGATGGGCCGGTAACCGGGGCGTCATCCCAAAGTCTAGCAAGTGAGCATTGTGAACGTTTATAATCGCATGGTCCGCCCGCATGCTAACCAGCGCCACCATCGCTAAATTCGACCAAATCGACAAACCTCTCAGCGGGCAGCAAATATTCTCCGCGAGCGCCTATGCGGTGATCATTGTCTGGATCAACGCCTACATATGTCACGAATTGTTTACCAATCAAGCAGCTCACATGAACTCCATGCATGGGTTCTGGATAGCTCTTGCCAAGCGCGCTGGCGACAGCTGGCTGCATTCAAATTGGTGGCCGTTGTGGGACTGTGGAATACCATTTGAGTTCACCTATGCACCTCTGATCCCGAGCTTGATCGCAGCCTGGTCCGCCATGCGCGGAATCACGCACGAACTGTCCTTTCAGTCCGTTACCGGGTTTGTCTATTGTCTGGCTCCTCTGAACCTGTTTCTCATGGCGTGGCTTATGACGCGCGCCCCGGGTTGCAGTTTTCTGGCGGCGCTTCTGTATTCCTTGACCGCGCCGACCCAGCTCATTGTGCCGGACGCGGAGTTCGCATGGCGCCATTTCTGGGATGCCCGCCGCCTATACCTGGTAGCGGCCTGGGATGACACGCCCCACTTGACTGCGCTCGCTCTCCTACCGATGGTGATCCTGTTTCTCGCGCTCGCCGTTCGGAAAAGGCGACCAGTTTACTACGTCTTTCTGGTGGTCTTGATTGCATTGATGGCTCTGGCGAGCGACTTTGCGCCCATCGAGGTGATGACGGCGGCCGTATGTCTGATCGCGGTTTTCCCGAGACAGGATTATGTCCGCAACACAGCTCTTATTCTCGCAATCGGCCTGTTCGCATACGCTATCGTCGCGCCATTTCTTTCGCCGTCCCTGCTGGTGGCGATTCGCAGAGCGTCGTCGAACGCCGAGGGTGGGTGGACCGCGGGCTCGCTAACCGCCTTAGCGATCGTGATACTGGGGTGGATCGTCCTGTGGCGCGCTCTGCAGTGTTGGACCACGGATTGGAGCCTGCGCTTCTTCGCGCTGTTTGCCTACCTCACCAGTAGCGTGCCCGTGATTGCAGCCTATTTTCATCGCCAGTTTTTGCCGCAACCCGGCCGCTACAAGCTGGAGATGGAACTGGCCCTCGCATTGGTCATGGCTTTTGGGCTGCGATCTGTCTTTGAAAAGGCTTGGCCCTCGCTGACAGTCGCTTTGCTTTTATTATTCTTCGCGCTGGCAGGCGAGCAGATCGTCAGTCATCGCCAGTTTGCGAGGAACATCCTACAGCCCGCTGACGTCACTCAAACTATCGAATATCGCACCGCTACCTGGGCCAGTCAGAATCTGCCGGGCGTTCGCGTCGTACTGCCCGGATCGATCGCGCAATGGGCCAACGACTTTACCGACGTGTGGCAGTTTTCTGGAAGCTCGTGGAGCCAGGCCTACAACCAAGCCCAGCAGCGAGGTCTCTCGGCTACATACAACGGCGGTGACACACCGCAGCAGGACGCTCGCGTAGCGCTCGATTGGTTAAGAGCCTTCGGTGTCGGGGCTATTGCTGTGAGCGGTCCCAACAGTCAGGAGTATTGGAAGCCGTTCACCCATCCGGCTAAGTTCGAGGGCCTTCTGCCGGTGCTTTGGCAGGAAGACGACGTTACCATTTACCGCGTGCCGCAACGCACGGGTTCGCTAGCGCACGTGGTGGGCGAGTCGGCCATCGTGAGTCGCGCTCCCGCCGGACCCCACGATACAGACGAGATCGAGAAATATGTTGCCGCCTTGGATGACCCTTCTCTGCCAGCCGCGGATTTCCACTGGGCAGGGACGAACAGCATTCAGATCAAGAGCACGGCCGGCCCAGGGCAGGCGATTTCGGTTCAGGTCTCCTACCATCCGGGCTGGCATGCCAAGGCCGGCAATCGAACGATCGATGTACGGCGCGATGGCCTCGGCCTGATGTGGCTCCGCCCCGAGTGTTCCGGTCTCTGCGAGATTCAGCTCGATTACGACGGAGGCTGGGAGCTGCGATTGTGCCGGTATTTGAGTTTCACGGCAATCGCGGTGCTGCTCTTTACGGTTGTATGGCGCATTGTCTCCCGTGGCGCAGGTCTCCGACCTGCGAATAGATGAAGCCTAAGCTATTTATGCGCCGGGTGCGCCATGTTCTTATAAACTTTGCCGCCCTTCATCACGAACACTACATTGCGCACGGCGGTGATGTCATCCAGCGGATTGCCGGCCACCGCCACCAGGTCAGCCTCCATTCCATCGGCGACGCTGCCGATTTTGTCACCCAGCCGTAATGATTCTGCCGCCAGCGACGTTCCGCTCACGATCGCTTCCATGGCCGGTTGGCCGCCGTCGCGCACACGATAAATGAACTCCTCGGCGTTCCGCCCGTGCGATCCGGCCACTGCGTCGGTGCCCAGCACGATCTTCAAGTGATGAGCCCGCGCGCGCTTCAAGACGTCGGCCATCATGGGAATTCCTTTCTGCATGTAGGCAAACCCTTCCTCGTTGTAGTTACCGATGCCGAGAAATTTGGGCTTGTTCTCCAGGTAGTTGTGCAGCACCAGAAAATTTGGATCGAAATAAGCGCCGTGGTCGGCTATGAGCTGCAATGTTGCATCGTCTAAAAACGCGCCGTGCTCGATGGACGTGCAGCCGGCCAGCACCGCTGCGCGCGCGCCACCCGGCGCATGAGCGTGGACCACGGATCGCAGGCCCAGCTTGGTCGCCTCGCCGCAGGTCGCTTGGATCTGCGCATCGGTCATGGTCTGTTTACCGCCGTCGCGGATGCTGGCGGTGGCGAACAGCTTGATCACGTCGGCGCCATCGGCCTTCATCTTGTCGACATAGGCGCGAATCTTTTCCGGATCGCCGGTGTTCTCGGTGACCGCCCGGAGCGACGTGAGAATGCGAGGGCCCGGCAGCAGGCCGCGATTAATCAGATCGCGCAGGTCTTTATCCACCTCCTGGCCGACGCTCTGGACCGTGGTGAATCCGCCCATCAACGTGGCATAAACATTGGCTTCCGCATAGAGCGCCGAAGCCGCCGGCGTTTCGATGCTCCCGCGCCCGCCCTGTTCCAGCCGATTCTCACGATTGAAATACCAGCCCGGATGGGTGTGCGTGTCGATCCAGCCCGGCATCACCGTCAGGCCGCTTAGGTCATAGGTTGCGCTACCGCGAGCGTCGGCAACTCGCGAGATCTTGCTCCCTTCAATTACGATTTCCTTGTTCTTGAGGACTGCGCCCTTACCGTCCAGCAGGGTGGTGGTCTTGATCACGATAGGTTGGGCGATAGCGACGCCGGTAGCGCCGAGCAGCATGCAAATGGCGATAGCTTTTTTCATAGAGGCTCTTGTAGAGCCGAGTATACAATGACTCACTGGATCCGGCATCGGCTTGACTTCGCCGCGCACAAGGGATTATCTTCGATCTCAGCGCGAAGGGCGCATCCAGTCCGCGGAAAGGGCCAAGCCCACCTTGCAAGAAGAAGTGAGCGTCTGAATGATGAGTCTTCTTTCAGCCTGCATATGCGGACACAGGCGACTACTGAAAGGAGATCGTCATGAAGAAGCAGCTACCGTCTCGCCCCAATCTAGAACAACTCAAGAACCAGGCCAAGACAATCCTTCGAGGCCATCGTGCCGCGAATCCGGACACCCTCAAACTAATTCAGGAACACCATCCGCGTTGGCTCAAGTCCTCAGAAGCCGCGATCCAAATGGCCGGGTTCACCCTGAGCGATGCACAACTCGTCGTCGCCAACGAATACGGCTTTGAGACCTGGGCCAAACTGAAGGCCCATGTCCAGCTCCATGAGTCTCCCGTTGCGAGCCAGGCATCTGTAGACGCCCTACGCGAAGCCGCCGGCCGTGGAGACCTTGCGCTAGTCAACAAACTGCTCGACGCGAAACCCAGCCTTATCAACGAGGCGGGCGGCCCCGGCGTGAGAACGTCTCTTCATCAAGCGGTTTCTGGAAAGCAACAAGCCACTGTAAGACTCCTCCTCGAACGCGGCGCCGACCCGAACATCCGATGTGAGGGCGATAACGCCACGCCGCTGCATTTTGCCGCCGAGAAGCAGCTGTTCCCCATCATTCGACTGCTAATTGAACATGGCGCCGACCCTGTCGGCGAGGGCGATTACCACGAACTCGGTGTCATTGGTTGGGCAACGGCTTGGGATTACGTGCATGCCGACCGCGAGATTGTCGATTACCTCCTGGCTCACGGGGCCCGCCACAACATCTTCTCCGCGGTCGCGATGGGCGAGGTCGAAATCATTCGGCAGCTCATATCGCGATCACCGGCCGATCTGGAGCGGCGAATGGATCTCGCGAACAAACGCCGCATGCCGTTGCATCTGGCGGTGGTCAAGAAGCAGCCGGGATCGCTTGCGGCGCTGCTTGATCTGGGCGCCAATACAGAATCGCTCGACGAGGCCGGATTTACGGCGCTCGACGAGGCCGCGCTCCGTGGTGAAACGGCCTTGGCTCAAATGCTCCTGGATCGCGGCGCCAAAGTTCGCCTGCCCGCCGCCATCGCCTTGGAGCGAACCCGGGATGTCGAAAAGTTGCTCCGCCGAGAACCGGACATCCTCAAGCCGGGCAACCGCTGGGGAAATCTCATTGTCCGCGCCAGCGAACTCGCGCCTGGGTCCGTCATTGAGGCCCTCATTCGAGCTGGCGCTTCCGTGGATGTCCGCGACGACCCGAAGACCTCCGTCGATTCTACCTGGGGATACACGCCGCTCCACGCGGCGGCTTTCCATGGGAACATGAGCGCCGCCTCCGTTCTTTTGAAACATGGCGCCGACGTCCGTGTCAGGGAGGAGAAATACCACGGCACTCCTGCCGGCTGGGCCAATTATGCCGGCCATACGGAAGTCCGCGACCTGATCCTCCGTGGAAAGGTCGATATGATTGAGGCCGTCGAGTACGGGCTTACTGAGAGAATCCTCGCAATACTGGCGCAAGATGCCGAAGCACTCCATCGTCCCTTTACCGAGTATCCTCTCCATTCGCTCTATGCCGAAGGATGGTACACGCCACTCGCTTTTGCCACGATCCGCGGGAACACGGAAATGGTGCGCTTCTTACTCGACCAAGGCGCCGATGCCGCTATCCGCTCGCCCGATGGCCGAACGCTTTATTACATGGCGCAAGAAAAAGGCCATGAACGAATCGCGGCCCTGTTGAAGGGCGGGCCGTTGTAGTTCTGGGCCTGCGGTATTTATGGTGTTACGTTGATGGTCGTAAGCCGGCGTATGGTGCCGGTAGCGTCCAAGGCGCTCGGAATACCGTCAGCTTCAATGAACACGCTGACGGCGCCCGGCGGCACATTGGCCGGAACTTTAGCATTGATTTGCCACAGACCGACGTAATTGGGCGCTAGGCCCGAGAACTGAATGTCGGTGGTGGCCACCTGGGTAGCATTTATAAAGACCAGGGGAAGCGGCGCAGTGATGAGTGTGCTGGAGGGCGCGGGCTGCCCATCGGGCGGCATTCCGTTAACCGCGCCCTGGCCGGTGGCGTACAGAGAAATATAAGTGCCGGCTTTGGCGGGATGACTGCCGTCATTGATTGAACCGTCTTGATTTATTGCGAGGACCGGGCCGGAACCGGTGGCGTTAGCGGTGAAGAGTCCGGGAGAGACGGTGTCGATCCGGAACAACCAACTTGCGATCACTTGACCCGTTGACGCTACCAGGACTTGGATTTCCTGCGGACCGCCCACGGGAGTGGCGCCCGGAACTTGGAAGTTGATCTGGCTGGGCGAAACGTACAACAGCGGCGCAGGAATGCCGGCCACGGTAACCTGGACGCCCCCTAACGTGGTTGGCACGGGAATGCTGCTATTCACGACAGTCTGGCTGCCGAAGCTTTGGCCCGGAAACGCGAAGATACTCGAGAGCATGCCGGGAGCGAAGCGCTGGAAGTAATTGGCGGCGTTCCCGGAAAGACGTTGGGGCACACCACCGGCCGAACTGGTGTAGTCGATGGCCGGATAGAAGAACGACACACGATTTACGTTGGCTTCGGCGATCACCGGATTGCTGAATGGATCGACGGCGACAGAGACCGGGCCGAAGACTGGGTTGATCACGCCGTTGGGCGCCGGGTTATTGATAACCGTCGAATATTTGGGATAACGCAACACCTGGTTGTTATTGGTGTCGGTCACCCATATTCCGTCGGTATTGAGATCCACGAAAACGTCATAAGGGGTGCTTAACCCGGTGATAGAGAATAGCAGCGGTGGGTTGTTGCCGGAGACTGGAACATTGGGGAAAATCGCGATCCGGTTATTGCCGGTATCGGCAACGTATAACTGATCGTCAGCGTCGATGGTGATACCGCGCGGTCCGTTGAGAGTAGTCTTAAGACCGGAGTTGAAATCCGTTTGGCCAATGACATTGTTGGCCGGCACACCGGACTGAAAATCGCCGCCGGCTGGTTTTTTGAAGAACAGGACACGATTCGAGCCAACATCGGACACCAACAGGCCTCCTTCGTTGGTGAACGCCAAACCGAACGAACTGGACAGCGTCGACTGGCTCAGGTCCTTGATGGGCTGCCCGTAAAAGCTTGGCTGTCCCAGAACCAGGTTGGCCTGCGGCGGCGCCCCGGTTGGCGTTTGGGCGAAAGGAGCGGGAAAGCGAAGCACACGCGCATTGCCGCCGTCCGCTACATAGAGATTGCTGTTCGAGTCCACCGCCAAGCCTTCCGGAGAATACAACCCCTGATTATTGGCTTGCGTCACATTGTTGGCCGGCCAGTTTATCAGCGCCGTGAAGAAATCCGGTTGCCCGATCACCAGGTCTGCCGTCGTTCCGGCATTCACTTTCCGGTAATCCATAAAACCGAGCACGCGATTATTCAGGGGGTCTGAGACGTAGAGATGCGGAGGATTTGAGTTAACGTCGATCACCGCCGAGCCACCCGTTACGAAACCGAACTCACGGCCTTCAATCAGATTGATCGAGTTGTATATAAAATCATCCTGGCCCAAGAGCCGGCTGGCGGCCCCAAAGGTCCCGCCGGTCTGTTGCGGAAATACCAGGACGCGATTGTTGAAGGAGTCGGCGACGAACAGATCGGTGCCGGCAAATGTTCCAGTTACCGGCTGGTTTAGGGTAGTTGCGTCCGGTTTCGCTTGGTTATTATTTGGGCGGCCACTGACGAAGTTGGGCTGGCCGATCACCACGTTGGCGGGTGGAGAAAAAGCGGTAGTCTCGGGCGCCCATTGGTCGAATGGGGCGTACCCTAAGATTCTTGAGTAGCCGGTATCGGTAACATAGGGATTGCTGCCGACGAAGAACACGCCTTGCGGAGGGTGAGACCCGTTGCTGTCTACAAATCCTAGCGTGCTGGCGCTAATCGCGGGCGGCGTGGGTTGCTGCTGTGTGGGCGGTACTACCCCCATGATTCGCGAAGCCAGTTGCCCGTTCGCAAAAGGAGGAACGTAAACCATTACCCGGTCGGCATCGTCGACGACGAACAGTCGGCCCTTCGGATCGAACGCCAGTCCCGCAGGTTGCAGCAGATAATTCTTCTGGGTTGGATCTAACGTGGTTGGCAGGGAAACGGTCGCGAAGTCACTGTGCCCGAGCACCAGGTCGGCGGCCGGATCGTTGGCAGCGCCACTGGCGAGCGTGCTGGCGGGATAGCGCAGCACGCGATTATTGCCCGGGTCGGACACCCAGAGATTGCCCTGCGCGTCAAAGGCCAGGCCGGCCCTTAAGGCCCCGGAATTGGATGCGAGCGCAAGTGTGGTTGCGCTGGGTGCGGTCTGACCTTGGTTTACCGAGCTGCCGTTGTAGTTTATCTGGCCGAGGATAAGGTCGACCGGCAGCAACGAGCCAGTCTGTGAAAAGGGCGTCGGATATCGGAGGATGCGGTTGTTCCCGGCATCTACGACGTACAAGTTACCGCTCGAATCCACCGTCAGGGCGACTGGCTGGAATAAGCCGGTAATCAGGTTAGAGCCATTGACCCCAGGGCCTTGCGGCGCGGTGGAAAGCAAATCGCGCTGCCCGATTACCAGGTCGGCCATGGGTGCGCCCTTGGTGAAGCCGGAGGCGTTTTTCCAGGCCAGAACGCGATTGTTTCCGGCATCGACGACGTATAGAATGGGCGGGCTGGCGGAGGTATCCAGCGCGACCGCCTGGGGTTGCTGGAACTCCCGGCCTTCCACCAGGTTGATCGCCGTGGCCGTAATCGCCTGCTGTTGCAGGACAGCTTGTCCCACGATCCGCGACGGAACGGGTTAAAGACTGTCTGGGCCTCCAGATACTGCGTGGCCGCAAGGCAGACAGTAATAAATACAATAGATTGAATATGTTTCATCTGATTTTTAAACCCCGAGACGCGCGCGGGAACACGCCCTGTCTATAGATAACATAGATCCACAGGGGCGCGGAATAGAACTATTACTTAGCTAGGTTCTTCAGATGGAGATAGACTAACGAAATCGGTAGGCCGACCACGTTAAAGTAACAGCCCTCGATCCGATCGATGAACTTGGATGCTTGGCCCTGGATTGCGTAACCGCCGGCCTTGTCCATCGGTTCGCCGCCGGACGCATAGTCCGCTAGTTCTTGCTCACTGAGCCGGACGAAGCGCACCTTAGTGACGGCGACGTCGATCACCTTCGCATCCACCGTCCGCAGGCAGATGCCGGTTATGACCTGGTGCTCCTGTCCGGACAGTAAACGAAGCATCCTTAGGGCATCGGCTTGGTCTCGGGGCTTCTCGAGGATGTGTTCCTGAAAGACGACGGTCGTGTCGGCGGCCAGTACGATTTCGCCCGGAGCGATCGGGATCGCGAAGGCCTTTTCTTCAGCGAGCCGGCGTACATACTCGAGAGGGCGCTCGCCGGGACGGAGTTCTTCTACGATGCTGGGCGCCCGGATGATAAAGGAAATCCCTGCGGCCCTGAGGATCTCATGGCGCCGGGGCGAATTGGATGCAAGCACGAGCATCATGAGCGACAGTACACTTTAATACTATGCGCGTGGGCGTGCTCGGACGGGGATTCATGGGACGCACCCATCTCAAGGCCCTGGCCGAGATCGCCGATGTCGAGGTGTCGGCCGACACTGACATCGCCAAAGTGATTGAAGACCCTAGGGTGGACGCGGTCGACATCTGCCTCCCCACCTATCTGCATGCGCCCGTCGCTCTGGAAGCCTTGCGCGCGGGCAAGCACGTGCTGGTGGAAAAGCCCATGGCGCTGGATGTCGCGGCCTCGTGGCAAATGATCGCGAGAGCAAAAAAGCAGAAGCGGGTGCTGATGGTGGCCCATGTGCTTCGCTTCTTTCCGATGTACGTAGCCTTGGGCGACATTCTCGCCTCCGGCAGGATCGGCGCACCTCGCTCGGCCATGTTCCGGCGGCGTTGCGGCGCGCCTGCCTGGGGCGCATGGCTCACGGATCCTGAGCAGAGTGGCGGTGGCGTCTTTGATTTGCTCATTCACGATATGGACCTGTGCGTGCACTTATTCGGGAAGCCGGAAACAGTGACTGCCACAGGGTACGAGGCGCTCGCCGATGGAGTGGACGTTATCACCGTCGAGCTCCATTACGCCGGCGGGTTGACCGCGGTCATCACAGGTGGATGGCACCATCCCAAGGCGTATCCATTTTCGATGGAATACACAGTGGTCGCCGAAAAGGGCACGTTGGAGTATAGTTCGCTAGGGTGCGTGCCAACTTTATACCGCGCGGACGGCGAAATTGAGCTGCTCGCCATGACGGAGCATGACGGTTATCGAGCCGAAATCGAATATTTTCTGGATTGTTGCCGGCGTGGGGAAAACCCTGCCTTATGTCCGCCGGAGGAATCGGCGGCAGCGGTCGCGCTGGCACTGTGCATTCTCGAAGCACGAAAAAGGAACGGACAAAGGATTCGGTGCCAACTATAAAAGACCGCGAAGTGGGAGTGATGTTTTGGGCCGGGCGCGACGGGCTCGACGAGATCGTGTCGCTAGGCGTGCGGTGCGGGCAGTTGGGGATTCCAGGCGATCTGGATTTGACCGCGGCCGTGGCGCGTGAATGGCAATCGGCGCTGGAGCGCGCCGGGTTCACGCTCGCGACTGTTTTTGCGGCTTACCAGGGCGAAGACTACGCCGATATGCCCACCGTGCGGCACACCGTGGGATTCATTCCGCACGTCACGCGGGAGGAACGGGAACGTCGAACGTATGAAGTGAGTGACTTCGCGGCAGCGATCGGTGTCGGCAGCGTCGCTACCCATGTCGGATTTATTCCGGAAGACAACACGCATCCTGATTACATCGCAGTTCGCGAGATGGTGCGGCGCGTTGCGAATCATGCGGCCGGGCATGGACAAACTTTCGCGCTCGAGACGGGCCAGGAACCGGCCCACGTGTTGCAGCGTTTCCTCAAAGACGTGGACCGGTCAAATGTCGGCATCAATTTCGACCCAGCCAACATGATTCTTTACGGGACCGGCGATCCAATCGAAGCCTTGAGCACGCTCGGACCGCTGGTTTTATCGGTGCATGTGAAGGACGGCGACTGGCCGCCTCGTGATCGCGAGCAAGCGCTCGGAAAGGAGCGGCCGCTAGGGCAGGGAATTGTGGGCATTCCCCGCTTCGTCCAAAAGCTCCGGGAAATCGGGTTTCGCGGCCCTCTGAACATCGAGCGAGAAGCGGAGAATCAGCAGGAACGGATCGCGGATATCCGCAGCGCGGTAGTCTATCTGAAGAACCTGACTACTTCGGCTTGACGGTCACCTTCACCTGAGCTGTGGTCCAGCAGCACTGGAATCCGCGGCCGCCTTCGCCCGACCAATCGTTGGCCGCGACCTCGATAATATAGTCTCCGGCCTCGCTGAATGTAGCGGCAGTGGTCGCCTTGCCCATGAAGTTCGCCGGAGGCGGCGCCTTCCATTCGGTCTTTTCGGCCGGCGGCTTGTTCTTGTCGAATGCCACCGTGGCGGGTCCGCGGAACATGGTCCAGGTGACGGCTGCGGCAGGAGTCTTGGGCGCATTTAGCGCGCCGACCGGCACCTTGGCGTCATCCGATACCCAAACGGTGAGGGGCAGCGGTTCCCCAACGGTGGTGGTAAGCGACTTGGCGAAACCGTGCGGAGGGCCTTGCAAGGTGGACGCGCCCCCGTCGAAGCTGATGACCGGCGGCGTATTGTCCTCGGCGTCGACGAAAGGCGCAACCACCCACAGCGGATCGATGTCTACCGGAATCGAGTTCGTCTTGCCGTTAACGGTGATGGACCAGGTGAGCCTCTTATCACCGAAATCCTTCGGCACAGTGATGGTGAAGACGCCCCACTGCCGGCCCGGCAGGAAGTGCGTGGGCTGGCCTTGATCGGGACCGCCAGGCTCGATTTTGTTGTTCGGGCCGACCGGAATATCGAGGTCCTGTTTTAGGTTTCGATTGTAGTATCCGATCAGAATATTACATGTGCCGTCGGGATTCTTGTACCAACCCTCGAAAGCACCAGTAACGCCTTGCCCGGAATCGTGCTTGGGTTCGAGCGGCAACTGGGGCGCAGCGAAGAGCACAACGCTAGTAAGGACGAAGGCGGCGCAAGTAGCCGCCATTCTCCATCGAATTGCTCGCATATTACTGCCGGTTGAACGCACTCGCCGAACGCTGCGGTTTGTGCGTGGCGGCCCATTCTTTATAGTCTTCATCGCTGATGTAGGTGACGTTTACCCAGGCGTGCGCCATCTCATCCACCGTGCGATCGCCCCATCCGACCCACTGGTTCGGATCCGGATTGTTGCGATTGGCGGTGGTGTTGTCGTGCCAGGCGGTCACATGGATTATCGTGCCCTTCGGCAATACCGGTGCAGCATCGTCGGTATAGATGTAATTGTTCATCCAGTTAAAGTTGAAATGGTCGACGTAGCTGATCATCTGGGTGGTGCCGTCCGGCAGGATAGCTTCGAGAGCCATGGCCTTGCCGCGAAGATGCATATGCGGCTGGAAGTTGCCGAGGATAGCCGGCGCCTTGAGTACGTGGAAGCCTTGGGTCTCTTTAATCGTATTAGGCGCTATGTCGAGACGGGTGCCGACATTCGAGGTCGCCTGGAAGCCGGTCAAATACGTCCGGTACTTCGGCTTCTCGTCCTTGGGATAAAGCCACACGGCCAGTTCGACGTGGTCGCGAATCGTCTCGCCGACGGCGTGATAGTGGATGTCCCACCAGATTTTCGCGCCGGGCAGCAGCAGCTTGCCGGTGTTGGGCCGATAGATGTCGCCGGTTTTCCCGACCGCCCATTCCATCAAAACTCCGCCTTGCGCGGCGCCCGGACCAGCATCGTCGTCGGGACCGTTCTTAGCAGCCGGATCGGTATCATTCTGCATGAGGTGCGCCAGCGCATGATGCGTGATTTTGCGGCCGGCGGGCGTGCCGGGACGCATCTCGACCGCTCGCACCCAGCGCGGCTCGGTCAGATTCAGGTCGACAGTCGGCTTCCACCATTGATCCTGACTGACCGCGGGCATCGTATACGGATCCGACTTGACGATCATATCGGGCGGACGGCCGAACACTTTCTCGAGTTGCCAGGAGTTCCCATCCGGAAACTGCTTGGGCGGCGGCATATCCTTGGGGTCGCCTTGCGGCGCGCCTGCATCCACCCAACGTGCGATCGTCTCGACCTGTTCGTCGCTCAGCGACCGGTCATTCTGGAAGTGTTGGACACCCACGGTTTTGTCGAGATGCCAGGGCGGCATCTGGTGTGTTACGACGCGTTCCTTAATCGATCTCGCCCACGGCCGCGTCTCTTCGTAAGTAACGAGCGACATCGGCGCCATCGAATCCTTGCGATGGCAGTCCTGACATTTTTCCTGGAAGATGGGTGCGATGTCCTTCGTGAATGTCACCGGTTTATTGGCCGCGCCCGTGACGGTGCTGCCTGCCTCGCCTCCCAACGCCAGGCTCGGGAGAATCAGTACCACACCGATTGCCAGCATGCTTACTCCAATGCTGCGCAACATTAGACGTTGCAACTTGGCATCGATCATAATCCGCTCCTTAAATCCTCTGGTACAGCTCTCACTATATTACACGAAAGTCGTCCCATCCGACCGGTCGGATGGCCCTGGCCGGGTGATTACGTTTCATACGTCCTCCCGACTGCGGTAGCCTGTATATCCGATTCGGTACGCGGTGTCTAGGGTCCGGGCCGGCCCGGAATACGGGCTAAATCGAGAAGCGATAACCCAATCCGTGAATCGTCAGAACGTGGCGCGGCGTGGCAGGATTCGGCTCCAGCTTCTGCCGCAGCCGGACCACGTGCGCATCCACGGTCCGCGTATTGGGATAGCTCTCGAAACCCCACACCGCGTTAAGAATTGCATCGCGGCTGAGCGCGCGGTCGGCGTTGTTCAGAAAGAACGTCAGGAGATTATATTCCTGCCGAGTCAGGTTTATTTCCTGGCCGCGCCGGGTGATGAGGCGGCGATCCAGATCCACTTCCACCTCGCCAAAACGGACCACTCGCTCGATGGCCGACGCGCGGCGTAACACGGCTCGAATGCGCGCCAGCAGTTCGCGTGGGCTGAAGGGTTTCACCACGTAATCGTCGGCGCCGATTTCAAGCAGCAGTACCTTATCGAGTTCCTCGTCAAGTCCGCTTAGTACGATGATCGGAATACCGGCGTTGGCAGCCCTCAATTGCTTGCACAGCTCGACGCCGCTCATACCCGGCAGCCGGAGATCCACCAGCACCAGTTGAGGCTTCAGGGTAAGCGCCTTTTCAAAGCCGCTCTCGCCGTCGTGCGCGAGAAGGGGCGCAAAACCTTCGCGCTCGAGCATCAGGCTCAGCGCTTCGCAAACGGTTTCATCGTCATCAATGAGAAGAATCTTTGGCATGGCTCCCTTTATGGTTTGTTCGAAACTACCGCTCGCCTAGCGCCGCATTCAGCTTGTGGCAGGCGCGTAGCAAAACACTTCTCGAAAGTTCCTCCGTGATGTTCAGGACCTGACTGACGGTGCTTAAGTCCAGCCCCTGATAATGCCTCAGCTCAAAAACAAGCCGCTCCCGAGGTGAGAGCGAAATGAGGACGCTGCCGGTCTTGCCGCTAGCTATTCCCTCCGCCGTGCGCCCACGATCGCCGCAGAGGTAATCCAAACAGAGCTGGGCCACAATGCCGTAAACGTAGAGGTACAACGAGCACTCGCACTGGAAGGCCGCCAGACGAGCGTGCATCCTAAGCATCGTTTCCGAATAGATTGATTGCGCCGCCGCCTCCGTTCCCGTGATCCGGAGCGCGAGCTGAAGCACTGGCCAGTCGAAGCCGCGTACCAATTGATGGAACGCCTCCGGACTGCCTCGTTGAGCGGCATGGATCAGATTCTTGTCGACCGTTGTGTTCACGCCCGTATTTTTTCGCCCGTTATTCTTCGCCCGTGTTTCTTTGGTAGACGAAGCCCGCGGCGGGCCAGACGCTACTTCTGGAATGGAATCTACATCCCCAGCTAAAACCATGAATACTTGGCACTTTGGTACACTTGTTCCACAGACGGGCAGTCTGGTATCCATCCGCTTGACGAGCGTGCATGTCCGTGGCACCACCCACTCCACGCGTTATTCGCTTCGCCGCATTCGAGGCGGATCTCGGAGCTGGAGAATTGCGCAAGCACGGCCTGAGAATCCGGCTGCCGGAGCAGGCCTTCCGGGTGTTGGCGACATTGCTCGAACGTCCGGGCGACCTGGTGCCCCGATCGGAGCTGCATGCTCGGCTGTGGCCCGATCGCACTTACGTGGATTTCGACCACGGGCTGAACAAGGCAGTCAACCGGCTGCGCACCGCTCTGGGCGATTCCGCCGCGAATCCCCGATTTGTCGAAACCGTCGCGCGTCGCGGCTATCGGCTATTAGCGCCGGTTACGGTGGATGCTTTACCTGGCGCAGTGACAGCGCCGCGCAGAATTCGACTGGCTGTATTACCGTTCGAGAACCTCAGCGCAGATACGGAACAGGAGTTCTTCAGCGACGGGTTGACTGAAGAAATGATCACCGAGTTAGGCCGCCTCAGCCCGTCTCAGCTCGGAATAATCGCGCGTACTTCCGCGATGCAATACAAGCAAAGCGGGAAGCGCATCGATCAGATCGGTCAGGAGCTGAACGTGGATTATGTCCTCGAAGGCAGCGTCCGGCTGGAGCAAAGGCGCGCGCGAATTACCGTCCAACTCATACACGTCGGCGACCAGACTCATTTGTGGGCGCAGAGTTACGACCGCGAACTGGCGGACATTTTTCAGGTCCAGCGTGAAGTGGCCCAACGGGTAGCCAATTCGCTCGCCTTCGAATTGCTGCCGGAGAGTCACGCCCGTAGTGGGCGCGCGGTCCCGGAGGCTTACGAAGATTACCTGCGCGGCCGCTATTTTTGGAACCGCGGCACAGACACCGGCGCGCGGCTGGCAATCGAGCGCTTCGAGCGGGCTCTGGAGAGCGATCCCCGTTATGCTTTGGCTTACTCCGGTATAGCGGATTGTTACGGACGGCTAGTCTGGTTCAGCGCCCTGCCGCCGCTGGAGGCTGGTCCGATGGCGAGGGCCGCCGCGACCCGCGCGCTGGAGATCGATCGGAATTTGGGGGAAGGCCACGCGTCCATGGCGCTGGTGCGCTTTTGGTACGAATGGAACTGGCTGGAGGCGGAGAGAGAATTCCGGCGTGCGACCGAATTGCGGCCCAACTATGCCGACGTGCATAACTGGTATGCGGCTTATCTCAACGTGATGGGCCGATTATCCGAGGCGGCCGCGGAGCAAAAACTCGCCGAAGAGCTGGACCCGCTCTCCCTCACGATCGCGATGAATGCCGCCGACCCGCACTACTTCGCCCGCCGCTATGCTCCCGCGATTGAAAGCTTGAAACTGGTTCTGAGGCGAGAGCCTCGCTTTGCAGGCGCGTACTTCAACCTCGGCCGCGCCTGTGCACAGAGCGGAATGTATGACGAAGCAATTAGCGCTTTCGAGAGCGCGGCGCAGCTTTCAGGCAACCGCCAGGCATCGGCCGCGCTGGCCTTTGCCTATGGACGGGCAGGCCGGGTTGCCGAAGCGCGGAAGATCCTGGCGGAGATGGAGCAATTGGCCGCCGTTCGCTATATGCCTCCGCCCCAGTTGGCGTTGATCCACCTGGGCCTGGGCGAAACGACACAGGCTTTGGATCTCCTGGAGCAAGGCTTCGACCAGAAATCGTACTGGATGATTTATCTCAAGGCCGATCCGGTCTTCGACAGCCTGCGCGCTCACCCGCGCTTTATTCGCTTGCTGGAACGGCTGGGATTCGCTTCTTCCGCGGCATCGTAGTCGTTCAGAACTACTTGAGGTAGGCGCGCAGGGCTGTGACCAGGTCGTCAGCAGCACGCGTTTGGTCCCGGGTTGCCCCCGCATTTCCTGGAAGGACATGGAACCGGATATGGCCCTCGATCACTTCAGCCATCAATGCATCCATAGCGCCGCGGCAAGCGGAAATATTGTGGAGCACTTCGGAGCACTCCCCTTCCTGATCGAGTGTCTTCTCGATGGCCGCGACCTGACCCTTGATTCGGCGAACGCGGTTCAGCAGCCTCTTCTTCTCTTCTACGGTATGAGCCATATGAATACTCTTTCACAAAAATAGTCCAAGAAAATACTTTACAAGCATACCCCGGCGGGTATATCCTGGCGGTGGACGATTGGATCGCTCCACGAAATTTCAAGAGAAAGGAGGCCTTACTTATGCCTGACGGCGGAAGTCGGATGCGCGAAAAGCAGATCGATACCGACTCAGCGGAGCCTCCGTCTCTGACCAGCTCCCTCTGATTCGATAACCTCGCTCTCCGCGCTTATCCCAAGTCTTCTACCCTTGATTCCCCGTGGCTATGGCTATGCGGAAAGAAATGGAGGTGAGCGAAATGCGGATGAAAACAACCAAAGTGGTTCGCGCTACGGCGCAGTTCATTCAGAGATTCCTCGAGGTGCGTCTCCCGATGGATGTAACCGGGCTCCGCACCCGTTGAGGATAGATTTGATCACGGCCTGCTGTTAGAGGCAGGCCGTGGTTCCCTGCATGTGCCGGAACTATCAAGATGAGGCGATTAGGAACCACTCGCGGCAGGCGCGGCCTGGGCCTGCATCTGTTTCATCATTTCTTTCATGGCCTTGTTCATTTCCTGAGGTGTCGGTTCCGCTACGTGCGTCCCGACCATCCAGGCGTAGCCATCCGGATCCACCAAGTTTCCAACACGGTCGCCCCAGAACATGTCCATTACCTGTCCCTGGAGAGTGGCTCCTAGTTTGACAGCTTTGGCGACCAGCTTATCTACATTTTCAGTGGTGAGATACAACGTCACCGGCGATCCGCCGAGCGTCTTAGCGCTGCGAGCGCCACGCTGCGGCATCTCGGGCCCCAGCATTAATGTGGTGTTCCGCAGCGTCAATTCGGCATGGATCGGCTTTCCGTCCGGCCCGTTCATGATTCCTCGCTTGGCAAATCCGAAAGCCTTTTGATAAAAGCTAACCGAAGCTTTGATGTCCGCCACTATCAGCATCGGGGTTATGGCGGTGTATTGTTTCTTGTTTAGGGGGTCGATTTTCTTAGGCATGATTGGCTCCTTCCGAGCAGAAACATTGTATCAGGAGGCAATGCACGCTATAATTTCGACGATGCGATACCGATTAATTGCGCTCACCCTTTCCGCCGCGTACCTCTACGGGCAAACCGCACAGAAGCCCCTGGTCGAGTTCGACATGATGACCTGGGCCGAGGTCAAAAAGGCCATCCACGAAGAGGGCAAGACAACCGTGCTGGTCTATAACGGCGGCACCGAGCAGCGTGGACCGCAAAACGTCAACGGCGGCCACAACTTTATGGCCCAGGCGACCGTCCGTGCGATCGCATTGAAGCTCGGCAACGCGCTTACGGCGCCCGTAATGCCATTCTCGGTGAACGAAGCCAGCGCCGACCTGCCCGGAACCATCGGACTGACCGGCCCGCTTTTCGCCGCCGTCAACGAACAGGTGGCCGAACAGCTCATCAAGAGCGGTTTCAAGAACGTGGTGCTGATGGGCGATCACGGCGGCGGGCAGAAGGAACTGGGCGAAGTGGCGCGGAAGCTGGACGCCAAATATTCCTCGCAAGGAATCCGCGTCGTGTTTGCCGATGAAATGTACGAAAAGGCGCAGGGCGACTACGAGAAATGGCTGGCTGAGAACAAGTATCCGTCGGGCGGCCACGCCAGTGTCATGGACACATCCGAGATGCTGTACCTGGGCGGCGATAAGGGCTGGGTGCGCAAGGACCTGATCCCGACCGCTGTTGGCGATCCAGTGCGGCGCCGCGGGGAAACGCCCGATCCCAACGCCAAACGCGTCAACAACGGAATCACCGGCGACGCGCGGCCGTCTACGCCCGAACTCGGCAAGCGGATCTTCGACATGAAGGTCGACTACGCCGTTCGGCAGATCAAGCAGTTGCTGCCGGGCAACTCGACCAATTAAGTGAAGAGCGCCACTTTAATCGGCGCGGCAGTCATGTTCGTCGGCGTGGCCGCCGCGCAAAGTCCTGAGACCTTCGCCACGGCGGCCTCGCAAGAGGCCTTCGTCACCCGGACTTGTTCCGCCTGCCACAACGACAAGCTGAAATCCGGAAACTTCTCGTGGACCGGCGTGGATTTAGCCCATCCCGACCTCAGCGCCCAATCCTTAGAGAAGGCTATCCGGATGCTGCACGCCGGGATGATGCCGCCGCCGGGGATTCCCAGGCCCGACGCTGCCACCATGAAGGCCTTCGTGGCGTCGCTCGAAACCGGAATCGATCACGCCGCGGCGGTTCATCCGAATGCCGGCGCACCCGCGCTTCACCGCCTTAACCGGACCGAATACCGCAACTCGATCCGCGACCTGTTGAGCATCGACGTCGATGTCGCTTCGCTGCTGCCGGCCGACGACATGAGCCACGGCTTCGACAACATGGCGGATGCCCTCAACGTTTCGCCGGCGTTGATGGAAGGATATATCCGCGCCGCCAGCAGAATTAGCCGCGAGGCGGTTGGGGATCCAGAGGTCGCCGCATCCACGAAGACCTACCACATCCCGCGTGTGGTAAATCAACTGCGGCATGTTGAAGGGGCACCGTTCGGCACGCGGGGCGGTCTGGCGGTGATGCATGATTTCCCAGCCGATGGCGAATACGTCTTCCGAATGTCGCTCTACTATGACATCTGCGGTCCGCTATGGGGCAAGAGTCAGGGCAAGGGACAGCAGATCGAAGTCGCGGTGAATGGCGAGCGCGTGGCGCTGCTCTCGATCGATCCTAATTCCACCTTTACGGACGATCTGGTGACGGTGCCGGTCAAGATCACGGCCGGCCCGAAACGTGTCTCGGCAGCATTCATCCAGAAATCCGAAGGTCCGGCCGAAGACACTGTGATGCCATTTGAGCAGAGCTTGATCGATCTGAACAATGCCGATCTGCCGGGAATCACGTCGCTGCCGCATCTGCGGGAATTGAGAATCGTGGGGCCGAAAAACGTAACCGGGATATCGGACACGCCTAGCCGCCGCAAAATATTCACCTGCCGCCCGACCGCCGGCGCCGATGAAATCCCATGCGCCAAGAGAATCATTTCGACGCTCGCCCGCCAGGCTTATCGGCGTCCCTCTACCGACATGGACCTCGAAGATCTGCTCAGTGTATTCCAGCAGGGCCGCCGCGCCCCGGCGAAAAACGAGGCGCCATTCGATTCTGGAATCCGAACCGTGGTTCAGACTCTGGTCTCCGATCCTGAATTTGTTTTCCGCTTCGAGCACACTCCGCCGAACGTCCAGCCGGGAACGAATTATCGCATCAGCGATCTGGAGCTGGCCGCCCGCCTGTCGTATTTCCTGTGGAGCAGCGCGCCCGACGATCAGCTCATCACGCTCGCGAGCCAAGGAAAGCTCAAGGATGCCGCGGTGCTCGAACAGCAGGTACGGCGTATGCTGGCGGATCCGCGATCCGAAGCGCTGTCGACCGTTTTTGCCGCGCAGTGGCTGCAATTACAGAATCTCAGAGACGTCCAACCGGATGCGTTCCTTTATCCTAACTTCGACCGCAACCTGGCCGATTCGATGCGGCGCGAGACGGAGCTTTTGTTCGACAGCATCGTGCATGAAGATCACAATATCGTCGACCTGCTGACTGCCAACTACACGTTCGTCGATGAGCTGCTCGCGAAACATTACGGCATCCCGAACGTGCTGGGGCCGCGATTTCGCCGGGTTACCGTAACCGATGAAAACCGGCTGGGCATTCTTGGCCATGCCAGCATCCTCACGCTGACGTCGGTGTCGAACAGAACATCGCCGGTCCAGCGCGGCAAATGGGTCATGATCGCGTTGCTCGGCACGGCGCCTCCGCCGCCGCCCGCGACCGTGCCGCCTTTGAAGGAAACTGGTGAAAACGAGAAGATCCAGTCTGTGCGCGAAAAGATGGAGATGCACCGCAAGAACGAGCCCTGCCATTCGTGCCACCAGCTTATGGATCCGATCGGTCTGGCGCTCGAAAACTTCGACGGTATCGGATCGTGGCGCGCCAAGGATGGCGGAATTCCGGTGGACGCATCCGGCCGCATGTTCGACGGGGCCAAACTGGATGGACCGGTCAGTCTCAGGAAGGCGATCCTCAGCCATTCCGACGCGTTCATCGGAACGTTTACCGAAAACTTGCTGGCCTACGCTCTGGGGCGCGTGGTGGATTACCGTGACATGCCGATGGTTCGCTCCATTGAACAAGAAGCTGCGCGCAACAACGATCGTTTTTCATCTTTCGTTTTAGGGATCGTCAAAAGCATGCCTTTCCGGATGAGAAGGGCGGAGGGCATTGATTCGCCCACTGACACAGCAGCCGGGGCCGCACCCCCAGATGCAGTGGTGCACCATTAAGTAGGACAATAGTACGGAATGTTCATCACCAAGAAGCATCTCTCGCGCAGAACGATTCTTCGTGGTGTAGGTGCTTCCCTCGCATTGCCGCTGCTGGATTCGATGGTGCCGGCTCAAACGCCCTTGGCCAAAACGGCCGCTGCCCCGCGATCGCGTCTGTGTTGCATCGAGATGGTCCACGGATCAGCCGGCAGCACGGTGGATGGGTCGAATAAACACTACTGGTCGCCTGAAAAAGAAGGGCCGGATTTCGAGTTCACCCAGACGCTGGAGCCGTTGGCGTCGCTGCGCGACTACATCACAGTGATCAGCGACACCGATCTTCGCCCCGCCGGCGCGTTCGCCGATGCCGAAGAAGGCGGCGATCATTTCCGCTCCAGTTCGGTCTTCCTGACCGCCGCGCATCCCAAGCTGACCATGGGCGCGGACATTTTCTGCGGCACATCTATCGACCAGATGTACGCGCAGCAATTCGGCCAGGACACGCCCTTGCCTTCACTGCAGGTGTGCATCGAGAGCGTCGACGCCTCGGGTCATTGCGATTACGGCTACGCCTGCGTTTACTCGGACACGATTAGCTGGGCCTCGCCCACGCAGCCGCTGCCCATGACCGTCGACCCGCGCAGCGTCTTCGAGAGCCTGTTCGGCGACGGCTCAACTCCGGAAGAGCGCGCGCTTCGCCAGCAAGCCAACGGAAGCGTACTGGATCGCATCATGCACCGTGTGGCTCAGTTACAAAAAGGTCTGCCTGCGAGCGATCGTAGCCGTCTCAACGAATATCTTGAGGATGTCCGCGAAATCGAGCGGCGCATCCAAAAAGTAGAGAGCCACAATCGCAGCGGCATAGCGCGCCAGTTGCCCGCTGCTCCCGTCGGCGTGCCCGACTCCTTCGAAGAGCACGTGAAGCTGATGTTCGATCTGCAGGCCCTGGCCTTCACCACCGACACCACGCGCGTCTCCGCATTCAAGATGAGCCGTGACGTCTGCCAGCGAGTGTACGCGGAAAGCGGCGTGAAAGTGCCGTTCCATTCAGCCTCCCATCATGGTGAAACTCCGGCCAAGATCGCGGACTTCGCCAAGATCAATCGCTACCACGTCAGCCTGGTTCCATACTTTCTTGAAAAATTGAAGAACACGCCCGACGGCGACGGCAATCTGCTGGATCATTCTCTGGTCTTCTACGGCAGTCCGCTGGGCGATTCGAATGCGCACAATCACAAACGTGTGCCGGTCTTTTTGGCGGGCCACGCCTCGGGTAAGGTCAAAGGCAATTTGCACGTGCGATGCCAGGACATGACTCCCATGGCCAATGTTTTGCTCACGGTCATGCACAAGACCGGGATGAACGTCGAGAGCATTGGCGACAGTACGGGCGTAATCGCGATCTAAGGAGCCAGCATGAAAACCTTCATCGGCGGACTTTGTATGGCAGTGCTTCTTTCGGCTGCCGGCGACAGCAGGCTTTCAGATGCAGCCATGCAGGGAGATCGGGATGCGGTGCGTTCGCTGCTAGCGCAAAAAGTCGACGTCAACGCGCCGCAGGGCGACGGTACCACAGCGCTGCATTGGGCCGCATATAAAGATGACGTCGAAATGGCGAAAATGCTGCTCGCCGCCGGGGCAAGTGTGAAAGCTGCCACCCGCATCGGCGCGATCACTCCGTTGTTCATGGCCTCGAAGAACGGCAGCGCGCCCATGATCGAGATCCTGCTAAAGGCCGGCGCAGACGCCAACGCTACCGACGAGCACGGCACTACTGCTTTGATGACCGCTGCGGCGTCGGGCAGCACTGAAGCAGTGAAGCTGCTGATCGACCACGGCGCGGACGTTAATGCCAAAGAAGGCACTCACGGTCAGACCGCGCTCATGTTTGCGGCCGCGCTGAATCGCGACGCGGCCATCAGAATTCTTCTCGAGCACGGTGCTGATCCGAGCATCACCAGTAAGCCAGTCAAGCTTCCACCACCCGGCCCCCGCTTCGACGACGGTAATCCTGTGCCCGAAGCCAAGGAAGAGAAACCTGCGGCAACGGCGGGCAAGGAATCCGCGACCGATCAGAAAGCGGCTTTAGATGCGCTCGCTAGCTCTTTGGGCTTCAAATCGGCGGTGTACACAGCCGGCAAATCCGAAGACGCTCCGGCCGATCTCAAGACGATGGTTCAGAAGCTTTCCGCCAAAGTCGACGAGATGGAAAAACGGCTTCCGGGCGACAAGTCGAAGGGCGAAGACGGCAATAACAGCATGTACGGCATCATCCGCGAGCGCGGCACGCTCGACATGGGCGGCCTGACTGCATTGTTGTACGCGGCTCGCGACGGTCACATGGACGCTGCCAAGGCACTTCTCGAAGGCGGGGCTAACATCAACGAGGTTTCGGCTTCGGAAAAAACCAGCCCACTTGTCATGGCGACAATGAACGGCCATTTCGATTTAGCGAAGCTTTTCGTCGATTGGAGCGCCGATCCGAATCTGGCGAACAATCAGGGGCTCACGGCGCTATACGCCGCGGTCGACTTGCAGTGGGCGCCCAAGGGCTGGTTTCCCGCGCCCGGCGTCGGTCAGGAAAAGGTCACTTACCTCAATTTGATGAAAGTCCTCCTTGAAACCGGGGCCAATCCGAATGCGCGGATCACGAAGAAACTGTGGTTCCGATCTTTCGGCGATCATTCCTGGGTCGACGCTGCCGGAGCGACGGCCTTCTGGCGCGCCGCGCAATCGAGCGACCTCGATGCCATGCGCCTTCTGGTGGACCACGGCGCCGATCCCGACCTGCCGACCACTCATGGAACGACGCCTCTGATGGCCGCTGCGGGCATCGGCTGGGGCTATCACTACAGCATGAACGCGCCCGATTCATGGATGGAAGCGGTCAAGTATTGCGTCCAACACGGAGCCGATGTGAACGCGGCCGATGATCGCGGTTATACGGCGCTGCACGGTGCGGCCTATCTCGGCAATCACGAAATGATCAGCTATTTGATCGAAAAAGGCGCCGACGTGAAAGCCGTCGCCAAGGATAAGAACACCGTCGCCGACATGGCCAATGGCCCTACGCGCTTCGGCATTCCGCACCCGGAAACAGTCGCGATGCTGGAAAAGCTTGGTTCGGCCAACTCGCACAACTGCCGGTCAGACCAGTGCCTGGTCGCGCCGAAGGAAGCCAAGAAGCCTGGCGACAAAAGTCAGTGAGCTCGCATCAATAGTATTCTCTCCGGAAATCCAGCAATTGGCTCAAGTCGGCTGAGAGTGCGCCACGATCCCGGGGCATCAAATGGTTAACGCTCAGAACCGTTTGAATCGCGGATATGGCGCCCTCCATTTCACGACTAATGTATTGGCCCTTGTCCCAGCTTTGCTCCAGTTGTCTGAGTTGGGTGTTGGCACGGTCGAAACGAGCTGGCGAGTTGGTATCCGTTTGCGCTCGAGAAAGATCGGCAGTTATTTTGTCAAACATCGAGTGCGTAAGCTGATATTGATCTTCGCTATAGAAGGTGCTACGCATCTGCTCAGAGGTAGTTTGAGCATTTGCGGTCAGACTGAATAACAGCAAGCTCGTTCCCACGAGAGTACGAACTAAAACGTGCTTCATAACTTACCGCCCAATGATTGGATGCTCTTTCTTTCCCCCTTGCTTCGCTAGATTATGTTAAAAATTACAGACTGGCATGTAACAGAAATGTTGAGAGGAAAGAGATTTACAATGACCAGATTCACTAAAGCCGTGCTAGTCCTTCTCGTTCCGGCGTGGATAACCGCGCAATCCGGGCGAGGTCGAGGCAACAGCCCGTTTCCAGGCGGAACGAATCCGGATGGATCGTTGCGTCCAACTCCGCCGGTTACTCGTCTGTTCACGCAGGACGCCTATACCGAATACGCCATCCTTGCCCCCGGAAGCGAGCAGTTC
>Ga0210386_10000171_pt1 | contig 55238 bp, 52 predicted proteins | sample IncBWH32OmetaG_FD_160091 | JGI IMG/M metagenome (GOLD analysis project Ga0210386, IMG submission 160091) | Forest soil microbial communities from Barre Woods Harvard Forest LTER site, Petersham, Massachusetts, United States - Inc-BW-H-32-O ...
TGCCGGCTTTGATTTCGGGCGGCTTCACAAGCGTTCTTTTACGGCTTCACAAGCGTTCTTTTTTGTTTTGCGGACCGCACGAACCCTCCTGAACATCACTGCCGTGGAGGAGTAAGTGACAAGGTAAACCGTCGAACGTCACGACACCAAAATCGTGGCTGCGAAATAACCTTGTGGGTGTGCCGACGTCCAAGATGACTTCTGCGGCAAGGAAGCGCGACGGACGTCGAGCGCGGACATATCGTTTGATTGCAAACATTGTTCCTACTCGCTGAACGGAACCAATTTCCCGCCACTCGATCTGGTCCAGCCGACGAGCGGGCGCTGCAAAAATGTCGCATAGCCCGACAATAGTCTCCCTTCACGTCGGAGCCCGGAGTTTATTGACCACTGTGGCCGGTCGATCCTCTATGGATCGCATGACGGAAGGTATTGAACCCATGGTCATCGAAACGCTTCTGTTTGTCCTGTTCGTCGTCATCGTTGGTGCCGCCGTCGTGAAAGCCTACGAGTGGCACCAGGATGTTCTGGACGGCCCGTACATGAAGGCGCTTCGATAAAAAACAGAGGCCCCGATGACAGCCATCAGCTTCACCCTTGGATCGCGCCAAATCCCAGCCGCCATAACGGCTTGGCATTTATGCACGGTCATCATCCCGAGACGCACAATTACCGGTCGGCTTGTGCGCGGACAGGTCTGGCGGCGTCACGACGGCCGTCACTGGTTATATAAAAAATTCATCGCTTAGGGTTGGCGAACGCACGACGATGGCAGCGGAGCCCTCGGTAAAAATTCCCGCCTACTTCGGCGGTTGCAATTCGCCTTTGAGCCAGCCCATCGCTTCGCTTGTCCCGAGAGGATCAGGCCGGTCGCACTGCTCGCATCGCAGAGAGCGCGGCCCCTTGCCGCCGGGAGCCAATGCAAGACGCATCAGTGAACCGCACTGCGGGCATCTGATAGCTTTGGGCGTCTGCTCCATGAGGTGGAACTCTCATTTTAGGAACGAAAAGGCGTCAATTCTAAAAATTCGAGGCGGAATGGAAAATCCTTTCACATTATGAAAATTTATTTGCGCGTTTGTCCAGTACCGGACAGACTGGTCTCCTACTGCCGCCCGATAATTAAAGGGGTGTAGCGAGTGAGGAAACGGGCGATGGGCGCAATTGGGGCAGTTTTTCAGCCGGAGCTTATCAAACTGATGAGGGCAGTCCTCGACAATGCTGTCGAGACGCTCCCGGAAGCGAAGCGTACATCGACGATGACGGCCGAAATAGCTTCGCAAATTCTAGCTTGTGCCGCCAAGGGCGAGCGAGACCCGGCGAAACTTAAAAGTGCTGCGCTGTTGGCCCTGGTCGAGTGTTCGCACTATTCGCACGACATCTCGCCGGAACGGCGCGCGGTATGAGCGTGCGTGAGATATTGCCGTGGAAGACTTAGAGGCAAGGCTCGAAAAATTGCTGACCGATGCCGAGGATTGCGCCCTCATCGCTAAACGCACCACCGACGGAGAGAAGCGCGACCTCTTCAATCGATTGGCCACCGACCTACGCAGTATGGCATCGGATATTCAAGGCATGATTGCGTTGAAGCGCGTGCGGCGGACTAGCGACATTGAGAAAAAGTGATGGGAGACAAAGTGAGAGTGATGAAGTTTTCTCTCGCAAACGATGAAACCCTAATCGCTTTCTATGAAAGTGTTCGACGCCAAGTTGAGGCCGACAAGCAGGCTGGCGGGCGGCATCGCCTTGTCGGCGCCTCAACAAAGAAATACGCCGACACCGTTCGCGAGGAAATGAACCGGCGACAAATGAAATATACGCCGATTGATTGGCATCTGTAATTGACCCTTTCTGACCTGTCGAGGCGCTTGCCAGTCCCTCAATGAATGCACTGCCGCGTCAGGGGAGAACTAGGAACCATTTTGCTGGCCGATGTGTTGAATGAGCGCCGTCCCCCACGGCACATCTGACCCCCAATGGCCTCAGCTGTCCCCCGACTGCTGAGGCCGCTTTATTTTTGGCGCGCCTCCACGCGCGTCCACCTGCCGCGCGATGGAACTCGCGGAAGGCGGGAATGTTCACTTTAGCACGTTTATGCGGAACGAACGCTTTGCCTCGGCGTTTGTGCATGGAACTTTGTGCAGGCGGGAAAAAAGTGGGAAATAATCTACCGATTGTCCTCATCGTGGAGGACGACTTTGCAATCCAGATCGTGGTCGAGGAAGCCCTAAGTGACGCCGGGTTTGAAACTGCTGTCGCGCCGTCCGCCGAAGAAGCTGTGACCTTGTTAAAGAGCAAGGTCATGGATTACCGGGCACTCGTCACGGACATTAATCTCAAGGGACATATGACCGGCTGGGAGGTCGCAAAACAGGCCCGAGAGATCAATCCCACCTTTCCAATCGTTTACATAACGGGTGCTGCCGCGAACGATTGGGCGTCACGCGGTGTCCCCAACAGCGTGTTACTGGAGAAGCCGTTTGCTCCCGCGCAACTTGTGACCGCTGTCTCTCAACTCCTCAACACCGGCATGCCAGAGCAAAGTTAGATTTCCGTAACCGGACGGCATTGCACGATGGCCTATGGAGCCCGAAACAGTGAACGGGTCGAGTTCGAACGTGGAATTCCTGTCTACATGATGGGAATAGACGGAACGTGGCGCAGGGACTGCCTGATGATCGACGCGTCTCAAACGGGCGCGCGCTTACTCATCGAAAACTCTCTCGAAGGGCTGGACCTCAAGGAATTTTTTCTGCTTCTGTCTTCGACGGGTCTCGCGTATCGCCGCTGCCAATTGGTGCGCGTTGACGGCAACCAGATTGGCGTCGAGTTTCTGGCGCGAAAGACAGCCAAGCGGCATCGTGCGACGGATGCCCATTTAGGGCCGGTTAAGCCCAGCGGTACGACCGGTAAGTCGTTGATTGTGCTTAACTGTCAGATGCTTACCTCAAGACGCTCACAGGCATATCGCCCGCCGTATCACAGTTCATAGGAACAGTTCATAGGAACAGTGACCGCGAGTGTATTTTTTCATGCACCGCATTGCGTCGAAACAATCATAACGCGTGGGGTACCGGCGCGATCAGACGGATGAATTCGGTCAAGACCGCAGGATGATCCCTTACGCGCGTTTTCCCATCGGCACCACGTTCCCATCGCTCCGCGGCACCAGGGATACGACTGCCGCCCTCGCGAGGTCTTCCAAGGCGGTCGCAATGTATTTCGCGTAGTGCCGCTCGATCATTTTGACTGAAGTGTTGTGCAGTTTGGCGACCTGTTGAATGGGCAAGCCCTTTCGGAGGCCGCGCACGATGCTGGAGTGCCGCAAAGCATAGGGAATCACCTCCGGCATACCGGCGCGCTCGCGAATGGCCTTCCAGGGACGTGCAAGTTCGCCTCTTTTCCACGGGGCGCGTTCAGACTTCTTCCACGCGATGCCCCCCGGCTCCAGTTCATGGATCCACCGCTCGAAAAGAAGTGCATCGCTTGGCCGCCCGACGATTGCGGGCAAAAGCACCTCAATCACATCGTCGCCCACTGGGACCGGGTCTGAGCCGCTGTTGCCGCCACGCCCCTTGTAGGAGCCCGGCATCATCAGACGCCGTGCAGAAACCTGTACGTCGCCCACACGCATTCGTCTGACCTGGGCGTACCGCGCGCCGGTCGCGGCCAGACACACGACGATCCGATATAGATCGCCGTCAAATCCTTGCTTCTGATCGATTTCCCACGCAGATTGAAGGATGCCGACAACCTTCTCATCCGTGAGAATCTGGTTATCCCGAGCAACCGACACGTCATCATCATCATCGATCCGCTCGGCTTTGAAGCCGGCCTTCACAATGGCAAGGAACGTCGGGTTCAGTTTCTTCCGATCTGCGGAAAGCCGGGGCCATGCGGCATTTAGCGCGGCCTTGAGGTCATTCATAAACCGCTGCTTGGTCGTGACCTTTAAGCCCTCCGGCAAACCCTCACGCCACGTTAGCAAATCGTCTTCTTTCAGGGCATGCAGATGCACCGATGCGAGAGGAGCAGCTTCGACGGCTTCCTGATTGCCGCGGTTTTCTTGACCAAGAACGTAGCGCCGCAGCTTGGTACCGGCGTCGGATCGGACGTCGCGACCTGTTCGGCGCCTTTCTCGAACGTCGCGTTCCTTGACGTAGGATTCAACGGCCGATCGCACGGTAGGAGCCGGGCCCGCTGCGTGCGCCGCGGCTTCTGTTCTGGCTCGATCTACGGCCTCCCGTGCCGTTCTCACCGCCTGTTCGAAGGTCAGAATCCCGTCGGCCGGCTTGTCATTGATGTCGTTGGCGACGCCGACCGGCGCCTGCTTGTAGTTGCCGCCTTCGTGGTTATTGCGCCAGCGGACGAACCAAACGCCGCCCTGTTTTCCTCTGCGATAGCCCAGATGCGCTTCCGCATCGAGGCGGCGCCAATGCACACCAAACTCGAGCCTGGAACGCGCTTTCGCCGTCGTGACCTGAGCCTCCGTGAGTGTCTTCGACATGGCGTTAGTCGCACTGTTACACGTTGAATATCCGTCGAATATACGACCCTGTATGCCGGCGAACAATACTGGATTATGGATATTTAACCTGTTGATATTATTGAACGTCGGCGGACGCTGGTGGACAGAGGCAGGTCCATTATTTGGCCCTCTCAAGGCCGAAACAGGGGTTCGATTCCCCTTGGGAGCGCCAATTGCGGCTATTGCATCCGAAGATCTGTCGATATCGGCTTGATTTATTGGGAGATAGTCATGCGAATTGCAGTCATCATCATATTGGTGTCGTTGACCGGACCCGCCTTCGTCGGCCCTGCTACCGCGCAAACCCAGCAAAAGGCGAGCAAGAACAGCAATGCTTGCTCACTCGCGGCCTGCGAGGCCGCCTGTAGTAAAAACGGCGGGAGACAGTGCAATCTCTATTGCAGCAATGAGATGGCTCGGAAAGGATGCCACTGAGCGGCTCGTTCATGGCGAATGAGCAAGGTACGGGATGGTCTCGCGGATCATTGCACGGATGCGACAGCGGTCCCCATGCAATGTCAGCGACAACGCTCATCTGCGCCTCAAACCTCCTTACGCATTCGCCCGCAGCCGTTGTTGAGCAACGAGCTATTCAGCAGGCGACACCGCGACAGCGGAAACCTTGGGTTTTTTGGCTCGCCGGCGTTCCTCAAGGCGCTGCATGACGACGAAGAACGAGGGAACGAACAGCACGGCGAGGCATGTGGAAGCGACCATGCCGCTGAAGGTCGATATGCCGAGGGATCGACGGGCATTGGCGCCGGCGCCCGTCGCAGTCACCAGCGGCAAGACACCAAGCAGGAATGCGAACGACGTCATGAGAATTGGACGGAAGCGCGTCCGCGCGGCTTCGATGGCGGCTTCGAGAATCTCCTGTCCTGCGGCGCGTCGCTCGCGCGCGACCTCGACGATCAGGATCGCGTTCTTGGCCGATAGCGCAATCAACAGCATGAGACCGATCTGCACATAAAGATTGTTTGCGATGCCAAGCGCTGAGAGCGCGCCGACAGGACCGAGCAGAGAGAGCGGCACCGCCAGCAACACGGCCAATGGCGACAGCCAGCTTTCGTATTGTCCTGCGAGACAGAGATAGACCAGCAGCAGTGAGAGCGCGAAAGCCATGTAAAGCTGATTGCCGACCGCTTGCTCCTGATAGGACATGCCACTCCATGCGAAATCGGTACGCGGCGGCAAAGTGCGTCTTGCGACTTCCTCCATCACGTCCATTGCCTGGCCTGAGCTGAAGCCCGGCGCCTCGGCCCCCGAAATGGTCGCAGTCAGATAAAGATTGAACAGGCTGATCAGCGAGGGGCCGACAGCTGGACGGATCTCTGCGAGCGATCCGATCGGTACGGTGCTGCCGTCCGCAGTCTTGACATTGAGCTTGAGGAGATCGTCCGGACGCAGGCGATAAGGCGAGTCCGCCTGGACGTAGACTTGAAGCGTCAGGCCAAACTTGTTGAACTGGTTGATGTAGGTCGAGCCCAGGTATGATGACAACGCGGCAAAGACGCTGCCGACGGATACGCCAAGCGTTTCGGCCTTTGTGCGATCGACGATGACTTGAAGCTGTGGCGAGTCCGTCCGGAACGATGTCACGGTTCGCTCGATCGTCGATTGAGAGTCGGCAGCGTCCATCACGGCATGCGCCGTGGAGAGCATCTTCTTATAGTCGAATGTGCCGTCGCGCTGCAGCAACTGCATCGAAAAGCCGCCGGCATTGCCGACGCCCTGAATCGGTGGCGGCACCAGCACAAAGCCCATGCCGTCGGTGAGCTCGGAGAGCCGGCCCTGGATGCCGCGCATGATCGATCTGAGGTCCTGGCCTTTGGCCTCGCCGCGCTCACTCCACGGCTTGAAGGTCACGTAGGCGATGCCTGCGTTCGCCAAGGTCGCGTTATTGTCGAGAACGGAAAGGCCGGAGATGGCGATCACGTCTGCAACGCCTGGCTGCTGCCTGGCGATCTCCGAGGCTTGCGCCAGGGTTGCCTGCGTGCGTTCCGATGACGCGCCATCGGGAAGCTGAACCGCGACTAGCCCATAACCCTGGTCTTCATTGGGGATAAACGCGGTCGGCACTTGCACCAGGCCGTAAACGCCGGCGGCGGTCAGTCCAAGCGCGATCAAGACCATAAGGCCGCTCAGATGCACCATTCTGCCGACCAGCCACGTGTAGCCTCGTTCCAACCGGTCGTAGACGAAGTTGAAGCCGCGGAACAAGAAATTCCGTTGATCCGGCGGCACTGGTTCTCGGAGCAGCAACGCGCATTGTGTCGGGCTCAGCGTTGTCGCCAGGATGGCGCTCAGCAGGGCGGTGGCCGCAATCACCAGCGCGAATTGGGCGAACATGCGTCCGGTGAGTCCGGGTAGCAGCGAGGCCGGAATGAACACGGACATCAGCACGAGCGTAATGCCGACGATGGGACCAAGCAATTCGGTCATCGCCTTGACGGCGGCTTCGCGTCCGGACAAGCCCGCCTCGATTTCGCGCGATACACTCTCGACGACGACGATCGCATCATCGACCACGATGCCGATCGCGAGAACGATGCCGAACAAGGTCGAGAGGTTGATCGAGAAGCCTAGTGCGGCCATCGCCGCAAAGGCTCCGATGATGGTGACCGGGATCGTCGTGGCGGGTACAAGCGAAGCGCGCCAGTTCTGCAGGAACACCAGGATGACGATCAGCACCAATATGCCGGCTTCAAACAACGTCTTGTAAACCTCGTTGATTGACGTCTCGACAAACGTCGTTGTGTTGAAGGGGATTGCGTAGGAAAGACCTTTCGGGAAGTCGTGCGACAACGTCTCCATCTTCTCGTTGATGAGTTTCGCGACCTTGAGCGCATTCGCGGACGGCGTAAGGTAGATGGCAATGCCGGTGCCGGGCTTTCCGTTCAGACGGAAGCTCTGGGAATAAGTCTGTGCCCCAAGCTCGACGCGAGCCACGTCCTTGAGACGCACAAGGCGTCCGCCATCCGCGGTAGCGGCGCGCACGACCACGTTTTCAAACTGCGCGGGATCGGAAAGCCGGCCCTGGATGTTGACGGTGTACTGAAAGTCCTGAGTAGAAGGGGTCGGCGGTATCCCGATCTGTCCTGCCGTCACCTGCTGGCTCTGTTGGTTGACGACGTTGACGATGTCCTGCGGGACAAGGCCGAGCACGTACATCTTCTGTGGATCCATCCAGATCCGCATCGCGTATTCGCCCGTGCCGAAAACGTTGACGTTGCCGACCCCCGGCAGCCGCGCCAATTCGTTCACCAGATTGATCGTGGCATAGTTGCTCATGAAGAGGCTGTCGAACCGACCGTCCGGCGAGCTCAACGTGACGATTTCAAGAATCGCGGTGGACTTCTTCTGCACCGTCACGCCTTGCGCCTGCACCTGAGTAGGGAGCGATGCCAGCGCGGCTGAGACGCGATTTTGCACCAACACCTGTGCGAAATTCAGATCGGTGCCGATCGCGAACGTGACAATCAGGGTGTAGGTGCCGTCGCTCGCGCTGGTCGATTGCATGTAGAGCGCATTTTCAACGCCGTTCACCTGGTTTTCGATTGGCAGCGCAACGCTATCGATGACGGTCTGCGCGCTCGCGCCCGGATAGCGGGTGGTGACCTGTACCGTCGGCGGCACAATATCCGGATATTGCGCGACGGGAAGTTTGAAAACCGAGACCGCCCCGATCAAAACCAGCACGATCGCGATGACGTTTGCGAGCACCGGATGCTCGATGAAATGCTTTGAAAACATGGCTGCCCCCTCCCGGTGCCGCGCGTCTACTTGGTAGCGTCAGTTCCGCCTGCGGCGCTTGCGATCGAAATCGGCCGGGTTGTGACCTTCCGGCCGGGGACCGCGCGGTCCTGTCCGGTGATCACGACCTTGTCGTCTGGCTTCAGTCCCGCGGTTATGACACGCAGTTGACCATCGAGTTCGCCAAGCTGGACAGCGCGCTGCTCCACCTCGTCATTGGCACCCACCACGAGCAGGTAGCGGCCTTCCTGGTTCTGTTGCAGGATTCTGTCGGGGACCAGCAACGCGTCTGCCTTAGGCGGGCCCATTGGCACGCGGAGCCGCACGAACATGCCGGGGAGCAGCGCCCGGTTCTTGTTCTCGAACTTTCCTCGCACGAGGAGTGTGGCCGTCTGCGGGTCGATCTCGGGGGATGCGTAGTTGATCTTGCCCTGATGGGGAAAGCCTTCTTCGTTCATCAGGCCAACTTCGATCGGGATTTGCTGAAGCTCGGCCAGTGAGGGACGGCGGTCATTCGCGCGAAACTTCAGCAGATCCTGCTCGCTGACATTGAAAGTGACGTAGATCGGATCGAGCTGCACGATACTCGCCAGATTGACGTGCCCGCCGGTGCCTACGAGTTCTCCGAGCGATTCCAGATGGCGCGTGACGATTCCATCAAATGGAGCCTCAACACGCGTGTACGAGAGATTGATTTGCGCGGTTTGCAGGTTGGCATCTGCCGATTCGACATTTGCCTTGTCCGTGTCCCTGTTCGCGCGGGCCTTGTCCAGATTTGCTTCCGTGTTGACGCCCTGTTTTTGCAGAGTGTCCTGGCGTTCGAACTCCAGCTGGGTCTGCACGAGCCCTGCCTTTGCGCCGGATAGCGCCGCTTCCGCCTGTTTGACTTGCACCTGATAGGGTGCCGGTTCTATCTCGAACAACAGCTCGCCGGCTTTCGCAGTTGCGCCATCGACATAGTTGATGGACTTCAAGTAGCCATTGACGCGCGCGACCAGATTGACCGAAGCAAAGGCAGTCATCGTGCCCGTTAGCTCAAGATAAGGCGTTACGGCCCTTTGCATGGGCGCAGCGACGCCAACACTGGCCGGTGCCGGAAGAACCAGCTTGTTCTTTGCCTCGTTGCATCCACCGAGCAGGCCGAGCGCAACCGTCAGCACGGCTGCGAGGTGCCAAGTCGGGTGGTTCATGTGCACCGGTTTCTGGATCATCGCCAAACTCCCTGCGCTGCTGAACTAGAACCGCAAACCATCGGTTGAGGAAAACTCTCTACTCAGCACTCACCGAGATCCGAGGTTGTTGTTGATCTGAATCAAGCCGATGGCTGAAATTTCGAATGCAGAAAATAACTCGGCGCACGTCCGATCCCCGGCCGTACCTCAAAGCGTTCAAGCTTCCTTTTGTTGTGGTTGGTGATGCTGGTGACGTTCCTTGACGGCGCATTTTATTTTCAAAATGAGCGCTGTCGATAGTTGCCCTTTTGTTCGAATGCCAGCGCAAGGGGGCTCGACGGGTGGTCCAGCCAAATCCACGTACGGAAACTATATAGCAATCTCAATCACATAAGGGTTCGCCGTTTTATTCTGGTGGCGCGCCAGTGCCGGGCGCTATTGTTTCTGCCGCCCGCGGATCTATCGCCGATATCAGGGGGAGGGGATTCTCATGTTTCGGATTTCAGCAATCATTGCCGTGGTTTCGTTGATGGGGTTCGCGGCGATCGGTATTTCGCCCGCACGGGCTCAACAGCTCCCTGGGAAAAATTCGTGTTCCCTCGAGGCCTGCGTTGCGACATGCAACAAGCGTGGCACCGTCAGAAACTGCAACCGGTTCTGCGAGAACGATATGGCGCGCCGAGGGTGCCGCTGAATTTTGCGCGAGCCGCCTGGGGTGCCGGTTGTTTGTCGGCGGGAGCGAGTATAGTTTCAGGCCGATGTCCATGGTTTCTCGCGAAATGGTTTCACGCGGATTAGGTTTCGCATTTGCCGTCGCCTCGGCCGCGCTGGGTTTTGGCGCGCCCGCAGCACACGCGCAATCCGTGCCCTATTGGACGTCGACGACCGCCTTCGGCAGCGCCCTGACGTCTGATCCGAACGGAAACGCCTTCGGCAACTTTTCCTCGCGCTACAATTTCGAGAATGGCTGGTTTGTCGGCAGCGAACGCGGCAATCTGGGCTGGGGCCTGAGCAACTTCAGCCAGCCCGGCGCCTTTGGCGCCGGCGCCGCATTTACTTATGAAGGCACGCAGGCCGGCTATAACTTCAAGAGCGCGCCGGTCTCGGTCTATGCCGGTTTCGACACCATCAAGTACAATGGCCCCGGCATCGGCAACCCGTTTACGGCACTCGACTCGACGTCCTCCAGCAACACGTCCAGCTATCGCGTGAATGCCGGCGTCGAGTTCCGCCCCACTTCCAACCTCAGCCTGTCATTCGGGGCGAGCTTCTCGCAACAGCCGTCCGACCTCAACTCCGCGCTGCTGCCCGGCGCCTCCTCCCTGGCGTTCGGCCACCGCTGACGCACGCGTAGACGAATCTATCGTCCATCTTGGAACCATTGTTCTCTCCCGCCTCTTAGTTCCGAGAACCCGCAACGGGTGCTCAATCAGGATTGGAACGAACATGGCCAAGAAGCAGATGCTGCTGAGCGACCTCTTTCACGAGACGCTCAAGGATATTTATTTCGCCGAGAACAAGATCCTCAAAACCCTTCCCAAGATGGCAAAGGCCGCGCAGTCAAAGGAGTTGCAGAAGGCCTTCACGAAACATCTCCGGGAGACGGAAGGCCAGGTGAAACGCCTCAATCAGGTCTTCAAGATCATCGGCAAGCCGGCGCGCGGAAAAACCTGCGCCGCCATCAACGGCATCACGGAAGAAGGTGCGGAGATCATGAAGGACTTCAAGGGAATGCCGGCGCTCGACGCGGGCCTTCTCGCGGCCGCTCAGGCGGTCGAGCACTACGAGATGTCGCGCTATGGTACGCTTCGTACCTGGGCCGAAGAACTCGGAATGGCCGACGCCGCCAGGCTTTTGCAGGCGACACTCGACGAAGAGGAAGCGACCGATTCCGCGCTCACCAAGCTCGCCGAATCCCTGGTCAATGTCGAAGCCGAGCAGAGACTGGCGGCTTGAACGAGATGTGTTCGTCGCCACATTGGCTAACGGAGTTGTAGACCAAGGGAGTTGCAGACAATGGCTGACATCAAAGAGCACATGGAAGTTATCGGCGCCGACGGCGTTCACGTCGGCACCGTCGACAAGGTCGAGGGCAACCGGATCAAGCTGACCAAGAAGGACAGCGGTGAGGGCTCGCACAAGGGCCATCACCATTATATCGACCGCGGCCTGGTGGCAGGCGTTGAAGGCAACAAGGTGCGGCTCTCCGCCATCGGGGCGGTCGCCGTCACCCTGGAAGAGGAGAAGAAATAGCCAAAATAGCCATTTGAAGCCGCCCGACGCCGTCGGGCGGCTTTTTGTTTGCGGCGATGGAATCCACGAGGTGACCCCGCGCGTCCGGCGGGCAGGACGCGGGTCTGTTCATGCCGAAAACGGGCGTTCGCCGCGCAAAACCAACTCGCCGTCGCCTGCCGATCATGATAACCTCCGATGGTGCCCGGCAAGCATCACTACCGGAGGATATTTCCATGCTGCGACTATCAATGCTCATCGCCGCGCTGACACTCCTCGTGTCGCTCATGATCGACGCTTCACCCGCTCAGGCCGTGGTGTGCTCCTACGATCGCTGCGTTTCGCGCTGTTTCACGGCTGACGGCAGATTCTGCCTGCGAGGCTGCGATCGAAGAATCGCACGGCGCCAAACGTCAGGCCTTTGCCCCTGGCCTGGAGACAACTGGTCGCTGGGTCAGTAGACGGTGCTTTTAATTTAGTGAAAGCGTGGTTGGCAGATACGCGGCGACAGCGTGCTTGGGGCGAATACCATTCGCTCCGACGTAGCTTGCGCTTGCGGCTTATCGCGAGAAAGGCTTTGTTGAGGACCTCGAAAAAGGCGAAAGCGGATTTACTTTCGAAAATGAGCCAATGTTTGATTTTCGTTGTTTGACGTTTCCAATTGCCGTTTTGATAGCTGCATCTTTATCGAGCGGTGGGCACCCTCAAAATTCTTTTGATGACGAAAAAATTAGGCAGCTCCCATCACAAGGAAAGCCGACCCCGGCCCCACAATGGGGCTCTGCATTCAAGCAGCAGGTAGAGCGTTGCTGGAAAAAGCCATTCAACGCAACCAACGAATCGAACATTGAGGCCGAGTTCACAATTCGCTTGAAGCGGGATGGGACTTTAGATGAGCCTCCGGTGCAGGCTCCGGCCAAAACACCGGTGACGCCCTATCTTCAGGCCTATCAAGAAAGTGCTCGCCGAGCCCTTGTCGAATGCCAGTCATATAACTTGCCTGCCGATCAGTTTGATCAATGGAAACGTTTTAATCCCGTATTTCTTGAACCCAAGAAACCACCTCCTGTCGTGTAAGTCACTTCTGTCGTCCGCTCTCTCCAAAAATCCCCTTGCGCCGACGGGCAAATCACCTTTAGAGCCTCGCGCCGTTCCGCACCCACAAGAGGGGCGTATCGCGATCGTCACGGACGTTGGGCGCGGGATGCGATGGCCGAGGTTTCGCGTGGCAGACGAGCGCGCGAGTTCTCGGACGGCGAAGTCGTGTGATCCTGACGCCCCGATGCTGGCGTCAAATCGGCGACGATTGCTTCGGCAATCGCGCGGGTAACGGTGACAACAAAGCCGGTCACCGGGGAGAGCACGAAATAAGCCGTAACACCATCGTGCAGGGAATGCCGGATCGCATCCGGCACGCCTGCGGTGACGAACTCGTATGCTTTCTATTTTTGCATACGAGGCTGTGGGTGCGCTGACGCGCCCGGCATTCCCTGCGCCCTCTCATTCGAGGGACGTGAATTTCGCATCGCCCGGGCGCGTCCGCGCCGCGGGAATGCACAGGCGCGTCAACACCCCAATCAGCGCCGAAAGTCTGAGCCGATAATGCGATAAACGACCCCGATTACGGTTGCCAAGGTCGGCAACAGGCGCGATCCTCTCGCCCCAACAGAGACCGGAACAACAGGTCGGAAAAATACTCGGGAGGAAGCCCATGACAGCATTGAACAGGCGCGCCTTTGTCACGGTCGCCGCGGGTGCAATCGCCGTGCCTTATGTGCCCGGCAAGGCTTTTGCAGATGACGCGATCAAGCTGCGCTGCTCGCTCGATACCGCGCCGTCGCATCCGCGCAACCAGGCGATTGTCGATTATCTCGCCAAGATCGAGGAAGCGAGCCAGGGCAAGATCAAGGGCGAAGTCTTTCACTCCGGGCAGTTGTTCGCCGATCTCAATGTCACCAAGGCGCTGCTCCAGGGCCAGGTCGACATGGCCGCGCCCGGCACCTGGACCATGACCGGGCTCGTGCCCGATTGCGACTTCTGTCAGTTGCCTGTGCTTTACAGCCCGGCGATCGAGGTGTTTCGCCGCTGCGCCGACGGCGCGCCGGGCGAACACGTCAACAAACAGCTCGAGACCAAGGTGCGCTCGCATGTCATCGGCTCCTGGCTCGAACTCGGCAACGAGAACTGGTACACGACGAAAAAAGAGGTTCGCTCGCTCGACGACCTCTCGGGTTTGAAACTTCGCAGTCCGGGCGGGGCCGGCATCTCCTGGCGCATCGGCTTCGTGCACGCCCTTCCCAACGTGACGCCGTGGCCGAACGTGCCGCTCGCGTTGTCGCAAGGCACCTTCGACGGCTTCGTCAGTAGCGACGAGAGCGTCAATTCGGCAAAGCTCTGGGAAGCCGGCGTCAGATATTCCTACGCCGACCATCAGTTCTTCGCCAACTACATCCCGATGGTCAGCGATGCCTTCTGGTCCAAGCTGGGCGACGCCGAACGCAAGCTGCTGCGCGAGGTGTGGGCCGCCAATGTCGAGCGTTACCGGGCAATGTCCGCGAAATCACAAGCCGATGCCCGCGCAGCGATGCAGGCGAATGGTGTGGCCTTTACCGATCCGTCGGCGGATCAGGTGGCCTCCGATCGCAAGCGGATGATCGAGGCGCAGGCCGATCTGATCCGCGACACCAAGCTATCGGCCGAGATCGTCAAGCTTGTGAGCGACAGCGTCGCCAGCAGCCGCAGTTAGATCAGGATAAAGACGGGCAGGGGGAGTTCGCCGGTGCGTGATGCGTGGTGGGACAAGGCCGAGCGGATTCTGATCGGCCTGTTGGGCCTTGCCGCGATGATCGTCGGTCTCGTGCAGGTCGCCGGGCGATACATCGCCCCGCGCTATGCCATCTCCTGGGCCGAGGAGGTGATCGTCTATCTCGTCGTCTGGGGCATCATGTTAGCTGCCTCGCAACTGGTGCGCACCGACGGCCATGTACGGCCCGATCTGGTGCTGCGGGCGGTTTCGCCTGGCGTCCAGCGCTGGATGGAGGTCGCTAATTGCCTCGTCGCTCTGGCGTTCTGCGCAGGCCTTGCCTGGTACGGCTTCAGCATCGTCGAGACGTCGTGGATGCTGGACGAGCGCAGTTCGTCGGACGTGCAGTTTCCGATGTGGCTTTATTCGGCGGCGGTGCCGACCGGGGCTGCGTTGATGTCCGGCCGTTATCTGATCCGGCTCTATCGTTACATCTTTGCCTTCGATCCCGAGAGCATGACGGTCGGCCACATCCCCGCGCATGAGCAAGTCGCCGGCGCGGGCAATGCTTCGCACATCGACGCATGATGAAATCGGACGCGAATAAAGCCGGGATGATCCGCCTCTTGTCTCGTGCGGCAAGGCAATCGCCTTTACTGCTCCCTCCCCCCGAAAGGGGGAGGGTCGGGGTGGGGGTCAACAGGCCAGTGGTGGGGGTCAACAGGAAACGCCGACGGCTGCTCGTCGGAATACAAAATATGACCCCCTCCCGGCTTGCTTCAAAGCGCAAGAGCGCTTCTGCGCTCGCCGACCTCCCCCTTTCTGGGGGAGGTGCACCGAACTGTATGGGCCAGGTGTAGCAATCATGCTGATCATCCTGTTCCTGGTGCTGTTCTTCGGCCTGCTTGCCGTCGGCATGCCGATCTTCCTGGTGCTCGGGCTTTGCGCCTCGATTCTCTATTTTGCCTCCGGCGAACCGCTGATCGGTGTCGCCCAGGTCATCATCGATCACCTGAATTCACCGACGCTGATGTCGCTGCCGTTGTTCGTGATGGCGGCGACCTTCATGCGCCATGGCGGCGTGGCGAAAGCGCTGGTCGATTTGTCCGCCGCGTGGCTCGGCGGCATCAGGGGCGCGCTCGGGCTGGTCACGGTGGTTGCGTGCACGCTGTTTGCGGCGATCTCGGGCTCGTCGGTGGCAACCGCATTGGCGATGGGGACGATCCTGCTGCCGGCCATGATCGAGAGGGGCTATCCGCGCAGCTTCGCGCTCGGCGTCGTCGGTGCGTCCGGCACCATCGGCATCGTGATTCCGCCGTCGCTGGCGCTGATCTTGTACGGCATCGTCGCCGAACAATCGGTGCCGCGGCTGTTTCTGGCCGGCGTGTTGCCCGGCCTGTTGCAGGCCACCGTGTTCTTTGCCTGGGTCTGGTACGACGCGCGGCGGCGGAAGTTCCCGATCGAGCCGGCATTGCCGTTCGCGGAACGAATTCGCGTGACGGCGCGGGCGATCCCCGCATTGATCGTGCCCGTCATTGTGCTGGTCGGCATCTACGGCGGCATCGTCACGGTGACCGAGGCGGCGGCGATTGCGGCCGTCGTGTCGTTGATGGTCAGTCTCGTCTATTACCGCGGCTTTCACTGGTCCGAGACCTTATGGGTGGTGGCTGATGCGCTGAAAAGCGCGGGCGCGATCATGCTGATCGTCGCCACGGCTTTGGCGTTCGGCCACTGGATGACGGCCTCGGGCGTTCCGGCCGAGCTCGTCAAATGGGTGCTGGCGCAGAACATGGCGCCGTGGCAGTTCCTGCTCGCGATCAATGTCCTTCTGCTCGTGCTCGGCTGCTTTCTTGAGGTGATCGCGACGCTGCTATTGGTGCTGCCGATCCTCGCGCCGGTGCTGCCGGCGCTCGGCGTCGATCCCGTGCACTTCTCGATCATCTTCACGCACAACATGGAGATCGCGCTGGTTCACCCGCCGGTCGGGCTGAACCTTTTCGTGCTGTCGACGATTTCGCGGGCGCCGATCGGCGAAGTCGTGCGCGGCGTGTTGCCGTTCCTCATTTTGCTGCTGATGGTGCTGATGATCATCACCTACGTGCCCGCGCTCACGATGTGGCTGCCGCATGCGGTCTACGGCAATTGAGCCATATGCAGTCTCATCCGATGGTTTGGTCCGGCCTCGGGCCGCGGCTGCGGTTGAGCAGCAGATAAAGCGCACGGGGGGTCGTCGTGGAGTAACGCCAGAACAGCCGGCGCGGCTCGAGCCAGATCCGCCAGGCCCACTCGAGGCCTGCGTCCTGCATCCAGCGCGGCGCGCGCTGACGGCTGCCGGAGAGGTAATTGAACAATCCGCCTGAGGTCGGGGGCGACTTTGAGTAGCACACCCTTGGTCAGTCCGATCGTCAGGGTGTTGAACAGGTAAATCACGAAGCTGTATTTGCCGAACCACACCAGCGCATCGGCGCGGTCAAGCCACGTCGTTCGCGTCAGCCCGTGGACGAACGCCAGTGACGACAAGGCGCAAATCGTGCCGGTCACCGTCGGTTCAACCTGCATCGTCGCAAGCACCAGCGACACCGAAAAGACGACGCCTGACACCGGCAGCGTCGTATCGATGAATTGCATGGCCTGGGTACGGTATTTTCCGGCAACACAGCCGATCATGAAATACACGAAGAAATTCGCCACCCGGTCGAGATAGGCGATCTCGGGAACGGTCAGACAGTGCAGTACCACCGCGAGCAGAAGCGTCGGCCAGAGCCGCCCCTGCGACAGTCTCACCAGAAGGGGGGTGATGCTGCAATATACGAACACCACGAAGATGTACCAGACCGACGTGGCGCGGCTTTGTCCGGTCGTCCAGAACAGCGACCTCAGCCCGTCCGAGAGGCTCGCGGGCTTGTTGTCGACATAGAGGAATTGTTCGGCGGCGAACTTGCCAAGCAGAATCAACAGGCCGAGCGACAGAAACGGGACCAGCAGCCGTTCCGCCCTGCGGATCAGATAGGCCCCATAGCTCGGCCGCGGGTTAACCGCGTCGCCGACATGAAAGAAGACCAGTCCGCCGAGATACATGAAGAACGGCATGTGAAAGGCGTAGATCGCCGTTTTCAACACGACATACCATTCGTTATTTGCAGGCGGTTCGCGCGCCACGATGTGGCCGATCACGACCAGGATGATCGCAAGTCCCTTGGCGCGTTCGATATCTGCAAGAAAGGCGGGCCTGTGTGCAGTCGTCTCAAGGGATCGAGGCGCGGTCGTTGCGCCATTCGCAGCTCCCCAATCGGCCGTGCTCGTCATCCTGGCCTCGATCGCTAGCCCTTTCGATCGTTCGTTATAGGTGTAAAGCCGATTCTGCTTCAACGCCGCGCGGTTGTTTACGTTAACCGTTCAGGGCGTTTGGAGGCCGAGGTTCCGTCGTGCCTTTAATCATCGCGCCTTTAATAAAGATGGCGGCCGTGAGAACACGACCGCCATCTCAATTCAAAGCGTCTTGCTCAGCCGTGCAGCTTCTTGGCAGCCTCCGCAATGGCGCGGCCCTGATAGCGCGCGCCGGCGAGTTCGTTTTCGGACGGCTGGCGGCTACCGTCGCCGCCGCTGATCGTGGTCGCGCCGTACGGCGAACCGCCGGTGACATCGTTGAGCTCCATCTGGCCGGCGAAGCCGTAATTGAGGCCGATCACGGTCATGCCAAAATGCAGAAGGTTGGTGATGATCGAGAACAGCGTGGTTTCCTGGCCGCCATGCTGGGTAGCGGTCGAGGTGAAGGCGCCGCCGACCTTGCCGTGCAGCGCGCCCTTGGCCCACAGGCCGCCGGCCTGATCGAGAAAGTTGGCCATCTGCGATGCCATGCGGCCGAAGCGCGTGCCGGTGCCAACGATGATCGCATCGTAATTGGCGAGATCGTCGATCTTGGCGACCGGCGCCGCCTGATCGACCTTGTAGTACGAAGCCTTTGCGACGTCCGGCGGCACCAGTTCGGGAACGCGTTTGATGTCGACGGTAGCGCCGGCTTCGCGAGCGCCTTCGGCCACGGCATTCGCCATCGTCTCGATATGGCCGTAGGCCGAATAATAAAGCACGAGAACTTTCGTCATGATCTTGTCTCCAGGGTTTGTTCAGGAAGGTTGTTGGGGAGAGTGGGTTGAACTGCCGGCTTGTGCCGGCAATTCGGGGTTTAAGAAATCGGTGAGCGTCGCGTGTTACGCGGCGTCGACCAGCACCAGTTCGGAATCTTCCAGCGCCGTGATCTTGATTTGCGGCTCATCGCTGATGGCGATGCCGTCACGGGCGTTGACGTTGATGCCGTTGACCTCGATTTTGCCGGCGGCGGGCACGAGGTACAGATGACGCGCCTTGTGCGGCGTGTAGTGCGCGCTCTCGCCCGCCTTTAACGTGGCGGCCAGCACGCGTGCATCCGCACGGATCGGAAGCGCGTCCTTGTCGTCTGCCTGTCCGCTGGCAATGGTAATGAACTTGCCGGAGCGGTCTGATTTGGGAAACGGCTTGGCTCCCCAGGTCGGCGCGCCGCCATCCGTCGTCGGCTCGATCCAGATCTGGAAAATCTTGGTCGGCCGAGGCTCCAGATTGTATTCGGAGTGGCGAATGCCGGATCCGGCACTCATCACCTGGACATCGCCGGCTTCGGTGCGGCCCTTGTTGCCAAGACTGTCCTGATGCGTGATCGCGCCTTCCCGCACATAGGTGATGATTTCCATGTTGGCGTGAGGGTGGGCGGGAAAGCCGGTGTTCGGCGCGATCTCGTCATCGTTCCAGACGCGAAGCGCACCAAAGCCCATATTGCCGGGATCGTAGTGACTGCCGAATGAGAAATGGTGTTTGGCCTTGAGCCAGCCGTGATCGGCAGCGCCAAGCCGGTTGAAAGGTCGAAGTTCAATCATGGGTTTCTCCGTTGCCTTAAATTTCGTTGGGCTATGGATATGTCTCCGTTCCTGGTATAGAAATAGAAACTATCGAAACTCATTGTTTCCATTTATTAGCCATGGCGAAACTTCCGGACTTCGAAGGTCTCGCGATTTTTGCGAAAGTCGTCGAACTGCGATCGTTCGCGGCGGCCGCGAATGAGCTTGCGCTGTCGAAGGCGACCGTCTCCAAGGCAGTCAGCCGGCTGGAAGAGCGGCTTGGCGCGCGGCTGTTCAACCGCACGTCGCGGCGGCTGGCGCTCACCGACGCCGGGCAGAAGTTGTCCGGACGGGCGCAACGCCTTTTGGCCGATGGCGAGGCGACGGAGAACGAGGCGCTGGCCCAGTCGGTTTCGCCGCGCGGGCTGGTTCGTTTGGCGGTGCCGATGACCTTTGGCGTAAAGGCGGTGGCGCCGATCTTGCCGGAGTTTCTAAAGACCTATCCCGACGTCTCGATCGACCTCCATCTCAGCGATGCGACGGTGGATCTGATCGGCGAAGGTTTTGATGCCGCGTTGCGGATTGCGCGGCTGCCGGATTCTTCCCTGATTGCGCGGCGGCTATGCGCGGTGCCGCGCCATACGGTTGCTGCGTCTTCCTATCTAAAACGCCATGGCCGGCCGACCCATCCGATGCATCTCGCGCAGCACAGATGCTTTGGCTACGCCTATCTCTCGACCGCCGACGTCTGGCATTACAGCAATGCCGCAGGCGAGCAGGTGAGTGTACGCCCGGCCGGGCCGCTTCGCGTCAACAATGGCGAAGCGGTATTGCCGGCGGTGATCGCGGGCCTTGGCATCGCGGACCTGCCGGATTTCATCATCGGCGATGCCATCCGATCCGGAGAGGTCGAAGTTATCTTGAAAGGCTGGTCGCAGCCCGAAGGCGCCGTGCACCTGGTGCAGCCGCCGGGCGGTCCGCGCCCCGCGCGCGTCGAGGCGTTGGGAAATTTCCTCGCCGAGCGTTTTGGTAATCCGACACGGCCAAAGTCCTCACGGCGTAGCTGAGGCGATTGCCGTTCACTTCGGTGTCGATTTCGGTATTGCCTAGGCGGCCGTGAACAGTTCACCTTGCGGCCCGGTTGGTGTTACCAATCAAACAGAAAAAAGAATATCGAGGGAACTGCCGATGAATAGACGTGAATTGCTCAAAGCGACCGCCGTGCTGCCGCTGTTGCAGGCCGCACGGCCGCTTCCAGTTTTGGCGGACACGGCCTGGCCAACGCATACGATCTCCATGATCGTGCCGTTCCCGGCCGGCGGGCAAGCCGATCTGGCGGCGCGGCCGGTGGCGTTGGCGCTGGAAAATATCCTGGGCAAATCAGTGATTGTCGATAACCGCGCCGGCGGGGCAGGCGGCGCGATCGGGAATGCGGCGGCGGCGCGCGCCGAGCCCGACGGCTACACCTTGTTGATGACGTTATCGTCCCTGGCGGTGCTCCCCGAGGCCGACCGTCTTTTCGATCGTCCGCCGGTCTATGAAGTCTCGCAATTTGCACCGGTGGCGCGCGTATTGGCCGATCCGACGCTACTCGCGGTGCCGGCCTCGGCGCCGTGGAAAACGCTGGAAGATTTCGTCGCCGATGCAAAACGACGCCCCGGTGAAATTCGCTACGGCTCATCCGGCCCGTACGGCACGTTGCACGTCGCGATGGAAATGTTTGCGGCCTCCGCCGGCATCAAGTTGCTGCATATTCCTTTCCGTGGCGCAGGGCCCGCACTGAATGCGATCCTGACCGGAACCGTGGAGGCGCTCGCATCTGCGCCGGGAACGCTGAAGCAGCAGGTCGATGACGGCCGGATGCGTGTGCTCGCCAATTGGGGCGCCGAGCGCATCGCAAGTTTTCCGGATCTGCCGACCTTCAAGGAGCTCGGCTATAAGGACGTCGAATTCTACATCTGGGCAGGCCTGTTCGCGCAGAAGGCGTTGCCGGAGCCGATCATGACCAAGCTTCGCGAAGCGATGGCGCAAGCTGCAAAAAGTCCTGAAGTGATCAAGACGTTCGATACGGCGGGTAGCCCGGTCGCCTACATGGACGCGCCGGAATTTTCGAAATTCATCGAAACCGACAGCGCGCGTCTCGTTGCTGCGGTCAAACGCATCGGTAGGGTCGAATAGACGATCGCGTTAAAACACGCTCACATTTTTTTGTTCGGCGCGAACCAGTCCCAGCCTCATTGGTTTGGTTTGTTCGTGAACCGGCTTGGCCGGGCGAAGACTTATGTACTGAAGAGGAAGGGCGGCCATGCGCAAGCACCGAATTTTCCAAATTTTGGCCCTCGTTGGTCTAGCGGCGGCATTTGCTGGTGGCAGTTCTGCCAGTGCTCAGGAACATCGCGGGACCATGCAGCAGCAGATGGCCTGTACGCCTGACGTGTTCCGGCTATGCGGGGCTGCGATACCTGATGAGAATCGGATCGTCGCGTGTTTGCAGGCGAACACCCCGCAGCTCAGCGGGCCGTGCCGCGCGGTGTTTGACTCGAGCGACAGCGCTGCTATTCCGCCGCCGCCAAATTCACCGCAACCGCCGCCGCCGGCCCGGCGTTACCAGTACCAGTATCAGTATCAGTAGGCCTCGATCGATCGGGCTTTCGCTTTAGAGCCTTGGCGTTGCGGACCATTGAATCACCGCAACGCTTTGGGCTCTTCGCGCTCAGCACACGTCGACCCATTCGGCCGCGACCAGTTCGGCCATGCGTGCTGGCGCGATCCTCACCGCGCTGTGGATCGAGCCTGCGGCGGGCACCACCTCGTCGAACGCTTTCAACGAAATGTCGCAGTAAATGAGTAGCGGCGTCTTCAGCCCGAACGGACAGACGCCGCCGACTTCGTGACCGGTGATGTCGGCGACTTCGTCGAGGCCGAGCATCTTGGGCTTGCCGCCGAAGCGCGCTTTCACCTTCTTGTTGTCCATTCGCGAAGTGCCGCTCGCGACGATCAGAATCACCTGCTCGCCGACCCGCAAGCTCAGCGTCTTGGCGATCCGCGCCGGCTCGACCCCATAGGCCTCGGCGGCGAGTGCTACCGTCGCCGAGCTCTGCGTCGATTCAATCACGGTGATGTCGGGGGCTTTTTCAGCGAAGAAAGCGCGGACGGATTCAAGACTCATGGGCGAGGAGATCTGGCAATTCTGACAAGGCGCGGATGCGGTGATCGGGTGTAAGGCCAAGTTCGTCCATTTGCGTACGCAGGGCCTTGAACATCGTCAATGGCGGAACGACGTCGCTTTTGATGCAGGCTTCCGCCATCGCCTGCGGCGTCACCCGCTCGATCCAGGCGACGTTTAGTCCAAAGGCCTTGGCGCCACAAGCGTCCCACGGATTGGAGGACACGAAGAGAACTTCATTGGGCCGCGCGCCCAGCTTCTCTTCAATCAGCGTATAGGCGTCCGGCGCGGGCTTGAAGATCCGCTTTTCATCGATGCTGATGGTCGCATCGAGCACGCGATCCAATCCGGTGTTCTTCACCAGCGCGTTGAGCATGTCGCTGGAGCCGTTGGAAAGAATCGCAAGCTTGCGTCCTTTCAGGGCGGCAAGTGCCGACAGCGCATCCGGATAAAGATCGAGGTGAAGATATTTGTCCATGATCCGGTCGAAGGCGGCCGCGTCGTGAGCGAGCCCAAGCGCCCGCAGCGCATAGGCCAGGGACTCTCGCGTGACGACGGAGAAATCCTCGTAGCGGCGCATCAACGAGCGAAGCCAGCTATATTCGAGCTGCTTGATACGCCAGATTTGCGTGATGATGTCCCCATATCCGGGAAAGGCTTCCTCGGTGACGGTCGCCACCGATTGAATGTCGTAGAGCGTGCCATAGGCGTCGAAGACAACGGCTTTGATCGTCACGGGATGTTCTCTCTTGTTGTCGGCAGGTTTCGATGCCGCACTTACTTCTAGATGTTCAGGAGCTTTCGCGCGTTCACTTTTAGCACCTTCGGCCTGATCTCGTCGCGGATGTCGAGCTTGGCGAAATCCGATAACCAGCGATCCGGCGTAATCACCGGCCAGTCGGAGCCGAACAGCATCTTGTCCTGCAAAATTGAATTGATGTAGCGCACCAGGATTGGCGGGAAGTATTTCGGCGACCAGCCGGAGAGGTCGATATAGACGTTCGGCTTGTGGGTCGCGACCGACAGCGCTTCCTCCTGCCAGGGGAAGGATGGATGGGCGAGGATGATCTTGAGATCGGGAAAATCCACCGCCACGTCGTCCATATACATCGGGTTGGAATATTTCAGCCGCATTCCCATGCCGCCCGGCATGCCGCTTCCGACCCCGGTCTGGCCCGTGTGAAACAGCGCGATGGCGCCGCCGTCGCTGATGGCTTCATAGAGCGGATAGGCCATGCGGTCGTTGGGATAGAAGCCCTGCATGGTTGGATGGAATTTGAAGCCCTTGATGCCGAATTCCTCGATCAGCCTTTTCGCCTCGCGGACGCCGAGCTTGCCTTTGTGCGGATCGATGCTCGCAAACGGGATCAGTACGTCCAAATTATCTGAAGCGGCCTCGATCATCTCGTCGTTGTTGTAGCGGCGAAAGCCCGTCTCGCGTTCGGCATCGACGGGGAAGATCACGGCGGCGATCTTCTTCGCCCGATAATAGGCGGCGGTTTCCGCAACTGTCGGCGGGTGCTGGTTCGGCGATTTGAAATAGGCCGCCATCTGGGCCTGGAAGTCGTCGTAACCGTCGTCGCCATGCAGCCCGCAGGGCTCCTCGGCGTGGGTGTGAATATCGATCGCCACGACATCGTCGATATTGGGCAGCTTCAACCTCGGCATCTATTCCCTCCCGCCAGCGGCCTTTCGGCCCGTCCTCCTGAATTAGTTATGTTATATAACGATTTGGAGGGGACGCCGATGACCTCAGCAATGGGCTTTTTGCAGGTTCCATGGCCCTAGGCGCCCTTGGATTGACATTTGAGGGCCCAATGGCTTAGAAACCCGCGTCCCGGGCGGTTCGGCCGCCGGCGGGATAAAGCTCTTTTATCAATAGCTGGGGTTTTCCGGGAGTGTTCTCGGGCTACCCGGATGATCGCGCCGAATACGGCCTTTCAAAGCACCAGGAATGTCCCATGAAGGTCCGTAACTCGCTGAAATCGTTGCGTGGTCGTCATCGCAACAACCGTCTGGTCCGCCGCAAGGGCCGGGTCTATGTGATCAACAAGGTCCAGCGCCGCTTCAAGGCGCGCCAGGGCTGATTGCCGATCCACTGACGCCGGTTTCCGGATTCTCGCTCATCACAGGTCTTTGACGCCTTGCTGCTTTGCAAGCGGGTTTTACTGCGTCTAGACTTTTCCCATGGCCATGAGATTCCCTGCCGCGCGAAACTGCCGGTTCGCAATTCTCCTCGCTGCGACCATCAGCGCAGTACCGGCTGCCGCGTTTGCGCAAGACCAAAGCCCCAAGCAGCAGAAGAAATTGCCGGACGCGCCGGCGAAACTGCCGAAGGTCCCAGCCGACAGAACGCGCGGGCTGGAGTTCCTGTTCGGCGCGCTGAAGGCGGCCCCGGACGAAACCAGCGCCAAGCATGTCGAGGCGCGTATCTGGGCGATTTGGCTACAGACGCCGAGCGATACGGTTGCGCTTCTGATGACGCGCGCCAAGGCGGCGATGGATGCCCAAAACTCCGACGTCGCGCTCAAGCTGCTCGATGCCGTCATCAAACTGCGCCCCGACTATGTCGAAGGCTGGAACCGCCGGGCAACGCTTTACTACCTGAGGAACGACTACGCCCGCTCGCTCGAGGATATCGAGCAGGTTCTGGCGCGAGAGCCGCGCCATTTCGGTGCGCTCGCCGGGCTCGGCATGATCATGCAGGATCTCGGTGACGAAAAACGCGCCCTGGACGCGTTCCGCAGGGCGCTAGCGGTCAATCCGCACCTCGAAAAGGTGCCGGAACTGGTCAAGACCCTGACCGAAAAAGTCGAGGGGCGCGATATCTAGGGATCGCGCAGCCCGCGTCACAAAGACAGCAGCTAGTGCAGAGCGCTGGATTTCGGTCCCTTCAATCCGCCATGCGCGACCACGGCGTGAAGTTGTGCAAGTTCCGCTTCGAGCTGTTCATTCACCAGCAAAAGTGCCTTCAGGGCGCCCCTGATATCGCCGTTGCATCGGGCCACGATTTCATCGATGGCGGTCTCATGTAATCCGGAACTCATCGAAAAGCCTCCAAATATCCCCGCATGACAACTGCTTTGGCGTCCGCGGGTTGCTGTGGATTATGTGGAAAGGCTGGACGCAAAAAGTGCCGCTCATGCTTATAGGAAGCTGCCGATGACGGTTGTATGAAGAGTCCTCGCTCGTCAGCTTGGCTGCGGTGGAAAACTATTCCCGCACCAAGCGCTCGAAACCCCGCTGCCGCTTCACGCGTAACTTCCGTGTGCCAGCATCGAACCGGATTCCTTGCATGTTAGCCGTGGTTTTCGTAGCCGCGCTCGTGATGCTGGCGCTGGCGACCCAGGCCGGCGTTGCCGTCCTTCAGCATCGTTTTCCCGCGCAAGGAAAAGCGATTGAGGTCACCGGGGCGACGCTCAATGTACTCGATATCGGACCAAAGGACGCCGCCGGTCCGCCGATCGTTCTCATTCACGGTGCAAGCTCAAATCTCGAAGCGATGCGCCGGCCGCTGGGCGACAGGCTCGCTCTCCATCATCGCGTGATCCTGATCGATCGGCCCGGCCACGGCTGGAGCTCGGGCGCCAATGAGGAGACTTCGACGCCGGCCGCGCAGGGTCGAATGATCGAGGAGGCATTGCAGAAGCTGGGCACCGGCCCAGTCGTCCTGGTGGTGCACTCATGGGCTGGCGCGTTGGGCGCGCGGATGGCTCTCGACTATCCGGCCCGGGTCGCGGGCCTCGTAATGCTGGCGCCGGTCGCCTATCCGTGGCCCGGCGGCGTCGGCTGGTACAACGAATTGGTGACGAAGCCGGTCATTGGTCCGCTGCTCGCCTATACCATCACCCTTCCGCTCGGCTATTTCCTGACCGAGCGTGGGGCGCGCGGGGTCTTCCTGCCGCAGGTCATGCCGGACGATTTCGTTGCCAGTACCGCAACGTCGCTCCTGTTGCGCCCGCGCGAGTTTCTCGCCAATGCCCGCGATCTGGTACGGCTAAAGCAAGCGGTTACCGAACAGGCGCCGCGTTATGGCGAGATTTCATCGCCGACGGTCGTGATTTCCGGCGACGTCGACAAGACCGTGTCGACGAATATTCATTCCCGTCCCTTTGCCGTGGCGGTCCCGAACGCCAGGCTGATCGTGCTGCCCGGCGTCGGTCACATGGTGCAAAACGCTGCCACCGATCTCGTGATCCGCGAGATCGAAGCCATCATTGGCCAAACGGAGCACCGAACGGCGGCCACCGCCAATTAGATGGTTCCCTTGCGCGCAGCGTTGAAAGCGAGCAATCGGCAGCCATATCGATCGCATGACCCATCTCGCCGACAACATCACTCTGACGGCGTGCACGAAAGCCTGAAAACAAAATGGCCGAGCAAAGCCCGGCCATTGCGAAGGAGAGTGCAGGTCTGACGGCAGCGCTTACTTCGTCTTGCCATCCTTGTCGAACTTCGAGATGTAGGCCCAGAGATCGTTGACTTCTTTTTCGTTCTTGATGCCGGCGAAGAACATCTTGGTACCGGGCACCTTGGCCTTCGGGTCCTTGATGTATTCCTTGAAGTTGGCCTCGTTCCAGGTGATGCCGGAATTCTTGTTGGCCTCGGAATAATTATAGTCCGGCACGGTGCCCGACTTGCGTCCGTCGAGTCCGTTGAGCTCCGGCCCGACCTTGTTCTTGGCGTCCTCGCCGATCGCGTGACAGGCCAGGCACTTGTTGAAAGAGTTCTTGCCGGCGTCGGCGTCTTGCGCCAGCGCGGCCGGCACAATTGCCGACGATGCAAGGACGATCAGCGCGCATGGTATCAGTTTTTTCATTCTCGGCTCTTTTTGCTCGGGACGGGGAAGAACATCGCCGTTGTGGCATAGGGAGCGGGCGATGGACAAGGGCTGCGAGAGGCGGTTTGGAAGTTCTGGAGCGACTTGCACCCTATGAAAAGGCCTGTTCGCGCGATCGGCGCCCCTCGTTCGCAAGAGGCATCCCGACCTGCTTGATTCCTCACGGGAAATCGGCAATGTCGCCGGGCTAATAGGCTCGCGGCGGAGAGATCGAAATGACCATCAAGATGCCCGCTCCGGATCAGGCGGTTCTAGGCCGCCGCAGCACCATCGTCGAGGCGCTGCGCGCCATCGTGCCGGGCGAGGGCGTGATCGATACGCCGGCCGAAATGCTCCCCTACGAGTCCGACGGGCTGATGGCCTATCGCCAGCCGCCGATGGTGGTGGTGCTGCCGGACACGACGGAACAGGTTTCGCGAGTGCTGAAATACTGCTTCGAGCAGGGCATCAAGGTGGTGCCGCGCGGCTCCGGCACGTCGCTGTCGGGCGGCGCGTTGCCGCTGGCGGACGCGGTGCTGTTGGGTCTCGGCAAATTCAAGCGTATCCGCGAGATCGATTTCGACAACCGGGTGGTGGTGACCGAGCCGGGCGTCACCAATCTCGCGATCAGCCAGGCGGTGGCCCATGCCGGCTTTTATTATGCGCCCGATCCCTCTTCGCAGATTGCGTGCTCGATCGGCGGCAACGTTGCCGAGAATTCCGGCGGCGTGCACTGCCTCAAATACGGCATGACCACCAACAACGTGATGGGATGCGAGATCGTGCTGATGACGGGCGAGATCCTGCGCATCGGCGGCAAGACCGCCGAGAGTGCCGGCTACGACCTGATGGGAATTATCACGGGGTCGGAGGGGCTACTGGGCGTCATCACCGAGATCACGGTGCGTATCCTGCAAAAGCCGGAGACCGCCCGTGCCTTGATGGTTGGCTTTGCCGAGGTCGAAGCAGCCGGTGAATGCGTGGCGCGGATCATCAGCGCCGGCATCATTCCCGGCGGCATGGAGATGATGGACAAGCCGGCGATCCACGCTGCGGAAGCTTTCGTCCATGCCGGCTATCCGCTCGACGTCGAGGCGCTCTTGATCATCGAACTCGATGGCCCCGGTGTCGAAGTCGACGAGTTGATCAAGCGGGTCGAGACGATCGCGCTTGGTTGCGGCTCGACAAGCTGCCAGATCTCGAATTCAGAGGCCGAACGCAACCTGTTCTGGGCCGGCCGCAAGGCCGCTTTTCCCGCGGTGGGGCGGATTTCGCCCGACTATCTCTGCATGGACGGCACCATCCCGCGTGGTGCCGTGTCCAAGGCGCTTGCGCGCATCCGCGATCTCTCCGAGAAATATGGTCTGCGCTGCGCCAATGTGTTTCATGCCGGCGACGGCAACCTGCATCCCTTGATCCTCTACGACGCCAACCAGCCCGGCGAGATCGAGCGGGCGGAAGCATTTGGCGCCGATATCCTGAGGGCTTGCGTCGAGTTCGGCGGCGTGCTGACCGGCGAGCACGGCGTCGGTATCGAAAAGCGCGACCTGATGCCGGAGATGTTCAGCGAGATCGACCTCAACCAGCAGCAGCGCCTCAAATGTGCTTTCGACGCGCAAGGGCTTCTCAACCCCGGCAAGGTGTTTCCGACCCTGCATCGCTGCGCCGAACTCGGCCGCATGCATGTGCATGGCGGCAAGCTCGCTTTCCCTGATCTTCCGCGATTTTGAGCGTGAACCGCGTGGATACCCTGAAAGTACGTGACGCCAAGGATGTCGAGCAGGCGGTGCGGGCGGCGATCGCCGGCGAGCAGCCGCTCGAGATCATTGGCCATGGCACCAAGCGGATGGTCGGCCAGCCGATGGCGACCAATGCGCTGCTCGACCTGTCGGCGCTCAATGCCGTGAAATCCTACGAGCCGAATGAGCTGATCATCACGGTCGAAGCGGGTGCGCCGCTTTCGGACGTCAAGTCGCTGATCGATTCGAAAAACCAGCGCTTTGCGTTCGAACCGATGGATACCGCACGGCTCCTGGGCACGCCCGAGGAGGGGACGATCGGGGGCATGATCGGGGCCGGGCTCGCCGGCCCGCGCCGGATCCAGGCGGGAGCCGCCCGCGATCATCTGCTCGGCGCGAACGCCGTCTCGGGCTTCGGCGACAGCTTCAAGGCCGGGGGGAAGGTTGTGAAGAACGTCACCGGCTATGACCTCTGCAAGCTGCTTGCGGGCTCCTGGGGAACGCTGGCGGTCATGACCGAGGTAACGCTCAAGGTGATGCCAAGGCCGGAGAGCGAGCGCACGCTGGTGCTGCGCGACCTTGACCACGCGGCCGCTAACCAGGCGATGACCGCGGCGCTCGGTTCCCCGTTCGACGTCTCGGGTGCGGCGCATGTGCCGAAATCGGCTTTGCGCGACGCGGTCGGCGCGCTTGGCAGCCTGGGGTCGCCCCGAAGTGCTCTGACGCTCGTGCGGCTGGAAGGAATCACCGCATCGGCCGTGCATCGTGCGGCCTCGCTCGCCAAGCTGCTATCGTCGTTCGGAACCACCGAGGCGATCGAAGATGAGCGTTCAGCCGCGGTTTGGGAATGTGTCCGCGATGTCGAACCCTTTGCAGCGAGGGGCCCGCTCGGCGCCTGGCCGGTATGGCGTATCGTCTGCCCGCCGGCTTCAGGCGGTGCCTTGGGCGAACGTCTTGCCCGCGAAACTGGCGGCGACGTGCTCTACGACTGGGGCGGCGGCCTGATCTGGGCGGCGATGCCGCCGCGGCCGGACGCCCAAGCGACGTTGGTGCGTCAGCGCACGGCCGCCGTCGGCGGTCACGCCATGCTGCTGCGCGCACCGGACGAAGTGAGAGGGCAGGTCGACGTGTTCCAGCCGGCCAGCGCCGGCGTGGCTGCGTTGAGCGAACGCGTGCGGCAAAGCTTCGATCCGAAAAGCATTCTCAATCGCGGCCGGATGACACGTCTCGGCACCCTTTCGAGGTCCCCGGCATGAAGACCGAATTCAGCCTCGCCCAGCTGGCCGATCCCGATATCGCCGAAGCCGACAAGATTTTGCGCAAATGCGTGCATTGCGGGTTCTGCACCGCGACCTGCCCGACCTATGTCCTGCTCGGCGACGAACTCGATAGTCCGCGCGGCAGAATCTATCTCATCAAGGAGATGCTGGAAAAAGATCGTCCGCCGACGCCTGAAGTCGTCAAGCACATCGATCGCTGCCTTTCCTGCCTTTCCTGCATGACCACGTGCCCGTCGGGTGTGAACTACATGCATCTGGTCGATCAGGCGCGGGTGAAGATCGAGCGGAACTTTAAAAGGCCATGGATGGAACGGCTGTTGCGGGCCGTGCTCGCGCTTGTGCTGCCGCGGCCGAAGCTGTTCCGCGTCAGCATGATGCTGGCGCGGCTGGCGCGTCCGCTGGCGGGTCTCTTGCCTTCGGGCGGGGTCTCGGCAACGCCGACTTTGCTGAAGCGAATCAAGGCGATGCTGGCGCTGTCGCCGCGCGGCCTGCCGCAGGCCGGGCCATTGGCAGGAAGCGTTTTTCCGGCTCAGGGCGAGCGTCGCGGGCGGGTCGCGCTGCTGCAAGGATGCGCGCAGCAGGTGCTGGCGCCGCGGATCAACCAGGCAGCCATCAGCCTGCTGACCCGTCACGGCATCGAGGTCGTGCTGGTCAAGGATGAGCAATGCTGCGGCGCATTGACCCATCATATGGGCCGCGAGGACGCGGCACTGGCCTTCGCCCGCGCCAACATCACGGCGTGGCTTGGAGAGGCTGATCGCAGCGGGCTTGACGCTATCCTGGTGACGACGTCAGGCTGCGGCACCGTCATCAAGGACTATGGTTTCATGCTGCGCGAGGACCGCGATTTCGCCGCCGGCGCCACCAGGGTTTCAGCGCTGGCGAAGGATATTACCGAGTATATCAGCGGGCTCGATCTCACGCCGGCACAGCGCCACGACGACATCGTCGTCGCTTATCACTCGGCTTGTTCGCTTCAACATGGGCAGAAAATCACGCAACTGCCGAAAGAATTGCTTTCCAAGAACGGATTCGTGGTGAAAGATGTACCGGAGAGCCATTTGTGTTGCGGTTCGGCTGGGACCTACAACATTCTCCAGCCTGACATTGCGAACAAGTTGCGCGATCGAAAGGTCGCCAATATTGCGATGATCAAGCCGGACATGATTGCTGCGGGCAATATTGGGTGCATGGTGCAGATTGCCAGCGGTACGTCAGTTCCTGTGATGCACACGATTGAGCTTCTCGATTGGGCGACGGGCGGCCCGCAGCCGGTATCGAGCGGACTCGACAGGCTAGTGCGCAACGACGGCCTGAACGCCCGATAGACACGGCTCAGCGCAACAGGAGGACGACATGGCTAAAGCGAAGAAGAAGAAAGGCAAGAAGGCGAAGAAGGCTAAAAAGCTTCTCGCCGCGAAGAAAAAGTCCGCCAAGAAGGCGGTCAAAAAATCCGCGAAGAAGTCCGCGAAGAAAGCCAAGAAGGCCGTGAAGAAGTCGGCCAAGAAGGCTGTCAAGAAAGCTGCCAAGAAGGCGGCTCCGAAAAAGGCGGCGAAGAAGGCTGCGAAAAAGAGGGCCGCTCCCGTCAAGGCCGCGATGCCGGCGGAAGCCGCGCCGTCGCATGAGACGGAAGCTCCAACTCATAGCTGGGCGACGCCAAGTCATGACGAGCCGGCTGCTGCGCCGTCATGGGAGCACTCCTCCAGCCACCACAACTCTGGCAGCGAGGACGGAAACTAGAACAATCTCCGGCCAACTGGCCTTCAAAATTGAAGGGCCGCAGCGTCGTATCGCTGCGGCCTTTTAGTTTTGCGCTGCTCAACCTGATTGGTCTGGCCCGAAGCGGGGGAAGAGTAATTTGTGATCAGATTACAACAGCTTGCAGCAATACCCGTTTCACACTCTGAAATGGATAAAAAATATGCAGATGATTACGTTTTAATCTTCGTGTTATAGCCGCCCTATACCAGATTGCCTCTCGCATAACGGACACCGCGCCCATCGAAGGCGCCGGTTTCCGGACACGGATGGATGGGCCGCTAATGAAAACGCTCGTTATAGTTGCCGCATTGCTCGCCGTGTCCGGACCCGTTTTTGCTGCGGATTTGCCGGTGAAGGCCGCGAAGGCGCCGGCGTTCGATCCCTGGGATATCGCTTTCGGCGCCGCGGTCATGAGCGACTATGTCTTTCGCGGCATCACCCAGTCGAATCACCAGCCGTCAGTCGCTGCTTATTTCGAACCGCGTTACAACATCAACAAGGACCTGCAGCTCTATGTCGGCACTTCCGTCGAGAGCATTTCGTTTGCCAACCATGCCGCGGCCGAGGTCGATGTTTACGGCGGCATTCGGCCGAGCTTCGGCGCGGTTGCGCTGGATTTCGGTCTCTGGGGCTACCTCTATCCGGGCGGACAATGTCAGGAAGGCTTTCCCGGCGGTGTCGTGGTTTGTCCTCCGGGCTCGCCCTTGGCCTCTGGTCCCAATTTCGTTCAGATCAAGCAAGACCTCAGCTTTTACGAGGCCTACGGCAAGATCAACTGGACCATCAACGATAGCTTCGCGCTGGGCGGCAACGAGTATTACACGCCAAGCTTTTTGAATTCGGGAGCCTGGGGCGATTACGCCTCGATCACCGCGAAGGCGACGGCGCCGGCAAAATGGTTCGGCTCAAGCGGCGTCGGAGCGTATGTGTCAGCCGAAGTCGGCAGACAGTGGTTCGGAACGACGGACGCCTTCTATCGCATTTCGGCTGCGCCTGTGGGCATTGCCTATCCGAGCTACAACACCTGGAATATCGGCATCGCCTTCACCTACAAGGTGTTCACGCTCGACCTGCGCTATTCCGACACCAATCTGAGCAAGGGCGATTGCGCGGCGGTGACGAGCGCCTTCAACGCCAACATCCCGGGCAATACGACCGCCATCAATCCCAATGGCTTCGGCTCCAACTGGTGCGGTGCGGCCGGCATCGTCAAGCTTTCCGCCGACCTGACCGCGATGACCAACCTGAAGTAATTTGTAGAAGCGTCTCGTTAGGAAGAGCTTTTCTGCGGTTTCTGCTCGTGCGCGGCGAAGTGGTCGCCCTCACGGTCCAGCACGATATGGCCGTCGTGAAATGCCTCGAGCGTGCTGCGATGACCGATCGAGATCGTGGTCGTCGTCTTGAGCTTGTCGGCAAGCAGGCGATAGAGCGCCGCCTCGGAGGCCTCGTCGAGCGAAGCGGTGGCCTCGTCGAGGAAAAGGTATTGCGGCTGGTGCAACAGCGCGCGGGCGATGCCGAGACGCTGCTGTTCGCCGAGCGAGAGCATCCGGTTCCAGTGGGCATCTTCCTCCAGCCTCGGGGCGAGTTGCGGCAGGCCCACGGCGGTGAGCGCCTGTTCAACGACAGCCGAGCTGAACGCATCCGCCTTCGAAGGGTAGACGATCGCTGCTTTCAGTGCGCCGACCGGAAAATACGGCCGCTGCGGCAACATCATCAGCGTGGCGTTGGCGGGGATGGTGATCACGCCGTCGCCAAACGGCCATATGCCGGCGATCGCGCGAAACAGCGTCGACTTGCCGGCTCCCGATGGCCCGGTGACAAGGACGTGCTCGTTGTTCGTAATACGCAGGCCATCGGCTGCAACCAGCGGCGCGCCGTTGGGTAATTTGACCAGGAACTGCCGCAGCTCGATCGCTTTGCTTTCGTCCGAACGCACGACATTGATCGAGGGAGTGTCGCCTGTAAGGCGGGCGGCGCTCGCGATCGTTTCTTCGAAACCTTCGAGACGGGCAACGACCGAACTCCATTCGGCCAGCGTGCGATAGACCGAGACAAAGAACGACAGCGATTGCTGCACGCTGGAAAAGGCGGAAGCGGTCTGCATCATGCCGCCAAGCTGGATCTTGCCGGCGAAATAGGCCGGTGCCACCAGAATATAGGGAAAGACTACTGCGGCTTGCGCGTAGCTCGAGGTGAACGCGGTCAGCCGTTTGGTGCGGGTCATGATCTCGTACCAGTTCTGGACGACGCGGCCGAAGCGCCCCAACAGCCGCTCCTGTTCGGCGCTTTCGCCGTGGAGCAGCGCGATCTGCTCCGAATTCTCGCGCACCCGCACGAGATTGAAACGGAAGTCGGCTTCAAACCGCTGCTGCTGGAAATTGAGCATGACCAGGGGTGAGCCGATCCAATGCGTCAGCGCCGTGCCGAAGACGGCGTAAATCAGCGCGCCCCATACCAGATAGCCGGGGATATGGAATTCGCTGCCGAACACCGTCAGCGGCGAATCGACCGAAAGGCCCCACAGAATGATGACAAAGGAGGCGAGCGTCACCACGGCGCTCAGGAAATTGACGCAGATGTTCAACGTCTGCTCGACGAACATCTTGACGTCGTCGGCGATGCGCTGGTCCGGATTGTCGGCCGTATCTCCACGAAGCTGCATGCGGTAATGATTGGCGTTATGCAGCCATTCGCCGAGATAATGGCGGGTCAGCCAGTTCCGCCAGCGGATCTGAAGCCATTGATTGAGATAAAGCTGATAGACGGCGAGCGCGATATAGACGGCCGCAAGCCCGCAAAAGATGCCCATCTCACGGACGAAAGCGTCCCAGTCTTTCTCCTGCAGCGCATTGTAAAAGCGGTTATTCCACTGGTTGAAGAGAACATTGAGCCCCACCACCATGAGTTCGATTGCGATGACCGCCGCAAGCAGCAAGCGGCCTGCGAATCTGTCTTCGGAACGGAAGTACGGAACTGCGATGCGCCACACAGTCGCAGGTCTCAAGCGGATATTGTTCACAGATCGGGGTCTCCGGGGGAATAGCTGCGCCGATGAGGTGTTGGTTTGGCCAGTGCAGGAGGTTGTTTTTCGTTACGGGTTCGCTGCGGTCTCTTCCAACATCTGCAAAACCGTATGCGAATGCCGGCTCCAGAACTAGACTAAAGTCGTAACAACGTCGGTATGGGTTCGCTTGTCGCGACATGCAAGTCAACTCTAGCATGCGGTCAACGGCGGGTGGCGGGGGGCCCTCTCATTTCGCGCGTTTGTGAGCGGGTTTGGCAGAAGTCAAATTCGCCCTTGAAGCCGCGCTTTGCTAAAGGCCCTCAGTACTAGCGCCAGCGTACCAGCCGTTCACGCGGGCTGGCACGCCACAAAAGCGCGTGGGGAGGAATCATAATGTGGAATCAGGTCTATAATCCTTTTAACAACGCCGTGCTGTCGACGATCGCCGCGGCGGTGCCCGTCGTCACGCTGTTGATCTTGATCGCTAGCGGCAAGGTCAAGGCGCACATCGCCGCCATCATTGCGGTGATCCTGACCAACCTGATCGCGATTTTCGTGTTCACCATGCCCGCGGGCATGTCGATCCGCGCCTCGCTGCTCGGCGTGGTGTCAGGTTTCTTCCCGATCGGCTGGATCGTGCTCAACGTCATCTTTCTCTACCAGCTAACGGTCGCAACGGGTCAATTCGAGCTATTGAAGCGCGCGGTTGGCGGCGTTACCGAAGATCGTCGTCTGCAACTGCTGCTGATCGCGTTTTCGTTTGGCGCGTTCTTCGAGGGCGCATCGGGATTTGGCACGCCGGTCGCGATCACCGGCTCGGTTCTGATCGGTCTCGGCTTCTCGCCGCTCGCAGCATCCGGTCTCTCGCTGATCGCCAATACGGCGCCGGTTGCCTATGGCGCGCTCGGCACCCCGATCCAGGGGCTCGCTTCGGTGACTGGACTCGATCCCTATATTCTCGGCGCCATGGTCGGACGGCAGCTGCCGGTGTTCTCGCTGATCGTGCCGTTCTGGGTGGTATGGGCCTTCGCCGGCTGGAAAGGCATGAAGGATATCTGGCCGGCTATCCTGGTCACCGGTATTTCGTTTGCTGTCCCGCAATTCGTGATCTCGAATTACATCAATCCCTGGATCGTCGATATCGGGGCGTCGCTGATCTCGATGGGCTGTCTCATTCTGTTCCTGCGCGTGTGGCAGCCGAAACAGCTTTGGTTGTCGCCGGCTCTGCGCGGCAACGACGAATCCCTGGCGACCATGGCACCGGCAAAGCCGATGGATAAGACCCCCCTCAGCCAGGGGCAGCTCTGGAGTTCGTTGCTACCATGGATCATCGTCTGCATCGTGATGCTGATCTGGGGCAACGGCGCATTCAAGACCTGGGCTAACTCGATCTTTACCTGGAACTACCCCGTGCCCGAGCTGCACCAAATGATCAACAAGGTGCCGCCGGTTGCGGTGAAGCCGACGCCTGAGGGCGCCGTATTCGGGTTCACCTATCTGTCGTTCACCGGGACGGGCATGTTGATCGCGGCGATCATCTCGGGCTTGCTGGCGGGCTTCTCGCCGATGAAGATGATCGTCGAATACGGCCGCACCATCAGGCTCTGTGCGATCTCGCTGATCACGATTTCGGCGATGCTCGCAATCGGAACGCTGACGCGGCTCTCCGGCGTCGACGCAACGCTCGGTCTCGCTTTCGCGGCGACTGGCGTCTTGTATCCGTTCTTCGGCACGCTGCTCGGCTGGCTGGGTGTCGCGTTGACAGGATCGGATACCGCGTCGAACATTCTGTTCGGCAACCTGCAGAAGATCACCTCGGAGCAGCTCGGCCTGTCGTCGGTCCTGATGGGCGCGGCGAACTCCTCCGGTGGCGTCATGGGCAAGATGATCGACGCGCAGTCGATCGTCGTCGCCTCTACCGCGACCAACTGGTATGGGCATGAGGGCACGATTCTGCGCTTTGTGTTCAAACACTCGATTGCACTGGCCTGTCTGGTCGGCCTGTTCGTGATGTTGCAGGCGTATGTCTATCCGTTCACGGCGATGGTCCTGAAATAGACCTCGATCCGATCTGGATTGATCAAGTCCCCCGCGTCCTGCCGGACGCGGGGATTTTTTTGCCGCCGTCAATCTGGTCAATGTCACGTTGGCCGACTACAACCGCGCCCGTTCTGGATTTTGTTGGGGAACACCATGTGGTCTATGCGCGCTTTATTGAGGCAGGCAGCGGTCGCCGCCTTTGCGATCGCCGGCTTTGCGGCCGGCCCCGCCGGTGCGGAGGAGGGCTTTCCGTTTGGCTTCGAGATGACACTGGATGCGCTCCCCCAGGCGGGGTCGAAGCGCATTCCGACACTTGAGATCGGCGACAACGGCGAGGCGAAACTCGATTTGTGGTGCAAGACCGGCACGGGTCAATTCTCGGTCGCGGGCAATACCGTGATCTTCGTTCCCGGCCAGTTGCAGGACCGTGACTGCCCGGCGGTGCGGGCGCAGGCTGACGACGATCTCGTCTCGGCACTCAGCGAAGCCACCACCTGGCGGCGGCGGGGCGATCAGGTGTCCTTTGCGGGCACCAAGCCCCTGCGGTTCCATATCAACACGAACTGACCGTTCTTACTTTTTACTTCCAGACCGATTTGTCGGCGTCCCAGCGCTGCCCTTTGAATTCCTTGGTCAAAGCGTCAACGACGCCGTTGTCGTCTTTCTGGGCGCCTTCTTCATCGCCGCTGGAATCGTTGGCGAGGTTGAGGGCGGGCCCGGAGGTCTCGTCGGCGGTCGAGATGGCGGGACTAGAGACCCACAGGACCAGCCGGTCCGATCCGCCGGGCTTTTCGGATGCGACGAGCGCGGTCACCTCGAGGGTGTCGGTGAGATCGAGCGCGGGATAGAGCTCGCTGGGGCGTTTGAACGTCAGTTTCAGTTTGCCGTTACTGGTGTTCCAGGCGGAACTCGCGGGCTTTGCCGAAAAGGCTCTAGCCAGGACGTCGGTAATCGTCGCGGCAAGCTTGTCCTTGTTGAGCCGCTCGCCGTCGCGCCAGCCGGTGGTCGAAAAGCGGATGGTGCGGTCCATTTCCAGGATTCCCGTGGTCCAGCCGGCTGCGACCACGCCGGGTGCCGATTTGAATTTTGCGATCATCGCAGCAGTGCGCTCCGGATCGGTGCTGAGCGTGATGGTCTGCTCGCCCGCGCGCAGCACGTCGCAGGTGACGGCGAGGCTGCTCAAGGAAACTTCGACGTCCTGCCCTTTCAGGCTTTTGAGAAAGTCGGCGGCTGCCTCGAGCTTGACGCGAACGCCGATTGCTTCGGGAGATACTTCGGTAAAATCCTTCGGCGCCGGCGTGATGCCGTCGTCGCTGGTCTGGCTTTCCTGAAATTCCCGTTCGCTGAGGTCCGAATTGTCGGTCGAATTCACCTCGGTGACGGTTTGCCCGATGCTGATCTGGCCCTTGAACTCAAAATTGTCGCCGGCCGGCTTCCGGGTCAGTTTGACCGTGACCGGCAACTTGCCGCCGATGCTTTGGGTGCCGCCGGTGAGTGTCTGGCCGTTGACCGCCAGATTGACGACGAAGCGATCCTTGCGGTCCGAGCCTTTGGCGACGGGATAGCAGACATCGAGGGTGGCCGCGGTGAGGGTCTTGCCTTGTCGTGTCTCTTTCAGGATCACGTCGGCATTGCCATCCATCAGGCCATCGATGGCGGTGAAATATCTGACGTCGTTGGCGCCCGGCGCAGCTTTCGGCGAAAGCTTCATTTGGCCGTGGGCCATGCCGGTCAAGGCCGCGGTAAAAATGGTCAGGAGAAGCAAAGGTGCTCGCATCTGCACTTCCTTGGCTGGGGCTTGAGATCGGTTGGCCTTTCCTAGCAAAGCTCAGGACAATCGCCAAAAAAGAAGGCCGCTGTTCGGCGGCCTTCTTCGAGAATGGATGTTCGGATCGGCTCAGAAGCCCATGCCGCCGCCGTGGCCATGCCCGCCGGCTGCGGCCGGAGCGGGTTCCTTCGGCAACTCCGCAACCATGGCTTCTGTCGTCACCAACAGGGCGGCCACGGAGGACGCGTCCTGCAAGGCGGTGCGCACGACCTTGGCTGGGTCGATGATGCCCTTGGCGACCATATCGACATACTCTTCGGTCTGGGCATCAAAGCCGAACGTCTCCGACTTCTCCTCGAGGATCTTGCCCACGACGATCGAACCTTCGACGCCGGCATTCTCCGAGATCTGACGGATCGGAGCTTCCAGCGCCTTGAGCACGATGTTGATGCCGGCCTGTACGTCGGAATTGTCGTTATGGATGCGCCCCACAGCCTTCTTGGCGCGCAGCAGAGCGACGCCGCCGCCCGGTACGATGCCCTCTTGCACGGCGGCCCGCGTCGCGTTCAGCGCGTCCTCGACGCGATCCTTCTTTTCCTTGACCTCGACCTCGGTCGCGCCGCCGACGCGGATCACCGCGACGCCGCCTGCGAGCTTGGCCAGACGCTCCTGGAGCTTCTCGCGGTCATAGTCGGAGGTGGTTTCCTCGATCTGGGCCTTGATCTGGTTGACCCGGCTCTCGATGTCCTTCTTCTTGCCGGCGCCTTTGACAATCGTGGTGTTTTCCTTGTCGATCACCACCTTGCCGGCGCGGCCAAGCATGTTGACCGTGACGCTTTCGAGCTTCATGCCGAGTTCGTCCGAGATCAGTTGGCCGCCGGTGAGGATCGCAATGTCCTCCAGCATCGCCTTGCGGCGATCGCCGAAGCCCGGCGCCTTGACGGCGGCGACCTTCAAGCCACCGCGCAGGCGGTTGACGACCAGCGTGGCCAGGGCCTCGCCCTCGACGTCCTCGGCGATGATCAGAAGCGGCTTGCCCGACTGCACCACGGCTTCGAGCACCGGCAGCATCGCCTGCAGGCCGGACAATTTCTTTTCGTGCAGCAGCACATAGACGTCTTCAAGCTCGGCCGTCATCTTTTCGCCGTTGGTGACGAAATAGGGCGATAGGTAGCCACGATCGAACTTCATGCCTTCGACGATGTCGACTTCGGTCTCGAGCGACTTGTTTTCTTCGACCGTAATGACGCCCTCGTTACCGACCTTCTGCATCGCCTGCGCGATCATCTTGCCGATCGCGGCGTCACCATTGGCGGAGATGGTGCCGATCTGGGCGACTTCGGAGGAGGAGGCGACCGGCTTGGCGCGCTTCTCGATGTCCTTCACCACGGCTGTCACCGCGATCTCGATGCCGCGCTTCAGGTCCATCGGATTCATGCCGGCAGCAACGGCCTTGGCGCCTTCGCGCACGATGGCCTGGGCCAGCACGGTCGCGGTGGTGGTGCCGTCGCCCGCGGTGTCGTTGGTCTTGGAAGCCACCTCGCGCAGCATCTGCGCCCCCATGTTCTCGAACTTGTCGTCGAGCTCGATCTCCTTGGCGACGGTCACGCCGTCCTTGGTGATGCGCGGGGCGCCAAAGCTCTTTTCAATGACGACGTTGCGGCCCTTGGGACCGAGCGTCACCTTGACGGCATTGGCGAGAACATCGACGCCGCGCAGCATGCGGTCGCGTGCGTCGCCGGAAAATTTGACGTCCTTGGCAGCCATTTGAATTCACTCCATTGGTATCTGGATGTTTGCCGGACGCAGCTTCGCCGCTGCGCCAAGGGGAGCAGTGCGGCGCTTAAGCCAGCACGCCCATGATGTCGCTTTCCTTCATGATCAGCAGTTCCTCGCCGTCGAGCTTGACCTCGGTACCGGACCATTTGCCGAACAGGACGCGGTCGCCGACCTTGAGGTCGATCGGGATCAACTTGCCGGCTTCATCCCGGCCGCCCGGACCTACCGCCGTGATTTCGCCCTGCGAGGGCTTTTCCTTGGCGCTGTCGGGAATGATGATGCCACCCTTGGTCTTTTCTTCAGCATCGATACGTTTGACCACGACACGGTCATGCAGTGGGCGAAATGTGGTTTTAGCCATGACGGTTCCCTTTGGAGGCCTGTTCTGCTGGTCGATCTGCCGTCGAAAGCGGCCTTGGAATACGGGCGTATTCGATACCGCCTGGGGCAAAGCTTATTGTGTCATCTTGGCAATCAATTGTTTAGAGTGCCAATCACGCGACTGGGGGATATGGCCTTGCGGTCGTCCTGTCAAGCAAACGGGAGGTTAAGGCGTTGGTGAGGCTCATATAGGATGCTTTGGTAGGATGCTTTGGGAAACCATATCGGCGCGTCGGCGTATTTCGCAGGACATCGTTGCTACGGCAGGGCTTTTGCGCTTCGTTGCAGGTCGGGTGCGACCTCAGATTTGTTTGGGGGAGAATATGGTCGGTTCATGTGGCGCACGGACAGTTGCCAATCTGGGGATCGCTTCGGTGCTGGCGATCTTCCTGGGGGCGTGCAGCAGCATGAGCTTGCCCTCCTTCTCGTCGTCGTCCCCATCGTCCGCGCCGGAGGCGGCGCCAATTCCGGAAATGCCCGCAACGATCCGCGCCGATGAGATCGTCGGCAAATGGGGGCTGGCATCTTTCCAGAATCCCAATGACCGTGCGCGGACCGAAGTCGCCGCGAAAGCCCAATGCAAACAGCCTTACGTGATCGGCGCCGGCACCAGCGGCGGCGTCATCATGCACCTGGCCGATCAGGCAACGCCGCAGGAATTGCGCCTCAAAGGCAGTCCGGGCGGCAAGAATTACATTGGCCCGCCGGGTCCGGCCGGCGGCGAGCAGGATCGCGAGATCGTTTCCTTCGACGGCAGGGTCCTGATCACCCGTTTTATCGACAAGGATGCGGCGACCCGCTACGGCAACATGGTCTATGTCCGCTGCGCGCCGCGGGCGTAAGTTTGCGTAAGTTTACTGTCATTGCGAGGAGTCAACAGGTCGCGCGAATGCCCGCCCGATGACAGGCTCCGCGACGAAGCAACAATCCAAGGGAAGCAATTCAAGGCCGCGCTTGGGACTCTGGATTGCTTCGCTACACTCGCAATGACGAGGGGACAGCGCGCAAAAACAAAAACGCCGGCCATTTTATTTGGCCGGCGTTTTGTTTGGAAGCGAGTGCCTGCTTAATCGAACAGCGCGTCGATATCATCCTGCGATGCGTGACCGACGTCGCCTTCCAGTTTCGGACCATTCAGGAGTTTGGCGTCGCCCTCGCGGGTATCGACGATCGGCGGCGCATGGGCCTTGATGGCGTCGACGCCGCCCCAGATATCCATCATAACGGTAATGTGATGCTCGATGAACTTCATCGTATCCATCACTTTTTTGATGCGCTGGCCGGTGAGGTCCTGGAAATTGCAGGCCTCGAAAATCGAGACGACGCGCTCCTGGATTTCTTCGCTGAGCAGCTTCTGCTGATCCGGCGACGTGACGCTGCTCAGCGCCGTGGCCGCATTGTCGATCGCCTCGGTGGCTTCGAGGATCTGCTGGGTGGCCTCTTCGGTGCCGCCGACCACGGCCCCGAGTTCGCCGTTGACCTTCGCCATCTCTTCGCCGTTGAAACTCTTGCCATGAAGCACGGCGATTTCGCGCTTGGTTCGGGAAATGGCGTCATAGATCAGGTCGAGCTCAACCTTCAGCTTTTCGCACTGTTCGATCTGCGCACGATAGGTTTCAAGCAAGGCGTGGGCCTCCGCAACTTGGCGTTCTGCAGCTTCTCCGATCGTCTCCGTCGTGACGCTCGGACGTGCCGTTCCCATCTGCGCGCGAATGGCACGCAGTTCGTTCATTATTTCATGGTGCATGGGCCCTACTTCGGTATCGACCTCCGGCGGCAACTGAATGTCTCCGGAGAAAGCCTCCTCGATACGAAAACGTCTGCGATGAACCGGCATAAGAATTTCCCTGACCCCTTCACTCCGCAGTGCTTTAAAGCAGACCAGATTTAACATCAGGTTCACGCCGGAACCCGCATGAAGAGGATGAGCGGCGACACACACCAACAATTAACCATGCGTGCCGCCATTCACCGAAAATAAACGCTGCCGGACAAAACCGCGCCCATTTGGCGACGTGGTGAATCGAAAGCACGATTCTGTTTACCAAACCGATGCGGTTTTCGCTCTTAGCTGTTCGCGTGCAAGAGGCGCCGCTCCGGCTCTCCCACGACGAAACTAGCGCCGCCTATCTGAAGCTCCCGCGCCACAAGCGGCGAATTCGATCCGGGAACTTCAAATAGAAAGCGGCACTAGAATCGAAATGCTTGCTAGTGCCCATGACTTTCCGAAGTTTGTGAAAGTGGGTGCTGAGGTGAAACACGACTTCGGAAAGTGGGCACTAGTATGAGTACGTCGATGAAGAAAATGTATTTCGCGCTGCTCGCCAGCGCTTGTTGGCTTGGCCCGGGTTTCCCGCAAGCCGTCGCAAACGAAGCCGACTTCGTCACCGATCCCGTTGTTCTGCATCCCGATCAGTCCGCCGTGCCGCCGGCTCCCGCGGCGGTCCGTGTCGCGTCGGCCGATCGACCCAACATGGGCGGTGGCTTCATCGAGTTCCTGTTCGGTGATGGCCAGGGGCAGCGCTATCAGCCGCAGGATCAACTCGATCGGCAGCGGCCTCTCTATCCGCAGCAGCCTTCTTACCAGCCGCAAATGATGCCGCAGCAAACCATGCAGCAACCGGGGATGAGCGAACCGGCACGCCCGGCCTTCGATCCGAAATTTGAAAAGCAGATGGTCGACTACAACGGCAAGGAAAGCGCCGGCACGCTCGTCGTCGATACCCCGAACAAGTTCCTCTATCTGGTGCAGGGCAACGGCAAGGCGCTGCGTTACGGCATCGGGGTCGGCCGTCCCGGCTTCACCTGGTCCGGCGTCAAGACGATTTCCGCCAAGAAAGAGTGGCCGGATTGGACGCCACCGTCTGAAATGATCGCCCGCCGGCCGGACCTGCCGCGGCACATGGAAGGCGGGCCGCAAAATCCGCTCGGCGCGCGCGCGATGTATCTCGGCTCAACGCTCTATCGCATCCACGGCTCGAACGAGCCGTGGACCATCGGCACCAATGTGTCGTCGGGTTGCATCCGGATGCGCAATGAAGACGTGATCGACCTTTACGGTCGCGTCAATGTCGGCACCAGGGTCATCGTGATCTGATTAATCGGTCGACTGCAAAATAATCGGCCGCTCCACACGTGGAGCGGCCTTTTTTGTCGACCGTGTCGATGATATCAAGCGAAATCGCTGTCGTCGTTGCCGCTGAAATCGTCGTTCGCGTCCGCTTCCATGTCGTCACGTTCGTCAGCTGCGCGCAAATCGTCGTCCTCTCGATCCTGAGCGATATCCTGGGCGCGATCCTGCGCGGCGAGATCGTTCGAGCCGATATGATTGACGCCGGCATCGCGCGCGAGATCGCTGCGCGATTGGTCGCTCCACGGGCTCCGATCGCCGGCCGCAGTATCGCCGAAAGCCTGGCGGTTGCCGCCCATCATGCCGCGAAAGCTGTTGAGAAGAAGCGATCCGCCGACGGCGCCGGCTGCTGCCGCCGCTGCGGTTCCCAGAAATGAACCACCGCCGCCACCCATCATTCCGCCGCCCATCGGGCCACCACCCATCATGCCGCCGCCCATGGGCGCCTGCGGACCGCCATAGGGCTGACCGTAACCGCCCTGGTCGCGCTGTCCCGACTGTTGCAGCACCTGACCGCTGTTCCAGACCGGGCGGCTACCGACTTCGGGAGGCCGCACATTCGGCACAGAACCTTGCGACTGGCCCTGGCCAAAGATGGCGCCGCGCATACTATCGAGGAAGCCGCCGCCTTGATTTTGTGGAGGTGCGCTTTGCTGCTCCAACTCCTCGATGCGGTGATGGGCGAGCTTGAGCGCCTCGTCCTGCACCAGCACCGTTTGCACCAGCGCATAAACGGCGTTTGGCGCGATCCGCAAGCCCTGCGCGATCGTCGTTGCCGCGTCCGGATCGCGCGGCGCGCTTTCCATCTTGGACAGCCGGTCGAAAAGGTCCTCAACCATTTGGCGTTCTTGCGGTGTCATCTGGACTCTCCCTCGCTGTAGCAAGCGTGGCTGAGATGTAGGCAACGTTCATGTCGCATGTAGTGCGGGCGGAAATTAAATTTAGGTAGGCGGCAGGCAGAACAGCGACGCGTCGGCCGGCTTATACGCAAGCCATTGATCGAACGCCGAAAAACCTCGCGACGCGGGTTAGTCCAGGGTGACCTCGTTTGCGGCCAGAAGCGGCAAAAACTGTTCGCCGCGGAGAAATTCATATTCGCGTTCGCGCTGGACCGTCAGCGGGTCCAGGCTGATCAGCACATCATCCACGAAGCCCGGGTGGCACATCACGACGCCAGCCTCGGGCATCCCTTGAAGGAATTGCCGCATCAAGGCGCCGAAGTCGGCGGCCTTCGAAAAATCATAGGCGCCGGCAAAGGCCGGGTTGAACGATAGGTTGGCGCGAGTGGCGCGCTTGCGGAATTGCGCACTTAGGGCATCGAGCACCAGCGCCTTCGGCGAATCCAGACGCTGAACCCACGGCCGGTCGCGGCCGCATTGGCGGATCCACGCCTCAGGCGCTCCTGTCTTTACAGCCGCCAGGAAAGCCGCGCGTACGCCGGGATAGAGCTGCACGTGTTGATGGCCGTCGACGAAATCAGGCGGGCGGCCGAACAGGTCGACGAACGCCGTCAGCTGCACCGTGACTTCGGTGTGGATGAGTTCTGAATCGAACCTTCCGGTCAGGCCGCGGCGGAGCAGTTTGGTGTGCGGCAGAAACAAGCTGCCCTCGATCGGCCTGAAGTGCATGGTCAGGGGCCGGAACGGCGCCGTGAGCGTAACGTGCAGGCCGACCGCGCAACGCGGATTGGTTTCCGCCGCCGCCTTGAGTGCATTGACCTCATCACGTCCGATCGCCGGACCCACCACCATGGCCGACGTGGCGTTGAGGCGGCCGTTCTCGATCAGATCGCGTATCGCGCGGTTGACGCCGGGGCTGATGCCGTAGTCGTCGGCGCACAACCAGATCCGCCGGCTCATTCGGCCGCGGTCCTTTCGTTCGCCTCGCCATCCATGCGTGCATCGGCGCGCTTTTCGGAATGTTCGGCGACGAAATAGATCGGACGCGCCTTCAGCTCGGAAAGGATCTTGCCGATATACTCTCCGACAATACCGATCATGATGAGCTGCACGCCGCCGATCGTCATCAGGCCGACCACGAGTGACGGATAGCCGGGGACCGACTTCCCATCGATCATCGTTTCCCACAGGATCGAGAGGCCGAACAGGAAGGCGGCCGACGCCAACAGCACGCCGAGCAGGCTCGCAAAGCGAAGCGGGGCCACCGAGAACGAGGTGAGCCCCTCGATCGAAAGCCCGACCAGCCGGCCGGGGCTGAAGGTCGTCATGCCATGCGCGCGTGCGGCCGGCTCATAATCGACGCGGATCTGGCGAAAGCCGATCCAGCTCGCCAGCCCCTTGAAAAAGCGATTGCGCTCCGGAAGCTGCCGCAAGGCTGCGGCTGCGCGCGGCGACAGCAGGCGGAAGTCGCCCGCGTCTTCCGGGATTTTCTGCCGGGCGCCCCAATTGATCAGCGCGTAGAAGCCGCGCACCGACAACCGCCGCAGAAATGATTCGTTATCGCGATTGGCTTTGGCCGTGTAGACGACGTCGTAGCCGTCGTCGATCCAGTGGCCGACCAGCTTTTCGACCAGGTCCGGCGGGTGTTGGCCGTCGCCGTCCATGAACAGAACCGCGCCGCGCCTGGCATGATCGAGGCCGGCCATCAGCGCAGCTTCCTTGCCGAAGTTGCGCGACAGCGAGACGATCTGAACGTCGATACCATCCGGCTTGAGCCCGCGCGCGATCGAAAGCGTAGCATCGGAACTGCCATCGTCGACATAGACGACTTCGCAGGCGAGTCGATGCCGATCGTTGAGCGTTTTTGCCAGATCGCACAGCCGCCGGTGCAGCGACGACAGGCCGGCCGCTTCGTTATACAGCGGCACCACAATCGATAGGCCCTGCGCCGCGGCGGTCGCTGCGGTCGTTGACAAGCTCGATACGTCCGTACCCAGCATCATCGGTCAGGTTCCAGTCTCAGCATCGTCCAACATCAGCTTCGCTCGAAAACGCGTTTCCCTGCCGCAGCATATGGCAATCGCGGTGAAATGTCGCCAAGGGGGAAGGCCTGCGATCTATTGTCCGAGGAACGCTTCGAGCCGGGCGAACAGCGGATTTTCGCGGTCAAGCACATAGTCCAGCGAAGCCACCGAAACCGTCTCCGCACCGTGGTCGCGCAGGAAGCTCCCAAGCGCGTAGAGCTGGGCCGGCGGGCAGTGCAGCGTCACCATTCCGGAAGACGTCGGGCCGCCGAATGGCGACACCACGCCGAAGCGCTGCGCCGCCTCGGCGAGCAGGGTGGCGTTGCATCCGGTGAAGCGGGTGCGGACTTCGCGATATTTGTTCGCGCGCGCACGGGCCGCGATATGGTCGAGGATCACGCGCGCGGCTTCCCGCGCCTCGCTTGACCAGTCAGCCTCGCGCGAGGCGACGAGGTTGGCGTAGCTGCGCAGGATCACGCCGTCATCGAGCACCTTGAGGCCATTGGCGGCAAGTGTCGCGCCGGTCGTGGTGATATCGACGATCATTTCGGCTGTGCCGACGGCGGGTGCGCCTTCGGTCGCGCCGGCGCTTTCGACGATGCGGTAGTCGACGATGCCGTGCGCGGCAAAGAAGGTGCGGGTGAGGTTGATGTATTTGGTCGCCACCCGCATCCGACGGTTATGCTGTTCGCGGAAGCCCGATGTGACGTCGTCGAGATCGGCCATGGTCCGCACATCGATCCAGGCCTGCGGCACCGCGACCACGACATTGGCGCTGCCAAAGCCGAGACTGTCGATCAGAAGTACGCGCTTGTCGGCATCGATGATGCTTTCGCGCACGAGGTCCTCGCCGGTGACGCCCATGTGCACCGCACCGCGCGCCAGCTGTGACGCAATTTCACTCGCCGAGAGATAGGCGATTTCGACATTGTCGAGCCCGCTAATGGTGCCGCGATATTCTCGGGCGCCGCGCGGCTTTGCCAATGCGAGGCCGGCACGCGTGAAGAAAGCTTCGGCATTCTCCTGCAAGCGGCCCTTTGAGGGAACGGCGAGAACGAAGGGTGTAGTCACGACGGCCTCCCGGATGATGCGGGCTGGCCGATTTGGGCGAGAGCCTCGACCCAAACCGAAAATCCGACCGCGGGAATGGCGGTCGCCGAGCCGAGCTGCGTCAAGAGGCCGTCATAGCGGCCGCCGGCGACCAGCGGTTCGACACCGTTGCCCTTGGCGTGCAGTTCGAACTCGAAGCCGGTGTAGTAATCGAGACCGCGCCCGAATGCGGTCGAGAAACGCGTGAGTGCGGTATCGATGCCGCGCGCCGCCATAAAACCGACTCGGCTTTCGAGTGCATCGATGGCGGCCATGATGTCGAGCTTGGCGTCTGATGCGAGCGAGCGCAATTGCGTGATCGCATCGCGCGGATCGCCCGCGATGGACAGGAAACGCCTGATGATGGCGAGCGCGTCGCGCGGCAGCGCGCCGGCCTTCAAGGTCGACTGTTCGAGAAAGCGGTCGGCGATCTCGGCGACCGTGCGGCCACCGACATTGCTGGCGCCGGCGATCGACATCAGGTCGGTGACGAGTGCGAGCGCCGCCTTGCGGTCGGAGCCGGCAAGGGCGGCCAGCACGCCTTCATATTCATTGCGGGTCGCGGCACTTGTGAGCGTGAGTTGTTCGATATCCTGCTCGAGGCTGATCTTGCGGTTGAAGTCCTTCATCAGCCGCCGGCGCCACACCGGATAAAGATTTAGGGCATCGATCAGCGTGGTGAAAAGGGCGACGTCGCCGGTGCGGATCTCGACATCGTTGACGCCGAAGGCGCGCGTGGCCTCGAGCGCCAAGGCCAGCATTTCGGCATCCGCCGCCGGCCGATCGAGCCGGCCGAACGATTCGACGCCGGCTTGCAGGAACTCGCTTGGCGCCGCACCCCGATAACGAAACACCGGGCCGAGATAGCTATAGCCGGCCGGCCGGCCGGCTTGGTCGGAGGCCAGATATTCGCGCGCCACCGGAATGGTCAGATCGGGGCGAAGGCAAAGCTCTTCGCCGGCCGCATCCGTCGTCAGGTACAGGCTCTTTCGGATATCCTCACCGGAGAGGTCGAGAAAAGGCTCGGCCGGTTGCAGGACGGGAGGTTCGGCCAGGGCGTAGCCGGCCTGGGAAAATGACAATAGCAACGTATCCGCCCAAGCGGCGGACCCGGTCGCACGACGGGGCGCGATTGCGGTCATCTTGCAGTCCAACTCCCCCGAAAACGGGTCCGGTGCAGGTAATATGGTTAAGCCTTTGACTCAATTTGATTTTTGAGCAAGCCGTTCGCAGCCTCTGTCAGGCTGCGGGTACGGGCCGCGAGCCCTTTAGCATGGCGCAGATGAGGTTTCGACCGGGATAAGCCAAGTCGCTTAATATGAAGTCGCTTAACAAACCGCTCGTTTTAACGGGCCGGGTGTCCGGTCCAGTCCCCGAGCACCGCCTGTACCAATGCCAGCGCGGCGACGCCTGCGGTATCGGCCCGCAGGATACGGGGTCCGAGCGAAAGCCGTAAGGCGTTCGGCTGACGCAGCAGAACGGCGCGCTCCTCCCCGGCAAACCCGCCTTCGGGCCCGATCAGGACGTCGATTCCCCCGGTGGCCTTGTTGCTCTGAAGCACACTCAACGCGTTGGCGACGTCGGCCGCTTCATCGCAAAAAACAAGCAAGCGTTCCGGCTTGCGATGGCTGAGGTAGCGATCGAAGGCGACGGGTTCTGCGACCTCGGCGATGCCGAGAATGCCGCATTGTTCAGCCGCCTCGATGACATTGGCCCGCATCCGTTCGCTATTCACGCGCGCGACCTGGGTAAAACGGGTCAGGACCGGTTGCAGCGAGGATACCCCCATCTCGACGGCTTTTTGCACCATGTAATCGAGCCGGGCATGCTTGAGTGGGGCGAATATATAAGCAAGCTCCGGCAGGCGATCTTGCGGCCGGGTCCTGCTCTCGATTGCAAGGCCATCAGGCCGCTTGCGGCCGGTGATCGAGGCCAGCCACTCGCCGTCGCGTCCGTTGAAGACGAGGATGCTGTCGCCGGCCTTAAGTCTCAGCACATTGCCAAGATAGTTGCTCTGGTCGCGCTCAAGCGCTACCGCCGTGCCGCTTTCGAGAACGGTATCCACGAACAGCCGGGGTTTGCGGAAGTCATGCGAAGGCATTTCGGGTCAGGGTCCAATCCGCGGGCGTTTTAGCCCAAAGGAGGAGAAATTGCGCGATTATTGGCTTCCGGGGGTGACGTCGCGCCGCGCTCTTGCCCCATTCCACGGGTTGTTAACCGTTTCCAGCAATCGTAAAATACCGAACCGGAGTCGCTCTCCTATCGGGAAGAAGCTTGCAGGCCTGAAGGAACAGCCTTGATGATCCGCCAGTTGATCGCGCCATTCGTGGTCGCCGTTGTGACATTCAATGCCGGACAGGTTTTGGCGCAAGGCGCGTTTCCCGCGCCGCTGCCCGGCAAGGCCGGAACCGCGAACGATCCGGCTTTTCCGCCCGTCAACGGCGCCGCACCTTCGTCCGCTTTTGGCAGCCCGCCGCCGGCGTCCGCCTTCGGCAATGCGCCGGCGCCCGCGTCCTTTCCAGGCGCCGGAGCGTCGCCCTTCGCGGCGCCTCCAACGCAAGGTGGCCCGCCTGACGAATGCATGAAGGACTTCTTGCCATTGCGCCAGGAGGCGGAAAAGCGCGGCCAGGTTTTGAAGGTCGCCGGCGAGCGGCATGCAGGCCCTGACGAGGCCTGCAAGCTGATCGGCAATTTCCTCCAGGCCGAGACCAAGATGGTCAAATATGTCGAGACCAATGCGGCAAGATGCGGGATCCCGCCGCAGATCAGCGAACAGCTCAAGAAAGGCCATGTGAGCACCGAGGCGATGCGGACCAGGGTTTGCGGCGCGGCGGCACAGATGCAAAAGCAGCAGCAGGGCCCTGCCGGTCCGAGCCTGAGCGAAGTGCTGGGTTCCGCGGCGGCGCTGCCGGAAGCCACGGTCGCCAAAAAGAGCAGCGGCAACACATTCGATACGCTGAGCGGCAACGCACTGACGCGATGACGCGCAGTGCCGAACTGAACGAAATCTCGAAAGCAATCGCCGGGACCGCATGACTGAGTCCCTCGTGTTCCTTCGGCGCTGACATTTACGATGGGGACGAGCGGCAACACCGAAGCCAATCTCAAATCCGGCGCATTGGCGCAGGTCGCTGATGCGACCGGCAATTGGGTCGATACGCACGCGCCGTTATGGTCGCGGCCCTATTTGCGGCTTGCCCGCCTTGATCGTCCGATCGGTTCCTGGCTGTTATTGCTGCCGTGCTGGTGGTCGGCCGCGCTCGCCGCAGCTTTGGCCCGCGACGTCAGCCGGTTGCCGCTTATCCTTGTCTTGTTCCTGGTTGGCGCCTTTGTCATGCGAGGCGCCGGCTGTACCTGGAACGACATCACCGACCGCGATCTCGACGCCAAGGTCGAACGCACGCGTTCGCGACCGATCCCGTCAGGACAGGTCGGTGTGCGGCAGGCGTTGGCGTTTCTGGTCGCGCAGGCGCTGATCGGTCTTGCGGTACTGCTCCAGTTCAACCGCTTTGCGATCGTAACCGGCATCGCTTCGCTGGCGATCGTCGCGGTCTATCCGTTCATGAAACGCATCACCTGGTGGCCGCAGGTCGTGCTCGGGCTTGCCTTCTCGTGGGGCGCACTGATGGGGTCTGCCGTCATCCTTGGGCAACTCGGGCTACCTGCGCTTTTTCTCTACGCCGGTTCAATCTCCTGGGTGATCGGCTATGACACCGTGTATGCGCATCAGGACACCGAGGATGATGCGTTGATCGGCGTCAAATCGACCGCACGTCTGTTCGGCGCGCAGACACATCGGGCGCTGATTGTGTTCTACAGTCTGGCGGTGATCCTGATCGGCGTGGCACTGGCGCTGTCAGGTGCGGGCGTTTCGGCGTGGATCGGGCTGGCCGCGTTCGCCGTTCATCTTGGCTGGCAGATCGCGCGGCTGAAGATCGACGATCCCGCGCTGTGCCTGCGTGTCTTCAAATCCAACCGCGACGCCGGGCTGTTGCTGTTTGCAGGGCTATTGGTCGACGCGCTGATGCGCTGATGCGGTCAGCCTAAAATCCGCAGTCTTTAATTTCTGGCGATGATCTCGCGCTCATCGCTGTGCACGTTGGCGAGATCCAGCGGACCGCCGCCGCGCCGCCGCACCAGGAATTTCGGACGCCGTGCCCGGATTGCGTTGCGCCGCCGACGCCGTGGCGCCGGTTCGCAAGCCGTTTCCTCCGGCAGTTGCGGTAGTGCGAAGATATCGCTCCAAGTTTGCCAGGCGGCTGCAATTTCGTCGTGATCGGAACTCACGCAAAGCGGAATGCTCAATGACGGATCGCGATGCAGCAGCACCAGCATCTGGGCGTCGTCGATCCCGCGCAGCGCAATGCCGCGGAAGTCGCTGACCCGAAGATTGATAGCCATCCGCATGCCCTGGACGGCACGCCGGAGCACGACACGCTCGCGATGAAGCTCGACACGGCGCACGCCATCGTCGGCGCGGACGTCGTGCGCATCGAAGCTCACTGGAAGAGAGAGAGGGTCGAGCCGCAATGCGCGGCTCGACCCGGCGGGATTGATCCCGCTTGTTGCTGTTTGACGCCTCACGGCTTTATCTCCCCGCCGGGTATTCCCGGTCGTTGCGTGAGAGCATGCCAGAGCCGTGTCGGGATTGGCTTAAAAAGGCTGGTTAATCCGCCGTCACCGGCCTTGCTTCAATCGGCATGATTGACAACACCTTGGCCGAGATGATTGACGAGACCTTGCAGGATTGCCGAAATTCTTCTGTTTTGACTGCATGAAAATGCTTGAAATCCAAGTGAATCAGGCACATCTCATGCGGTCTGCGATTTGCTTTCGAGCCTCTCTCGAAAGTCCTCCGCCCCTTCATAATCTGCGGGATTTTGTTCGTGAACTCTTCACCATCGACTGCATCCTCGCTTTCGGCTGACGCCGCCACCGCCAAGCTGTTCGATCAATCGGCGCTCACGACGCTGGCGCAGCGGCTGGTCGAAGCCGCCAGAAGCGCCGGCGCGGACGCAGCCGATGCGGTCGCCGTGCGCGGCATTTCGCAAGGGGTCGAAGTACGTGACGGCCGGGTCGAGGAATCCGAGCGCTCGGAAGGCGACGACGTCGGCCTGCGCGTGCTGGTGGGCAAGCGCCAGGCGGTGGTCTCGACCAACGATGTCGGCGGCGATGGCGTGGCGCGGCTTGCCGAGCGCGCGGTCGCGATGGCCCGCGTGGCGCCGGACGACGACTATGTCGGCCTTGCCGACCCCTCGCTGCTGACCCGTGAGTTCCCCGACCTCGATTTACTCGATCCGAATGTTCCGACGACCGTCGAACTCGAACGCCGGGCTTGTGAAGCCGAGGCCGCCGCGCTCGCGGTGAAGGGCGTCGCCAAATCGGGAGGCGCGTCGGCATCGACCGGAATTGGCGGCATGGTGCTCGTGACCAGCACCGGTTTCCACGGCGCCTACTTGCGCTCGAGCCAGGGTATCTCCGTAACGGCCATCTCCGGCGAAGGCACCTCGATGGAGCGCGACTATGACTTCACGGCCGCGCCGCACGCCGCCGATCTTGCTTCGCCCGAGAGCGTCGGCCGCAGCGCCGGCGAGCGCACGGTCGCCCGGTCCAACCCGCGCAAGGTCGAAACCTGCAAGGTGCCGGTCGTATTCGATCCACGCGTTTCCGGCTCGCTGGTCGGCCACCTCGTCGGCGCGATCAACGGCGCCTCGATCGCGCGCAAGACCAGCTTTTTGAAAGATCGCCTGGGCGAACAACTCTTCGCCAGCAATATCCGCATCATCGATGATCCGTTGCGTCGCCGCGGCTTGCGCTCGCAGCCGTTCGACGCCGAGGGCGTTCGCGTCAAGAAACTCGCACTCATCGACGAGGGCGTTCTGACCACGTGGCTTCTGGATTGCGCGACCGCGCGCGAACTCAAACTCACGACGACGGGCCACGCGCATCGGGGTGTATCGTCGTCGCCGTCGCCGGGATCGTATAATCTGCATCTGGAGGCCGGCGAGCCCACGCCTGAAGAACTCATCTCCGATATCCGTCAGGGTTTCTATGTCACCGATCTGATCGGCTCGGGCGTCAACGGCGTGACCGGCGACTATAGCCGCGGAGCCTCGGGCTTCTGGATCGAAAACGGCAAAATCACCTATCCCGTGAGCGAGGTGACGATTGCAGGTCACCTGTTCGATATTTTCAAGTCGATGGTGCCGGCCAACGATCTTTCATTTCGCTATGGCGTCAACGCGCCGACGGTGCGGATCGAGGGATTGACGCTTGGCGGACGGTGATGCCGGGAAAAACGAGCATCCGGGGAATTTTGCGCGCGACGCCGCGCTCCTGGCCGATACGGTGCGGGAGGCCGGCGCGCTGGCGCTCTCGCTGTTCCGGACCGAACTGAAGAACTGGATCAAGGGCGCATCCTCGCCGGTGTCGGAAGCCGACATCGCGGTCAACGAACTGATTGCCGAAAGGCTCAGGTCCGCTACACCGGCATATGGCTGGCTGTCGGAGGAAAGTGCCGACGATGACGCGCGCCTCGGCAAAGACCTGGTGTGGATCGTCGATCCGATCGACGGCACCCGCGCCTACCTTGCCGGCCGTGAAGACTGGTGCGTTAGCGTCGCCCTGGTGGCAGATGCTCTGCCGGTGATGGGGGCGGTGTTTGCGCCGGCGAGCGGTGAATTCTTTTTTGCGCAAGCCGGACGGGGATCACGGCTCAACGGCGCCGCAATCCATGCGACGTCCGGCACCGCGCTCGATTTCCCGCGGATCGCGGGCCCGAAGCCGTTGGTCGAGCGGCTTAATCACTCGGCTGGCGAGATTTCGCTTCATCCGCGCATCGGCTCGCTGGCGCTTCGCTTGTGCCGAGTTGCCGAGGGCAGGCTGGATGCCGCTTTTGCGGGCGGTCAAAGCCGCGACTGGGACCTTGCCGCGGCGAATTTGATCGTGCAGGAAGCGAATGGTAGCATGACTGCGTTGTCGGGGGACACCATCCTGTATAATCGCCGCGAGGTGACGCACGGGGTTTTGGTGGCTGCGGGGCGCGATCGTCATGCAAGTATTG
>Ga0210386_10000174_pt1 | contig 55115 bp, 85 predicted proteins | sample IncBWH32OmetaG_FD_160091 | JGI IMG/M metagenome (GOLD analysis project Ga0210386, IMG submission 160091) | Forest soil microbial communities from Barre Woods Harvard Forest LTER site, Petersham, Massachusetts, United States - Inc-BW-H-32-O ...
TTCATCCGGCCAGCGGGCGTTTTCCCAAAGTCGTATCGGCTTGGGCCAGAAATTAGACTCTTAATAGACTTCTCCCCGAAAGGAGTTTCTTTCCCAGCCCAGTCAGTATCCTGAGTCCAGGGCGTCACCTGCTCCAGAAATGGATTTCCGCCGGTCATCAAATTAGTTCCGCCCGGAAGCTTGCTGTAAATTTCAAAGAGACGATTAAACTCAGTCTGAGCCTCGTTTTGCTGAGGAGAAATTTGGCCTTGATTGTCTTCCCTGAAAAGGTTATGCGGGTCTGCCCCCTTGTCGATAGCGCGTTTGAGCGCCGCGAGCACATCCATCCGCTGCTGATGGTATTTCATCTCAGGCGTGATCTGCGTTGATGCTTTACCCGCGAGAAGATCGCCCATAGGGTCCGGCTCCGCAGGCGGGGGCGTCCCAAGCTCAGGTGGAGGAAGCATCTGCGAAGGCGGCTGCGACTTGTACATACGCGATCTCCTACGGTGCCGTGATCGTCTCGATGACGCGGTACACACCAACCGGCGCGTTGGAGTTGGAAGCCGAGGTCGCGTATGCCTGAACGCGCGCGGTCTCCAAGGGGTAGTACGTCGTCGAGGTAGCGAGCTGCACAATATACGTAGGACTCGCACCCCCGGGAATCGTCACGTTCGCTAACGCTGGAAAAGCCGGGGCAGTCACGATCTCCTGAATCTCTGCGATCTGAACCGCGGCGTTCGAGTTCCCCGCAGAGAGCGTCACGGCAGCGGCGAGCGCATTGAACCACCCGGAGTAACTCGTGCCGCTCGTAAGCGCCACAACCCACTGTACGTCGATTGGCTGCTGGGCGAATGTTGGCACGGCCTTATCGTCCCCCTATCGGTCTATACGCAGCTTTTTCAGTAGGGGTCAAGCCGTGACGCGCTGCGATCTCACGGCGCTTTCGGTTCGAGCTCACTTCATGGTTGCTCAAGGGGCGGTAAGCCAACTTCGGCTTACCGTCAGGTCTTGTACCGACTACGGCATCCACCCCCGGTAGACCGATATTCCAGGATGCGCTCCCATCGGCAACTCTCCTCGGATCCCGGGAGTCCTCACCCGACGAGTCGACGCGCATCTGCACAGCATTCGAGGGGCCAAAGTGCTGCGCTGCGAAGTCGCCGCACCCCGGACAGCGCAGCATCCCAAGGCCAGCATCTTCAACAGTTGCCAGCGTCTCAAGAACTCCACATGCCGGGCAGCTCGTATCGTACCTTCGCATTTGCCCCATGCTAGCCTGGAACAGGCCGTAGGATATGTGTAAAAATACCTTTAAGGAGTTACTGTGGAAAATGGTTACCACCATTTGCTATCTTCTTCCAAGCTTTCTTCATCCACGTCGCGCTTCTGAAAGCCCGGAAGCCCAGCGCCAACCAACTCGAAGGGGTCCCACGGGATATCGTCTTCGTCATAATCCAGGGCGGAGAAGTCGTTGGTATCTCCGGGCTCATCGGCTTCAGGGCCAAAGACCTGAGCGCGAATCCGAAGGAGCACGCAGAGAATCTGAAGCGCGGAAACGAGGTCATCATGGCGTCCGCCTGCCCCTCCGTAGGAACTCGCGTCTCCGTAGCTATCAAGCTGTTTATAGGTAGACATCTGCGTTACGACTTCCTCATCGGGAATGTCGATGAGGTCATTCTCCACCATGCGGCAGGTGTAGCTCACCATGATCGGCTTGGTCTTGGCGTTGCTCTCCCAGCCGATCGTGCGCGTCGCGGGAGCTCCGATCTTCACGAAGTCCTGATACCGATACAGCATCGGGTACAGACCCTTCTTGTCGATGTACGAGCACATCGCAGCACCGGGTCCGGTCCATTCCGGCACGAGCTCGGGCATCGAGACCTTCTCTCCCACGACACCCCGAATCGCCCAGCACAGAGCCGCCGCAAGTTCCCCGAAGAGAATCGGATTGATGTGCCCTCGCCAGCTCATAATCACTTCGTCCTGGTGAAATTCATTGAGCACGCCAACGAGGAGCGTTGAAAAGTCGGGGTCCTTGCTATTAGGGTTCCCCTGTCCCACGTCGCAGCAAACGAAGACCCGCTCGTTCTTTTTCGGATACCGAAAAATCTTGAGGTTCTCGTAGCACCTATCGTTGTCGTGGGGATCGAACCCAGCATCCTGCGCCTCGAGTGCAGTAAGGAGCTGCGGGCGACGTACGAGATCGTGTATGGTTTCCGTCTCGGCGTCTTTGGGCGAGTCGCCCCAATAGACATCGCCTTCCCAGATCGGAGGGCGGCTCTTATTGATGAGCCTCTTGATCGCCTTGCGCGTAAATACACTCACGCCGCTCGTGAGAAATGCTGTGGCCAGGTCTTCAGGGAACTCCTGGCAGAAGTAATCCTCGTCGCCGTTGAAGGTCGGGCCGGCCAGCATCATCCGCCGCCAGCGAAGCTGCTCCATGCTGATGTACGGGAAGCGCCGGAGCAGATCGGTCTCTGTAACGGCGAGCGTCTTTGAAAACGCGATACGAGACTCTTCATCGTCAAAGGGAAGCGCAAAGCTGTACGCCATCTCGTGCCACGGGATGAAGAGCAGGCTCATCTCGCCGTACTGCGTCTTCTTCCGTGAATGCGCATCCATGCAATTCTCATAGAACCAAGCACCCTTGCCTTCTTGGCCATTGGGCGTCGACTCTATGTAGAGCGAGGAGTGCGGCTTCTTAGAGATGGTAGGGTATAGCGCGCGAAAGAGATTCTCCGCATCGACGTAATACGCGGCTTCGGTCGCGTGACAATTCTGGAATCCGAAGCCAAGGTACGCATCGAGAGAGCGAGCCGTGGCAACGAGGAGCTTGGAGTTCAGCGGAGGAGCGAACTCGATCCGATCTTTAGGCGGAGAGTTCTTAAACTGCGGTGGAAGCGGCGGACGCACCGGAAGCAACCCACCCGGTATGAGACTTTCCGGGACGTGCATGTGCTCAGGCATGTGCTCCCAGAAGCGCCGACACATTGCCAGGATGTTCTCGGACGGATTGCGCTCGTTTGCGAGGATGAGCGAATACGTATTGGGGTGCGTGATCGTGTCGTCGAAGATGATCGACTCGACGCCCGTGGAAAGGCCGGCACGTCGAGCCTTACAGATGACGATGCGCACGGGCATACGCCGCTCTTGATACCACTGCACCTTGCTGTACAGTTTGATCTGCGCCTCGTTGTACCGAAGCGGGATGATCTCTCGCGTATCGGCTTCGAGGATTTTATAGAGCGCCTCGATACGAAAGCGGGCATCAGAACGAAACCGTGCAAGCCGCCGCGCTATCTCCGCATCGACGGCTACGTTCGAGGCTTAGTCATCTTGGGGGTCTTTCACGAGATTCGAAGATGCTTGGGCCACCTCGGCAAGAGCCTGCAGGCGTTCTGAACTCCCCTCTCCGGTATCGAGAATCTTCTCAATCTGCGTAAGGGCTTTGAAGTACACGGAGCGGCTAATAACATCGAGGCGCGCGTCGCCGTAGGTTTGGGCCTTTGTATTCAAGCGTGGCTTCCTTCTGTGACGGGGGGGACGAACTCTTGCGGGTTGACGATGCCCAAAGAAATTGCGATCGCAACGAGATTGGTTCGATTAAGCGCGTAGAAATACCGCATCATCTGCGCGATCTCATTCTCGGTATAGCGCTGTGAAAGCCCGATGATCGGGCCTATGTGCCGGGCACTAAACCCGTGCGCAAGCAACACGAGAATCGTGCGCCATCGCTTTCCCAGGGGCGAAGATCGGTCGACGACGTTAACGTGATAGCAATCACATCGTTCGCACAATGCGCAGGAGAGACGAAGCCGAAACCGACTCTCCATTCTCCGGCGTGCAAGCATCGCAAGCTGTTGGGTTTTCCATGCTGCTCTCACGCAAACGCTCATTGCAGCCCCCTTCTCCAGACGAAAAGCCGCCGTGCTGCTACCGCACGAGCGGCCCTCTTCGAGGCCTACTCATTATCTTCTTCATCACCCGAACTCACCATCTCGGCAACTTGTAAGTCTCCCAAGCTTACACGCACCGGCTCTCCCGGATCATGAGCCAGAAGCGTAAGAATGTCATTCTTGTTTTGAGGCGCTTCAAGGGGAAGAACCTGCTTCTCTTGGCTTTGCGTTTCAACCGCTTCCTTTGCATGAACCAGCGAGTGAAGATTGATATGAACATTGGTGCTATTGCCGGTATCCCCCTTAACCCAACCTTCGATCTTCGCAAGCTGCACCGCTGCCCGAATCGCGGCGTCGTCGGCTCCAAAGCGAGCAATCTTCGTGATACGCGCGATAATCTCAGCCCGCTGCTCGCGAGCCGGGCGCATCGACTCCTCGACGATCTGAGCCACGCCCTGGGTCCCGATGACGCGGCGCTGAAGCTCTTCGCTAAAGCAGATATCTTCTGGGAACCCGAGCAGCATAAGCGCCCGCCGTGGGTCGCCCCACTCGCGCATATAGGCGATCGACGCCATCTCGTCACGCGAACGCTGGGAGCCAAAGCGCTCCCAACTCTCGATATCCGTAGGCGCTTTCTTGAGCGCGAGCTGCTCCCGCAGACGGTCGATCTCCTCACGAAGCTCTTTGGTCACGACAGCTTTCCGGCGAGGAGACTTCGCACTTCCGGCCTTTCGTGCGTGTTCTTTTCGCTCTGCGATAATTTCCGCCCGAGCCTTCTGCGCTTTTACGGGGTCAACGTACGTTGTTATTGCGGTAGAAGCCACCGCCCGGGATGGGGGCTTGGTCGGGGATCCCTTCGTTGCCGTGCGTCGTATATTCGCGGTCTTCTTCTGCATTCGCTAACCTCTGCGCAAGTAAAGCAGCGCGCAAATCTTCTTCTGATGGAGCATCATACGGCGGCCTGTGGCGGCTTCCACCATCGCTATGAACCTCGCGAATTTTCTCGACCGCATCACTTGCTTGATGGAGGATGGATTCTTCGGCATCTGCTTGTGCTCCGTGCGCGCGAGCTTTATGGAGAGCGGCGATGGCTTCGGCCCACCCACGAGCTCCCATTACGGTCACAAAGAGCACGAAAGCCAGCATCAAAATGCCGCAGAAGAGCAGTAGGATACAAAACACGTCAAACGCATCACTCATAGGGCGTTAAGTTGTTCTAGCGCATCGCAAAGGCTTATCGGCTCCGGCATCATTTTCTGCGGGGCCTTACGTATGGGATATTGCTTCGGAAGAAATCGGCGTATTATTTTTCCGTTTTCCCCTCTCACCACTTCCAACTGAACGCGCTCACGGTTTCCGTTGCGATGCGACGTATAGCCGCCCATCGCGTGCATACGTTTGCGCTTATGCGAGGACATCTCAAGGGCCATCGTCTCACGCCCGCGACGACGGTGCTCCTCGTTCACTCTATGCGTCATCGTTCACCTCTGTCATAAAGTGGTGCGCCGATAGAAAACTTCTCACATCCGTATTCCATTCGCCGGTTCTTGGACACAGATATTTTACTTGGTCTCCCCAGCGTTCTAGAATCGTGAACGTCCCTCCGAGTGCCTCAAACCTCTTCCCGACTTGAATGCTCTCGGGGTCGATGTGCTCATTGCCATAGGTAGGCTCGTTCATTTCCGGCTTCCTTCATACATGGGGTAGCCTGCGGGAGTTGAACCCTGCATTCTCGCTTTCACAGAGCGGCGTCCTACCGTTGGACGAAAGCCACCATAACACATCATCGGCAACTGAGCGATCTCCGCCCACATCCGGCATTCGGCAAGCTCGCAGTGATGAACGGGACAGCTCATCGAGCATCAATCCATCTGAGCATCGTGTCGCGCCTCATGCTCAACCACCAAGCCGCGACATCTTCACCATCAACTACAACGATCGCGTCTTTCGTCATCTCGCTTGCGTTCATCGTCATTACTCGCCCGTCGCATGTCATATCGCGTGCTTATCCCCCAGCTTCCGCTGATAATATTCCCGAAGCGCCTCCCGCGTGGAAAGCGGCAGCGATGCCTCTCCTCGCTCGTAATCCTCAAGCCAATCCCGCGTCAGGCTCCAGCCGACCTCTCTCACCACGTCTTCCAAAGAAAGATTGAGCCCAATACGCAGCTCACGCCACCAAGAACGCTGATGATGAACCGCTTGGGGTGCCTCTGCTTGTCTCATGGATGCTTTTCTTTGAGCGCTTTCTTCCCGGCTTCCAACATCGCTTTAATTTTCGCTCCGCCCTTTTCCCCGATCTTCTGATAGAAATCGGGCGGCTGATTCTCTTTTACCTTGTTCCCGCCAATCTTGCCGATGAGGCGGTAGAAGTCGGGTCCCTTCGTGTTCCGAGTGGCAACCCCACCCATAGAACCGATCTTTTGGTAGAACTCTTTGCCGCGTTGCTTGGTCTTCTCGCCTCCACGGCGACCCGCCTCGCGCGTGGTCATCTCGCCGTACGAGGTCTCATCCTCATCTAAGTCTGAACTCTCTCCCATTGCTTGAGTCTAGACCAAGCGAGGGTATCTGTACAATCCCCGCGCAAAAAGAAAAACCCACATTTTGAGTGCGGGCTTTTCCCTGTGAGAAAAAAGAACCGATGGTATGCTACGCCGACGATCTTTTTCTATGAGGCCGGCACTGTCCCTCTATCACCTCTGACAAGCGGCGTGAGCGCATGAACGATGCTGGTGAAGATGCTGTCCTTGAGCCTCTGCTCTAGGGGAAGCTGGTCATAAGGAACATAGCATGGATGCTCTTTCTTGTCCGGGTCCTTGATCGGCCCGTACTTCCAACCATCCTGTGCTTTGCCTTTGAGCCAGTTCTCGTGCGACCCCGAAGGTCCAGCGTTAGGATTCTCGAGATGGAAGAGCACACCGTCGATCGCACTCCGGACCTGCCAGGTGGGCGCGTCTTCCCACGCAGGCTGTGAGGCGTCCCCTAGCTCCTGGCAATATGCTCGGTTTGCTTCATGAACAATCCGAGCGATTCCCGGAATGGTCATACCGTGACCCCAATCCTTTCCGTGTGCGCGAGCTCAGGGGCAAGAGGCTCAAGCCGCGGTGCCTCAAACGTAATCGCTGAGTTCGCGATCATGACGATCTCGTTGAGGTCGGCAGCAAAGCTCTGTACCATGTCCTCAGCGGGGACGAGCGCATCAAGTCGCGTGAGTGCTCTATCACGCCGGCTCTTTGCATAGTCCGCCAAAGATTCACTTGCGGGAGGCTGCTCGGGAGCTGATTGAACAATCGCATCACGCATCTCCAAAGACGCTTCACGCAGAGCGAAAAGAGCAAGCGCGGACTTCTTAGCAGCCGCACGAATCGCGTTGCCCTTTAGCACTTGCTCGGGAGACCACGGATGATATTGGAAAATCTCGCTGAGGTTCTCCGGCGTTATCAAGCGGTTAGCTCCCCGTAGGATTAGGCGCTGAAGGAGCGGCGGCATCTTCTTTGGGTGCGTCGGCTGGCGGGACGGCGGGAATCGCCGCGGTCTCTTCGCCTGGGTCAGGAGTCTTTTCAGTATCGCTCATGGCAGGCAGGATACCGCAGGCCATGAAAAAAGCCCTCGTCGTGTGATTCGGATACGAAGGCTTCGTGTCCACAACGCTCAACTTACTCATCGCAAAATAAGGAGCACCGTGCCTGTACCATATCCGCCCGATCCCAAGGAAGTCCTCCTGTCTGACATGGATCGCCAGGTCATCTTCCTCATCGCCGAGGGCCAGCGCGCCAAGGTCATCGCCGGCCTCCTCAAGCTCTCGCGCAAACAGCTCACGACCATCTACGAAGACCTCCGCAAGAAGATCGGAACGCCCTCGTGGACCGGCGTTGCGGTGTGGGCCATCCGAAACGGAGTCATCAAATGAGCGTTAACGTCCATAACCTACCGATCAACGAAGAACTCACGATGGACGGCCCCGTGAACGTCTATATGCCCGAGGATATCACGATGGGAGTTTTCGGACTCGGGGATGACTTGAAAGCCCCACTAGTGGTCATTATCGTCGACCACTATCCTCCATGCTGCGTCGCGAAGACCGCAGAGCAATGCCGCCATTGGGCCGCAGACTTCACGCGAGCAGCAGAAGAACTCGAGAAGCGCGCGAAAGTTGAGGAGCCGAAATGACTATTCTTCAGATCGCTGCCGCCCTGGAGATCGGAGGCTTCGGCTTCGATGAATCCATCGCTATAGCAAAGGGAAGCGGCGCGAAAGTCCCCTCTCTCCGAGAGCAACTCCACATCGCTCGCACAGCGCAAGAACTCCAACGCAGGCGTGCCGAAGCTCTCGAAGAGATCATCGGGCAGATCGAACGTGAACCGTGATCCCGGACTCTAAACTCGACGAGCTCCTCGCGCTCGCAACGAACGCTTTGCAATCGCGTGATATTTGGTATTTATGGAATGAGAATCCGTCCCCCGATGGAGGCAGAGCATCTCGGCTGATTTACGCTGCGGATCCCGAGACTGTCATGCGACTCGTCGAGGAAATACGCATGCTCCGCCTAGAGCGGGATGAAGCAAGGACCGAGATCAAGCGTCTCATGCACCTAGCGATGGAGATGAATAAGGAACTTAGCGCCTACCACCAAGCAGAAAGACCCCCAGAAAAAATTTCTCAGGGAGCAGAAGGAGACCCCAAGCCGACGCCGTAGATACACCATCGCGAGACGACCGCTCGACGGAGCGCCGATCTCGGAAAGGCTTGTGGGCGCATCGGCGTCCTTACCACAAGCGGGATGTCGGTAGCCCAGAGTCCAGTCGCTCGCGCGATTTCACTCCCTCGGGATACCTAGAGGGAGTTTTTCTTGCCAAGTCCATCACGAAAACAAGCACACGGGTACGGCTACGGCAGCGGACGAGGCTCCGCCATGACCAAGCAGTTCAACGAGAACATGGCCAAGCCGCCAAGCGAAAGACCCTACCCCTTCCGCTCATCCGACTCCCCCACCCCATCCGGGAGACAGTGCTACGGCCTCTCAAGCCTCTCCGATTGGCAAGTCCTCACCCTCATCGCCGTCGCCATGTACCTCATCCACGCCATAGCCATGAAGCTCGGATGCAACTGCCCATGAAGATACGCCTCGATTCCGGCACCGTGCTCGACGTCGACCATGAGCTTCGTCTCGCAAGCGCAGCAGATCAATGGAAGCTCGTAGCAGTTCTTCAGGCCCTCCACGCAGCCCTTAGCGTGCGCACTAAACACGGTCCCCCATACCCCGGCGTAGTCGATGCGATAAACGAAGTGCTCGATAACCACGGCGACTCCGAGGACATCGGAGATGCGTGCTATTTGCATGGGCGTTCGTCCATGCGGCAAGCCGTCCGCCAAGCCGCAGGCGTCGTCGAGGAAGGCTCATGACCTTCCCCCCCGGCTCCATCCTCACGCACCGCAAAGGCGGCACCTACACCGTCATCCTCACCCCTGACCTCTGCACCCTCGAGGAAACCCGCGAGCCCGCATACGCCTACCTCGCCCAAAGCACCGGCAAAATTCACGTCCGCCGACAATCGGAGATGGAAGACGGGCGCTTCCGGCGTCTCAAAGAAGCGCAGGAGCCTCAGAGATAGCTTTCTGGTATCCGTTGCCATTTCCATACAGACCAAACCGAGGATTGAGCCGGTACAAATGCCCCGCTCCTATTCTTCCCCCACGTAAGATAACGTTTCTTCGTAAAAGCTGCGTTATCGCCCGCGAAACACCCTGTTGCTTTAACCCGAGCGCCTTCCCTATCTGCGCCTGGGAAGTCACCGCGCATCCGTTCCCAACGCGCGTCTTCGAAACCAAATAGCAAAGCACACGCAAGCTCTCCCCTCGTAACACCTTATCCCTGGCAGCCTTGTCCAAAGCCCCCTGGAATACCATCACAAACGGCGGCAGGGGACTTTTTCTCCTCGAAGAAGCACCGTCCTCAACGACCTCATACGTCGTCGCGTCGATCTCAATCGTCTGGTTCATTTCGCCCTCATACAACACCCACTACAACACGGGTGTTGTACTGTTACTACACATAGGTAGTAAAGCCTTTCACGACACGAAACGCGCTTTCCCTTTATTCATACCGGAAAGATTCGCGCTCTTCTCCTTCATACTACTCCGCCCTCTTATTCTTATATACCTTATACGCGGAGGCACTCCGCAGTGAAGCCGTAGGCGTAACGGAATACCAAGCAACCCATTCACTACTCTCAACTCGCCTCAGAAAAAATCTCTGCGCAAATTTTCACCGGGGGCACTAGCAAAGGGTGAAGATCATCCCCCACACCGCCGTAAGCCAGGGGTCACCGGGTTGTCGTCGGCGATCGTCGTCGGTGCGCTGCGGGAGTGCGTCGTGCTTGGTAGGTGTTGCTTGTTTGCGAAGGGGGTGGGCGTGGCACGGGGCCGGCGTTGGGCGGTGCGGATGCTGGCCTTCAGGGTGCCGTCGGGCACCGTGGGGGCTCTCCTTAGCGGAGGTCGCCACCAACGGCATGGGATGCCATGGCACCGGCGCACACAGCTACGACAAAAGACATGGCAGAGAGAGCAGGAAGGGGCTAGGATGTGTGTAGGGGGATGTGGTAATCCCTCGCTTACGAGTAGCTTTGGCCGGATCCTGGCGTATTGGCTGTGGTTTAGGCTTGGCTGTCGTTGTATGCTATGAATAGGAGCTTAGTGGTATGAGAGACGTATACGTGCGCGTTGCGCGAGCGCGCATCGAGTTGGATGAGATTTCGGCTGCGGTGTGGAGACTGCAGACGGCGAAGGATGTGGAGGGACTAGCAGATGGTCGGTATCGGACGTATACGATTTTGGTGCCGTCGCGTGAGGCATGCGTATGATCGTCGATATCCGGCAGAGTATCGGACCTCATGTGAGCCTTGGGACGTTTTGGCTTGACTTGCTGGAGCGCAAGATTGCTCAGTATGCGCGTCGGCCGGATCCCGGCGTGACGTTGATTTCCACGGGGCTTGATCGACATCGTCGGCCTCGGGTACGTATTGATCGAGAACCTGGGCGTATGTATATCGACGCCACGTCGCCTATTGAGCGATGACGGCTTCGCCTGAAGAGTCTCAGCGTGTCGGTTGAGACGAAACGGCCTTGAGGCCGTCGCGGAATCCGATTCCGTACTTTACTTTCTCTCATCTCTAGGAGTATTTCAGACCATGTCTATTCCAGCTTCAGCGGCCAAGCTTGCTTCGGCTGACCACGGATCTCATGGGCAGCCGGGCAGTGGTGCTACGCAGCGCAGCGCCAGCGTATGGCGTCTCATTTCCGGGAAATTCGCGTGTCAAGTGCGGGAGCGATCCGGCAGTAATCAGGGATACATCGAATGGCATCACGAGCGCGAGGTAATATACCGCCACGCATCCCTAGATGAGCTCCTTGCCGTTGCGCTATCTGAGGAGAGCGTCCCTGAGATCAGGGCCGCGATTCGGGAAGCGATTGGCGATGCGGAGGATGCGATGGACGCGGCATCTACGTCCCAGACCGCCTGACGAGGCTAGGCTGATCGGCCTAGCCGAAACCGGAACGCTTGCGGGCGTTCCTGGTCGCGGAATCCGATCTTCCATCGAGGTTCTTCGCCGCCTTGCGTAACCGGCTAGGCGCGTTGCTCCCCCTGTGTACTCCTATTCCGGGGGGAGCGACGAGGTGCTTTTGGTTGGTAGGAATAGGGTGTTAGGAGTGCTTCGCTTATGTATACCGTGACGAACTTCCGCACGAAGAAGGCGCTGAAGGATGCGCTGATCGCAGGCAAGCGTGTGGAAGTGTACCAGCCCAACGGAGATATCTTTGGGCGCGCACCGCAAACAGAGGGGCGCGTGGCGATCGAAGGGCCGCATTATCCCGAGCCTCACCGTTGGTATGCCGAGGCGATCATTGCTGGCGGCGTTATCGTTTCTCTCGACGGGAAGAGCGTTGAGAAGATGCGCGCGAAGGCGGCTATATCATGAGCCGATTCGCTGCGTCAAGCTTTGGCCGGGAATGTGGCCAAGCGTACTTGCGCGAGAACGGGTTCGCAGTACACGACATAGGGGAGACTTCGTGAGTTCCTCTGCGCGCGGGCGCGTAGGCGCGCGGGAGGCTTTGCGGGCTGCGAGCTTGCGCTTGCCGCTTCCTGGGCAGCTCTCGCTCTTGGAGGAGTATGCGCTTTCCGGGGCCTTTTTCACACTAACCTTCAGGAGTTTTTCCGAGCTATGCTTACTGCTTTGCCTGCTGCCGTTCCTCCCAGCTCTCCTGAGATCGAGAAGGCCAAGGCTGCCTGTGTGGCATACTTGCCAACGATCGAGCGGACTTCGCCTGGCGACGGCGGGGCGCTCAAAGTGCCCTTTGGGGGCTCGTACGTTCGCGTGACGTGCTACCACCGCGCTGACGGAGAGCTTGTCGTCAAAGTTACTCGCCCGCACCGGGTTCGGCATTACCACCTCGTTTTTTCGGAGACGCAACCATGATGACGCTGTGCGATCTATGCCGTTCCCCTGAGCTTGATGCCGCTAAGGATGCGTGCCACTCCGCACGGATAGCCGCTCACGAGGCCGCGAATATCGCCGAGGAGCACTTGCAGCGGATGCGCCTGGAATATCATCTCGTCTTCGACCGATTGCATCGGGAGCATCCACACCCGTATACGGAGACGCACCCGAAGGCGAGTGAGGAGTTTGCCTCTTGGATGAAGGCCCCGCATGCAGAGCTCATAGCCGAGCTTCACCGGCGGGGATATGGGGACTTCGCCGCTTGGTGCGGGGCAAATAACGCGCGCGTGAATTATGCTTTGCAGCTCTTGGAGGCCGCAGAGCTTCTCGTTTGCGGAAAGTGCGGGCATCGGCCGCTGCTCACGATTTTACAATCGCAATCTACGCTCGGGCCGACCCCGCCGCCGGAGAAGCGCGCATGAGTTACACGCCCGAGGAGATCGAGTCCGCGCTGACCGAGGCGAAGGCCCTACTGCGCCATCGCCACGGGGACAACCGCCGCGCGCTAGTCGAGATTATCGAACAGCTCCGAGCCGACTTACGGCACATGGATAGCGAGCGCGCTTTGGCAGGGGATGAAGCGCAGCATTGGGCAACGCGGGCGATGCGAGCGGAGACCAAACTCGAGCACGCCGAGCAACAGCATGCGAAACTGATTGATGCGCTCGAGGCCATTCTGGAGATTCCTAGACCTCGAGAGGTGCAAGGGGACACTGCATTCGCCGTTATCGTGAACGCGCGGAGCGACGGCTACAATCTCGCTTTGGATGCCGTGCGCGCCGCCGCGAAGGCGCACGAGTGAAGCGCTTCGCCACGCTTGATGATCTGTACGCGGCCATTCCGCCGACCGCGTGCAAGGGGCTCTGCTGGGAATCGTGTATTGCCGGCGTCCGCGCGCACCCCGATGAGCACGAGCGCATGCGTAAGCTAGCCGAGAACCGCCCGACGGTCGCGAAAGTTGGACATGGGCAATGCCGTTATCTCACGCTCGAGCGGCGCTGCTCGGTGTACGAGGCGCGTCCGCTCATCTGTCGGCTGTATGGTGCGATCGAGAACTCGCAGATCGGATGCGAGCATGGGTGCTGCGATGAGCCGCTCGTCGAGGCCGAGAGCTTCGAGCTCATGAAAGCGTACGTTCTGTTGCGTTCCGGGCAGTACGAGCCGATCTAGTGCCCGGTGAGCGCGTGGTACGCCGTGGCGGCCGCTGCGAGGTACAGGAGAACGATGACCACGCTCAATGCCCCGCGTTGAGGCGCATGAGCACGTACAGAGCTGCGAAGACGCCTAGAGCTACCATGAGCTCGAGCGTACGACGCTGAGATTATGGGGTGATGAAGACCACATAAAGAGACCCCGGCGTGCGTTGCCGGGGTCTCTTTACTTGCAGTCTCTCTCGTGCTTTGCCTTATATGTCCTTGGAGTCTTGGCGCTCGGTTTCCGCGATGTACCGGATGATTCCCTCCGAAAAGCCGTCGAAGTGCGCTGTCCAGCCCTTGCCGTAGCCCACACCGTTCTGCGATGATGCGACATTGAGCATATAGGCTTTGCGAGCGACCGGCGTCGGCACGCGGTCTTCGGTCTGCTCGTCGCTGATGACGATGAGGCGGTCGTGCGGCACCTGCGCGTTGATGTGCTCGATGGCTGCACCGAGGCGCGTTGAGCCGTGGGGTTGGGAGTTCAGCACCGCATCGACGCCCGCGAGGCCCCGCCTGGGCGGAACTTCGCGGATTTCACCGCTGAAGCTGAAGACGCGGAGCTTCTCGCATCGGATGACGCTGGCGAGTGTGGCGGCTGCATCGCAGCGCTTGAGGTCTGACTTGGCCGAGAGGGGCGAATCCATCGAGCCGGAGATATCGACGAGCACGACGGTCGTGCCGGGCAGCACGGGGGATTCCTCGATGCTCGCGCAGAGTGCCTCGTCGATCGCGGCTTCCCACATGGGGACCGCTCGCGCCGCAGCGATGTAGCGGAACGGGAGAACGCGATACGCTCCGTGCCCTCTTGCGCGGACGGCATCGAGCACGAGCTTCTCGTCGCAGCCGGCTTGCTGCATGTTCCGTAGGTTACGCAATAATGCAAAGTAACCAAGCTTTCCCTCGCGAATGAGGCTTTCGAACGTCTCTTTCTTTGCCTTGCCCGAGCTCAAGAGCACTTCCCACGTTTCAGGCGTGGCGAGCTCCTTGGATGCTAGGCGCTTCCACATCGCCGCCTGTTCGTCGTTGTCAGGCCGAGGGTGGACCATGAACATGACGTCGCGCAACTTTATTGCACCGTCTCGGTTGTACTTTTGTAAATTATATTCATCAAACGAGGCGAACGCTTGGGCAAGGCCCTTCTTGACCTGAGCCGAGAGCTTGGGCTTCACCTTATCCGGCGTGACGCCATTGAGGCGCGCATACACGACGAGGAACTCAGCGAGCTCATCCGCGCGCTGAATCGTATTAGCGATTGCACAGGAGACGAGACTGTTGCCGCGCCCACGCCGTGCGAGCACGGAGAGCAGAAGCAGCGGAACGTGGCGGAGATGAAACTTCGAGCGAGCCTCATGCGCGAGCGCTGCGAGGGTCTCGATAGGGACCTTCTCGGCGTTCTCGACGATGCGGTCGGCAATGCTCTGACCGTTTTCATAGTAACCCTCTTCCCAAAGCAAGCAAGAAAGCACCGACCGACGGAGCTGCTGCTCTGCGTTGAGGTGTGGGTATGCGGGTCCGCCTTCGTGGGTTAGGACGGGCGGGCGCTCGAGGGGCACGTTGAGCCGGGACATGGACGCCATCTCTTTCTGGAGAGGATTGTTGACCGGGGAACAGGCGAGGATAGGGTGTTTTTGTGCTTCTGCTCTACCAGTTGAGCTACGCGATCGCCTTGCGGCGGTCCCGGAGGGAATCGAACCCCCAACCTGAGGCGTCCGATGCACCTAGCCCTCTACGCCACCGATCTGAAACTGTTGGCCCAGGAACAGGCGACCCTGAGGTTTTACCGTGTTACCGCTACACTACGCGGCGCCTTGCGGCACCGTGCCGGGACTCGAACCCGGGATGGCTCGCGTTGATCGAGGAACTCAGTTTCTACGCCATGGACCTAATTGGTGTGTGATGGGATACGCTCAGAGAACAAGCACCACCGGGTTTTCTTTGAACGAAGTAACCGGCGGTTACGCTACCGAGCCCGCCGATGCTCTCACACGCGCGAGACGCTGTCAAGACCCTACTTGCACGCATATCGAGGGAGTCCGTACACACGCAAGCATCCGGCCCCCTCGAGCCCTACCGCGCCACCAGCCGGGCCAGCATTCATGCACGTTAACGAACGTGGTGCGCGTTCCCGGCGGCTTCTTCGCGCTTTCAGGACCCTCCCGCCCGGAGGTATGCCTCGACGTGATCGGGTGGCGGGGGCTCCCATCCGAGAAGCCTGCGCTTTGGGGCCGTCGTTACGCTAGGATCGTTCGAACGGGTGGGGGCTATACTTTGAGCCACCCGCGCCGATTCCGTGGATTGTGGGGCATTGTAGGGGCCTTTATCGAGGTCCGCGCTTTCGGCCTCTTCGCCTCGAACGCGCATGCGGTCTTTGGCGTCGTGATAAGCGTTCTCGCACGCTTCGTGGAGGTGTCGAGGAACGCGGAAGCCCCAGGACGTCTCGACCATGACCGAGGGCGGGTAGTGCGGCGTGATCGGTAGCGGGTTGGTCTCCCGGAGCGTCTTGCGCTCTGCCGGCGGCATTGTCCATGGCCCGGCGGGATTGTCGCGATACAGCTCGTCGTCGTCGAAGGTGCTCATGCTTGCCCCCCCCCTCACGTCCTGAGTGTACATCACGGCAGATTCCGGGGGAAACCGCGCACTTTCCAGCTCGTGAGCGCAGCGATGCCGAGCATGCCGAAGACCACGCCGGCCGTTACCGCCGGGGAGATGTCGAGACCGCCGATGCCGTGGATGGCGAGCTTGAAGGCAACGAAGGCCAGGATACCGATGACCGCGAGGTTGAGATGCGTGAGGTATTGCTTGAGTGCCTCGAGCACGAAGTACAGCGAGCGTAGTCCGAGAATCGCGAAGACCATGGCCGAGTAAATCAGCATCGGGCTTTTGGTGACGGCGATGACCGTCGGGACCGAGTCGAAGCTGAACATGATATCCGTCACCTCGATGGCGATGAGGCAGAGAAAGAGCGGGGTCGCGCGGCGGAGCGAAAAGAACCGATGGCCGTCGCACTGTGAGGTCACGGGGAGCCATGTCTTCACCCCCCGGATGTACCACCGGCTCGAATGATCGACTTCCCCGCCCTCCTCCCCGCCCTGTGCGAGCTTGAGCGCCGACCACGCGACGAACGCGGCGAAGACGATTTCCATGGGGCGGCCGATGAGCGCGAGCGCGCCGACCCCGATGGTCACGAAGAGTAGCCGGGACACCATCGCCCCGAGCACGCCGAAGTGGAGAATGCGGTGGTGGTAGTCGGGCTTGACCCCGAAGTACGCAAAGACGGAGCCGAAGACCATGAGGTTATCGACCGAGAGCGCTTTCTCGAGGCCGTAGCCGGTGAGGAACAGCGTCATATCACCGATGCCCTCGTTGAGCGCGAGATACACAGCGAAGACCAAGGCGGCGCCGATGTAGATCATGCTCCAGGCCATCGCGTCGGGGAGGGTGATAGATTTATGGTTTCGGTGCGCGCGTAGGTCGGCAACGAGCGTTCCCGCGACGAGGCCGAGGAAGACGGCAAGAGTACACATAGCTGCTTTCAGATCGAGAAAGGGCACAGCCTGTTACGAGCGGTGCCCCGGTGTGTATCTTAGGCGTTGCGCGCGAGCCAGGCGATCTTCGCGAGGCTGAGTTCGCCGCTGTCCGCGAACGGCACCGTCGAGCTCACGTCGATCTTGAGGTTGTCGTCGACGTACGCGAGGAACTCCTTGGCTCCTTGGTCGTTGCCGACTTGGATGATGCAGAAGCCGATGTGCGGGCGACCGGAGTCGTTGCCGGCCTTGTTCATTGCGGTGATGACAGCGTTCTTATCGTCGGCCATGCCGTCGGTGTACACGATGCCAAGCACGTCCTCTTTGGAGTGCCGAGCGATGTTCTCGATCTCGTCGAGCGCGGCCGCGAGATTGGTGGAACCGCTGGGATGGAACTCGCGAAAGACGCTCTTGACCTCATCGGGCGTAACTCCGACTTTCACATGCGCGGAGCTGCTGAAGAAAATGAGCGTGAGCCCTCCGGTAGCCCCCGCGGCGACGGCGTCTCGAGCGACCGCGGTCACGGTCTCCTCGAGCTCTTCCCATTTGGTCTTGCCGGCCATGCGGATTGAGGGCTCGCCCATGGAGCCGCTCTTGTCGAGCGCGATGGCGATGCGCAGGCTCTTGAGGACCTCGTCGGTCTCTTCGCGGACTTCGTTTTCGGATAGCGTTCTCACGCTCTGAGTACTCATGCCTGAGATGCAAGCATCCAATGGTCTGGATGTCAAGGGCGCAGGCTTCGTAAGCACTTCTTCACGAGCTGCACGCATTCGCTCGGCATTGGCAGCAATCTCGGCTCTTGCGGCTTTGAGTTTGGCTTTTTTCTCTTGCTCGGCGACCTCGATTGCACGCTGTCGTTCTTCCTCGTCGGCTTTTCTTTTTTCCGCATCTAAAGAGTTATGAGAAAAAGAAGAGACGGGGGTACGGGGGTTTACCCCTGTCTCGAGACTAGAGATACCTTTAACGCGCGTGAGTCCGTTTTCCGTCCGCTCGTCTGTCCGTTTTCCGTCCGTTTTTTCGCGAGAATCCTTATTTATCAAGCGTTGCTGCTCATAAGTCTGTCCGTTTTCCGTCCGTTTACCCCCCTTATTCTGTCCGTTTCCCGTCCGTTTTGAAGGAAAGGCTTGTGGTTCAAGGGTTTGCGAATCAAGCTTAGGAAGCGAGCTTGGAGGGCGTTTCTTTTTGAACCGAACACCTTGGGTTTTGTGTTTCTTGACAAACTTCTCGAGCCACGCAGAAGCCTGGGCATTCGTAAATGAAGCCCCTGCGTAGCGAGCTATGTCGCGTGTACGCTCCACGAGGTTTACGTCGCCAGCGTTCTCAAGGGCAAGGTAAATGCCCACAACAAGCTGTTGCGCCTTGAGTTCCTTCGGAGGCTTTTTCCGCCGCTTTATGGGCACGAGGCAGCCTGCGTAGCCTGCAATATAGCGGCTAGTGCTACTGGAGTCGTGGGAGGGACTGGCGTCCGTGATGTACTATCGGGCATAGAGCCCTTTCGTTTGGAAGCGAAGTTCGGCGTTAGAAGGCACCCGTTCGCAGCGGGTGTTTTCGCATTTTCAGGGGGATTGAGCTTGAACGATGAGCTGTCAACCTGAGATGTCGTAGGGTCGGGCCTTGCGCCCGTGGTATCATCCATGGAGCCTCTTGCTGGAGCAAAGAGTAGAAAAACGTGCGCATCGAACGCACGTTTTTCGTTTTCGAGGGCAGGTAGTGGGTCCCTCGTACGGATAACCTTTGATTAGCGTCCGCCCTTATTCAAGCTTAGGGGCAAAAGCTTTCACAGGGGCGTATCTCAGAAGACATGGTTTTCGCGCTGGTCCTGACGTGCCTCAACGTGGTCGTAAGCAACGTCCCCGGAGGTCTCTCCGTCGACTGCGCGCCGATGCCAAGCCCGAGCCCGATCGTGACGCCGGTGCCGATTCCAACGCTGCCTCCGACCCCGGCGCCGACGACCGCGGCCCAAGCCGCTCAGGCGTGCGCAAACAGCATCGTGAACGGGCAGCCGTTGCCTCCGTGCGTTGGCACAAGCTTCTTCCCAGGCACCGGCCCCTACCGGCGCATAATCGCTCCCGGCGCGCAGGCTGACCCGAACTCCGCGGCAATGGTCAAGGCATACTTTGGGGTAAAAGGGGGTTCAGCCGACATAGTCACAGGGCTGATGTGGCACGTTGGGGCGGCTCAGGCCACATACTCATACGGCCGTCCCCTGTATCGTGCCGCGCCATCGGACCCGCTCGTGAACGTCGAGTGCCAGCAGTACTGCGCAATGGGCTCGGCGACGTTACGCATTCCGGCCCATGCGCAGCCCGAGGGAGGCTCCGATTCGCATTTGTCGGTCTACGAGCCGGACGGAACGCTCTTCGACGCCTGGGAGGCTTCTGGCGGCCCGCAATGGGCATCCATCGTCAAGGGCACAGCGGGGTCACTCGCGATCTCGACGATCGACGGCACCACATACTCGAGCAACGACATAGCGCCGGGTTTCATGGCGCACGCGGTCACAGCTGGCGGCATGGTCGGAGTCGCGGGCGTTATCACCCTCGCCGAGCTACAAGCAGGAGCTATCACGCACGAGTTGTATGGGACCGTGCCCTGCGTTGCGTCGAACTGGTACCCTCCGGCGACGCAAGGCGGGCGCACATGCACCGACGGTCGCCCGGCGATTCCCATGGGAGCGCTGCTTCAGTACGTGCCCGATGGCGCCGCGATCGCAGCCTCGGGCATGTCCGCGGAGTCGAAGATCATCGCTCTAGCGGCACACACGTACGGTATCCGGATCGCCGACACCGGCGGCAGCTCCGGGCTCTCGATCCAAACCGAGAACCAAGCTTCGTTCTGGAGTTACGGCGCCGGCACCGATCCGTTCATCGCGTACGCGCAGGCACACGGGTGGTCGCACGTCACCAACGCCTCAGCCTCGCCGCCCGTCGACCGCTACATTCACCCACTCACCGATCTCGCGTTACCGGCGAACCTGCGCGTCCTCGCAACCGGAAATTAGTACTCTCGACTATTCGTCGCCATTCAGATCGTGGCAAGCACCGCCGGCAGAGAGCGAGCTTGGGCTGATGAGAGCCATCGGCAGCACGAGCAGATGGCAGCCAATCTGCATGACGGCCTCGTACGGTCGCCGTTTGCGCGGGTGCGTTTCGATCCAACGCTCGAAGATGATGCGCTTGCTATCACACTCCACAGTTCCGAACCATACCCGGTTGATTCCATCATCGCTATCAGCCCATGCGGGGCTTTCGTAGCGCGCTGTTTGGAAGCACTCTGCACGGAGCTTCTCGATCATGGCCGGAGGTGGGGTGTTCACGATTGATTCCTCCTACTAAAAAAGGGGGGGGGCAAGGAAGCACGCAAATATGGCCCCGGCAGAGCTCACACTCCGCCGAAGCCGCACACTTCCAACCTGAAAGGACCAGGCCAGAGTACCCATGACCACTTCGCTCTCGAACACCAAAACGTCTCCCCAAGCACTCGTCTCCGTTGAGACCATCACGCCCGAAATGGCTAAAGAAATGCTGCTACGGAACAAGAACCGCTCGCTCAGACGAGGCTATGTAGCGCAAATAGCAGCTGCAATCGCACGCGGCGAATGGAAAGTTACCAATGACGCGATAACCTTTGACCAATATGGGTCGCTCCTCAATGGGCAGCACCGTCTTTGGGCAGTCGTCCTGTCGAATATGCCCATCCAAGCGCTGGTGCTGCGCAATGCCTCCCAAGAAGCGCAGATCGCGATGGATGTCGGGAAGAATCGGACCTACGGGGATCACATGCAGATCACCGAAGGCGTACGTCATTTCCAAAACCTCTCGTCATTTCTCAAGCTGTACATGGGCATCGAAAACGCATTCACGGATAGCTCCAAGAAAAGGCCACCCGTCACGGTCCTCGAGCTTGCCCTCTCTCTGCAAAAAACGGGCCCCAGCTTCGCGCTGTATGACTCCAAACGCGCAGCGCTCGACGGCATACTGACGGCTCTTTCCTTTGGGCGCAAAATCACATATACGCGCAAGGAGAAAGAGCGTGCTCTACAGCTCGGATGGACAGGCATATCCGTGGCAGTTTTCCTCACGAGGCGCGCATCTCGCGGCACGATGAACGACATCCCGATTTGGGAAAGCGGCGTGGAGACGGGCATCGGCCTCGTGGAGAACGACCCGCGCCTCAAGTTGCGTAACCTGCGCTTGACGATGACACGTTCTTCGCGGGAGATAAATATGGTGCGCGACGCGCTTGTGTATATCAAGAGCTTTAACGCATGGATTGCGGGTGAGCGCATCAAGATGCTTCACGCTAAGGAAGACGACTTCTTCGTGCTCCCAACTGGCACGGACCCCTTCGTAGACTAGGCTTCCCGAGACGCTTCGAGGGCTTCGGTCAGGCTCTCGAAGCGGTTATCCTCGTCGATAAAATACTTCCTTTTTCTCTTTTCGAATTTCACTAGCAACGGGATAAAACCGGGGGGCATAGGATGTTCCAGTAACTCTGCAAAAACCGCACCCAACCGCTTGCCCACGCCTCCAATTTCTGCAATGACGTGAGGAAGGCCAGAGTCGAAGGGAGCCAAAGCGATGAGGTCGCCCGCGATCATATTCTCGTCCTTCCGCTTGCCGCGACGCTGACCCGAGCTGGAAGTTCTCGCGCACCGATACCCCAAGCGCGCGAAGCTGGTCATCACTCCGCCGACACGGGAGGCACCCTTCTTGGCCGAAGAGCTCATGCGCGCTCTCTATATCCCTCGATGACCCATACGAGGCACCACATCCAGGCAAAGAAGCCCAGAACACCAACGACAACGATCACGGCCAGAACAGCGCGCCAACCGAGAAAATGATGAAGAGCCCGAGCCCCAACAGAGCCCAATACAGCGGCTTTCTCTCGATTCTCACGCGCGCTCCACGATAAGATTCGCACGCCGACAGTCGAGCAGATCGCCGTTTTCGTGGCGCACGACCTGGTCGTGGCGCGCGAGCATGATAAGGCGCGACAGTTTGAGTTCGAACGGGTACGGTTCACTGCACAGCACGTTGACCACATGCCCCGCAGCATTCACATGCCAATGGAGAGATTCGGCCATCCCACGGTCGCGCCGGTCGATCTTTACTCCCTCCGGGAGAGCGTGCTGCCGGTACTCCAGATCGACCCACCCCGGCTTCCTCCGTGGCCTAAAGATCATGCGTCAGTCGTCCCGAGCGCCCTTCATGTGGCCGCGCAAAGGCAGCTCCTCGGGCACCGCAGAGGGGCGATGTCCACGACGCGCAAGCTCGCCAACGATCTCGTCTCGCGTAGCCTCGAGCGACTTCAAAACCTCGCGCTCGGCGCCGAGGACATCTCGCTGAGTCTCGATCGTGGTACAGTAGCGCGCGAGGTCACCCACGAGCTGATCGAGCGATAACTCCACAAGCGGCATCTGCTGCATCGCCTGAGCTTTGGCCTTGCGGATGCGTTCTTCTGCGGCTTGCTCAACCGCGTAAATCGTTTTGCTCACCGCTCGCTTTCTTTCTTCTCCTGGCCCGTCAATTCATGCAGATGGAAGCAGTTCGGATGAACATTGATATAAGAAGCTTTCGGAGGCAAGATCATCGCCATCGTTACTTCATCCGGTACGAGCTGGTATCGCGCTGCGTGAATTTCGCTCCAATCAGGATACCGATGCGGATGGGAGATGCTGAGATGCCACAACGGATCTTGAGCGACGAGCACCCTGAGATGAGAGCTTCGGAAGCACCGTGCGCCCGGAGCGAGGTATGCCGCTACGTGGGATGGGATGGCGCACTCGATCCAGTTCATCCTGATGCGCCCCCCTGCGTTGCCGGCGGCTTGGTCTCCACGAATCCAAGCTGCTCGATGAGCCAAAGCCTGAGCTCTATCTCGCGCTCCCGGAGGAGAGCGGTAAGGGTGGGGTAGTCGTCAGAATAGTTCACGGCGCGCCTCAATTCCAACGACCACTCCCTTCGCCTGCGACAGGAGTCGCACCCTGCTTTTGAAGCGCTGCGTTTACGGTCTTTACTTGTCGTAGAGCCTCTTGGCGCTCACGAGGGTCTGTTCCGTCTCTGCGGAACTCGCGTTCATGCTTGAGACCTCGAAGAACGTTGTAGAGGATGCTGAGGATATGCATCGCGATCACGAGCCAATAAAGCCACCACATTACCGCTCCCCCTCCACCGGAATGCCCTGGGGATTACGCTTGGCCCAGCTCGGCGCGACGCGGGGCTCCTCGGCAGCCGTGAGGGGCTTCCAGCGGGCGCGCTCGATGCTCTTGACCTCATCCTTCGCTTTCTTCGCGTTCGCCTTGCACCGGGCTTGGAGATCATCAATATCGCTCATGGCTTTCCAATTTCTTCATGCGCTCTGCGCACGGCTACCACGGCCTTATAAAGCTCGTATTGCAAACCAAGCGGCAGCGCCTCGATCTGCTCGGGAGACACCTTCTCCTCAATGAGCGCATCGTTAAATACGCAGATCCCCGCGCACGATATACAGATCGCAACGTCACCCGCTCTAGGAGTGCCCTCGCCCTCGATGTGAATCGCGCGGTCGTTGATGCGCCCGCAGTACGGACACGCGCTCGGTGTCGTCTCAGACTCCCGCCATTTCTTGTTCACGAGAACGGCCCATTCGGCCACTTGGGGCCAGCAACCCAGCACAGACCGTAGAGCGAGAGGTCGAAGCCGCCCGCCGGGACCACGCCACGCGCGAAGTCTAAGGCGTTACCATCGAACGCTCGAGCAATAGCTGAGTGAAACAGCCACCCATTCGCGACGAGAACGCACAACCAAGCGGATAGCAATACCCATCTCAGCATAACGACTGTCCCGATGCCGGTCTCCCGTTGGTGCTCCGACCGTCCCCGCAGCCCTCGCGCGGAAATCGCCCCGTTGGATTCGGGTGCTCCTCGGGCAGCATGACCCAGCGCCGGAGGCACGCCTCGGACGCCGTGTAGAGCCGCTCGCGGGGAATGGGGCGACCACACCCGCACTCGCAGCGCTTTACTTTCGATTCCACGGCTTGAATCCCAGGAGGTCTTGCATGCTCGGCCATTTGCCAGTGAACGTGATGGCTCGGTCGTCGATTGTGACCATGGCAGAAGGCTTGTGGTCAGGAAACCCGATCGCATCGAGAACGACTTGAGGAAGGGCGGGATCGCCAGGATGCCAACGGTCACAATGCTCCTCGACATGCTTCTTTAGCCACGCACGCATCGCAGAAACGCCTCCAGGTTGGTGTGAGCGTGAGCTATAAATGACGACGTCAAACCGGGATGCAACGACGGTCATGAGAAACGGGATCGCTCCATCCACGGGCGGGTCGGGAATCACATCCGCACCTTTCCACCCAGAAACATATGAATTTAGAACTCCGTCAAAGTCCAAGCACAAAATTGGCCTTCGGGAATCGCCTGGCATTAAATGGGTTCCTCCTTGCTTTTGAATGAACCGTTCCATATACTGCATGTATGGAATCCGATGCCCTGGAAATACTGAAAACGATGATGCGATATAGCTGCTCCACTCAGGGATATACCCTCGTATCCTGCTTGGAGCATCGCCTCATTATGGCACTCCATTTGAAGCGCCCCCTGGAGACGTACGAAACAGTTCATCACAAGAACGGAGACAAGAGGGACAATAGTATAGAAAATCTTGAACTGCTGACCTTTCATGAGCATGCAGAGAGGCATAATTTCATAGGGAAATGGTCTGAAAGCGAACAAAACCGCAAAGAAAACCACTGGCGATGGCGCAAAAATATCACGGAAGAGATTTTGATTGAATCGTTTAATCGCCTCAGATCTCTTACGCAAGTAGCGAAAGCGCTCAAAATGCAGCGGAACGCTGTAACCAAGAGGTTCGCCTATTATGGATGGAAGGTCGTTCGCCGTAGAGCACAGGAAGGCCGAGGATGGAGCAATATCTTGAAGCGGATTTAAGCACGACACGCCGTCGAAGTCGAGGCAGAGAATGGGTCTGCTCATCTCACCGCCCGGCAGTGAAGGCATGTTGCGCACGCCTCGGAGGTCATGCGCCCGCAGTTTGGACAGAGGACGATCATGGCGTATACGCCTTTCTCGGATAATTGCCCATCAGGAACTCATACGCATCGCGGTTCCATCTCGCATCTGAAAGCGAATGATGCTCGCCTTTCCCCTGCTCCGGGAGCTTCGGATTTCCTAGATCGTCGCAAAGCTGCTTCACGTCGCGGCAATACATCGGCCAACCTTTTGGAAGGTCCATCATCGTGCCGAACATCTGGGCGAACACGACCCAATCGTAAGCGCTGTAATATCCCCAGAACTCCGGCTTGCCGTCGCCGATGAAAGCCCGGACCTCTTCTTTTATGAGAGAAAGGCTTTTCATTTGCTCAACGGGTCCAAGTCGTGGAAGCACGTTTTCCTTGACCCACTTATTGCAGAGGCCCGGGCGAAACTCGCCGCTCTCCGCGTAATACTCGCGCCCATCTTGGCAGACGATGCCGATAGAGATGAGCTCGATCGGATGCGAAGGCCCCGTCTCAGAGAACTCAGTATCGAGGAAATATCTCACGCCGTCGCCCTCCGCTCGATCTCGGCTAGCACGGCCTTAACGGTCGTGGGCTTGAGCTCGTGGTGATGCGTTACGTCCTTGATGAGCATCGAGAGCGCGGCGATATTTAAGCCGAGATGCGAGGCGCCCTCCGCGACTTTCCGAGCATCCTCCGGTGAAGCTGTCCCTTGTATGGCGAACACGAGCACGGCTAGAGGGTCTTCGGCCTTGGTGAGCTCTTGCACGAGGGCATCACCTTGCTTCAAGGCTTCGCCTGTCGGGGTTTCCTGCGTGCCTGCCCATTGCGGAGCCACCTCGGGCGGAAGACCGAAGTGCTCTCTCGCCGTTTCGATGACAGGTTCGGACTTCGTAAGGAGATTGCGTATTTGCTCCGTGCGCGTCTCGCCCTCCGGCTCCTTGCCGATGCTTAGGTCGAACCAATCATCCGGGGAGCTCATCTCATCCTTGAGCGAGGCGTAAATGCCCCTAAACTTCGCCATAAGCTCCGAGCTCATGGTGTCGTAATTGCGTTGAATCCGGGCCTCGATCATCGCGCGGGTCACGCCGTATTCCTTGAACGCCTCGAGGAGCTTACGCAGCGTATCCGGCGTCACGGGGAAGGCATGTTTCATGGTGCGTTCAGCCTGCGCGAGACCCGCCTCTTTCACGTCGCCAGGTATGAGCGTGAGGATACACTGGCGCGTCCGGCGCGCGGCCCAATTCGCAACGTGCTCATAGATGTCGCGCTCCTCATTGAGAATCGTTCCGCCCTCAGCCTTGTCGCGAATATGCGGTACGTCGAACACACGGCTCACCGGCACGTTGGTCTCAAGGTCCCAGGCGAATGACTCCACAATCGTCTTCCCGGCCTTGATCGGGATGAGCTTGCCTTGCGCATTCTTTTCACACGTATTCTCGACGCGGTCGATCGTGCGCCACCCAAAGCGGATATTGCCCCACTGTTGCGCCATGACTTCCGCGGCGCGAATCGAGAGGCCCCGAATCTTGGTGCCGCCACGAGGGTACTCGTAAATCGCCACCTCGGCCAACGCGGGGCGCGTGAAGGCGTCGATGATGCGCTCCATACTCTGCCGAGGGTTGCGCGGAAAGCGCTGCGCAGCCTCCATCGCAACGAAGACTTCGGCGGCGGCACGGCGAGATTCGACCTCGACGATTCCCCCGGTATTACCGTTTCCGTTCTGAATTGGCTTCGGCTGTGCGTACGGGTTTTCCACCCGCTGCATCTGCTGTTGCTGGGGAGACTGCTGTTCCATGAGGTCCTTTCTCGACTTCGAGGATGGCTTCGTATATACTGTCGGCCAAGGTTTTAGGGCCGTCTAAGTTGTTCGGCGGAAACGCGAAGTAATGGTCATTGATGCACACCAGCACGCCGGTTCTTGTAAGATCGACTCCGTCGACGATCTTCGCCGCCCCGCAATCGCGAATCTGCTCGAACTGATCGCAGCGTAATGTGTCAGGAGGTCGAGGCATGTTTTTGGAGCTCCTCTAGCCGCATGATGGACGTGAAAATCTCTTCCGCAAAGGCTTTGAGGTTTGCGATATCATGCCGGAAAACGAAATGCACGCCGTCGAGTTTAACCAAAAACGCCCATTCGCCGGTTTGCTTGTTTTCTAGCAAGCCACACGCGACTGCATCGACTTCGTGGAAATACGCACTTTTCTCACTGGCGGTATATACCTCTTTGGCCGCGCTCATGGCCTCCCGAAGTATTTCCTTAGCGCTCATTTCTTCACCGCCTTGAGGCGCATGACGCGCGACTCGTACGGTTCCACGACGTAGCCTTTGTTGTGCTGGGTTTTCCAGGTGAGAAGCTCTTTGCCATTGTACGTCAAAACCGAGGAAGGCCCAAGAAATTCCCCGATCTCCCCTTGCAATGTCTCGACCTCCGTGTTGATGTCCTTCGCTTGCGCCTTGAGTTCGCGAAGCCGCTCAACCCGCTCGGCTAAATGTGCGTCAGCCTCCAGAAAGGATTCATAGCTCGTGGGGAACTTCTTTCGAGCATCCTCTATGTCAATCGCAGCGGGTGGAATCTTCTTGAGGACATTTTGTGTCCAAAAAGCAACCGCGATAGAGACGACGCGTTCGATAATTTCCGGCTGCGGTTCTACGATGTATACCCTGGCGGAATTTCCCCCGATGCAGGCCGCTAGATACCAGCGTTCAAACGATGTACACGCGAGGTAGCTCATGCACTGCAAAAAGTGTCGCGGCGGAACGCGATCGTCGCCGGCTTCAGCTCCCCACTTCTCCGTATCGAGAGCCGCAAAGCGATCCACATTCTTACATTCGAGGCCCGCAGACTCATCGACCACGCGCCCGTCGATGTTCGCCCGTATGAATGGATACTGCGGGTGAGAAATCGGTTCAGGAACGGTAACGACTTGCTTCCCAGTCTTATCGCTGAACCATTGCCTCAAAACTGGCTCAAGTCTATTTCCAAAATCTATCCTCTCCTCCGCGCTCAAGTCTTCCGGCTCGCAAAGCTGGAGCTTCTCCTGGTAGAGCTGGAAAGGCGTGCGATATCCGCGTAAACCTATCTTCGCTAAGGCTAGATCAGCGATATCCGTACCTCCGAGATACTCATGGCGAGTGCGTAAGAACTCTTCTCGCTCAGTCTTGTTCACGGTGCGCTCCTCTTGCAGGACAAGCGCGAAGGGCAGGAAATACCCACTCCGAACCTGGGCGTAATGACCCCACCCCCCTCTCGTCTCGTCTTCTACGCGAACTTCTGGCGGACGATTGAGTTTTCAATGAGCAGGTTATCGACGAGAGTCGGAGCCTTGCGGCCCTAGCGGGGTCGGCACGTTGGATGATGCCGAACCTCCTCAACCTCTTCCCTGCCGGCATATCGGAGGATTTCCGTTCGCCGTGCGAAACACGAGCGGACAGGAAAGAAGCTTTTGGTGGTGTGAGTACCCGGAAGCTTCTTTTCATCTTTCAGTCCCCCTCTCGGTCTTTGGTTGGTCCGAGTTCTTTTTTTTTGCCTGAGCTTCGTCGCCCAGGGAGCGCTCTAGCTCGAAGTCATCCTCGAAGTCCGTTCCTGAATAGGAAGGGCGATCGGTTCGCTCGCGATCGAGCTGTGAACGGAAACTGCTCATGAAGTACTCTCCTCTTGGTCGTAAGAATCTAGCGCACGTAAAGCGCGAGCGATGAATGGCGGAACATACTCCTCATCAGGGGGCGATTCCGGGAATCCCCAATTCGCGTCTCTCATTGGGAGTTGAGCCGCTCGTGGATATGGTCGGAGAACGCCGCGAGAATCACGGATGCTATGTCAGCCCGGCGCGCTGCTTCCTGGTCGTCGCCCCCGGCGTACACGACAGATGCGAGGGATTGCCCGATCTCGTAAGACCCAATGCCCATCGCGTGTAGCCTGGTTTTAGAAAGGCGCTCTATGAAGAACGCGTGCATCTCAGCTCTATTCATTGTGAACCTCGTAGCTGCGCCTCGAGCTGACGCACCATGTCTTCCTCGTGCTTGAGCAGCGCCTTGAGAACCGCGATATCTTCAAGAAGCGCGAATATATCTTCCCTCATTTGCGCGCTATCGGGTGGCTTCGCGTACGAAAAGCTGCACGCGCGCGTACGGATGGCGTTGAGGTCCGCTCGCAGGTTAGCGCTCACTTCACGGCCTCCTTGAGCGTGGCCCCGATTGCAGAGCTAATCGCACGCGGGGCAACGGGTTCCGCGTTGACAAGCGCCGCATACGCTTCCGGCCATTCATCAGAAAGATGCTGCATGAACGCCTCGGCTAACCGATCTGAGGTGAAGTGGGACACGGGGGCATGTAGCCTCTCTTCGAGCCGTAGCGCACGGGTGATGAGGTTGCAATTCTCCATTACAAACGTATCTCGCTGCTCGAGGTCGCCTTCATCAAGCAGAACCTCGAACTCCTTAGACTTACTCATGTCTTCCCCTTCGCGAGCTTCTCGATGCGCCGCTGCGATGCCTTAGCGTGATCGTGGCCCGACTGAAACGCCGTAGCGAGAAGCTCCTGGAAGACGGGACCCATTTCTGAATTGATATTTTCAGAAGATAGATGCGAGACCATCGCCGCAGCATATGCCTTCGCGTCGGCAGAAAGCCTCATGCGCCCACAGCCTTCCCCAGATCATGAAAGCAGTCGCTGAGATTACCAGTTAGCTCTTTAATGGCTTCCGTCTGCGCGTCCATCGCTTCGATAACCGCGCATAAAGCGATACCGCTTTCCTTGGTCGTCTGATTGTCCTCACACTTGGCCCATTCGCGAACCATTGCGCGGAAGGGGCGTTCTGCGTCGTCGCTCATGCGGTGCTCTTCCAGTTGCCGATCGCGAAAACAAGCGCCTTGAAGGCGTGCTCCGCCGCGCCTCGATCGAAGGGGTCAAACGAGATAACGTGCTCGAGCGTCTCGAGGCGAGCGCGCACATCTTCCTCCTGCTTACGCCGCTCTTCCGCAACACTAGGGGGAACGGGGATTTCAGCGACACGCGCAAGATAGGCGCGGCGCTCAAGGGTCTCTGATTCCATTGTCATTGCCACCTGTTCTAGCGCGAGTTCTTCATGATCTTCTGTTTATGAGCCGGGAATGCGCGGGCGAGGCGCTCCAAGCTATCTTGAGACAATCCGCGCTCGCAGCTCATGAACCGGGAAAGCTGCGAGACGTGTATGCCGGTGCGCCGGGTAATCTCGGCTAAACTATCAATTCCCTCAGCCAGCATGATGTGCCGGAGCGCGGCAGGCAGAAGCCTCGGCGGTCTGTTCATGTCAACATTATTGACATTATTGACACCGCTGTCAATACCCCAGGCCAAAGAAAAGCCGCTCCCCCCGTTGAGAGAGCGGCGCTTGCTGACTTCTAAGACCTCTATGACCTCGCCCCTACCTACGGGAGGCGCGCTTGGACTTCCTCTTGTGGCGGCGCTTCGATTTCCGCTTGCCTTTGCGACCTTCTCCAGTTTCCTTGAAGGCGATCGCAATTTCTTGGGCCCGCGTGCGATCCTTGTGATGAGGCCCGAGGCGTAAATCATGAAGGGTGGCCCTAAAGCGTTTCTTCTTACGCGCCTTTGAAGCTCCTCGAGGCAACGGTTTAGGAAGCGGCATGATCTCCCTCCTACGTCTGGAGCCAGCTCATGAGCGTGAAGGCCAAAAAGCTCACATTATAGGCGTTTACGGCGAAAGCAACCTTCGTGGGTGTGATGAAGGACCCCACGGCCTCGGAATATATTTGGTTGAAATTCACGCCGTCCGTGCCGTACAAGAATTTCAGGTTCGCCCCATCGTTGGTGACGCGAAGCCACAAAAGGTTGGTAGGGATAATCTGCTGAGACGTTGCCCCGGCTGAGAATGTCGTGACGTTTGTGTACTGGTCGACGTTGCAACGCATGATGAGCGCGGACTGATCGTAGTAGATGTCGAGGAACTCGACTTTCGTGCCATCGTAAAGAGCGATGCCCCCTGTCCCAACGCCGGAGCGAGACGCAGAGGACACGAGCGCCGTGTACGTATAGGGGGTCGCGGGAGGCGTCTGCGTGAGCATCGCAATGGCGTTATTTGAGGTATTGTTCGCCGACGTGACATAGATGCCGACCGAAGAATCCGCTCCCGTGACGATGCCCTGGTTGACCCAGGTGAATTGCGAGAGCGTCGGCTTGGTGATTATGCCGGAATACAGCCCACCAGCGCTCGGCGTCTGCCAGGAGAAAGGCTTGCCTGCCGATGTCGTCTCGGTGAGTACCTTGCCAGCACCCTGCGTCGTCTGATCGACATCGCTCAGATTGGCGGCGGAGGGGTTGAACGGGGCGGAAACGGGCATGATCTACCTCCTCGACCTATGCAGCCTGGTAAACGCCGGAGATACTGAGTCTCCCGGTCGACAGAGTGACATTAGCGTTGCCGCCTCCCCCCGCGTTCGTAAATCCCGGAAAGGTGATAGAGCTCCCGTTCGCTTCCGCTCCAAGCAGTGTCGCGGTAGAGTTGCGCCCTATCGCCAAAGCGCATCTCTTGGCTATGCACGTAACAGGGAGAGAAATCTGCGCCGCGCTTCCGTCCACAGTCACTGGGTAGGTGACATCAAGCTCGATATATACTAGCTTCCCTATCTGATACACAGAAGAGCTGTTGATCGTGAGCGCGAGAGACGCGCCGCTCACGTCGGCTGGCGTCCATGCCGGAGTCGTCGCTGCAAGAGGTGTCTGCCACGAGAACGCTTTGCCGCCGCTCGTGGTGTTCGTGAGGACTTTGCCCGCTGCCTGAGTGGTTTGATCGACATCGGTAAGCCCGGCGGCGGTGCCGCTGTACGGTGAGGTTATTGGCATGCTAGGTTAGCTCACTTATCCGAGCGTTCCCGTTTGCAGAAGCCCAGATCCCTGAGATTGCACCTTGATACACGGGTAGTGCGCCCTCCAAAGTGCCCTGGGATTGCACCTGATACGAATACGCTGACGTAGATGCCGTGGCAGCGAAAGCAACGTACAGAAGTTGTGTCGAGTCGTTGAAGATGATGAAGCCCTTACGCGCGGTGTTCAGCGCCAAGAGCGAAACCGTTGTCGCGGAAGACGCAACGCTCGTAAGCGTGGCCGTGCTAGAAGCGGAAAGCGACGTATCGGCTTTCAGCGCTTTGTTTGCCGTAACGGTCGCGGCGGTGGTGCCTGATTCGTCCTGAATGCGGGCGTAGGCCGGGTTCGCCGTCGCGCCACCGGGGGAGGCCGTCGTGACCTGAACCGCGTTAGTCGTGCCCGGAGTCGTCTGATCTATGCCGGTCTTCCCGATGATGTTCGTACCGGCAGGCAGCGCCGCGTTTACTTGAACGCCATTCGTGGTCCCCGGCGTGGTTTGGTCGATCCCGACCTTGCCGATAATCGCCGAACCGGCTGCCACGGTCGTCGGCACCGCAGACTGATTGCTCGCGATCGCCACCGGAATCGACGCAGCCATCGCCGCTTGCCCGAGGGAGACGTTCGTCCCACCGACCTGCGTGAGGTTGACGTTGGAGGTCGCGCCACCACCGCCGGCAAGCGCAAGGGCCTCCGAGGCCGCGATGTTCCCGCTTATGGTCCCCGAGGTGATCGCCGTAAGGTTGTATCGAAGCGCGGTCAGTCCTAAGCCCGCAATGTTCCCAACGTACGTCCCGGCAGCCGAAATGCTGCCTCCGCCAACCGTCGTCGCCGTTACCCACGTTGCTGCGCCCGCTTGAATGGCGGCATCGCTATCGCTGGTAACTTGCGGCACCATCGTAAACCCGCCGCCGCTATTGTTTACGACGATGGAAGCGGTGCTTTGGTCGCTAAGAAGGATAGCTGGCCCAGGGCCAACGGTTGATTGACTAAAGGACTGGCTTACTCGCGACATCGCTTAGGGCGTCGCTTCAGGCTTCGGAGCGCTTGCGGTCGAGGGAGGCGGGATTCTGCCGCGATTCTCCAGCTCGAGAATGATATAAGGCGCAAGCCGGGCGGCGAGTGCCTCGAGCTCGTGCTCAAGCAATGCGAGAAGGGGATTGGGCATCAAGACCTCCTAGCCTTATGCTACTAGCCCCCTCTCACTGAGTTCACTAACGCTACATACTACTACTGCGCTCCAAGGTGTACATGATCTTCGGGGCCATCCTCGAAACACGTAACGCCCGCAGCCAGCCGATTCATGCCTGTGTCAGCCGTGCCTCCAAGCCCGATCTGATGGATCCATGCGGCCCCGGCAGCAATCGTGAGGAAAAGCTGGAAGCTGTGATCGGTTGGGTCCATCCAGTCTCCCGGCGTCGACGATCGGAGGGGCCACACGTCAGCGCAATAGCCGTTCGCGTGGCAATGCTCTCCCAAGGCGGAATCGTCACGGTGATCGGAGCGAACCGCCGTGATCTCGAGCGTGAAATGTCGGGACACCTCGAGCAACAATGCGATGAGGGAAGTCTCTGTTCTGTGGATGTCGAGGAGGTCTTCTCGCTGCGATTCTTTTTGGAAGATGAGCCGGGAAACAAGGTTTTGGCGGGCTTGCAAACTCATGAATCGCTCACTTTATCACCCGCAACGCGAGTTCCCACAGCGCAGCGAAAAGTCCAAGAAGCGCGGAAGCCATCGTCCCCAAAACCCACTTTTTGAGGTCTCCGATGTCTGACCGAAGAAGTTCAAAGTCTTTACGCGTGTCTTTTTCAGCTTGTTCGACAACGGCAACACGCTCTCTCAGCTCCATCATCTCAAGGTCTGCTCCAATCTATGCCGCCGTTTTGCTCTAAAATGGGCGGCGCGAGCGGCTTGATATAGCCCTCCGATTGGAGGATACGGATACGCTCGGCGTGCGGGATGCCAAGTTTGATGAGCTGCCTCTCGCGCTGCTTACGCTGCTGGTCCGGGAAATAGATGCCCAGGAGGCCGGCGGCACCGCTTAGAGCGTTAGGCGCGTTCGTAGGAAACGGGAAATGCGTGAAGCCTCCGAGCGCACTTCCGCCTGGGAAGAGACGTTGTCCCTCTTGCGCGGCGAAGTCCATGATGCGCCCGCTCTGTTTTGCCAGAAGCGCTCCCGGCACGATTCCAACCACGCCCGAACTCGAGGGTGACGCGACGTACTTCAGCGGATCGGCTACAAGCTCGCCGTAATCTTCGAGGGGTGCCGCTATGTTCAATCCCGTCTTCATCGTCGGATCGGTGACGTCATCGGAGATAACCTGATTAGCGCGAGCATAGAGCTTGGCGCTACCGGGCTGCTCACGAATCGCTTTGGTCATCGCTTGGGGAACGATGCCTAGCCTCCATGCCGGGAACGCCGCTCCGGCGCGATCGCGAAGCTCTCGAATCAGAGGAGCCTGATTGTGATAGTCGCCCAGAATATCGCGGACCTGGCCGGCCATCTGAAAGCCCGTCATGCCCTGTTGCTTGAGCGTGTCCGCGAGCGAGACGCGCATCGCAAGATCATAATCGTCGAGAGCCTCACTGCTCCACTGGCCGACCCACCCCCAAGGTGCTTGATGTGCGGGGTCGCGGAAGTACAGTGTCGTCGCGCCGGTGTTCACGAGTTCCTGAATCTTGGGCTCGAGTGCCGATGGCGTCTTAGCGCGCCTAGCCTCTCGAAGCTGCCGGTAATATCCCCACCCACGCTTTACCGTAGGCCAGCCATTCGGCCCCAGAAGAGCTAGAAGCGTGACGTTTTTCATGTGCGCGAAGGGGAGAATAAACAAAGCCTCGCGCTGAAGGTCGGTGAAGAGGCTGAACATCGACTTGCGGTATTCCGGCTTATCGGCGAAGAGGCGCTCCTGAAGCGCTTCCGGCATCTCGACGCGGTTCATCCGGTCGGCCAGCTCTTGAGCGTACGAGACGACTTCCTTATCGGCCGCTTTGGCGGCTTCCGCGGATTCGAGCTTGTTAGCCGTCTGCTGCGTGGATTTGATGACCTTCGCGAGAGATGCTTTTCCCTCGGCAGCTGCGTGCTGCGAAGGGTTGAGAATGTGCTTGAAAGAAGCCGCGCCAACTTGTGGGGCGCTGGCTTCTGTGAGGGCTCCGGCGAGCCTGTCTTGTCCGCGCACCACACTCTTGATGCCGCCTTTGATCTCTTTGGGGATCGGAGGCGTCTTCTTGAGCTGGCCTTGGACGTATCCGAGCGAAGATCGGAAGGTGTCGCCCATCTCTTTGATATTCTGAGCGATATTTGCAGGTGATCTTTCAGCCATTGGAACGTCGTAGCGCTTCGCGACTTCCTCGACATTCTGACGCGCGGCGCCGATCGTATTCATCGCTTCATCGAGCATCTTGACGGCTTCCCGCTCGGGGAATTTCTCGTTGTGTTTAAGCTTGAGCGCCTTTTTCATGGCCTTTTGGACGTCGCTCACTTCCTCCATGGAGTACGAAATATCGCCGATCGACCCGCCGCCCTTGACGTTCGTGGGCAGATCATAGTGGCCCGGCAGGTCTTCGGAAACGACAGTGAGGCTCGTGCCGGAGGGATGATCGAGGCGATGCGCGGCGATGCGGTGGAGCAGATCATCGACACTCTTTCCATGACCGCTCTTGTATGCAGTCCCCGCGATGCGCTTCGCAGCGAGATAGGCGGCTTGGAGCTGGCGTACGTCGTCACGCAGCTTGGGAATGTCCGAGCGATACCCGGCACGCACGAGCTGATGGTTCTCAAGCGCGTTCCCGAGTTTGGAAGTACGTTCACCCTGCTTCTCAAGCGCTTCCGTGATCTTGAAAAACCGGCTGAATTGCTGCTCTGCCTGCTGCGCTGCTGCCTCTTCGGTAGCTTTCTGCGTGTTCTGCGCTGATTGCCGCATGAGTTCGGAGAGGCGCTCGACGTTGGTGACGGTTTTCTTGCCTCCTTGGAACCTCGTCTTGAGGGCAGTCGTGTTCAGGCGATGCGCGCCGGTCGGCGGCTTCACCGGAACGCCAAAACCATGTTCTTCGATGTTGAGTTCGCGCGCTGCGCGTCGGAGTGCCGTCGCCTTGGGGCGGTTCTCCATGAAGGGCTCAAGAAATTCGAGAGTCTCTCCCTTTTGGGGAGTCTTTTTGAGCGTTTGCTCGCGAAGCGCGGCGGCGCGCTCCTCAGATTGCTCTTGGAGCTTTTGAAGCGCTCCGTAGCGTAGCGTCCTCTTCTCGTTCTGCCCTATGCGTCCGACAAGCGCAGCGATGAGGCGAGGGTCGCCCGTTTGAAGCGCGGGCTCTAGAAGCGGAAGCGCTTCATTTCGCTCGCTGGCGGCTTGTTCAAGTCGCTCTCCGGTGCGCCCGATATCTGGAGGTGGCAGTGAGCCCGTATCGCGCAAGATATCATGCCGCGGTCGGTAGTATTCTTCGATGCGAACACCACGCGCAAAGCGATCGCGAAGACGATCAGCCAACGGCATATTGGGATCAAGATTCTTACCCGGAAGATCGAACTTGGCTTTCTTCTTGCCTTGAGATAGGTAGTAAATCGGCCCCTTCGATTGCGCGATACGATTGAACTCATCGGACTTATCAACTGGATAGATGTCGTGTGTCGGCTCGTAGGCTTCGCGGAATTGGTGAAGGACGTTGAGCACGGGAAGATTACGCTCTTCTTGCGTTGGAACGTATCCCTTAGAAAGAGCGAGGGCGCGCACGCGAGGCGTTCCCTCGTGGTACGCCCGCTGAAGCGTTGCTTGACGGATTTCCGGAGGGAATGCCTGGTCATGTGCTTTGAGCTGTTGCTCAAGAACGGCGCGATCGGCATCGAGTTTCTCAAGGCGACCCTGCGGCCATTCCTTGAGCAGGCCAGGAGTGAGCGCTCCTTGTTCGATGCGCTTACGCATACGCGGAGGTATCTGAGCGAGATTCCGCCCAATCTCACCTTTTAGGCGATCACCCTCTGCTTCCCACGCCTCTAGCGCCGGACGATTGCGCTCGACGAGCGCCGTGTATTCGTTCTCGGCAGCCTTGCGTCGATTGAGCGCTGCGATCTCGTGACCCTTGACGATGTCCTCGCCTTGGCGCGTCACGCCTTTGCGAAGATTGTAGCCTTCGACGATGCTCCCCAAGGCACGATTCTTGGCAGCACCAAGTTGACCCGGAAGCGCTGTCACCGCTTTCTTGATCGCCACAGAAGGCTTCTCTGATGGAGCAGCTTCCAGCTTGAAGAGCTTCTGGAGCTTCGGCTCCACGAACCCTAACGCTGCGTCGAGACCCTTTCCGGCGGCGCTTATAACGGGTGCTGCCTTTTGCGCGATTGGCCCCACGGCTTTGCTCAACGGTCCCGCAAGCTTGCCGCCGTATTTGAGCGCGCGTGCGCCGATGTTAAAGACGTTGGCTCCTGGAACGACGGTGCCGGGGTCGTTGATCGTTTCGAAGAAGAAATCTTCGGGGACGCTCAACCAGGGATTCGAAGGCGTCGGCCATCCCTCGAACTTCTCTGCTTCATGCGTGAGGTCGATCGTGTGTGCCGGGTCAAGCATGGCCGGAATAGGATTGCGCCCGAGAAGCGTCGCCAATCCCAGATTCCCGCTTGCGTTGAGAGCCGTGTTTATTCCGTGCGCGACCGGCGTATTTTCCGCCCATTGCCCGAAGGCTTCGAGGCGCTGAAGCGGCGCGATGTCACGAGAGGGCTTTGGCTTCCCAGCGATCGGAGGCGGAGCTACCGTGGGGGCTTCATCAAGCGGATTCGTCCGTGATTGTCCACGAGCAGCGCCGCTGGACGGAGCTTCATCCAGAGGATTCACGAGCGGTTAAAACCCGCCGCCCTGCATAGGCAATGCGTGAGAAAGAGCGGCCTTGATACGTGCTTCATTCCAAGGCGGATTAGCAGTTCTTCCAAAATCCATGATCTGCTTATCTGAATAATTTTGAAGACGTAAATCCTGGACTTTTCGCACGTCTTTCATGAGCTGCTGCACGTCGAACGGAGGTTGCGTGGGCTGATGCCTATTCACGTTGGGAATCGGAATCTGCTGCCCATTTGGCATCGTGTAGAAGACGTTGTTTACGACCGGCGCTGAAGGCTGCACGTCTTGTAAGTACGTCTCGGGCTGAGGAGGCGCGTTGGGGTTGAAGCCCGGAACCTCAGTGCCTCCAAGATACGCTTTCTCCTGCGCGTTGTAAGACTCTACGGCAGCGTGATATTGCGCCATTGCAGTGTTGTAGGCTTGCTGCTGCCCTTGACCATTCGCCGCATTCAAAGCGGTCATCGTTGCGATAAGCTCTCGCTCTTGAAGCGACATCCTTGAAGACGAGAGCCGCTGCTGTGCGCCGATCTTCGCCGCTGCTATGCGTGCCCGCGCACCAACATCGGCTCGATACATGACGCCCTGAAGCGACATCTGCGCCTTCTGGAGATCGACGCCGAGGCGATGACTGTAATACCCCGCCTGCGCTTGATCGAGCGGGAGCTTCCCCTGAAGCGTTTCCGTTCCACGAGCGCCATAATATCCGCCCATCGCAGCGCGCTCGGCCCCAAGGCCCTGCTGCCCCGCGATGCCGACGTAATCTTTGACCACGTCGTGACGATTGGCACCAGATGCCTGTTGAGCAACCTGGAGATCGTAATCAACCTTCTGCTCGGGCGTAAGCGGGGTTCCGTGGTTGAGCGGCGGCGGCGGAAGCGTGAACGGGAATAGCTGGTCCGTCGCAGGGTCGATGCCTTGCGCTCGAAGAGAGGCGTTGTCGAGCTTCTGGCGCTGGCCGAACTCTTGCTGCTGCAAGTTATAATTCTGCTGCGCCTGCTGGTTCTCGAACTGCTGCTGCTCACCGGCGGCTCGCGCACGGTTTCGGGCGCCCATGTAGGTCAGGAGACCTGTGGCAAACGAAATTTTAGTACCCTCCCCCGCCTGAGTACACGTTTCCAAAGTTCCCGTACGCGGGTGTCGGAGACGTGTTCTCCTGAACGCCTGTCGGCACGTTGCCTAAGCCGTAACCGCCGCCGCCGCCAGCGCCGCCACTAGGAAGCGGTGGAACGCCGCCGCCAGCGCCGCCAGCGGCTCCAAGCGCGCCGTAGAAATCGCTCAACGACTGATTGTAAGCCCCGGTCTGCGCTCCCGCCTGGCCCGCAGCGCCGCCGCTCAAGAGGTTCCCGTATTCCCCAAGCGCCTGCGAATACAGCGGCGCGAGAGCGCCGGAAAGCACTCCAGATTGATCGGCGGCGAGCTGGCTGAAGTCGTTGTTAGCCGCACCGCTATGCGTGATGCCCATCGCAGCCTCGCGCGCGGCGAGATTCTGATTCTGCTGATTAAAGCGCGGCTGAAGCGCGGCTTGCTGGAGATCGCCGAACTGTTTGGCCGCTGGGCTTCCCGTGGCGCTGATGAGCTGGCCTTCAGCGGGCCCGTACGCGCCTTGGTAAAAGTTGCCAGCTTGATTCGCGTTGTACCCCGCGCCGCTGATGTCTTTGACGAGCCCGCCAAGAAGGTTAGCTATGAACCCCACAATTCACCGATCCTCGAAAACGATGCGCGTGCGGACATACCCGAGCCCGCTCAAAAGAGCCATCATTGACCTATTCTGCATCCCGATTGAGCCGAAGACGCGCAGGCTTTTTTTGCGAGCGTGCTCGACAATGTGTTTGGTGAGTGCAACAATGGCGCGAGGGGAACCGGCAACGTGAATGATCTCGCGAGCATCTGCGCCCCGTGGGAAGTCGTAAACGCCTCGATATGCAGCAATGCCAAGAGGCCGCATAGGGTCCCCGTACACAAGCCACGAGAGCATCGAAATCTCGTTGAGCGTCGGCGTGCGCTCATGTCCCATCGCCGCCTCGACCTCCGGCGGCAAAGACGGCAGAATACCCTCGGCGGCGAGCGTGCAAACGTGCAAGGCCGGAACCCGTAAAATGCGCCGATCCGTCGCCGTGACCATGCCTCCCACGGTAGCCGACTTAGGAGCCGGAAAAGTCTGTAAATCTACCTTTAGCCGTACATTGTCAACTTGGGTTGGCAATCGCTATCAGGTGAATAATTCTCACGTCGGTAGCATCGTGACTTGCGATCTTCGCCGCGAATTGAGTTACTTTCTCTGCGAGGTATAGGCGTGAATCGGCGGCTCCGGCCCCCACGGGCAATACCGAGATGACCGGAGGAAAGTTGAACGCCGGGGCAAATCTCCACACATAGAGACCACTTACGAGGCTCGCAAGCCGTACTTGCACGTTGGCCGTCGTTAAGTTCGTGGTGCGTCCCCCCGCAGAGCCAAGGGCTCCAGGAGCAGAGCCAAGGGAGGTCGCGAGAAAATACGGCTCGAGCACCTTGATGAGCTGAGAAGCGCTGAGGTCGCCGATCTTCTTGCCGGAGTTCATTAGGTATATGCCTCTTCAATCGCATCAAGGCTAAGGCCCACGAGTTCGAAGGCTGTCTGGTTACTAGTATTGCTGATATTGAACATGAATTTATAGCCCTTGAGGAATGGATTAGCCTTTACGACGAGCACTTGACCCGCTTCCTGATTCGCTGTGCCAACGGTTAGCGGAGAATTGAAGGACGCTGGCGGGTAAATCGTACTGGCAACCCCGTTCACCGGGCCCGAAGCGATCGCCTGAACGACGAAGAACGCGCCGGGCAGCGTCTCAAGATCGAGATACACCCGATGAAGCTCTTTGAGAAGAGACGGGCTTCCCATGTCGATCCAACCCGTCTGCGCGACCCACGGGATAGAGACGCCCCCTGGGTCTTGCGTGGCGTTCTGCCCATACTGAATCACCTTGATGGGCGAATTGCCAGGCTGCTGGACCCAATACAGGGTCGGCACATCAAGGCCGGTTCCCGCGGCGTTCTCGCCTCCGGGGAACGGAATCCAAGCAGCGACATTCCATCCGAAGCCATTCCACGTAGACCATGCCTCCGCCTGAAGCTCCTGACTAGCATCCTGATCGAACACCATGACGTTATTCGCCAAGCCACCGCCGGTGTCTACGGCGAAAAGCGCGACGTTATTCAAGAACGTCTGGATGGTTTGCGCCCCTGGTAGCGGGAAAGACCCGTTGAGCGCCACCTGCATCGAAAAATCGCCGGCAACGGCGCGAATAAGCCTCTGATTCCCCCCGGATATTTTGCCGGAGGTGATCGGGATATTTCTTCCAATGGGTTCCGGTTGCGTCGCTCCTACAAAGAGACGATTGAAGCTGCTCCCACTCCAGAAAACGATCGTGTCGTTCAAAGCAGCCGCACATCCCGGAGATGGTATCCCGTAGCTCCTCAGCGCCGGCTGTACGTTGAACTGATATTCACCCTGCTGGAAATCGTAGCCCGCGATCGCGTAGACGCTGTTCGATTTGAACACGTAGAGCACGTTACCGATTGGGATGCACGTCTGAATGCCGGGGTCTCCATCGCCAAGGCCGATCGCATACGGCCCATTGGAAACCATGAACGCGAAGCTCTCGGGCATATTGAGGTCTGAAGCATAGAGCGTGTTCGGGAAAGCCGGATCGCCCCAAAACCAAACGTGATTATGCCACGTCACACAGCCAGTGAACGGCCGGGTGATCTGATACGAGAGCGCGGTGAGCGTCGTGCCGTCGTATTTCAGCGGCCCCGCTGTCCCGCCCCCACCCCCCGTAAACGCCGTGGGCATCCCAACTGGAGCTGCGTTCTTGATGATCTGAACGGTGTAAGCATTCCCGCCGACGCCGCTCACGAGCGCGCCCACGTCGATGTTTCCAGCCTGCGCGAACGCCTGCGCTAGGAACGGCGTGCCGGGGGCGACCGCGGCGGAGACGTTGAGTGCCTGTACGAGCTGAAGCGCGATGGACTGCGCATTATCGGTTGCCAGAACGACGTAATTGGGCGTTGTGACCGTCGCAGGGCCAACAACCTGTATCTGTGCCGTATCGCCCACTGCAAACGCCCCTGGGGCGATTGAAGCCTGCGCTACGCCGAGGTTCGAGGTCGTCGCCCCGCAGATGATGAGGATGTCGCCGCCGGGGTTCATCCCTCCGCCCAGCGCCGGATCATACGCCGAACAAAACGAGACCGGGACGGTGTTCCCGCTCGAGAAGTCCGTGATCTTCGAAAGCGCGGTCGGAGAGATAGGCGTCCCAGGGTCTCCGCCGCCCCACAGCGCCCCCTGCGCGGAGATGACAAGCTTGGTGAGCAGTGAAGGCGACGTGCGATACCAGCGGATGCCGGAGACCGGAGCATTCGGAAATGAGCCGGTGATCGAAGCCTGGTACACGATGCCGCTGCCAGCACGCTTCCCCCAAGCCCCGAATCTTCTATAAAGCAGGTTCGAGCACGCCGTCAAGCCCGGAACCTGGCTAGGCGTACGGCCCTCGTTGAGCACCGCACCAAACGCGAGGGCGGAGAACTTGCGGGCCGCCTTATCGACCGGCATTAGCCGAGAAACCAACCGGCATCATACCCCTCGGAATCCTCGCCGGAGACCGTGGGCTGTGAAGCGCGGTTCGTGTCGAACGTGAACGCCTTGGCCTTGTCCACTGCGGTTTGGTAGCGCTTCATGAAGTCTGCTGCCAGGCCGCGGTCGCTCTTCCTGATCCAATAGTCCCCGAGCACGCGGTACGCCAGCGCCATGCAGTACTGCGGCGGGATGCCGGGCACATCGCCGGGGTTGTCGAGCTGAATCCCAAGCGAGCTGTAGTAAAACGTGATCGTATCACCGTTGGGGCTGAAATAGGTCAGCGTCGTCGGGGAGACGACCATCGTCGCCGACGTCGTCGTGATCTTGAATTGGATGCCCGTCCCCGGCGCGAGCAGCGCGGTGAGGGTGAGTTGATTCGCGATCGTCGTCGCAGGAGAGAGGAACGCCGTGACGCCCTGAACCGCCCCCGTAAGATTCAGCTTGGTCGCAAGCTGAACAGCAATGGTCGTGGTCGTATCGCTTGGCGTCGTGACGTACGGGGCAGACGTGAATGACAAAGCGCCATTCGTAACCGTTACCGTCGTCGAATCTCCGACGCTTGGAGCTGCGCTGAGAATGCCGGCGCCAACCCCGGGCCCGACCGCATTCCCGGGCCCCGGCTGCGGGTAGAGGCGAATATAGCCCGCCCACGGCTGCCGGTAATACAGCGGCTGCCCCACGTTGTTCGGCACGATGCCGCCGACGCGATTGCTGAACTCCGACATGGAGACGCCGTCCAGGTCATACGTGTAGCCTCCCGCAGGCGTGTACTCGATCTTCGTGAGGCTCACGAGCCCAAGGGGAACCGGGTAGTCGAGTAACGGCAGCACGGGAAACGTGTCCATGCGGTCGGAGAGATCGGGTGCGATTCCCGTATCGGCGATGAATTGCCCAAGGGCGATGGTGAGGTCGCGCGCCATGACGCTTGCGGTGAAATCTCCAGACGTGGGCATCGGATAGCCCGTGTCTGGTCCGTCTTCTCTGAGAAGGCTGAGCACACGACACTGCAAATCGAACAGCGACATGGACCCCGGCGCGTGCCCGGTGTTCGCCGCGCTCGGGGAAATGAGAAGCCTTCCGCCTTGGGTGTTCCCCAAGTACAATGGTTGCCCAGGAGCAGCGACGAGCCTGTTAAACATAGGCCATGAACGCTCGCGGCCCCATTGAAGCAGCATCCAAATCCAGGTCGGCGCTCCCGCCGCGTACACTTCCGCGAGCGTTCACTAAAGCAGCATCCAAATCCAGGTTGGAGCGCCAGCCGTGTAGGTAAGCGCAATGCCCGATCCCGCTGGCACCATCGCCGACACCGTCGCCGTAGAGAGGATCGGGATTTCAGCGGTTGATCCCCCCGAGCCGTTCACATGCGCCGTAAGATTCGCTGCTCCGTTTCCGGTCACGTACACGATGCAGTCTGTCGCGTAGGGATTCGCGACGACAACGGTGGTCGCGGCAATCGCAGGTTGAGCGGGGTTCGTCGGGGGGCCAAAGGGATTGGGGCCGATGTTGTTTCGGTAGCGGCACGCACCAACGCGCGTCGTGGAGTTGTCCGTCCAATTTGTCGTATTCCCGGCGATGTAGTTGTTCTCGAAGATCACGCCGTTCACGGTCGCGGAGTCGATGACGACGCCTTTGAGATTCTGGCCCCCGGCGATATCGTTTCCGATGGAGCAGTTCCGAAACTCAGTGGTTACGGGAAGATTCCCGCCTCCCTGAAGATGCACGCCAATGCCTAACGCATTGGTATGGAAATTGCAAGAATGGAACTTTATGGCTTGGGATGTTCCGATGTCGAGTCCGTTTCCGCCCGTCACGCATTGAAACGTACATCCAAGGAACAGCACATCGTGAATGGGTCCCGTGCCGGACTGCGCGATGGTCGCAGCATTCACGCCGCCTCCGGTAAAGGGCGGATGACCTGTCCAGAAAGTGCAGTCCACCAAACGGATATTGCCGTATCCTGGTGCCCCCGTACCGCATTGTAGGGTCAATCCGCTGTTCGTCGTCCCGTCGAAGAAACAGTCGGCGAAGTACGAATCCGAGAGATCGCCAAGCGTGGCGTTGAAGTTGAGTCCTTGCCCTATGCTCTCGAAATCGCAGTCTTGCATGTCAATGAGGTCAAAGCCGGGCGTAAGCGATCCCGCAGAAATGAGCGCAACGGCGTTACTTGTCCCCGCGTCGTAAGAGGGTCCTGAGCCTCGCACCATGCACTGATTGATGAAGAACTGGGCGCTCCTCGTGCGCGTGCGAAGGAAGTCTCCAAACTGATTGTACGAGTCGATTCGGCCCATGAAGAGCGTCGTGACGCTCCCGGCGTTGTTCACCGCATCGCCCACGTCAAGCGTATGGAAGTGCGCTTGCAGCGTGCAATCTGAAATCCAGATATTGACGCCGAAGGGGATGCGCCACATCGCCCCGCCGCTCATGTTCCCGTTATTGCAGAGAAAATTTAGGTTTTGCCATGAGAAATTAGCAAGGTTGTTTGCCGCTGTGGGATATGCGCCTCCGGCGAAGATGTCATACGTTCCGGCATCGGCATAGATACATGAAGAGCCCTGGGCATCCCCCACGAAGCGCATCCCATATAGCCGACTCGGGGAACCCATTCCGGCGAGGTTGATCGAGTTGGTGATGCGCCAGTTTCCCGCCGGGAAGTAGACGACCCCGCCACCAGCCGCAGCGCAAGCAGCGATCGCATTGGCAATGGCCGTATTGCAGACGAAAACGCCGTTGCCGATCGCACCGTAGGTAACGATGTTGAAGATACGGCTCGTACCGGCTGCGAAGAGCGCGGCGACAGACTGCGCGGTAACGTTCTCGATGACGCCGCCGCGAGAGATGACGAGCAAGTCGGTGTTCTGTGCCGGGCTCCCCGAGGGATACCCGGCGATAGAGAACGGCGGAACGCCTGCGAGAAGCTGCGTCCACGTCAGGTATTCCGTGAGACCCGTTGCAGGCCGAAAGATCGGGAAGAGGTCCGCACCTTGCGGTGTCGCTCCGGCAGGCAACTCGTTGATCGTAAAATCAGCGCGAGCAGCTTTCTCGGAGCGAAGCTTGGCGTTACGAAGGAAAAACTCGTCAGCAGAAAGCCCCGCGGATGACCGGCGCTTGCGCCGCATCTCCGCGATAGCCATTTGGAGGAGATGCTCGTCATGCACGGGGGAGGCTCCTTACTTCGTCTTGTGGCTGCCGCGATTGCGCTCTGAACGCGGGAGATTACCGATATCGACGTGCGAGCCATCAGAATCGGCGATGCGCTTGGTCATGCCCGAATAGATGCCGTCTTCCGGGCAGCGTCGAGGGTCTTGCTGTACCGGCACGTCGTCTTTGATCGTGTGTCTACGAGGTTCAAATGCCATCGGACACCCTCCCAAACTTGCGGGGCTCTGGAAGTTTCAGAAGCTCTGCGTTCTCTTTTGGCTCCGGCTCCGGTTCGGAAAACTCCGGCTGTTCTGGCTCTTCCGACACGCGAACGGGCTCCACGTACGACAAGTTTTTCGTAAAGACGTGATGCCCCAAGCCGCATGTTCCAACGAGAAGCTCGTCGTAGAAAGAGCCACCACAAGCGGTGAACGTCCCGCAGTTTTGGCAGGTCGCCCCCTGCGCTACGTCAGCCATCGGCGTCTTTCGGCAAGATGCGCCCGGTAGCGGGGTCCCGTTTGCGTCCCATTGAGTCCACGATCGGCATAGGCGTAGTCATCGCTTCAACCGGCTCGCGCGTCTCACGCGGTATTTCCATCGAAAGCTTAGAAGAGATGAGCCCCTTGAGCTCGGCAAGCTGCATACGGAAATCTTGCGCCTGCTGCTCGTAATGCTTGCTCAAGCGCGCCATCTCGTCTTCATACTTCTCTTTGAGCTGCTCCGGCGTTTCGATCTGCCCAAAGCTATCTTTGAGCGGGTCAAACTCCCCGATGCCGTAGATTTTGTACAGCCGGATAGGCTCATCGGCGGTCCCGTCGTCATGGAGAACCTGCACTGTCACGTCAGGCGAACGATGTGGCCCCGAAGGCGTCATATTAGGCCGACCGCCCCGCCCGTCGCCGCGAGGATAGTCATACCGATTAAGGTAGCGCGTCTTCTCGACACGCCAGAACTCACGCAGCTTTTCCTTGGCTTTCTCGTCGATGGCAAACCGGAATTGATCCGGGACGTAGAACGGTCCAAACCACGCCGCAACCTTGTGCATCGGCTGCACGATAGAGCATCCAGGCTGTAATGGGATTATCGTCGCCTTGCTACGCGGTCCCCCGACGTTCCACTCGAGAAAGACCGTGCGCGGCCACGTCCTCGCAAGCGTGACACGGCACTGCTTTTCAGCCTCGACGATGCCTCGAGCTTGGGCGACAGCGTCATCACGATCAAGGGACTCGAGTGGATCAACAGTCTGCATAACCTGATTCGTTCCTTAGCAGCCCACGCAGCCAACGAGCGCGGGGAGGTAGCCTTTGAAGCCGGTGCCGCCGGCAAGGTTTGCACCGCCAGCCGTCGCCGTGGAACCGCCCGTTGCGGCCACCGCGAAGGTAAGCGAGTTCGCAACCATGCCGGAGAGCGAGATAGTGAAGAAGCTCGCCTCCGTGCTTCCGGAACCGAAGTTCACCTTGAAGAACATCGGGCTCGTAACCGAGAAATTATTGACGGTCACGGTCACGACGCCAGCCGCGTTGGCCGCGGTGAAGAACGCTGAGAAGCTAGGCTGTGCGTTAAGGTAGGCCACAAGCGCCGCCGCCGCGGTCGTCGCCGAGACCGCCTGCGCGGAGGTCAGAGGCGGCGTCGTCCAGGTGGTGGTTTGCGCGGTGCCTGGAGCCGAAGGCACATACGGCGTTTGGATCGTCACCGAGAGCGTATCGCCAGCCGCCGGAGCGCCCGCGATCGTATCGGTCTGCGAAGCCGCTGCGAGAGCCGCCGCGGTAATCGAAGAGCCGATTCCCGAAGCCGGCAGCGAGGCGTTCCCCGCAAAGGCCGAGATGCCGTTGGGAGCCGAAACCGAACCGCCCTGCAGATATCCCGCCGTACCGCGCGAAGCGATGAGCGGAAGCTTGTCGACGATCGTGACGGCGCCGGCGCCGGACTGATCGACGAGAACGCTGGGATGGAAGCCGGAGATAACCGCGTCGATGTACTGCGTGCCGCGCACCAACCCCGCCGTCAAGTTTGCTCCAGACGTGTAATTGGCCGGAGATACAGAACCCCCGAAGCCGACCCAGGTCTCGGAAACGATGCCGACGATGGATTGCTGATTCGCGCCGGTTCCCGGAAGCCCAACGCCCTTTTGATCGGGATATGGTTGGATATCCTGACTTGAGAACTGCAAGGCAATACCGGGGCTATACACCGTGCTCGCTACGGCAGGGCGATACTTGCGCGCCCCACGTTCGTAGTCGCGGTACTGTGAGCCAAAATCAGATACCGAAGTTGCGGAACCCATGTCTTAGCCTTTGCCTCCCGGAGCCTTGCTGCGACCGCCGAAGTTCGCGTTCAAGACGCGGCCTTCGTTGGGCGGATATCCCTGTTCGTAATTGCACGGCTCCATCGTAGACTTGGCAGCCGTGTAGATATCGCCAAGGCGCTCGTTGACGCTGTTGTTGATCTTCTGACCCTTGGCGCTGCCGCTCTTCTCTTTAGACATGGCTCTCCTCGCTCTTATTCTCGACGAATGATCTCGACGACGTGCAAACGGTCGAAGAGGGAATGCTGTAATCCGGCAGCCATGCTCGCGCGCTTGCGAGAATTGCACGGCTTACAAAGCCCCTGGATGTTGAAAGCGTAATCGCAGCCGCCTCGCGAGAGCGGGACGATGTGATCCTTCGTGAGCACGCACTTCTCGCCGCATGACGCACAGCGCCCACGCTGCTTCGCAACGATTGCCTGCCACTCTGGAGCGGTGTGCGAACCAAGGATTCCCAACTTGAGAGCACGGCGCTTCTCTTCTCCACGATTGGCGAGAGCGTGCCATCTATCAGGGAACCTGCGTCGCCACCGCATGACGCCAGCTTTGTGCGGTTCTGGGTTCTTGGCATACTCTGCACGGCATCGGGCATTGTACTCATCGCGATTCTCGGTACGCCACTTCTTGCGCCAAGTGCTATTCCACGCTTTGACCTTTTCAGGGTTTTCGGCATAGTACTGACGCGCGTAATCTGGGTGTTCTTCGTGCCACTTACGCAGGTACTCACGCTGGCATTCTTTGCATTTTCCGGGGCCGATGTGCTCGTGTCCGTTTTTGCAAAAGCCTGTACGCTTCGCCGCGTTGTTTGCGGTGAGGCAAGGTCCGCAAGCTCCACGCTGCCCTGGCTTGCGCTCGTGTAGCCCCTTTTTGCAGAATCGAGGCTCAGCGTTCTTCTTTGCCTTATATTCAAGCTGATAGGCAGCGCGCTGTTCCTTGTGCTCGGCAGCGTAAAGCCGGCTTCTCTCACGGGAGCATTCAATGCACGACGCACCGACGAGGCGCTCATGGCCTCGCTTACAGAGCGTTGTTTTGTAGTTCTGCATTCGTGCATTTTAACATGCTCCATCGTAAAAATCAACCGTTGCTCACGTTACGATAAACTCCAGTTGAACTGGGTTTCCTAACCTCGTAATTTCCCAAAACAAAGATATGACCAGTTTCAACATCCTGATTCGTTGGTTTAATGAACCCCTCAAACTCAAAGTCGCGCTTCTCGTGGATGACAAGTCGCTCGTGATCGAGATTGTGGAAGTTCATGGTGTTCGCAGGCTGCCCGGAGTCGTCGACAAGCGGACAACCCTGGAACGCAATGTTGTCGAAGCCCAAACTTGCGATCTGAGAATCGACGAAAATCTCTTGCGGCGTGAGGAGCTGCCAAAACGAAGCGTAGCCGGTCTTGGTCGCAGAGATGAGCTGCACGCGCTCTTCATCGGTTTTACATTGCATCCACAACGTCATCATGGAGGCGCTCGAGAGCGCGGTGAGCGTGCCCGGATCGAAGACCTGCGCCTGCCACCACGGGTTGGCGACACGGTCGATACCCAGATACACTTGCTGACCCGAGGCGTTATTGACGGCTGCTCCAAGACCGTCCCAATCTTTCCCACCATTGCCGGAGCCATTGGCAAAAACCTGAGCGCCGATCTTATCGTAGAGCGCCATATATGCCGACTCCACCTTGTTCTTCACAAGGGAGAGCTGCGCGCGTTTGCCCGAAGCCCGAAGCTTGTCGATCGCAATGATCGTCACCGACGCCTGCGCCTGCTTCCAGGGGAGTTCGTAGGTCGTAAACTCTTCCTGCGCATCGGTCGGCAGAATGTCGGCGCCGCTATAGGTGATCGCCGTCTCATTGGGCTGCGCCAAGATCGGCTGCGAGATAATCGAGCCGCCGGATTCGTGGACGATCCGCTTCTTGGAGCGCAAGATACCGATGAGCGGACGCGCGCCGTAGCGTTGGTCGATGATCGACGTACGAAGCTCACGCTCGACGAAGGCGTTGATTTCTGCGGTTGAAACAAAGGGTATTTGCGGCACTACATACTCCCTACTACTAACGAGATGCGATCAAACAGCGTTGGCTGTACGCCGGGAAGCAGCGCATTTGATTTAGCCGCGTTGCATGTCCGACAAAGACCCTGGATGTTGATTGCCATGTCCGACCCCCCACGAGAAACGGGAACGATGTGGTCTCGCTCTAGTGGACGGCCTGGAATCTTCCCACAGTGATTGCACTTGCCGTCCTGTCTGGCGACAATCGCAGTCCACTCTTCGGTAGTGTGGGAGCCTATTGCGTTGAACTTCGCTAGCCGATGACGGCGCGTGCGCGCTCTACAAAGCTCGGGATTCGCCTTCTGCCAAGCTGAGAAATACTCTGGGTTCTCTAGCTTGTACTTAGCGTTATACGTGCGATTGTATTCACGATACCGCTCGGGGTTGTTCACCTTCCAAGCTTTCGTAGTGGCCCGCCGCTCGTCAAGGTGCTCCGCCATGCGCTTGGCATGGTAAGCCTTCCATCTCTCAGGATGCTCCCGATAAGCCTTCCGTGCATCCGCAATCTTACAAGGACGGCATGATTTCCGAAGCTCACGCGGCCCTCCGCATCTCCCGCAGGGCTTCCCAAGTTTTGACGTGTCAAGCATGGTATTCATGACGCGAATCGCGGATCTGGGTTAGCCAAATAGCGATCGACGGGATCGTCGAACTGCTTGGCTCTTTGAGCCGCGCCATTGGAGCGCGTGCCGTTGGGGGAAGCCCCCGGGCTTCCTAAGAGTGCGGGAATCTGCGGCTGCGGTGCCGCTGCCGGCTGTTGCTGCTGCGTGCGCGCGAGCTTGAGCGCGTCGTAAATCGACGCCTTGAGTGCAAGCGCATCGAGGAACCAAGGACGATTTTGACCCTGCGGAAAGCCCTGCGCCTGCGCCTGGAAATAGAGCGCGTCGGCGGTGGTCTTCAGATCGGCTTGAAGATGCTGATCGGTCGCGAGCATCGGGTACTTCTCAACGCATTTGGCCCAATCGCTCTGCATGCGCTGCTGATCGCTTTGGCGCTGCTGCTCCGCTCTCCATGACTGAAGCTCTTTGATCTGCTGCGCGAGCACCGGGTCGGGTTGCTGCTGTTGACGCTGCGTGCGCGCCTGCGTCGGCTGCGCGGCGGGTGCGTTCTGATCGAAGAACGCAGAGCACTGCTCGAGGTACTCAGCCTTGGGCGCATTCGAGAGATACTCGTCGATGAAGCCCAGCGTGTTCGGCTCTTTGGTGAGGCGCTCCATGAGCGGCGCCCAATTTTGCTTCGCCTCTTCAGCCGTGCATCGGAAGATGCTCTTGAACGTATCGACTTCGCCCTTCATGGGCTGGAGCTGCGCACGCTCTTGGAGCGCCGCCACAACCTGGGCGCGCGTCCACTCTATGCCTTCCGCGAGGGGGATTTTGTCCTCGGGGGAAAACGTGGGCTTAGGTTCAATGACAGCCTCAGCGACCTTCGGAGCTTCGGTTCCGGGGGTCTCTGCTTTAGGCGTCTCCGTCGTCTTTGCGACGGGCGGCTCAACCTTGGGCTGCTCGGTGGTCGCCTTCGCGGGCGGCGCTTCCGTCTTCGGAGTCACCTCAGCCTGCGGCGTTACCGCCGGAAATTCTTTGGTCTCCGGGTTCTCCTCAATCCACCGATCAATGGGATCGGCGGGAGCGGAAGAAGATGGAGAAACCTCGCCTCGACCATCGTTACCGATGGGAAGCGGGTCAAGCCCCTTGGGAGTCGCTTCGTCTTGTGGATTCATAAGCTACTGCACAACCATGCCTGAGCGGTGCGATAGCAGTGTCGAAACGCTGCAACAGCACCGCTCAACTGCATCTTACCGGCGACCGCGCCGCCCGCCGCGCTTGCCTTTGCGGCCTCCGCGCATGTGATGGCGCTTTTTTCGTCTAGCCATGGTTGTTGGTGCTCTCCTTTCCATCCGTCTTCCGGGAACCGGAGATGACGATGCGGAGAGCGTAGCGCACCGCTTGCGCCGCCCTATCTGTAAAAATACTTCTAAGCGGTTACTGCAACTTTTTTAAGGAGACTCACTACATTCAGGGTTGGCTGGGAAGCAATATAGCTCGTAGTATGACGCAGGTAGTCCCAGAAAAGAAAAGAAGCTCCGGTGTACCCCTACAGCCCAAAGCTCTTTTCACTCTCCCGTGTTTCGCACGGCGAACGGATTTCCTCCGATGTGACGGTGAAAAGCGCCTAGAGGCGTTCCGCACCTATCATGCTTGCGGACCTGTTCGGAGCCGAAAGGCTCCCTTGCCTTCCAAAAAACCGCTGAAAAGCGGGAAGGGAAGGGAAGGCGGGTGGGGAATGTCCCCCTAAGACCCCCTGTCAGTACTACTAAGGAGCCGGGAACGGTATCGGCTTAGTACGAGGCGGTCTTTTCTTATCCTAGGAAGCAAGCGCGCCTCTTATCACATCCCACCGGGAGACCCGGAGAGATCGAGTGAACTCTTCGCCGGAGGCGGAGCTCCCGGAATCGCTGGCGCGGTCGGAGGAGCCTGTGGCGCAGGCGCGGCGACGGCGGCTTTGATCTGATCGACGAGCATCGTGATCGCGGGGGCCAAGCTCGGCACCTGACCGGTAAGCTCGCGCAAAGAGAGAATGGCCGTATCGGCCGCTACTTTCTTCGAGGTTGAGGGATCCCCGGATGAAAGGCCCCCGATGCCCGTAGGAGGCGGCGGAAGCCCCGGCATGCTCGGAGGGGCTCCCATACCCGCACCAAGAGCCGCAGAGGGCGCTCCAGGCATGTTCATGGGCGAAGGACCGGGGCCACCCCCGCCACCCAGAAGAGACGCTAAACCACCACCGTATGCCATTTCACTTCCCCCACGAGCTTAGAAGCTCTTCAGAAAATAGTCTTTTTGCGTCTTCTTCCGTGAAGCACGGTAAAAGCGCGTGCAAGATCGGCTCTATCTCTTCAAAAGAAAGCTCCCGATCAAGCCACGGCTTTATCGCGCTCGAGACGTCTGCTCTAAATGATGATTGCATGCCCTACCTCACCGCGGCGTTTTCGTGTCGCGAAGGGATGTTCGAAGGCGGCGCGTTGCGCGTCTGAACCTTCGGATGATTCTGGGGGCGTGATTGCTCCGGGCCCGGCTTACCGCCAACCTTGGAGGCACGCTTCGCCATGGCTTCCATCGCCTGGTTTGCCGCCTGCTGCTGGAGCATACGCGGAACTTGCGTGCGGTAGCCCTCGATGCGGTTCTTCTCGTGCCACCAAACCATGTCGACGAGCTTTTTATCGTAGAGCTGCATCCACTTATTCCACAGCCCAGCGGGAGATGTGGAGAGCGAAGAGACCGGCTCAATCGCAAACTCGACGGCTCCCTGAAGATCGGTCGCCTGATACGTGCGGAACTTGGTCTCGACGCTAGAGACGGGCTGCACGACGGGCTGCCCTTGCTCGTCGAAAGTCTGCTCGTAGTGAACCTTGTCTTGGCGCTCCCGAATAGGCCGCTGCCCGCGGTCGAACTGCTGGATGAGCTGCACGCGCAGCTTCCCGATGCGCGCGAGCCCGGATTCGAAGTTGCGCACCTTTAGGCGGATCGGCGCAGCCCCGGATTCCTGGAGCTGATCCATCGTCGCGAATGCCGTATTCCCCGCTGGCATATGACCACTCACCGCGTCATTGACGCCGCTCACTTGCCCCATCGCCTTGTCAAGAACCTCGTAAAGTTCGAAGAACTCCTTCGGGATGCCGGGCTTGTCCAAAGGCTGCAATCCGTCCATTTTTTCCATGGGAATCACGAGCCCAGGCTTGTTCTTGATAGAAGCAGCGTTGACACCAGCATTCTTATCGAGCTTATAACTTGGCGATCCAATCTTTTCGAGGATATCGTAAACCTGTGACAAGATACGATTTTCCGCGATGGCGCAATCCTTGAGAGCAATGCACTCGCCCTGACCCCAGAATGCGCCGTTGTCGTAGTCTTTCCACATGGCCCACGGGAAGCCGTCGGTCTGGAACGGATTGCAGATATCCCGGAGAAGCACGCGGTTGCACCCCGCCGTGATGACCAACCGACCATTGGGATACTTGGGACGCCAACACGTTTCCATAACCGGCTGCATTTTCGGCTTATAGAACGGGAACGGGAACGGCTGGCCGTCGATCTCGCTAACCTCAGTACGCATGCCCGCAAGCTCAAGATCATACATACCATCGGGGCCGACGACGGGCTCAAACTGCGGCTGGCCGTTGACGACTTTCTGCTTTTCGTACTCCTCAAGCGTGTCGTCTCGCATCCAATACTCGAGAACCTCGACGATGTCTCCGTCGTCTTCCCGATACGGCGACGTAGCGTTGGTGTACAAAGGAGCGGTGACGTTTCCGTTTATGCTCTGCGCTGTGATGATGCGCTTGCGCTCTCCAGCGGCGTCCCCTTCGCGGATGAAGTCACGATCGGCTTCGCTTCCACTTGCCATGCGGATCGTCCGTACGGCATAGCACGCCTTTGCCTTGTCGGGAAAATTGCGACGAATCCACCCCATCGTTTGCGATTCAGCGTGGATAAGAAACTCGCAATCTTCGATGCACGTTGCCGTCGCGTTCGTGAAGACTTTGTAGGGGGCCACCGGAATGGCGACATGCTTTCCACGTCCTCCATCTGCGTACGGATCGAACAGAACCTTCATGAAGCCCGTGCCCCAGATGAGGCCGAACAGCACGAAGATCGAGTTCTTGCCCTGCATATCGTTGTTATCCCAATCGCGGTCGACGAGCTTGCGCAACAGGTCGGCAGCATCTTCGGAGCCCGGAACTTCGGGCTCAACCGATATACGGGGCTTGTTATCGGTCATGACAGCCTGCTGGAAAGTGACCAGCGCACGTATCTTGTTTACCGATATTTTCGAGCGCCACGTCGGCCATTTATTGGGCCACATATTGGACACGAACAAGTCCCATGCGACATCGAACGTCTCATAAGGATCGCGAGCGCGACGGGCGTCTTCGTACATGCGGGAGCAGAACTGGAGGATTTCAAACTGATCTTGCTCTTCAGGAGTAAGCTCCTCGATCTCCGGGATTTCACGACGCTCCGCCTGATGCTTCTCTTGCTGCGTAGAGAGCCACTCATCGTACTGTAGAAGGCCGGAGTTCCGGCCCATGGCGCTCTGAAGCGGCATGAACTACTTCATCCGGCCAGCGGGCGTTTTCCCAAAGTCGTATCGGCTTGGGCCAGAAATTAGACTCTTAATAGACTTCTCCCCGAAAGGAGTTTCTTTCCCAGCCCAGTCAGTATCCTGAGTCCAGGGCGTCA
>Ga0210386_10000175_pt1 | contig 55020 bp, 47 predicted proteins | sample IncBWH32OmetaG_FD_160091 | JGI IMG/M metagenome (GOLD analysis project Ga0210386, IMG submission 160091) | Forest soil microbial communities from Barre Woods Harvard Forest LTER site, Petersham, Massachusetts, United States - Inc-BW-H-32-O ...
GGGAGCGGGAGCTTGCGGCTGTTCGGGGGCCCGCTGCTGCGGAGCCTGCCGGGCGGCTGGAGGGGGACCGTGGGGTGGGACATATCCGCCGCCAACCCGGCCGTGCTCGCCGCCCCCGCCCCGATTTCGATCTTGCGCCACGCCTGGTATTGCAAGGCTCACCGAGAGCAGCGCTAGAAGTACTAGATTTTTCTTCATTGTTGCCTCCAATTTCGTAGACGCTGCGCAAGGGTGAATTATCACAGCATTAAGCGGAAGTAATGCGCTATTACATATCGCTTAGGGCGGCCACTAAGGCCCCTCGCGCGGTGGAATGCATCGGGCTGGGGGCCAGCCGGACTTCGGAGATGGCCACCGGCAGCTCGGTGTCGCGCATGATCTTCTCGAACCGGTCGCGGAAACCGGGCGCCATCGCGCTTCCGCCGCTCAGCACCAGCGGGATCGGCCGGTTGAGCTTGGGCATGTTCTGCACGCTGGCGAAGGTATCTTTGAGCGCCGCCACCAGGGCCTGCATCATGTCTTCATAAAAGATGGCCAGGGAGTCGTAAATCTTGTTGGCGAAATGGCCGTTGAAGTGGAACGACTCTTCCTTAATCGTGCGGATGCGCGTAGCCGGTTCGCCGCGCACCTCCGCTACGCTCGAATCGATAAAATCGCCGCCTTTGGGAATACTGAAGCTGAATACCGGGACAGAAAGATAAGCCAGGCAGACGTTGCATAGCCCGCCGCCGCAACTGATCCCGATGCCCGTGTAGTTGGAGCTCTCCATTTCCCCATAGACGACAGCGAGGCCTTCGGAAATGCTGCGGGCATCGTATCCCAGCTTAGTGAACATGCTTTTCAGCTCGGTTTCGTGTTCGTTGACCTCCTGGCTTGCGCCTAACGGAGCGGCCGGAATGCTGAAACAAAGCTTCTTGCCTTCGCCCACTTCCTCGCCGGTGAGCAGCATCACTAAATGGCGCACCAACGTGCCGCCATCGGTCTCCTCCTTGTTGAGAACGCCGCGCAGCATGGGCCGGCGGGTCTCCTTATGAAACAGATTGGCGAACCGCTCCGACTCATCGCCATAGACGACAATCTCGGGGTCCTGAATCAGATGCGGGATGCGCTCTTTCTTGAGGACGCCTTGCGTTAATTTCGAAAAAGGAATGGTGACGAAAGCATTCAGTTGCTTGGCGAACTGGATGTCTTTGTCTTTGCGCCGGGCGGTGACGATGCGGCTGGTGCCAACGTCGAGCCCAATGGCAGAAGCTGCCTGCGTGTTGGTGTTTGTCATTTAGTTGTTCTCCTGGAGGGCGCCCTTAGCGTGTAACGCCGTAATCGCGTCCTTATATCTGGTCTGTAAAACCTGGCGGTAACGATGCTCGGAAAGGTTCTGCGCCGCCGCCTCGGCTCGAACCTGGTCTTCGGCTGTTTCTAAACCTCGGGCCAGCGGCGAGTCGGGGGCTTCCTCCAACAGTGCGGTAGCGGAGAAACCGAATAAGGTCACGCTCGGAAGCGGCCGCCCGTAGTTATTGGTGAGTCCGAGATCCTCGAAGGGCAGGTTGGCCGCCCAATCCGTGTGGTAGCCCGCGCTTCGGCCGGCCGGATAGATGGAAACCTGGGCGTGGGTCACACAATTGCCGGAAGGAATCCCGTAGCGGGCACGGAGCATTTCAGTTAGGGTGCGCCCGGCGTGCACCTGCGCGGCATTCACCGGAAGCTCGCCCTCTTTTGGCTGACTGCGCGCTTCAAACGCGATTCCGAAGAAGCTCTGATTGAGGTTGACGTAAATCCAGGTTTGATCCGCCCAAACGGAGTTTCCGGCGTGATTAGCGTAGTCAGCCTCGCCGACGATGCGAAATACGCGGCCGAAACGGTCGATTACGAAGTGGTAGGAGTGGTTGTGGGAGACATATTCGAGCAGCCCTTCGCCCTCGCGCTTCAGCATGCGGTTTTGGCCCTCTTCGAAAGGCGCCAGATGGCTCTCGGTGGTGTGAAATACGATCCCCGCCGGCTGCGTAAGCCGTTGGCCTACCCTGGCTTCAATTTGGGTGCGAGGAAAAGCCAGATAGGAGCGCGTCTCGGTGGAGGTCTGGAATCGATTCTCGATCCGTAGTCCGTTGCTGTACAAGTCGAACTGATGGTTCGCTTCTACTTGCCAGACGTGTGAGAGGGCCGCAGGGGCAGGGCTCCGGGCCACGTTCGGCGGAGGCGTTTGAATCATCTTGGGGGTCGCCGGGGCAGAGGCCAGCACAAAAGGCAAAACGAGTCCCAATGCTCGCCGGCAGGCCGGCACCAGACCGATTCCTGCTAAGGCCAGGCCGAGTGTGGTCAAAATGGGCATTCGGGTCAGGGCACGCCACGCGCTGCGGCTAGCGGAGGAATGGCCGAGCCTACGCTGGAGAAATTGAAGGCGTTCGGCCGGGTCCGTGAACGACCGCGCGCGCCACTCCACCAGCCGCACTACCATACCTCGGATCATCAGGAGGCTATTCCTACCGTTGGAGTAGTGGGAACGCGGACAAATCGCTCTCACGAAAATAAGGTGAGAGATTCGTGGTTTTCAAAACACTACATATCGATTTCGAAAAGGAGGCTTTAGATGTTCAAGAAGATGCTACAGGTCTCTTCTGCACTAGGCCGAGGTACAGCTAGCGAAGAAGAGCCGAATGTCACTCCTTCAGGGCTGTCATCCCCCGCCTTTAGCGACCGGGATCGGATCGAACCACCTCCGAAGCCAGTCCCAGCTAAGCTGCCATCCTTCGATGATATTTACCGTAAATCGACGTGCAAATCGGCTACAACCACGGCTGAATACACCATCCTGAAGGTAGCGGATATGGTGAACAGCGACGATCTTCACGGGTTATCGCCCGGGGCTCGACACAGCGCGTTGATGATGGCGCTGAAGGCGGCCGGGGTTGCCGTGGAGGATATGCTGCAGGATGCGGTACAAAGACAGCGCGTTTTGAATGACAACGAAGACGCGCAGTTGCAGCGTTTGCAGGAATTCGAAGGCTCAAAACAGCGCGAAAACGAGCGTTTAGCCAGCGAAATGGAGACGATTTGCACCCAATATCGCACCCGGATCGCGGCTGGGGTTGAAGAAATGGAACGGGAGCGGGACGCGTTTCGAGACTGGCAGGAGCGTAAGATGCGGGAGCAACGCCGAATCGCGGAAGCCGCGGCCGCCTGCGTTGCCGAGGACGAAAAATCATCCAGTAATGCCAGCGTTACGCATTTGCTGGAAAAAGGAGTGGCGCGCCTGAGGGAATCGGCCTAACCGTCCGCTCAAATCTTAGCTCAGCAGTCTTTGGCGTGATTTGGTTATCATGACGCCAATCATGCAGAAAAGCTCTACATGTCTCTCCCTCCTTTGCCGAGGCATCGCCTTGGTCCTGCTGGTTCTGACTCCCGCCTTTGCAGCAACCTACAAATTCGGCGCTATATGGGATGGCGATAAGGTTTGGAAGGATACCTGCGTTTCGACCGAAGGCGACCGGATTCAGAGCGTCGGGCCGTGCACCGGATCGTTCGTTGATCTTTCGCGTTTCACGGCCATTCCAGGCCTGATCGACGCTCACACGCACATGACCTATGTTCTAGATAATCCCGTCAGCCAGCCGGGCCGGAACGCGGCCGTAGTTTTCCTGTCTCAGGAGAATGCCCGGAAGACGCTGGAGACCGGCGTCACAACGGTTCGCAATCTAGGCGCGGCCGAGTACGCCGACATCGCCATGCGGGATCTGATCAATCACGGGCTGATGATCGGCCCGCGGATGTTCGTCTCCGGCTATGGGTTGACCATCAGCCGCAGTCGTACTAAGACGCCCGGTACCGCCGATGGGGTCGCGGAAGTGCTGCGCGTGGTGCGAGAGCAGGTGGGCGCGGGTGCCGACTGGGTCAAAATGTTCGGCTCCACGGGATCCGGCCGCGATGTCACAGGATTTGAGACCTTCACCTTTGAAGAAATGAAGGCTGCGGTGGATGCCGCGCACGCGCTGGGCAAACGGATCGCGATTCACTCCTATGGGCCTGAAGGCGCGCGGGACGCCGTTCGCGCGGGAGCCGATTCGCTGGAGCACGCCACCGACATGGACGACGCGACTATCGCCGAGATGGTAAGGCGCAAAACCTTCTATGTGCCGACCATCGATCACAACCGCTATTACGCCGACAACTGGAAGAAGCTGAACTATCCGCCCGACGCGGTGAATGATTTGAACGGCTACATCCAGCGCAACCTCGACACGGCGCGCAAGGCGTTTCGCGCGGGCGTTCGTTTCGCGATGGGGTCGGATGCGGTGTATACCATGTTCGGGGAGAATACGCGCGAGCTGGAATGGTTCATGAAAGCTGGGATGACCACTGAGCAAGCGCTTCGAACGGCGACCACCAATGGAGCTGAGCTGCTCGACATGCAGAAGAGCCTGGGTGCGATCCGGCCGGGGTACCTGGCCGACATCGCCGCCGTGGAAGGCAATCCGCTGGAGGACATTGAGGCGGTGGTACGTAGGGTCCGGTGGGTGATGAAGGGCGGGGAAGTAGTAGTCGACAAAATTAGGGACTAATCACTAGTACTTTTCGGGTGTCCCAGACGCAGGTTGTGGTGATATACTGGACCGTCAAATGCGCCTGGCAGCAGCATTTTGTTGGTGTGTGCAACTGCTCTCGGTTGCCTGGTGCGACGATATCGTAAACATCGTCCCGCGCAGCCGTGGCTTGGCTGCGAAAGTTTCTGAAGACTATCCCCACGCCGACCTGCGCGTGGACGTGCCCCTGGTTTTGATCCCCGTGCACGTCACTAACCAGGCTGGCACCACGGTCACCAGTCTCAAGAAAGAGCACTTCCGGCTACTCGAAGACAACGTCGAGCAAAAGATCGTGCACTTCTCCAACGAAGACGTTCCGCTGTCGATCGGCCTGCTGTTTGACGCGAGCGGCAGCATGGAGAACAAGATAAAGAAGTCGTGGGAAGCGGCGGCCGAGTTTTTCAAGACCGCCAATTCGGATGACGAGTTCTTCCTGGTGCAGTTCAACGACCGCCCCAAGCTGTTGCTGCCGTTTACTCAGGACGCCGACGAAGTTTACAGCCGGATCGCGCGAGTCAAACCCTTTGGACGCACCGCGCTTTTGGACGCCATTGGCGTAGGACTAGCGGAGATGAAGAAGGCGCGCTATTGGCGCAAGGCGATGGTGATTCTTTCCGACGGCGGCGATAATCGCAGCCGTTATACGCGCGGCGAGATCAAGAACGCGCTGCTCGAATCGGACGTGCAACTTTACGCCATGGGGATTTTTGACCTCGATCCCGCACACAAACAGCCGGCCGAGGAACGCAACGGACCGGTCTTGCTGAATGAGCTCACGGACGATACCGGAGGCCGGCACATCGCCGTGGCCAAGCTGGAGGATCTTCCCGCGGTGTGCGCGCGCATCGGCAAGGAGCTGCGGGATCAATACATCCTGGGCTACTACCCCACCAACGAAGCGCGCGACGGCAGGCATCGTTCGGTGAAGGTGAGTGTTACGCCGCCGGATGACATGCCGAAGCTGAAGGCGTCGTATCGCCGGGGCTATCAGGCTCCGAATCAATAACCTTAAAGATTGAGCTGATCTTCTGCTTCCGGATCGTCGATGGGGAAGGGCAGCAGCATTTCCGGATCGAGAAAGCACAGGAAGCCGGGTGGGAGCGCGTCGCTGGGTTCGTCAACATTGGTGGTTCCGACCGCGCCGTGCGCGCCGATGAGGGAGAGCGCGGTATCGGGCCACTGCTCGTGGGCGCGGTCGAGAGCGGTGGCGAAGGAATTCAAGTCATGGTGGTCCAGGCGCACGGCTGTGGGAGCGTGCGCAGGCCGCAGCGGATGGACGGCGATTCCCAGGTGTTGATGGTGCGCGCTGCGAATGGCTTCGGCGACTTTGGGGAGTTCTTCAGGCGTCATAATCTCTCTCAAGGCCAGAGTAAGGCCGCGAGTTGGCGGATAACCGGATCAGATTATGTAACTGATTGACAAGGAAGCAAACAAAAATCCGCTGGTCGAGTGATCGTTTAGCTGGGCTGGGCGGGACTTGGGATCAAGCTGGCGTAGGTCGCAATGCCCTGCGCGACCTGGCCGAAACCGTCGTTTATCGATCTCATAAGCAGGCAGGAATTTGCTCCCAGGGAGTACGCTTCGTTCACGTCGTGCTCTACGATCTCGGAGCCAAGCACGAAGACGGGGGTATGCTGATAGCGCTGCTGGGCGCGCAGCCACTTCAACACCTCAAAAGCCGGCTCGCGCGACAACATTAGATCCAAAAGTATTAGAGCCGGCCGGTGCGCCGGCGGGATTTCTTCGCGGCTGGCTACGCATTCCAGCTGGCACCGCGACGCAGTTTCCGTCAATGCCAGACGGAGCTGACCGTGCACATTGCGGTCGTCGCTTATTACAAGAATGAGGTTGCTCATTCGCTCACCAGGGGAGATCCTGCTGATTGCAACAAGATTTGATAGTGCTGCCGAGCTTGCCTGACAACCTGATCGGCTTGCTCCGGCAGATTCTTCCTCAGCCACAGGAGAATGCTTTCGGCGGCAGGCATCACCGCCCAGGAGGGATGGTAGTTGGCTTTTATCAGGATTCGAAGGGCGTCCGCCTTGGCGCCAAGAATCTCATCCATGGAGCGATTGAGGGCGATTTCGAGCGTTCCATCGGGTTGAGCCGGCACCAGGTGGGTGTGGGTGCAAAGCACGCCATCCAGATTGGCAACCTGGAAATCTTTTCCAAAGACGTCAATTGCGTAGGCACAATACAGGCTGAAGGAGGACTGCTCCAAGAGCTTGTTCCAGAGCTGTTCGAGCCTGATGGCAGCCGCGAATTGGCGAGCCTTCCACAGAACCCCCACCATTTCTCCGTAGGCCCGCAAGCCCTCGGCGCCTTCCCGGGACGACACTTGCCGCATAGCGGCCCGCATGACCTGCTCAAAGCTTTGCCAATCCGGTTGGCCTGAGACCATGAATTGCGCGAGCGTCTGCTGGGCGTCCCAAAAGACCAACTGGCGGCTTCCGAGCAAGGTTGGGAGATCGGCGCCCAAATGATCCAAATGCCCGGCGAACAATTGCCGATGCTCCGGCGTTACGATAACCAGCACGCCTTCGCCGCGCCGCAAGCCTTCCCAGAGGTAGCGTCCGACGTTCTTGGCGAGCGCCATTTCGTCAGCCTCGTAAAGCTGAACGAAGTGGCCGCGCGAGTGTGGTCGTTCTAGAAGGCGTTCCCAAGGGGACATGGATAACGGTCCACTTGAATTGTAGCGCGGGGTTCGGGTGAACGGTTGCTTCCTGGGAGTGTTCCTAGGTATCGAGGGCGCGTTTTACGAGTTCCGCGAGTTCTCCATAGGCCGCCAGTTCGGTGGGCTTCTGAAAGTAACCTGCGGCGCCCAACTGCTGAGCGGCGGATCGGTCCGCATACGCACTCGATGAGGTCACGACAATAACTGGAATGCCGCTACACTGCGGGCTGCTCCGCAGCGCTCTCAAGACCTCGATCCCGGCGACCTTGGGGAGGTTCAGGTCTAAGAGCACGAGCGCGGGACGGGGAGCTGTCTGGTCCCGGTCGAGTTCCTGCAGATAGAGCAGCGCCGCGTGGCCATTCGAGATCAGACGAACATCGAGATCAGGGCCGCATCCCTCCAGCACTTCTTTGATGACGAAAACGTCGATCGGGTTATCTTCGATCAGTAATACCAACCGCCGCGCGGGATCGGGCGACAGTTGGCGGCCCTCATTCGGGGCGGGAGGGTAGGGCGAAGGAGAAGGTGGATCCTCCTCCGGGTACAGACTGCTCAAGCCAAATGCGGCCGCCGTACTGCTCCACGATACGCTGGCAGATCGCCAATCCGATGCCGCTGCCGGGGTATTCGTCGCGGCCGTGCAGGCGTTTGAACAGGCCGAAGATCTGCTCCGCGAACTGCGGTTCAATTCCAATTCCGTTATCAACCACGGAAAAGATACACCAGCCGTCGCGCTGGTCGGCTGCGATATGGACACGCGGGGCCTCCTTAGTGCGGTACTTTATGGCATTGCTGATCAGATTTTGAAATATCTGGGCTAGGCGGCCGGCATGCATGGCGACAAACGGCAGTTGTCCGGACGTGACCGTCGTCCCGGACTCCTGAATTGGTCCCCGCAAGGTTGTTAGCACGTCCTCGAGGACACGGCTCGCGTCGACACTCGGCGTAGCCCCTTCCTCATATTTAGTCGCTTTCGTGTAGGAGAGAAGATCGTCGAGAAGAGCATTCATGCGAGTGGAAGCAGCCAGGATGTTTCCCAAAAATATAGCGTCCTCGCCTTGCAGCCGATCACCCAAACTGCGCTCGATTATCTGCGCCGATATTGAGATGGTCCGCAGCGGCTCGTGCAAATCGTGACTGGCTGAGTAGGCGAATACCTCGAGATCCTGATTGGCGCGCCGCAGCTCTTCGTTAGACCGCTTCAGCTCGTTCTGCGCCCACTGGGTCTGTTCGAAGAGTCGGGCGTTGTCCACGGCGACGGCGGCCTGCGCGGCAATGCCGGTGATAATGGTCTCATGCGTCTCGGTAAACTTGCCTGGGACCGAATGGCCGAAGAAGAGTCCTCCCAGTACTTCTCCCGATCGCGCGACGACCGGCGCGGCGAGATAGCTGCGGAGGGGCAAGGGAAACTGGGGCAGCTCGTGCGGCGAACTCGGGAGGTAGCGGGGATCTTGAGTGAGATCGTCACATCGCACCACGCCTGCACCGCGGAAGGTGGGCGCAAAAAGCTCGGTGATGCGAGGCATCGGCAAACCTGCAAACACGTCACGCGACACGCCCAATGACGGGGACGGCGTATGCGCCTCGTCGTGTTCACCGGTCACATTCTGCGGGCCTGCGACATTGTGATAGAACGAACCAAACTCGGCGCCCACCAGTGCGCTTGCAATGTCGGTGACCTCTTGCACGAGCTTCTCCAGATCGAGCTCCGCTCCCAGCCGCAGACCGATCCTATTGAACAATTCAGCGGTCCGGCGGGCGTCCTGTTCGCGCGCCAGAAGCAATGCGCGCTCCTGTTCGGCGAATTTCAATGCACTGATATCGCGGGCTATTTTTGACGCGCCTACAATTTGGCCGGCGGCATCGCGGACCGGTGAAACCGTGAGAGAAACGTCAATGATGCGCCCGTCTTTTCTTCGCCGGCGCGTTTCGTAGTGGTCTACACGATTGCCTTGTTTTATCTGAGCGAGGATGTCCGGCATCTCATTGTGGCCCGGCGCGGCGAGGATTGATACTGGACGGCCGAGTACTTCAGCAGCGCTGTAGCCGAAAATGCGCTCTGCGCCCTGGTTCCAAGTGGTGATAATCCCAGTGAGGTCCTTACCGATAATGGCGTCATCGGAACTTTCAACGATAGCGGCCAGGCGCCGGCTGGCTACCTCGAGTTGATTGCGCTCCGTGATGTTAAACTCGGCGCGCTTATGCCGGGTAGCCAAAGCGACGTGAGTGGCGATTGCCTGGGCGATCTCCAACTCATCGGTGGTGCAGTCGTGCGGCTGCGCATAGTACAGCATGAACTTGCCTAGAGCTAAACCATCGAGAACGAGAGGCACGAAGGCGAGCGCACGGATCCCTTCCTGGTCCAAGGCATTCCGGTAGACGTCCAAGCTTTCATCCAGCCGGACATCCGGAATCACGACAGGGACCGCGTGCTGGGCGCCTTGCGGCCATGGTGAGTGTCCCGTCACGGCGGCTTGGTATTCCGGGGAAAGACCGCGCGAGGCTTTGAACCGGATCACGCCATCATCGTCGAAAAGCAGAATCGCCGCGCGATCAGCGGACGTTGCATCCAGCAAACTGCTTATAGCGGCCTGGTAGACCTCTTCTAAGGCGCTGGCCTGACTCAGCGCTGCAAGTAATCGATAAAGCGTTCTAAGCCGTCGAACCTCGGCTTCACCCGCCATGCCTTTAGTCGCAACGACGGACATTAATTTGATTGTAAACGGACCGCGCAGGAATGTGCCAGTTGGATAAAATCAGGGAACGCGATGCCCGCCTCTTCAGACCTGCCGGAAAATGAGACCGGTTGGCTGGCAGATTTCATCTACACCGACGGTGGTTTTGAGACCGGTCTGGCGATGTTTGCAGATGGAGACGGAAGGATCACGCGGTTCTCACGAGCTAGCGCCGACTTGGCTCGGGCCGAGCGGCTATCGAATCGGGCGATTCTGCCGGGGCTGGTGAATGTCCACTCGCACGCCTTTCAGCGCGTGATCCGCGGCCGGACGGAGCATCGAACCGCCGCACAGCGCGACACGTTCTGGACTTGGCGCGAGAGTATGTATCACGCCGCCAACCAGCTAACACCCCAGGCGATGTATCACGCCGCGTGCATGGCATTCCTTGAGATGGCGCTTTCGGGGATCACGACCGTCGGCGAGTTCCACTACGTTCACCACCGTCCCGGAGGCGAACCCTACGCGGATCGCAATCTGTTGGCGGATCAAGTTTTGCGGGCGGCCGGCGAGGTGGGAGTGCGGGTCGGGCTACTGCGGACCGCGTACGTGAGAGCGGGCTGGCAGAAGGCAGCCGATCCGGGGCAGGCAAGGTTTATCACGCCGTGCGCACAGGATTTCATCGCGGATACCGAGGACCTGCGCACCGCGGTCGTGCGGAGTTGCCGGCCTGGGCGGACATGGATCGGCATCGCGCCGCATAGCGTCCGAGCCGTGCCGCTCGAATACCTGCTCGAGCTGGCGGACTTTGCGCGCGCTAACGGACTGCCGCTGCATATGCACGTGGCCGAGCAGCCCGCCGAAGTGGATGCGTGCGTGGCGGAGTATGGCCTGCGCCCGGTCGAATTACTCGATGAGCAGGGAATTCTGGATTCGCGCTTCACTGCCATCCACGCAATTCATATAACGGGCGATGAGGTGGGTTATCTGGCGCGCGCGCGGGCGATGGTCTGCGCTTGTCCAACCACGGAGCGGAACCTGGGCGACGGGACATCGCCGGCCGGCAAGCTGCTGGGCGCAGGCGTAGGTATCTGTTTCGGCTCGGACAGCAATGTACAGATCGATCTGCTCGAAGACGCCCGCGCGCTGGAATACCATCTGCGAATGAGCCAGCTCGAGCGCGTAGTGCTGGCTCCTGACCCCTCACGCGATGGACTGGCGAAACGTCTATTCGACTGCGCCACGGAAGCAGGGGCGCGAAGCCTGGCGGGGCCGGGCGGCAAGCTGGAAATTGGACGAGCGGCCGACTTCTTCACTGTCGATCTGAGCGATCCGTCTATAGCCGGAGCCGGTGCGAGCTCGCTTTTGAATCACATCGTTTTCTCGGGCGAGCGGGCAGCGATCCGAGACGTCTCGGTCGGCGGCGAGTGGGTAATTCGCGACGGACGGCATCGGCTTCAGGACGAGATTGTCCGGGACTTCGAAGCCGTGCAGAAGACCCTCTGGGGGACGGCTCAATGAAGCCGGAGGTCGAGATCTTGCGCGACTTGGTGGCGATTCCATCGGTATCCTGGATGAGCAATCAACCGGTCATCGATTATGTGCTGAAGCGGATCGATCGGGGCGCGTGGAAGATCAAGCTTTATCCATATCGAGATGGCGCGGGGACATCGAAAAACAATCTGGTGGCAATCACGAAGTCTCATGGCGTCGCCAAACCAGAGCTGGCCTTGGTCTGTCATACCGACACCGTTCCGTTCGACGCGGCATGGAGAGAAGCGGTAAAGCCGCGAGTTCGGAACGGCAAGCTTTACGGGCGCGGCAGTTGCGACGTGAAGGGGTTTCTGGCTTGCGTGCTGGCTAGCCTTTCCCACATGGACGTGGCGCGATTGTCGAAGCCGCTGGCGCTGGTGCTGACCGCCGATGAAGAGGTGGGCTGCATCGGCGCAAAATATCTCGCGCGGAGGAAAGCGCTGACAGCGCGCTATACGATCGTCGGCGAGCCGACTGGGCTACGGCCGGTTCGCGCGGGCAAGGGTTACGCGCTGGCTGAGATCTTGGTGCGTGGAAAAGAGGCTCATAGCGCGTTTCCCGCCGAGGGGCGCTCAGCCATTTATGACGCGGCGCGGGTAGTGGCAGCATTGGAGCGAGTCGCGAAAAAACTTGCGGCGCGCAAGAATCACAGCTTCGATCCGCCTTTCACTACTCTGAACGCCGGGTTGATTCAGGGCGGCACAGCGAAGAATATCGTTCCCGGCGAATGCCGGATTACGGTGGAGTGGCGGCCGATTCCCGGCCAAGATCCGCAGTGGGCGGCGGGGCTGATTCGGGGAGAGCTGACTCGCTTGGCGCGGGCTTATCCAGGGTTGGATGCGCGGCTCGAAATCAAGCGGCTCGATCCGGCGTTCGATCCCGCGGCTTCCGACCGGCTCGCGTGGCTGCTCGAGTCGCTGACGGGCCGTCGACCGGCGACTGTATCGTTCGGAACAGAAGCGGCGCATTTGAATGCCTTGAGTTCGGAAGCGGTCGTGTTTGGGCCTGGCAATATGACGGTGGCTCACAGAACCGGAGAGTACGTGCAGATGTCGGAATTAAGCAAATGCACGACATATTTGGGAGCGATCATTAAGAAACTTTGCGCAAATGAAATCACAGAATTGTAACGTAAGTGCTATCGGATAGTAACTGTGGTGTGCGACAACAGTAGCACCCCATGTTTACGGAACGACGGTCAGCGGTGCGCTATCCGATTATGCTGAACGTCCGCTATCAAACTGTCCGGAAGAGATCGAAACATTGTGGAATTGGACGGACCCTCGACATAAGCAGCCGCGGTTTTTCGATCGCCGCCGAACACGACATTCCGGTGGGTGCCAGGGTCGAGGTAGCCGTGGAGTGGCCGGCGCTGTTGGATGGGGCGATTGAGCTTCTGCTGGTCGCGACCGGACGAGTCGTCCGCGCCCGAGATAGAAGCTTTGCTTTAGAATTCTCCCAGCATGAGTTCCGCACCACCAAGCGAAAGAGCATGGTGACAGCCGCGGGCGGGAAAGGTCATCAATCTGCTGCCACGGCAACGGGCGCTTCGGAAACCTCGGATACGCCGACGGCTATGGCCAGATTCCTGGTGCCTGCACTGTCGACTTGACGTTCGGCCACAATCGGCGCAATGGCCGGGCACAGGGGCGCCAGGGACAACAACTCTTCGGCAGTGAAGGCGTCTTTGGCGGCGCGATATAGAGCCAGGACTCCGGCCACGCGGCCCGAATCTTCCAATGGCAACGCCAAAGCTGAGGAAAGAGTGGGAGCAGCCGTGCCATTGGCGACGTAACCGGGCTCCACGGTGGGGTTGCCGTTGAGGATAGGCTTGCCGACGTCGGCCACCCATCCGACCAGCCCTTGGCCGAGCGGGACGCAAAGAGAGCTGAGGAGCCGCTGATCATCGCCGCTCACGAACCTGGGCCGGGCCATTCCGTCAGCCGAAACGTAGAAAGCAATCGCATCGTACGGCACCAGCGCTTTGAGACGAAGCGCGGCTACGGCCAAGGCTTCCTCGGAGCGGAGCGAGCCGAGGCCGGAATCGGAAAGGTCGAACGACCAGCTTTCGTTCGCGCTGGCCTTGCGGGCGCGAGCCACGGGGTGCATTTGAGTGGCGCTCTCTTTTTCCGGAGCGGCCTCCACCGCGAAACCGGCCGCGGGCGCGGCGCCACGAGTGATCTTGATGTCTTTGGAAAGCGACGGCGGCGGGTCGACGCGGGTTGCTTTGGCGCGGGCTTCCAACTCCTGATAGCGGGCGTGCAGCGCTCGCACTACCGCGGGATCAAAGGCGGTACCGGCCTCGGAGACTACTTTTCCCATGGCTTCATCCAGCGGCAGCGCACGCCGATACTGGCGATCGGACGCCAGAGCGTCCAGGCAATCGACTGCCGCGAGAATACGCGCGCCGATCGGAATCTCGGTGCCCTTCAGCCCGTGTGGATAGCCGCTGCCGTCCCATTTTTCGTGATGCGAGCGAACGATCGGGACCACCGGGTAGGGGAACTCGACGCGCTCCAGAATTTCGGCGCCTACCACGGGATGGATTTTCATCTTTTCGAACTCGGCGCGCGTCAGTTTGCCGGGCTTGGAGATGATGTGTTCCGGCACCGCGAGCTTGCCGATGTCATGCAGCACCGCGGCGGCGCGCAAAGCGTCCAGCTCGATTTCTGTTAGTCCTAAATCCTTTCCGATTTCAAGCGCATAGAGCTGGACTCTCTGCAAATGGTCATGCGTAGTGTGGTCTTTGGCATCGATGGCGAGCGCCAAAGCTTCGATGGTCCGAAGATGGAGACTGTTCATCTGCCCGACATGCTTGTTCTCCTGTTCCACCTGCGTCATGTGAGTCCGGTTGGAGCGATGGACGAGATAGACCAGGGGCAAGCAGATGATGGGCAGTTCCCATTGAATGGAGCGCGGCATGGTGCCGATCAGCCAGGCCATCGAAGAACCGACTACGTAATAAGGCAGCAACCACCGGCAGCCAGCCCAAACCGCGAATACGCTCTTTTTCTCACTAAGTCCAATGACGCCGGCGATGGGAAAGCTGTTCGCGAAGAAGTAGCTTAGCGCCAATAGTCCCAAGCCGGCGGGTTCGGGAAGATGGGAATGCGAGTACTCATAAAGACGAGCCGTCACGTAAACCGCGGTCGCCATACTGCAGACGTTGAACAAGACTTGGATGGGCTTGGGCCGGCTTTTTGGGCGCCAGGTGCATTGCACGAAGATCGAAACCACTCCGAGCGCGAGCGCTTCCGGCAGGCTCAAGTTCACGATGCCGACCAGGATGAAGAGGGCATTCACTGAAACTGTGCCATCGACACCGGGAAGACGCACTTTCAGGACAGAAGCGAGTATCGTCGCTCCAAGAAAGGAGAAGAATTGCAGATGATCGTGCGATTGCCAGTTCAGCAGCGTCCAGAAAATGATAGCCGAGCCGATCGCGATATGCGCCAGGAGATGGATGTGGGCAAAGATCTGGCGCATGCGGGGGAGGACACGTTTCTCTCGCATGCGCCCGATCCTGTTCTTTCCTTCTTACTTCTCTCCCTGGGTTGAAGTACCCCAGGCGACGCTGCTGCCCCAGGCTACGCTGCTGCCCGAGGAGGTAGTGGTTCCCCAGGCGACACTGGTACCCCAGGCAACCGAAGAGCCCCAAGCCACGGAACTATCCCAGATCGACGTGCCGCCAGAACCGCTCTGAAGGACGGTAGTTCCCCAGGCCACCGAGCTGTTCCAGGTCGGGCTGCTGAACCAGATTAAAGACGAGTTCGGGACTACGTAAGCGGTGTGCTGTTGAGAGTTGTAAGAAACCGTCGGCGATGCGGACGAGCCGTAGGCCCGGTCGTAGTTTAGAAGAGCAGCTTCGATGTTCAGATATCCCGCACCGACGGTGAACATATCGTAGGTGTCGGTGTACGCGATTCCGGTGCTCGGATCAACGGCCACGCTGGCGACCGGGAACTTCTTGCCGGCGGTCTTCATGATCCGGGCTTTGACGGTATCCGGATTCAAGGTTGGATCTTTCTGGATCATCAGGGCGACGGCGCCCGAGACTACCGGAGTCGCCATGCTGGTGCCGCTGAGCTGGAAGTACGCCGGCGAATTCTGATAAGTCGAGGTCGTGTAGTACGACGAAGGCATCACATTGCCGGGGTAGTCGGTGGCCAGAGTCGATCCGGGAGCGAGCAGCGAGACAACCAGGTTGCCGGGAGCGACCACGTCCGGTTTGGCGGTGAGATCGATGAATGTCGGGCCCCGCGAGCTATAGCTGGCGATCAGGTCATCGCTAGTGCTCATGGTCGCTTCGGTCTTCATCGCGCCGACGGTGATAACGTGCGGGCTGTTGCCGGGGGAGAGGACGGTGGCATAGCCGTTGCGTCCCAGGTTGCCGGCGGCGGCTACTACTACAATTCCGTTGGCCCAGGCGGCTTCCACAGCCTGGCAAAGCGGGTCTTTCGTGCAGCTTTCCCAAATCGGGCGGCCGAGGGAAAGGTTGATGACGCGAATGTTGTACTTGCTTTTGAGCTGAACGGCTTTTTGAATGGCCGCGATCACCACGCTGTCGCTGCTGACGCCGTTCTGATCGAGCACGCGGAGATCGAGCAGGTTGGCATTCGGCGCCATACCTTTCAGCAGCCGGAACGAGCCTGGCTGAGAAGACGTATACCCGTCGCCCGCGACGATGCCGGCGACATGCGTTCCGTGGCCGAAGTCGTCATACTTCGATCCGCCGATGAAGCTTTGGCGATAAACCACTCGCGATCCGCCCGAGCGGCTGTTGAGGTCGGGATGCGAGTAAATGCCGCTGTCGATGATCGCCACGCCCACTCCGCTTCCGTCCAGATTGGAGCTCCATGCATAGGGGGCGCCGACGGCCGCGGCGGTATAGTCCAGCGATCCGGCGACGGTGCGGTCGAGCGAGATGTAGCTGACGTTGGACTGGTTCGAAAGGTTGATCACTTGGCTGCCAGTCAGCGTCCCGGCGACGGCGTCGACGAGTGTAAAGACGATCTTCACCACGCCGCCTAGTAGATTAACGACGGTGCATAGGAGCCCACCCAGGAGTCCGCCGCTTTGGCAAGTCTGCGGGGGCGAGTTGTATTGCACGATCACATTGACCGTGTTGGATGGGTTCGATATAAGGGGCAGCAGATCGGGTGAGATTTTTGAGTTGTCGGCGGAGAGGAGACCGATTGCTAAGACAGCGACAACGGCGTATCGCGAAAGCCGTCTGAAGGCTACAGAAATAGCTTGCATGGCGAGAACATTGATGCACGTCACTTACCAGGTGAGTAATTCCACCCAACCTGTTGCAAACATAAGCAGTTCTTATTCCTGGGACGTTAGACAGAAAGTGCCAAATTGTCCCTTTTCCCAGACAGGCTGGCCGGGTAATGAGCCACGAGTTTGAGACCAAGGCGCGTCGGACGAAATCGGTATTTGAGTGCACTGTCCCTAATTCTGGTAGATTAGCTTGCATGCGGACACTTATCGCCTTCGCACTACCTCTGTCGCTAGTTTTCGGCGCCAGTCTGCCGACGGCCGCGCCCGAGCAGGCCGGCCTATCGCGCGACCGGCTGAACCGGATTAACGTGGTCATGCGCGAGCACATCGACAAGGGGCATCTGGCCGGCGCTTCCGGTCTGATCGCCCGCAACGGCAAGATCGTGTTCAAGGAGACCTGGGGCGACTACAAGCCGGACACCATCGTACGGATGTACTCGATGACCAAGGCGGTCACGGGCGTCGCGGCGATGATGCTGTACGAGGAAGGCCGGTTTTCGCTCACCGATCCGCTGTCCAAATATCTTCCGGAATTTTCGAATATGAGGGTCGGGCACGAAGGGACAGATGCCGCCGGCAAGCGGATCGTCTATACGGTTCCGGTTGACCATCCGATCACCGTCCGCGATCTGTTCCGCCATACCACGGGGCTCGATTACGCCGGACCTAAGGACGAAAACGGCGATCCCGCGTATAAAAAGCTCGAAATGTTGGGCGGCGCTCCACTGGTTCCATTCGACCTGGCCGAGGCCGTGAAGCGATTGGCGACGGCGCCTTTGAACGACGAGCCGGGCACGAAGTTCCGTTATGGTTACTCGATCGATGTGCTGGGGCGTCTGGTGGAAGTGCTCTCGGGTGAAACCCTCGACAAATTCTTCGAGGAGCGAATTTTTCGGCCGCTGGAGATGAAGGACACGGCGTTCTTTGTACCCGAAGACAAGTGGAATCGGCTGGCGGTACTTTACACCTCGAAGAAGGGCGGCGGCATCGAACGGTTCACGGGTTCGGCGCAGGATAGTTACAAAAGGAAGCCGGCGCTGTTGCTGGGCGGAGCTGGCCTGGTATCGACGCTGGACGATTATGCCCGCTTCTGCCAGATGCTGGTCAATGACGGGCAACTGGATGGCGCGAGGATTCTGAGCCGCAAATCGGTGGAGTTGATGCATAGCGATCATCTCGGCAATCTGCCACGCGCCGGTGTGCTGGCCGATGGCTACGGCTTCGGTTTGACCTTCGCGGTGAATCCCGGGCCGGGCAAGACGGCCACCGTGGGTACGGCGGGCGAGTATTATTGGGGCGGAGCGGCGGGAACCGGCTTCTGGATTGATCCGCAGGAGCACATGGTCGGTGTTTTCCTGATCCAGGTTCTGCCCCCGACCGGGATTCCGGCCGGGGACCAGTTTAAACGAATGGCCTATCTCTCACTAGAATGAAAAACTCCTCAATCTTACTCACCCTCGTCTCGCTGAGTACGGCATTTGCCGCCGCTCCCGATGGCGATGCTCTCTATAAGGAGCGCTGCGGTATCTGCCACGACGGCAAAGTGCAAGGACGCACGCCGGCTCGCGACGAGATCAGCAGCCGGACTCCGGAATTCGTCTACAAGGCGATGTTTGAAGGGGCCATGATAGCGCAATCGGCCGGATTGAGCGCCGAAGAAGGCCGCGCCATCGCTCGCTACCTTACCGGCAAGGAGTTCAGCGCTGCGGTCGTGACGAATGTGGCCCGATGTCCCGGCAATCCACCACCGATTCGAATCACAGACACGGGCTGGAACGGCTGGGGCGATGATGTCGCCAATACCCGCTATCAACCGAAGCCGGGCTTTTCGGCCGCGGATGTCCCGAAGCTGAAAGTTAAATGGGCCTTCGGTTTTGCTGGCGAGACTGTACGTTCTGCCCAGCCCACTATCGTTGGCGGACGGGTGTTCGTCGGGAGTTCAAGCGGGGCGATCTATTCGCTGGACGCGTCCACCGGATGTATTTACTGGAACTACGAAGCCGGTGCAACTGTGCGCACGGCGGTAAGCATCGGCAAGCTCGCGGGCAGCGACAATTACGTCGCCTACTTTGGCGACACCCGTTCGTTCGTCCATGCCGTGGATGCCACGACTGGAAAAGGTCTGTGGAAGGTCAAGGTGGAAGATCATCCGTCTTCGCGAGTCACCGGAGCGCCGACGTTCTACAACGGCCGACTTTACGTGCCCGTATCGTCGATCGAAGAGGCATCGGCCATGTCGCCGAAATACGAGTGCTGCAAATTCCGGGGCAGCGTCGTGGCGCTTGACGGCACGACCGGCAAGCAGATCTGGAAGAGCTACAGCGTTCCGGATCCGCCGCAAGAAACCAAGCCGAGCGCGACTGGGACCAAGCAATGGGGTCCGGCGGGTGCGGCGATCTGGTCGGCGCCGACTATTGACGCCAAGAACAAGGTGATTTACGCCGCCACCGGGAACTCTTATACGAATGTTTCCATCAATACCAGCAATGCGATTCTGGCTTTCGATCTGGACACGGGCAGCCTCAAATGGTCGAGCCAGGTTCTTCCGAAAGATAACTTCACCATGGGCTGCGGGCGGGGCGTGAATTGTCCGGAAGATCGAGGACCTGACTTCGACTTCGGCACTTCGCCGGTTTTGCGGGAACTACCGAACGGCAAGCGGGTGCTGATCTGCGGCCAAAAGTCGGCGGTCCTGTGGGGCATCGATCCGGACAACCGGGGCAAGGTCCTATGGCAGACGCGGCTGGGGCAGGGCAGCGCACTTGGTGGAATCGAGTGGGGCACGACGTCTGACACCGAGAACGCCTACGCAGCTGTTTCCGATCTGTTCGGCCTCAAGGACGGCGCCAAGCCGGGCGGCATTCATGCCGTAAAGCTCGATACCGGTGAGAAGATCTGGAGTACTCCCGCTCCGGCGCTCACTTGCACACCCGGCACGAAAGGCTGCACGGGCGCGCAATCCGCCGCGATTTCGTCGATGCCGGGCGTGGTGTTTTCCGGCTCCGTCGACGGTCACTTCCGGGCGTTTTCGGCCAAGACTGGCGAAATTATTTGGGACTTCAATACGGTGCAGGATTACCAGACGGTGAACGGCGTCCAGGGGAAGGGCGGTTCGCTCGACTCCGCAGGGCCGACCATCGCAAACGGAATGGTCTTCACCAACTCAGGCTACGGGATGTGGCAAGGCCTGCCGGGCAATGTACTGCTGGCGTTTTCGGTAGACGGCAAGTAGCAGTTTTCTAGCGCAAAGGTTTTCGCAGGTCGGTGACCTGCGCCACAGCGTGGACGATTTCGGGTTCCGGATCGAACAGGAGCTTTCTGAAGATCGGCTCGGCGGCATCTTTGGCAGGAAGCGCTGCCAGGTCATACAGCAGGGTGAGACGCTCGGGAGCAGTCAGTTGATCGAGGACCCTCGATATCGCGGCTACTTGCGTTGGGCTCCAGGCCGTTCGATAGTAACCGGCGCCGCCGGCGTTCATAAGAATCCAAGCCGGACAGGCGGAGTTCCGTGGAAACGCGATCTCCTGGCGTGCGCTATCCAATAAACTGCAAGTCGGTTCGATGCCATCCGCCCTCCAGCACACTGGAATAGCCCACTGAGTTCGGGAGTCGATCTGCTCGATGACGATGTCGGGCGTTTTTCCTGGACTGCACTCCACGGTACCGCGCACGTTGGGGACGCCAGTCTGATCGAGAAAAGAGTGAACCACCGGCATGAGATTCGTGTTTGTTGCGCTGGCTACAGCGGCAGTGAAGTCATCGGTGGTAGCGTTCGCGAGCGCGTGCGCTTTCAAATAAGCTTGCAGGCCCTTCTGAAATCGATCCTCGCCGAGCCAGTTTTCGAGCATCAGCAAAACCGCAGCCCCTTTCTGATAGACCATCTGGCCGTACACCGACTTCATGTCGCCGCGAGTTTTCATAGTAAGGCGGACCGGACGGGTTTTGGGTCCAGCATCCACTGCCATGATCCGCTCTCGAGCAACGACGGCGCCCAAATGCCGGCGGGTCTCGGGTTGATCTTGATCCATCATTTTCGCCGCCAGCCAAGTCGCGAATCCTTCGCTGAGCCAGACGTCTTCCCAGGTGGCCTGCGTCACCAGGTTCCCGAACCATTGGTGGCCGATTTCATGCGCCTCCACCGAGCGCAGAGACCACAGCCGCTGGGGATCTTCACTGCCGGGAGCGATCAGTAGTCCATGCGAACGATAGGTGATCAGTCCGGGATTTTCGGTAGCGCCGAAAGCGCCGGCCGGCAGCGCGATATGATCCAGCTTTTCCCAGGGATACGGGAGTCCGGTGTATTTTTCGAGGCGCGGTAGAATTTCCGCCGTCGCGAGCGCGGCCTCTTTTCCTTCTTCGCGATGACCCAGGGGAGTGATCACACGCACGGGCGTGTGGCTGGCGCCGGCTGCGCTGCCATCCCAGACATCGAAGGGTCCGACGGCGAACGCGACTACTTCGGCAGCTAATGGCTGAGTGACCGCGAAGCGGACCAGCTTCATTCCACCGGGCTGGCCAGTTTCGCTCAATTGAGGAGTATTCGCAAATGCCTGGTAGGCGCGCCTCACGCGGATCGACATCTCCCATGGCGTCCTGAAGCGCGGCTCGTCAAAGCAGGGAAACGCGCGCCGCGCGTCGATGGGCGTGAATACAGTGAAGGCATACCAGCGGCCTTCGACTTGTTTGCGAAAAGGGCCCGAGACGGATTTATCGCTCAAAGGCGCTCGGTAACGGATCGAAAGTAAAGCAGGACCGGGTCCGACGGGCCGGTCCGGTATAAGGCGGATGAACTCGCCGGCGACCGATCGGGCGCGTGTCTTGTGCGTCTTTCCGCGGAATTCGATGGAAGCTTGTTCAAGGATCAGATCCTTGCCATTGAGCCAGATCTCGGATTGGGATTTCTGCAGGTCAACTGCGATCCGCGCCCAGCCTCGGAACGTGTTACGAGCCGGATCGATGGTTAGCTCGATGGCCTCTTTTGTGGGAGCTACGCCATCGGGCAGATGAAAATCGGGAGCAGCGCCTGAGGCGCTCAAACAGGCCAGCGAAAAAAGAACGCCGCAGACTGGCAGGCCGGAGACCTGCCCCACTAGGGTTTTCCCCCGGTCCCCGGCGCCGTTAGTGGTGTAATACCCTTGTCGCTCGCGTTGCGATTAAAAGTCGGGATCTCCTTATCCATTAGATTCCGGAACTCCACTTTCACAGCGCTGAGATCGGAATCGAGCGATTGGAAGATCGCGAGCGACGTCTCAGTCGGGCCGAAGTCCGTTCCACCGGAGACATCGCCGCCGCCCGGGCCAACCTCGGCATTGAGCCACAACAAACTCATGTAGATCTTGTTCTGCTCCACGAAATACTTGTCGTCGCTCAGCATCTGTGCGCGTTCCAGAATCTTTGTCTCCACCGCCAGGATTTTCTGATCCAGTTCGTCGACCGGTTTCTGGAGATCGGCTTTGTCCTTTTGGCTGGCCAGCATTTTGCGACGGTCCTCGAGCTGCTTGCGCATCCACTCCATGGGATTGACCATATCGGAACAGGCGCTGATGTCATCGCGAATGTGCAGCATCAGGCGGACGGAAGCTTCCAGGTCGGCTTGCGAAGCGGATTCGGCGGGGTCCTTCACGATCTCCAGCGGTTGCGTGAAGGATTGGCCGTCGACGGTGAGGCGCACGGTGTATTTGCCGGGCGCGGCCATCGGACCAGCTTCCGTGCCCTGGATTCCATAGTGCGTCACCGGCCGGGAATCGGCGCCACGAAAGCGCGGTTCCTCCCAAATGTGCGGATTCTCAGGCGGTGTCGCTCGCAGCGCGATCAGGCGCGCCGGCTCGTAGCGCAGGTCCCAGGCGGTGCGATTGAGTCCCTGGCGGCCCGTCGGGCGCAGTGTTCTTATGACGGCATTTTTTGAATCCAGGATTTCGAGCTGCACCGGTGCGCGTGGCGCAGTCGCGAGTGTGTAGTTCAGAAACGCGCGGCCTTGGCGCGAGAATCGAAAGGTGGAGCGGGGCGCGAACAATCGCGTAGTGGCAGTGGAGCCCTCGGTCATCTGTTCGAGGGGAGTCACGTCGTCGAGCACGTAGATCCCGCGCCCGTAGGTTGAAATCACGACATCGTGAAACTGTTTCTGGGTGGCGATCCAAGTGACCGGAGCATGCGGAAGTCCGGTAGCGAGGGGGGTCCAGTGAGCGCCGTCGTCGAGCGAATAGTAGAAGGCGTTGCCGGTGCCGGCGAACAGCAGCCCCTTACGGTTGGGATCTTCGGCAATAGCGCGAACGTAGGCCAGCGGTCCTTTTGGCAAGTTGGTCGAAATCCGCGACCAAGTCTGCCCGAAGTCGGTGGTCTTATAGATGAACGGGTCGCGATTGTCCACTATGTGAAAATCGACGGCGATGTAAGCCGTGCCCGCATCGAAATGCGACGGCTCGATTTTGCTGACGACGCCCCAGGCGGGCATCCCCGCGATGTTCTTGGTGACATCGTTCCAGTGGCCGCCGGCATCTCGTGTATTCCAGAGCTTGCCATCGTCGGTACCGGCCCAGATCAAGCCCTTTTGTACATCCGAGGGCGCGATGGCGAAAACAACTTCGCCATAAAATTGCCCGAGATTATCGGGGACGATTCCGCCGGATGACATGTTGTGCGCGGGATCTTGGGTCGACAGATCGGGGCTGATGACGGTCCAGCTTTGTCCGCCATTCGAGGTTCTCAAGATAACCTGGCATCCGTAGTAGACGGTGTTGTGATCAAAGGGATCGGTGGCCAGCGGGGGCGTCCAGTGGCAGCGATACTTGGCCTTGTCCGGTTCTGTATCGAGCGTGTGAACCCACGGACCGACGGAGTGCGCCCGTTTGGTTCTCGCGTCATAGCGAGTCACCTCGTTGCCGTAGCAGGTGGACCAGATAATGTTGGGATCTGCGAGATCGGGCAGGGTGAAACCGGATTCGCAGCCTCCGAGGCCATGTTCCCAAGGCAATCCGCCGCCGCGGTTCGGAGCGGTTTCCGGCATGGTGCTGATGCCGCGCATAGTGCCGTCGTCCTGCATGTTGCTGTAGACGAAATAGGGAACCTGATTGTCCACGGCGACGTGATACATCTGGCCGATGGGTAGCGTCACGCGGCGAGTGCTGCGGCCATGCTGCGTGGTCATGGTCATCCCGCCATCGTGCGTCACCACCCAGCGGTCGGGATTTTTCGGATCGATCCAGATCTCATGATTGTCGCCGCCGCCCCAGTTAGAGGTGCGGAAAGTTTCGGCGCCGTCGGTGGAAACGTGGAAGGAGCTGTTAGACACCAGCACTTCATTCTCATTTCCGGTGGAGACTGCGAGGCGAATGTAGTAACCCGCGCGGCCGATCAGCGCGCGATCCCAATTCACGACGCGCCAGTTTTCGCCGGCATCGTCGGAGCGCCACAATGAGCCTTGATCTTTGGTCTGGATCAGCGCGTATACGCGATTGGAATTAGTGGGAGCAATGGCCACGTCAATCTTGCCGACAGGCGGCTTGGGTAGGCCAGCGCTTTGTGCGCGTGTCCACTTGGCGCCGCCGTCGTGCGACACATAGATGCCGCTGCCCGGACCGCCACTAAACAAGCCCCAGGTGTGCATTTCGATTTGCCACATTCCAGCGATGAGGGTCCGTGGATTATGCGCATCCATCGAAAGCCCCGAGCAGCCGGTGTTCTCGTCGGCGAAGAGCACGCGATCCCAATGCGCCCCGCCGTCGAGGGTGCGGTAGACGCCGCGCTCCTGCTGCGGGCCGGTGGCTCTTCCCAAAGCACAGGCATAAACAATATCGGGATTGGTCGGATGCACGATGATACGGCCGATACGCCCGGTCTCATCCAGGCCCATGTGCGCCCACGTTTTTCCGGCATCGGTGGACTTGTACATGCCGTCGCCGGTAACGTCGCTCTCGCGGATGGTCCACGCTTCGCCGGTGCCGGCCCACACGACATTGGGATCGGAAGGCGCGACGGCCAGCGCCCCGATAGCCTGTACGGGTTGGCTGTCGAAGATGGGCGCCCACTGCTGTCCGCCATCGGTCGATTTCCAGACGCCGCCGGATGCCGCGCCGGCATAGTAAGTGTCGGGATCTCCGGGAACGCCCGCAATCGAAGCGACGCGGTTGCCGACCACCGGGCCGACAAAGCGAAATCGAAATTCTTCCTGGGCGTCCGCTCCACTGCGGCGTTGGGCCGTGGCCGGCCGCATGACTAAGAAAATGCTGAATGCCAAGACAATTTGTGAAGACGCGTGGATGCGCATACTACCCATGATCCATAAGAATAACAAGCGTTCCGGCAGAATAACAGGGTTCCAGCCGCGGCAAAACTGACATAATGGAACCACTATGTCAGCAACTAGTGTCGGATCAACAGCGGGTGTGAATCGGCAGTTCAAGCTCGCGGCGCGGCCCAGCGGGCTGCCGAAAGAATCGGATTTTTCGCTCGTCGATGCGAAGACGCCTGCGCCCGGCGAAGGGCAGGTGCTGGTGAAAACCGTCTATCTTTCCGTGGATCCTTACATGCGAGGGCGTATCACTGGCGTGAAAACATATGCCGATCCGGTTAACATCGGCGATGTCATGGCGGGGAGTGCCGTCGGTCAGGTCGTGGAATCGCGCAGCAATGAACTGGCGCCCGGCGATTTCGTTCTTGGGTATTGGGGCTGGCAAGAATACGCGGCGGTGAAGGCTGCGGGCCTGCCGAAACTCGACCCGAAGCTCGCTCCGGTGTCGACGGCTCTGGGCGTGCTCGGCATGCCGGGGATGACGGCCTATTTTGGGTTTCTCGACATATGCCAGCCGAAGCCAGGCGAAACCGTGGTAGTGTCGGGAGCGGCCGGCGCCGTTGGGTCATTAGTGGGGCAGATCGCGAAGATCAAAGGTTGCCACGTAGTCGGAATCGCCGGCGCCGATTCGAAGATCGGGTGGCTCACGAACGAGTTAGGTTGTGACTCCGCGTTTAATTACAAGACCACGACCGATTATTCCGCAACGCTGAAAGAGCTTTGCCCGAAAGGTATCGACTGCTATTTCGACAACGTGGGCGGTGCAATCACCGACGCTGTGTTTCCACTGATGAACGTTTTCGGACGAATGTCGATCTGCGGGCAGATCTCGCAATACAACCTGGAGAAGATCGAGCCCGGGCCACGCATACTCACCCAAGTTTTGGTGAAACAGTTGAAGGTGGAAGGCTTCATAATCACTCGATTCCAGAATCGCTGGGGCGAAGGCATCAAGCAGATGGCGCAGTGGCTGCGGGAGGGAAAGCTGAAGCATCGCGAGGAGGTAGTGGAGGGGTTCGAGAATACGGTGAAGGCGTTCATCGGGATGCTGCAGGGCGAAAACACCGGGAAGATGTTGGTGAAGGCTTAGTCCGCTCTGACTCTTGTCATGGAAATTGCACTTCTTCATCACGTCACCCTCACGGTAACCGATCTGGACCGGTCAAAGCAGTTCTATCACGAGATCCTCGGCCTGAAAGAAATCGCACGGCCGCCATTTCCTTTTCCAGGCGCCTGGTTCGAGATCGGCGACGCTCAGCATTTGCATCTCATCGTGCATGATGACGCAACCTTCCGCGCTCCTGGCAAAGGAATCGACACGCGCGATGTTCATTTTGCAGTGCGGGTCCCGAGTTACAAACGCGCGCTGGAATTCCTGCGCGGCAAAGGCTACCGGGAGGGATCGGACGATCGTGATTTCCGGAGGATGGAGGTCAAACCCAGGCCGACCGCCGGATATCCGCAGATTTACATTATCGATCCGGACCGGCACGTAATCGAGATCAACGCTGACGCACTGGACTGATCTGGACGCGAGATTATCGGGCTCTTAGAGGCCGTCGGTCCGAACATAGGCGATCCAGGCTGCGCCAAACAGGATAGTCAGCACTGCCAGAGGGGCGCCGACCCGGAAATACTGCCAGAATCCGATGCGTACTTTAGCGCGCGCTTGTTGAACTACGATCAGGTTGGCGACCGAGCCCAGCAGTGTGAGATTTCCCGCCAGGGTCGAAGACATCGCGAGCGTGAGCCAGGCCCGGGTCGGATTCACAAGATGTCCAACCAGCGGCTTGAAAACCAGGACGGCCGGCACGTTGCTCACCAGATTCGACAACACGGCTGAAAATCCACTTAGCAGAAAAACGTTTTCCAGATGCAATTGTCCGGCCAGAGCGGCCAGGTCGTTTTCGAGAGATGTTTTTTCGATGCCCGCGATCACTATGAACAGTCCGGCGAACATCACCAGCAGTCCCCAATCGATGCTGCGGTAAACTTTCTCCGGATCGACGCGGCGCGTTATCAGCAACGCTGCGCCGGTGACGACGGCCACTTTGGGAACCGGCCAGCCAACGAAGAACATGACGATCATGGCCAGAGAAGCGATGATCGATTTCAACATCAACCCACGATCCACCCTAACCGGCTGTTTCGAGATTTTCACCGGACCGGCCGCGGTAAACTCATCGCGAAAGGCGATGTAAATTACCAGTACCAAGAGAACCAGACCAACCGCGGCGATGGGAGCAAGGATCGCTAGAAAGTGGCGATAGGGGATGCCCGAAAAGCTGCCAATCATCATGTTCTGCGGATTGCCGGTGATGGTCGCCACGCTGCCGATGTTCGAGGCCATGGCCACCGCGAGCAGGTAGGGAACCGGATTGCGGTCGAGCGTTTCAGCGATCTCCAGCACCAGTGGCGTCAGCACCAGGCACATCGTGTCGTTGACGAAAAAGGCCGAGAAGACGCCCGCCACGGCCACGATTGACACCAGCAGCACCACCGGACTATGGGCGTGCTCGACTACACGCTCGGCCACCAGAGAAAAGAAACCGGAGAGCTGCAGATTCGCGACCACGATCATCATTCCGAACAGCAGGATGATGGTGTCGAAATTAATGGCGGCATATGCTTCATTGAGCGAGAGCGCATTGATGCCCACCATGAAGCTGGCGCCGATAATGGCGGCTCCGGTGCGGTCGATCCGGAATCCGGGCAAGCGCCCAATGGCGAGCACCAGGTAGGTAATCGCGAAGATGAGGATGGCGGCCATGTCGAAAACCAGCGGGCGCTAGTAGAGAATCCGGATGCGGATGGTTCCCGGAACTTCCTCCAGTTTGCTTTTGACCTGGAGCGAGGCTGCGCGCTCGCCCGTCTCGACATCGATCATCACATATCCGATTTTGGCATTGGTTTGCAAATACTGACCGGCGATGTTGATTGTTTCGCCGGAAAATACGGCGCTGATGGTCGACCCATTGTCGCTGTACTTGATCAATTTCTCGGCTACTTCGAGCCCGATGTTCTGTTGCGCCTCCTTCGTGCTGCCGCCTACGTGCGGAGTCAGCAGGACGTTATCCATGCCACGCAGGGCCGAGACGAACTCGTCCGAGGCCGTTTTTGGCTCTACCGGAAAGACGTCCATACCGGCGCCTGCCAAATGGCGAGACTTCAGCGTATCCACGAGTGCGTCGATATCCACGACGGTTCCACGCGAGGCGTTGATCAGATGAGCGCCCTTTTTCATCCGTGCCAGTTGGCCGCCCGCGCGTTGCCAAGCGCCAGCTTGATCTCGATCTCGTAATAGATGACCTGCATTCCCAGCGCTTCGGCCAGCAGCCCGATCTGCGTTCCGATGTGTCCGTAGCCGACAATGCCCAGGCATTTGCCGCGCACTTCGTAGGATCCGGCGGCGCTCTTCACCCAAACGCCGCGATGCGCCGAGGCGTTGCGCCGAGGGATACCTCGCAGCAGCATGATAATTTCCGCCAGCACCAGTTCCGCAACGCTGCGCGTGTTCGAGAAAGGAGCGTTAAAAGACCGGGATGCCGCGCTCGGTGACGGCGTCCAGATCGACCTGGTTGGTGCCGGTGCAGAAACAACCGACACCGATCAGTCTGTGCGCGGCGGCGAAAGTTTCGGCTGGTAGCTGGGTCGCGGATCGAATTGCAATGATGTATGCATCGCGGAGGGCTGCAGCCAGCTTGGCTTCCGGCAGTGATTTCGCACGCTCTTCAATGTTGGTATAGCCGTCCCGGCGGAAAGCCTCCACTGCGCACGAATGATGGGCTGCGTGTGGAGCCGCACGCAACGTGAATGCTACTTCCCGAAGTATGCGTCGTCCAGGTTCACCTGGGCCTGCTTATGGATGTTATCCAATGCTTCGCGAGTCAATTTCGGTCCCAATTGTTTCTCGAGTTCGGGCTTGGCTTCTTCGAAGTTCTTGGACGTTCGCTCTTCCACCTTGATGATGTGATAGCCGAACGCCGATTTCACCGGCTCGCTGATCTGGTTCAACGGCAGAGAGAAAGCTGCCTGCTCGAAGGGAGGAACCATCTGACCGTGGCCGAAGGTTCCAAGCGATCCACCCTTGGACCCGGAGCCCACATCGTCCGACTCCGCTTTGGCGGTGGCCGCGAAATCGGCGCCGTCCACCAGCTTTTTGCGGATCTCCTGCGCCTTGGCAAGCGCTTCTTCGTCGGTAAGGTCCTTCTGGCCCGGCCGCGCGGGCGCGCTGGATCCTTTGAAGCGGATCAGAATGTGACTGGCCTTGACGCGCTCGAATTCGGACTTGTGCTGATCGAAGTAGGCATGCATGGCCGCGTCGTCCGGCTTGGTCTCGCTGGAGATTTGCCGGGCTAACGCGCTTGCGAGCACCTGATCGGTCTGCAGTGCGATCATCTGTTGAACCGCGGGACTCTGGTCCAGCTTGCGTTTACGCGCCTCCTGCGCAACCGCCAGAACTTCAGAGAGCTGTTCGGCGAGTTGGCGCTTGCCATGTGGAGTACCGGCCGTCGCCCGAACCTGGTCGGGTAGCACCGCAAGCAGTTCCTCGAACTGGGCGCGCGTCAGTTTCTGTGCGCCCACGGTGAGTACGACCGTATCGGGAGCCACAGCGGGCTGGGCTGCCGGGGCCGACGTCGTTTGAGGTGGCGGAGCTGCTGGAGGAACCCCGGCTTTTATGGGAGCAGGTTGTTGCGCCATTGCAAGCAGCGCCATCGAAAATACAAAAACGTATCGGGATGTTTTAAGGAGGTTCATTTCTACTTACATTGTAGCCGGTTATTTTTGATCCCGTCTAATACCACGTAAACTGGAAAAAGTGTCCAGAGCCGGTGGCATCGAGGCGGGTGGGAGCAAGTTTGTTTGTGCGGTTGGCAGCGGTCCGGCCGATCTGGATTCAGTCCAGATTCCGACCACCGCGCCCCCAGAAACCGTGGGCCGCGTGATCGAGTTCTTTAGAGAGCGCGGGCGGGTGGAAACCGTGGGCATCGGATCGTTCGGGCCGATCGATCCCGATCCACAATCGGCGACCTTTGGCTACATCACGTCCACTCCCAAGCAGGCCTGGAGAAATTTCGACTTGGTGGGCGCGATTCGCAAGGGGCTGAACGTGAAGGTCGCGTTCGACACCGACGTTAATGCCGCGGCGCTCGGCGAATTCCGCTGGGGAGCGGCTCAAGGGCTTCACACCTTCCTATATCTTACGGTGGGGACCGGTGTAGGGGGCGGCGGGATGATCAACGGCCGTCTGCTGCACGGAAGCAGGCACCCGGAGATGGGTCACATGCGCTTGCCGCATGATCGCGATCGCGACCCTTTTCCCGGCAACTGCCCGTACCACGGAGATTGCCTGGAGGGTCTGGCGGCGGCGCCGGCCATTGAAGCGCGCTGGGCGAAACTGCCGCATGAATTGCCCGCGGACCACCCGGGCTGGGAACTGGAAGCGCATTATCTCGCGCTCGGAATCGCGAACCTGACCTGTACTCTGTCGCCGCAGCGCGTTGTCTTGGGTGGCGGCATCCTGCGGCGCGAGGAACTTTATCCCTTGGTGCGGGCGAAGGTGTCGGCGTTGCTCAACGGCTACATCGAGGCTCCCGAGATCGTTCCTCCCGGATTGGGTGCGCGGGCCGGCGTGCTGGGCGCGATCGCTTTAACACAAGCGACCTGACATGTGAGCCTCTTGCAAGGCATTCGGCGTTAGAATGGGATCGAACGCTTGAAAGCGCGATTTTATATCGATCCAGCGACCGGGTTGCCGCATACATAACCATCATGTGAGTGAGGACGAGGTAATCGAGGTCTTGGAGAAACCCGGCGAGGATCGACCCGGCCGCGAAGGCGCCAGAATTGCTCTGGGCCGCACAGCCTCGGGTAGGTACTTGCGTGTTATCTATGTTCCCGACCCGGAGCCGAGTAGCGTATTTGTCATCACGGCTTATGATCTGGCCGGTAAACCTCTCGCAGCATTTCGCAGGCGCAGGAGGAAGAAGCAATAATGAGCGAAAGCAAGTTTCCAGCCGATTGGGACGAACAGAAGGTGAGACGAGTTCTAACTCATTACGAGGACCAGACCGAGGAGGACGCTCTGGCCGAGGATGAAGCTGGCATTCAGCCTTCCGAGACCGTAATGAATATTCCTCACGAACTCGTTCCCACCGTCCGAGAACTGATCGCGAAGCGCCAAAGCTAGGGGGTTGTCCCTAAGTAACTGATGTCAGTTGCTGTCATACGACTACGCGCAGGCCGAGATGCTTGGCGAACGGATCAAAATCTCGATCATTGTGCAGCAACTCATAACCGCTCTCGATGCACCGGGTCGCAATTACTGTGTCGATGGTCTTGCGAACAGTCACGCCGCGGCTGCGGAGCGTGCGGAAGTTTTTCGCCGCTTGAATCGCGATTTTCAGTCCGCCCAACTCCACGATCATCAAAGATGTAAGCATTTTCCTGGCTGCGTTGAAGGCTCGTTCGTCAGCGGAGCCTTGCAGCACCTCCGTCAGCATGAAGTCACCGATGGCCAGGGGCTCGCGGCCGAGCAGCGTATCGAGTAGCTCGGTTTTAGCGGTGATCGTTCCCCTGAAGTAGTCGATCCACACGCTCGAATCGACTAAGATCAACGGTCGCTCCTCATCGCGTTGAGATCACCCTGCCAATCGAGCTTGCCGCGGAGCCGCCGGATCTCCGACTGTCTAATCAGCCGTAACAAAGTCCGCAAGCCCTGCTCAACGGCTGCGCGCTTGGTCTTCAGCCCGGTGGCGCGAAGGGCGTCGCGCATCAGCTTATCATCGATCTCGATGTTCGTCCTCATGGATGTGTATCCCGATGACCAATTATACACATCCGAAATCCGAACCGCGCGTAGTAGAAGGACGGCGCGACTGATCCACCGAGTGCGCTAGATTGGAATTGACTTATGAAAACTCTCGCCGCTTTCGCCGCTTCCGCGCTGTTGCTCAGCGCTCAGCCCGATTTCAACTCCCTCAAGGAACTCAAGTATCGAAACATCGGTCCATTTCGCGGCGGGCGCGCGGTGGCCGTAAGCGGCGTTACCTCGCAACCCGGTGTCTATTATTTCGGCGGCACCGGCGGCGGGATATGGAAGACCACCGATGGCGGCGTAAACTGGGCCCCGGTTTCCGACGGCCAACTCAAGAGCGGCTCGGTGGGCTCGATCGCGGTCGCGGAATCCGATCCGAACATCGTCTACGCCGGCATGGGCGAGCCGGATATTCGAGGCAACGCGGCGGCGGGCGACGGCGTGTATAAGTCTACCGACGCGGGCAAGACCTGGAAAAACGTCGGGCTTCAGGACACCTATCACATCGGTGCGGTTCGCATTCATCCCAAGAATCCGGATATCGTTTTCGTCGCCGCTCTCGGCCATCAGTTCGCGGCCAACGAACAGCGCGGAATTTACCGCACCACCGACGGCGGCAAGACCTGGAAGCAGATCTATACCCGCGGCCCGAAAGCGGGCGCCATCGATCTCATCATCGATCCCAATAGTCCCAACGTGATTTACGCAGCGTTCTGGGATGTGCACCGCACGCCCTGGGATCTCGAAAGCGGCGGTCCTGGCAGCGGGCTGTTCAAGTCCACCGACGGCGGCGATACCTGGACGGATTTGAGCCGCAATCCCGGGATGCCGAAAGGCATTCTGGGGCGCATCGGCATCACCGTTTCGCCGCAACTGTCCGATCGCGTGTGGGCGATTGTGGAAGCCGAAGACGGCGGCGTGTTCCGCTCCGACAACGGCGGGCGTACTTGGACCAAAGTGAATGAGCAGCGCAACCTGCGCCAGCGCGCCTGGTATTACTCGCGCATCTTCGCCGATCCGATGAAGGAAGATACTGTGTACGTCGTCAACACCGGCTTCTATCGATCCGACGACGGCGGCAAGACCTACACTTCCATCCGCACGCCGCATGGGGATAATCACTATCTCTGGATCGCACCCAACGATTCCAACCGCATGATCGAGTGCAACGACGGCGGGGCCAACGTCAGCACCAACGGCGGCCGGACCTGGACGACCCAGGACCAGCAGCCAACGGCGCAGTTTTACCGCGTAGCGCTGGACAACGATTTTCCTTATCACGCCTATGGCGCGCAGCAGGATAACAGCACCGTTCGCATCGCCACCCGCAGTGACGACGGCAGCATCAGTGAGCGCGACTGGTACGATGTCGGCGGCGGCGAGAGTGGCTGGCTGGCGCCCGATCCAAAGGATTCGCAGATCGTCTACGCGGGCTCTTATGACGGCTTGCTCACCCGCTACAATCACCGCACCGGCCAGCTTCGCAACGTGACCGTTTGGCCCGACAATCCGATGGGCGCGGGCGCTGAAGTGATGAAGTACCGCTTCCAATGGAATTATCCGATTGTGTTTTCGCCCAACGATCCCAATACGCTTTACTGCGCCGGCGACCACGTGTTCAAGACCAACAACGGCGGCACCAATTGGGAAGTAATCAGCGGCGATCTTACGCGTAATGACAAATCCAAGCAAGGTTCCTCGGGCGGCCCGATCACCAAGGACAACACCAGCATCGAATATTACGACACCATCTTTACGCTGGCCGAATCGACCGTTAAGAAAGGGATGATCTGGTCGGGCTCCGATGACGGGCTGGTGCAGGTGACGCAGGATGGCGGCAAGCATTGGGATAACGTCACGCCCAAGAACATGCCGGAGTGGATTCAGATCAACTCCATCGAGCCGTCGCCCTTTGACGCCGGTACAGCCTACTTTGCGGCCACGATGTACAAGTTCGACGACTTCCATCCGTTCCTCTACAAGACCACCGATTTCGGCAAGAGCTGGACGCGAATCGACGCTGGGATTCCGGCCAATGCTTTCACGCGCGTCATTCGCGAAGATCCGAACCATCGCGACCTGCTAGTGGCCGGTACTGAGACCGGCATGTACATTTCGTTGAACGGCGGACAATCCTGGCAGTCGTTCCAACTCAATCTGCCGGTGGTGCCGATCACCGACCTGGCGTTCCAGAAACGCGATAAAGAACTAGTGGTTGCGACACAGGGCCGGGCCTTCTGGATACTAGACGATCTCCCGCTGGTGTATCAACTTGCTGATTCAAATGTGAAGGACGACATGAGGCTCTTTCAGCCGAAGGACACGCTCCGGACTTTGCGCGGAGGTTTTCGTTTGCCGCCCAATGGCGCCCTGGGCCAAAATCCCCCGGCGGGAGGGGTAGTGTATTATTCGTTCAAAGAAAAGCCGCAGGGCGAGGTCACACTGGAGTTTCTCGACAACTCAGGAAAGTTGATCCGCAAATATTCGAGCAAGCAGATGGCAAGAAGACCTGAGCCGGCAGGCGGTGAAGAAGAGGAGGAGGCTCCGCGCCGGCCCCCGGGCGCCGATCGTGTTCCCGCCGAGGCTGGGCTGAATCGCTTCGTCTGGGATATGCATTATCCGGATGCCGCGACATTTCCAGGCCTGATCATGTGGGCGGGCAATGTGCGCGGTCCGGCCGTCGTTCCAGGGAGCTATAAGGTCCGGCTCACCTCCGACGGAAAGTCGCAGACGCAAGCTTTCGAGATCCGGAAAGACCCGCGCCTCAACACCACTCCCCAGGATTACGAGCGGCAGCTGGAGGTCGCGCTTCAGATCCACAACAAACTCAGCCAGACCAACGAAGCGGTAATCCAGATTCGGGATATTCGCAAGCAGCTCGACAGTTATACCGAGCGGGTCAAAGATGCGAAGGTGTTGGACGCGGCCAAGGCCCTGAACCAGAAGCTGACAGCGGTCGAAGAAGCGCTATACCAGACCAAGAATCGTGCCAGCGAAGACCCGCTTAATTTTCCGATCAAGCTAAACAACAAGCTGGCTGCCCTGGAGGGGACCGTGGAAAGTTCAGACGACCCCCCAACCACTCAAACAACCGAGGTTTATGAGGGCTTGGCCAGTCAGGTAAATGCGGAGCTGGAAACTTTGAAAAAGCTCGTAAGTACAGATCTGGCGGCCTTTAACCGGCTGGTCCACGATCAGAATGTTCCAGCGGTGATCGTGGCCGAGCCGAAGCCCGCGGAAACGGGTGCACGCTGAATCGTGGTTTCCCGTCACTATAAGTGCCATGCGGCAATCCGGTTCACGGCGTCGCCTGCGCGGCTTTTCGCTGATTGGGTGGTTGGTCGTCATCGCGATCCTTCTGGTTGTTTTCGCGATTATGGCCTGTGAAACGGGTCACGATCAGGTTAACGCCGGTGAAATGTTCGTCGTCCGGGAAATTCAGACCATCAATACGGCGCAAGCCCAGTACAGGTCCCAATTCGATAAGTTTGCCGCAAGCTTGACAGAGCTTGGCCCGCCGGCGAGCGGACGAGTGGGACCTTCCGCCGCCGACTTGATTCCGGCGACTCTCGCCTCTGGCGAGAAGGATGGGTATACCTTCAGCCTGACAGCGACGCCGTCCGGCTATTCCCTGAACGTCAATCCGAGGGTATACAACCGTACTGGCCGCCGTACGTTTTACTGCGACCAGAACATGATCATCCACCAAAACTGGTCGGCCGAGCCCGCCAACGCTAGCAGCCCAGAACTTCGATGAAGTTCTGGCAAGCCCGCCAAGACGGGTGCACGCTGAGCCATCGTTTCGCGTCATAATTAGTGTCATGGAACAGTCGCGTTCAAGGCGCCGCCGTTCACTCGGCTTTTCACTGATCGAATTGTTGATCGTCATCGCGATCATCTTGATCATTCTTACGATTGCGGTCCCCAAGATGGGTGTCGCACAGATGAACGCCCGCGAGATGGCGGTCGTTCGGGAGATTCAGACCATCAATACGGCGCAGGCTCAGTTCATGTCGCAATTTGGCAGGTTCGCGACCACGCTGGCGGAGCTTGGGCCACCGGCCAGCGGAGGACCGGGGCCATCGGCCGCCGACCTGATTCCCGGCAGTCTTGCATCCGGCGACAAGGACGGGTATACCTTCGTACTGGCAGCCACTCCCTCCGGCTATAGCCTGAATGTCAATCCGAAGGTATACAACAGTACTGGACGGCGCTCCTTCTACTCCGATCAAAATATGATCACGCACCAGAACTGGACGGCCGAGCCTGCCAATGCGAGTAGTCCGGAACTGAAGTAAGCAGCTCTCAGGGGTGCAGCGAATTCCGCACCTGAATTCCTAAAGCGCGTACCGAGGCGTTCTCAGCGCCAGCATAGTCATTCACTTTGCGAAGCACGACGGCATATGCTTCCAGGTCGGCGATGAGCGGAGGACAATTCGGGCCCAGCGCGGCTTCATGAAATTCTATCGCGCGCTGATAGGATTCCAACGCGTCGGAATTTCGTCCTTCGGCCACGTACACCGTCCCGAGGTTTCGAAGCGTGTCGCCCATTAGAGCTTTGTTGGGGGAGTTTGATCCCTTCCAGTTGGATAGCGCTTGCTGGAAAAGCGTCTCCGCTTCAACGTAATTGTGGAGATGGAAGGAGGCTGCGGCGAGATTGTTCAGAGTGTTGGCGATCACGGGATGGGTGGGCCCGAAAGTGTCTTCATTCATCTTCAGCGCGCGCCGATCGAGCTCCATGGCCTTTTTGTATCGGTGGCGATCGAAATTAACCGAGGCAAGATTGATCAAGGCCGCGGCCAGATCTGGATGATTCGGTCCACTGGTCTGCTCAAAAATCGCGATGGCGCGTTGTACCGATTTTTCAGCTCCTGTGTATTTATGTTGCCGCTCATAAACCGCGGAGAGATTGTTCAAGTACAGTGCCACGCGTTGATTGCGGGGACCAAACGCCTTTTCAGCGATGCCCAACGCCCGCTCGAGTAATTGCTGAGCGGCTTCGTTTTTCCCCTGCTTCGTGTAAAGGTCAGCCAAGCTGCTGAGGGCTTCCGCGATATCCGGATTATCCTTCCCGCGTTTGTTCTCCAGAATGGAGAGCGAGCGGCGAAAGGATGCTTCGGCTTCGGCAAACCTGCCCTGCATGCTATACAGCTCTCCGATATTGATGAGGGCGCCGGCGGTCTTCTCATGATCGGGCCCGAATAATTCTTCAAACATCTTGAGCGCTTCGAGGTCGACGGCCTCGGCTTCGGAGCAGCGCGCCTGACGCCTGAGTAAAATGCCCAGGTTACTCAACGTCAACGCAACCGACGCTTCGTTGCCGGGTTTCTGCCGCCACAGTTCGAGAGCCCTCCGGTAATCCCGTTCCGCTTCGGCGTAGCGAGCTTGCGAAGAGTAAACCGCAGCAAGATTGTTGAGGTCCGCCGCTTTCTCTGAACTGCCGGCTATCACGCTCTCGCGGACATCCGCGGGCGCGCCGGCGGCCAGAGCAGAAGTCAAGGTGATGCAAAAAATGGCAGCCGCGCGGGCTCGCCATTGAACCCTCTGCATGACATATCCGATCCGACCGGCGAGATTATCGTAAGGCTTTTAATTCAAGTAGTCTTGCCTACGTACAACGTCGCTGGGTCACAGTTAGCGCAAAACGTAAATCATTTCTCTAGCTTCGTGTGCGGTAGTGGGACGCCATGTCCGCTCGTGGGACAACTGGGATTTTGATCACGGTCCACGAGTTTCCTGGAACTTTTTTGCACGTCCGCGAATCTTTTGATCAAACAAATGGCTCATGAACTACGTAGAGGTTTTTATGAATGCCTGTAAGGCTGCTGAACCAAACCTTTCGGATCAAGGCTCGTCCAATGGTGGGAGCAAACTTGTGGGGAATATGCCAGCCATGAACGCTCTCGATTCGACGTTGGATCAAAGATTCATCGCATCTCCGGTGACGGATACTTCCGGAAGTATCACGCGCCGGCGCGATCTGACCGCTTTCTCTTTAAGCGAAAGCGTCTACCCGCAAGGGCTGAAGCTATCCAGGCATTGTCATTCTCACGCTTACCTGAGTTTCGTTCTATCGGGCACGTACATGGAGAAATACGCCAACCGGGAGTGTATTTGTTCCGAAGGAGCGCTTCGATTTCTTCCGCCCTCCGAGCTTCACGAGAACGATTACGGCTCCGGCGCGCGCTGCCTGTTGGTGAAAATCGAACCGTCAGCGCTGGATCGCTTGGGCGAACATTCTCCCGTTTTGTCGAGCCCGGGCGAGGTTGTAGGACTAGCCTCTTCCTGGCTGGCGAATCGCCTCTATCGCGAATTTGCGGCCGAGGACGACGTCGCGCCGCTGGCGATGGAAGGCGTTCTGCTGGAGATTTTGGCGGAAAGCGCTCGTGCCATCGGTGAAGGAAGTGCGGCCCACGCTCCAGCGTGGCTGCGAAGAGTGCGGGAAGCTTTGGAAGATTCCTACCTCCAGGCTCCGAGCTTGGCTGATCTGGCCGCGATCGCCGGCGTGCATCCCGTTCACCTGTCGCGCGAATTCCGCAAGAATTATCAATCGACCATCGGCGAGTTTATCCGCAAGCGCCGCATCGAGCATGCCTGTAAACTGCTGGTGAGTTCCGACACGGCCCTCTCGGAAATCGCTCTCAGTTGCGGCTTTTCGGACCAAAGCCACTTCTGCGCGATGTTCAAGGGACATACGGGACTTACGCCGGCCAAATTCCGCGACATGTCGGCCCGCGCCTAAAGCTGCTTCGGCAGCGGCCCGATTATACTCAGCTATAGATGGGTGCCGTTATTGAGTCGGTGTCGCAGGACCTGCGCTACGCTTTCCGTGGGCTGGTAAAGAATCCTGGATTTGCGCTAGTGGCTCTTATGACGCTGGCGCTCGGTATCGGGGTCAATACGGCCATTTTCAGCGTGGTTTACGCGGTGCTGTTGCGCCCGCTTCCTTACAACCATCCGGAACGGCTGGCTCTAGTCTGGTCCACGTTTCAATCGGCCGGATCGAGAGCGCCCAGTTCAGGCGTGATCCTGGGCGAAATTGCGCGGCGCAACCGGGTCTTTGAAGATGTAGCCGCGATCTGGATGGGCGAAGGAACATTCACTGGGGACCTAAATCCAGAACAAGTGAAGGTCGGCTTCGTGACGCCGAATTTTCTGGCAGTGCTGGGCGTGCGTCCTGCGCTGGGACGCCTGTTCGAGCCTGACGAGCTGTTCGGCGGACGTCCGGTGCTGATATTGAGCAATGGGTTATGGCAGCGCCGCTATGGCGGCGATCCCGGCATACTCGGCAAGGGCATTGCCTTTCAGGGCATGAGCGCAACGGTGGTGGGAGTGCTGCCGCCTGATTTTGAGCTGCATTTTGCCCCAGACTCGGGTGTGTCGCGCGACATTCAGGCCTTCGCACCCTTTGGATACGACATTTATAGAGCGCCTCCCACCCTGTATTTCCTGCGTCTGGTGGCCCGGCTCAAGCCGGGTGTGAGTTGGGTCCGGGCACAAGAAGACGTGGATTCGGCGGCGGCTGAGATTCGCAGGTCGTACACCGAGTTCGCCGCTGAGAATCTGAAGTTTGACGTCGCGCCGATGCATGGCGACTCGGTTCGGGATATCCGTGCCGCTCTCGTGGCGCTGTTTGCGGGCGCCGGATTCGTGCTGCTGATTTGCTGCGTGAACGTGGCGAATCTTTTGCTTGCCCGCGCCAGCGACCGGCGCAAGGAAGTCGCGGTCCGGGCAGCCTTGGGCGCCTCGCAGGGACGTATCCTGAGGCAATTCATGACCGAGGGAATCTTGATCTGCACCGTGGCCGGTGGCTTGGGGCTGGCGGTGGGTTGGGCGGGCGTCCGGTGGCTGTTGGTGTTGCTGCCAGATAGTCTGGCCCGGCTCAGTAAGGCACAATTGAATTGGCCGGTGCTGGCATTCGCGGCGGCGATCTGTCTGGTATCGGTTTTGCTCTTTGGCTTGGCTCCCAGCCTCGAATCTGCGAGACGTGACTTCATCCAAACTCTGCGGGAGGGCGGCCGAGGCGCAGAAACGCCGCTCCGGCGAGGCATGCTCCGGGCGCTGATAGTTTCCGAGATCGCTCTCGGTTTTGTGCTGGTTATCGGAGCTGGTCTCATGATTCACACTCTCGTCAGGCTCCAGCAAGTGCAAACCGGGTTCGAGCCGCGACGTGTACTGACTTTTGGCATCGATCTTTCCGGACGCCATTACCAGAACAACGTAGCCCGGATCAATTTCGTCAGGGAATGGGAAGCCAAACTCAAAACGATTCCGGGTGTAGAGTCGGTTGGAGCGATTTCGCACCTTCCGCTGGACGATTACTCGAACTGGTATAGTCCGTATCGGCCAGAGGGCGTTACCAGCAGTCGAGCCGCTGCGCTTTTAGCGGATTATCGCGCGGTGACGCCGGGTTATTTCCACAGTATGGGAACACGGCTGCTGGAAGGCCGGCAATTCGACGAGCAAGACCGGGTTGACGGCCGAAAGGTTGTAGTGGTAGATGACATGCTCGCGCGGGCGACGTGGCCGGGACAAAGCGCGGTGGGCAAGAAGATCGAGGCCGAGTTCCTGACGAACGAAGGCTTTCGAAATGTCTGGGCGGAGGTGGCCGGAGTTGTGGGACATGTTCGCGATCATTCACTCGCCGGACAATTGCGCGGGCAGATCTACATACCGTTCGAACAGAGCGCGCGTAATCATCTCAGCTATGCCATACGGACACGTGTCGAGCCTCTGGCGCTGGCTGATACAGTCCGGCGCGAGTTGCGCCAGCGCGACCCGGATTTGGCCATTTCCAAAATTCGCCCCATGACCGTTTATGTTGAACACGCCAAGGCCCCGGCCAGTTTCACAGCGATTCTGGCGGCGATCTTTGCGGGACTGGCGCTGTTGCTGGCGGCAATCGGAATTTACGGAGTAGCGTACTATTCGGTATCTCGTCGAATGCACGAGATGGGCGTACGCATGGCGCTGGGCGCCGAAGGATCCGACCTGGTACTGCTGGTGATGCGCGAAGGGCTGGCTCTCACGGCGCTTGGAATGGCGCTGGGGCTGGTTGGTTCGCTGGCAGTTTCGCGCTTACTGCAGGGGTTGATTTATGGGGTCTCGGCTACCGACCCTGTTAGCTACGCGGTGGCTGTGGCCGTGATTCCTGCTGCCGCGATCCTGGGTTGCTGGCGGCCTTCGCGCCAAGCTGCCGCAGCGAATCCTGTGGACGCGATGCGAGCCGAGTAAGCTATACCCACCAAGCCGCGGTCGGCCGATCCTTGATCACAATCGCGTTCAGGAAAGCGGCTCCTTTGGTGAGCCCTTCGTCGGGCGACATCAGCGAATCTTCGTGCTCGATCGAAAGCACATAGTCGTAGCCGTACATGCGCAGCGTCGAAATGAACTCCTTCCACCAGCCGTACGCGTGGCCGTAACCGACGCTGCGAAAGATCCAGGAGCGATTGCGCTCGTCGGTATATTTCTTGGTGTCGAGCACGCCGGTCTTGGGGAGGTTGGAGTCGTAAATTTGCGTGTCCTTGGCATGTACGTGGAAAACGGAATCCCCGAGCACGCGGATGGCTTTGATGGGATCGATGCCTTGCCAGAACATGTGGCTGGGATCGTAGTTGCAGCCCACGGTGTTTCCGACCGCGTGGCGCAACTTCAACAAAGTTTCAGGGCTGTAAACGACAAAGCCGGGATGCATCTCGATGGCGATCTTGACCCCGTGATCCTTGGCGAACTGGGCGTGCCGCGTCCAGTAGGGAATAACTTTCCGTTCCCATTGCCACGCCAGAACGTCGAGATACTCAGGCGGCCAAGGGCAAGTGACCCAGTTTGGATATTTGGCTTTGTCGCTGTCGCCGGGGCAGCCCGAGAAATCGATAACCACGGGCACTCCGAGCTTTTCAGCCAGCCGAACGGTCCGCTTGCTGGTCTCCTGATAGGCTTTCGCGATGGCGGGATTGGGATGCAGGGGATTGCCATGGCAACTCAAGGCGCTGATCGTGAAACCGTTGATTTCCAGTTTCTGCTTGAACTCCTTCAGGGCTTGCCGGTCGTTCAACATCGACAATTTGCAGTGCGGGTCGCCGGGATAGTTGCCGGTGCCGAGCTCGACTGTGAAGATGTTCAAGCTTTTCAATTTGTCGAGCACTTTGTCGAGGGAAAAGTTGGCGAGCAGGGCTGTGAAAACTCCGACCTTCATAGCTGTGAATGAGCTCCTTTATTCGAAACGAAAGAATATCACAGAAGCGCGCGCGAACACTCATGGATCAAGACTCAGGCCGATAGTCGATGCCCAATTGCTGGCACTTCTTGTAGAGATGGCTGCGCTCCAGGCCCAGCGCGCGTGCCGTGTCGGTCATCTTGTAGGCATGATTCTTAAGCTCGGCGAGTATGACTTCGCGCTCGTGTGTATCCATGCGTTCGGAGAGCGTGCCATGTCCTGACGCGAGGCCCGGCTGAGCTCCGGGTAACGCGAGCCGCACAATGCCGCGATCTACGCTGTCGTCGGCCAGCAGCAACAATCGCTCCACCACGTTCCGCAATTCCCGCACATTGCCGGGCCAGGAATAATGTTCGAGTTCAGCATAGGCGTCGGCGGTGATATCGCGCGGCTTCCACTCGTTCTGTTGGGCGACCGCAGCGGCGAAGTAGTCGACCAGTAATCGGATATCTTCGGGACGGTCGCGCAATGGCGGCAGAGTTATGGGGAAAACAAAGATGCGGTGGTACAGATCCTGCCGGAATTCGCCCTTGCGGACCAGGTCTTCCAGGTTGCGGTGCGTGGCCACGATTACACGGACATCCACGGGAATGGAACGATCGCCACCGATGCGCTCCACCTCTTTCTGCTCGAGGACGCGCAGCAGCTTGGCCTGCATGAGGGCCGGCATGTCGCCGATCTCATCCAAAAAAAGCGACCCGCCATGCGCCTGTTCGAACTTGCCGAGATGACGCGTGGTTGCGCCGGTAAACGCTCCTTTTTCATGGCCAAAAAGCTCCGACTCGATCAGCTCGGCGGGGATAGCAGCGCAGTTCAAAGTGATAAACGGGCCATTGCGCCGCGCGCTTCTATCGTGCAGCGTGTGTGCCACCAGCTCTTTACCTGTGCCGGTTTCACCCAGGATGCAGACGCGAGTTTCGCTGGCAGCGACGCGGTCCAGCCCGGCCATCACGCCCTGCATCACGGCCGACTTCCAGACCAGCTCTTGCTTCCCGGCCCGCTGCTTCAGCCGCCGATTCTCTTCTTCCAGCCGCGAGATCTTGACGGTGTTCTCGACCGTAACGAGCAATTTATCCGTGGACAGTGGCTTCTCGAGGAAATCGACCGCGCCCAGGCGAGTAGCGCGGATCGCCATCTCGATATTCGCTTGCCCGGAGACCATCACGACCGGGGTTTGAACGCCGGCCGCTTTCAGGTCAGCCAGCAATGTCAGGCCGTCCTTACCGGGCATGACGACATCGGAGAGAATCATGTCGAAACGCTGCGCTTTGGCTAGATCGAGCGCTCGATCGGCGTTATCGCAGACCACGGCCTCGTGCCCGGCCAAGCGAAAGGCCCGAGCCAGAGACGCCAAAGTGTTCGCATCGTCATCCACCAGGAGAAGTTTGCTCATGCCTTCAACTCGATTCGAAAGGTGGCGCCCTTCCCAGGTTCACTTCGCACTGTGATGGTGCCTTTATGATCGCTTACTACGGACTGGACGATGGCCAGCCCCAATCCGGTGCCGTGTTGCTTGGTTGTGTAGTACGGCGTGAAGAGGCGCGCACACTCTTCAGGCGTGAGACCCTCGCCTGAGTCCGACACCTCGATCGCGATCTTTGGATCTGGCGTTCCATCCAAGCGCTGGGTGCGAAGCGTGAGCGTTCCGCCTTTCGGCATGGCGTCCAAGGCATTTAGCACGAGATTGCGCAGCGCGCGCCGGAGCTGTTCCGGATCAGCGGAGACAGACGGCAGATTGTCATCGAGCTGCAGGATTTTAGCTATCCGTGGACGATCGAGCCCTTCCATCTGCGCGTCGAACAGCTTCGCGACGTCCTGCACCATCTGATTCAAGTCGACGGGTTCCAGATGAGGCGCGGGCATTCTGGCGAAATCGCTGAAGCGTCCGACAATGGTCTTGAGATTATCGAGTTCCGCCAGAAGAGTCGAAGTGCTCTCGCGGAATACCTCGTCAAACTGCTGGGGTGAAGCTTGGCGAGCCCGTTGCAAATTCTCAACGGTGATCTGCAACGGAAACAGTGGGTTCTTCAATTCGTGCGCCAGACGGCGAGCCAGCTCACGCCAGGCGGCGACGCGCTCGGCTTGAATCATGCGGTCGCGCTGTTCGACGAGCTGTTCGGTCATGCGGTTGAAATCCTGGGCGAGTTGGCCGACTTCATCGGTGGAATCGATCCGAGCGCGGGAATCCCAGTTGCCGCCCGCTACGTCGCGAACATTGGAAGCGAGCGCGAGCACCGGGCGGGTCACGCGGGAAGCGGCCCAAAGACTAAAACCCAACCCGAGCAAGACTCCCGCGGAGCCTCCGATCCAGGCTGTTCCCTGGATGTAGGTTTTGAGGTTCGCCAACTCGGCCCGCGAATTCTCAACCATCAGGATAGCGAGCAGTTTATTATCGCGCCCGAGAAGCGGGATGGCGGTAAGAGTGACATCCGACCCGGTGAGTGACAACTCGCGGGGCCTTTCGCGGACATCCTGGATCAGATCGGCAGCCAGTTTGGAAGCTGGAGTATCGGACGGCGCCGGGGCGTCAAAGTCGCGAACCAGGCGAGTGTTCATGCCCGGGGCGGGGGGCAGGGAATCCAGAAAAGCCTTATCGAGCCGTTGGCCGCCGGCGATGTAAAGCAGGCCATCGCCCGCGCTCACGGTACGCACTGTCATCAGGCCGAGTGCAGGACCATCCGCCAGCTCTTCGCGTTGCAAGAAAAAGCCTTGGGCCTTCCAGTCGACCGGCTGCAGCAGCCAGCTTTCTTTGTAACCGAACCTGGCCGGCCACTCAGCCGAGCTGATAATGCTTCCGTCGGGACCAGCCAGTTCAAGAAAGTTGAGAGACTGTTCTCGCGCGAGTGCCTGCGCGGTGTCGTAAAACTGCGCCGTATCGATTTTCGATGCGCCGAGATTCACCGCCAGACGCTGGACGTCATCTGAATTGGCAATGGCATCGACGCGGCGCGCGACTTCGGCGCCACGCCGGTCAAACTCGCTGCGAAACTGGGAGATCAATGCGGCCGTGCGCTGCATGTCCTGGCGCTCGAACGAATTTGTCACCAGGGTGGAAACCACGCTGGCCACAATCCACACGGAAATCACAACGGTGGTCGTGATACTGAGGAAAACTTTGGTGCGGAAGCTCATTGGTCCACCCAAAGGTTTTCAAGATTCAGCCGGAACGGATCGAGCTTCTGCGCGGCTTCCCAATTGTGAACACGCGGCGCCAGACCGTAGATGGCCGGTAGATAGACGAGCGGGATCACGCGATGGTCGTCGAGTAGCACCCGCTCGGCTTCGTACAACGTTTCCGGCTTGGCAGGGTCGAGCGAGGCGGCGCGGTCGGAAGCGCCCAGGAAACCGAGGAGCCGGGTCAATTCCTCGGCTGCGTTCGCCGAATCGAGCGGCCATCGTACTAATGTCAGGCTGCCGCCGGGATTCGTGGTGGGTTGAATGGTGATGCCGGCATCGCGAGCATTGAGGGCAACTCTTTCGGCCACCGCTCGCGCAAACGAATCGTTAGCCGGGTACGTCAGGTTGATCGAGGGAAGGCGCAGTTGAGAAATGAGCTGCCTGGCGCGAGCAAGATCGGGAGCAGCTTGAAACAGAAATGCATAACCGGAGAGCCATTGTGGCAAAATACCGAACGCCGCTTCGCCGCGCCTTTGCGCGAGCACATTCACAATGGGGGTGCGGTCGATGGCCAGCGATAGGGCTTGCAAAAGCGTGGACTGTGGGTTGGCCGCGAGCAATGCGATCAGCTCGTTGGGTGCCGAGGTCCAGATATGAAAACCCTCGGGAACGACGCGCCGCGTGGCGCCGAACGGAATATCGAAAACGTCAGCGCGGACGGAGCCAGCGCCGACGCTGATAATAATCGAATCGAGAAAAGGCCGGCCGCCCCAATAATCTTCAAAGGCTGCGAGTGCCAGCCGCCGGCCGGGCTCCCAAGCGGCCACGCGAAATGGTCCGGTGCCGATCACGGCATTGGCGTCGCCCTTGTGGAAGATGGCGGTTTCGGGATGCGTGAGTTCGGCAAGCAAATCGGGCATCGGATGTTCAAATTGAACAACGAGGGTCTGGCCGCCGGCCGTCACGGTAACATCGCCGTATTTCTTTTTCAATGCTGCCAACAGCGCCGGCGCCGCGTTGACGGCGGTCAGCGGTTCGCCGTCGTGGAAAGAGACTTTGGGCCGGAGCGAAAATCTCCAGCGTTTGTTGTCCGGCTCGTGCTGCCAAGCCAGCGCTAATCGTGGTTCAATGGCGCCGCGCGCGTTCACTCGGACCAAAGTTTCGGCGATTGCGGGTGACAGGCGTCCGTGTGTGTTTACCGGATCGAGCATAAAGGAGGCGCTGGAAAGCTCGACCGTCAATGCTCCACCATAGCGCGGACGTGTGGTGCCCGTGAGAGCGGTTAACCAGATGCTACTCAGCGCAAGCCACGCCCAGGCGCGAAGCCTCATAATTTCCTGTCTTTGAATTTCGAATGACGAGCGTCGCCTGTCCGGGAGTCTCGGCCGGCCATAGGGCGGTGATCGGGCCGGGCAGATCCGTCGACTCACTCACTGGCGTAGCGCGGCCGCCCGCAATTTCGAAAGCCTGGGCCCGATCGCGGTCAGGATTGTCGCCCGAGCCCGAGGCAAGGACAGTCGGATTCGACACGCACGAACTCTCGATGGTCGCGAAGTCGGTGCCCCAGGCGTCCGCAACGGCGAGAGTGTTGCCCGCCCGGTCCATGATCCGATGGACGGCAGTAGAGAACCAGCCGTTCGCTCCGGCATAGAAGGCGCTTTGGAAGTTCGGGGACTCCAGGACATTTCGATCGGTTATCCAGCGTACGACGAAACTTGGATCGCGCGGATTTACCGGCCATGCCTCGTTACCAGGAGCGCAGGCAACGGTGAGCATCGGTTGTAAAGTACCGCTGCAGGTTGTGTCCGGCAGGTAGACGCGAAATCCGCCTGGTGTACTCTCGATGCGGCCGCGTGGATCGCGCGCCGGAGGCCTGGCAAGCGAAAGGGCCGCTACGCCGGTCGGGATCCATTTGCCATCGGCTAAACGAAAGTCGGACACCGCGGTGGGGCTGAGCACCAGCAATTCGGATTCGGAATTAAGCAGCAAAAGGTCCAACATCGGCTCAGGTTGATCCCAAAGCGGCCTTCGTAAAATCCTGATGCGCGGTTTTGTTTCCGAGAGGGGTGGTGCGATCCACGGCTGCATGACGACTGTCCTGGTATCTCCGGTAAGAATTTCCGCCACCAGCAGCAGGCCTCGGTCGTTCTCCGAGATAGTGACGCGCGCACGGACCTCAGGCTGCGTGGCCGTCATCGGTAGGCCCGATCTGCGCAGTTGCTCCTCCAGAGCCCTGCCGAAGGTCGACAAGTCGCCGGGCGTCATGGACGACAGGTTTTGCAATTCGAGCGAAACGGTTGGGTGGCGCGGCAGCAGCGAGGAGATACGGGCGGCCAGCTGCGCCGCGGCTTCCGGAGGGCTCTGCGCCGGCCCGATTGCCACGCTGACCCATCCAAACAATAGCGCGAACGCGACGCGAGTCATCGGTCACATTATACTGTTCGCGGGTAACCAGCCCGATTACAAACCGCAGCGCCGCGAACGCCAAGACCAGCGCGCACGAGAGGCTGCAGACCAGGCCGAGAGCAGCCGCCGGGAAATCTCCCGCCAAAGTCATGGTCGTCATTGGAGACCTCCAGCGGCCACGGCCGCAGTTTCGGAAGTGTCGTCGGTGAGCGCTTTAGCGAGATCCGCGTTCACTTCAGTGACCAGGTCCACCGGATCGCCGACCTGCACGAGCTCAAACAATTCCTCGACGTCGTGATTCCGCATCCGAATGCAGCCATGCGACGCCGCCTTGCCGATCGAATGCGGCATATTCGTGCCGTGAATGCCGTAGCCTTTATAGCCTAGCCCCATCCAGCGAGTGCCCAACGGGTTCGCGGGTCCGGGCGCGACTCTCATACCCGGCTTATACCAGGTGGGCTTCACAACCCGGCTGACGATGTGAAAATTCCCATTTGGACTGGGTGTGCTCTTCTTGCCGACCGCGATGGGGTAGACCTTCAGCACATGACCGTCTTCCATCAGCACAATTTTGCGATCGGGGATGCTGACGATCAGCCGTCGAGTTGAATCCTCGGCGAAAACCTCGGTGGCAGCGGTCGCGAGAATTGCCAGAAGCTTGATGGCCTGCATGGTGTGTGATCTCCTCTTCATGCCGAGAGGAGTAGCAGGCCCCAGACCACGCTTTAAGTCATTGATTCGTAAAGAGAAATCGGCAATGCTCTCGTGTTGAGCGAGACACGTCGTGTCACCGCAGACACTACTTTATTCGAGCTTCCACGCAAAACAGCTTGCCGACGGTCTCGCAGCTCACCACTTGGAAACCAGCGCCTTCGAGCATCTCGGAGACTTGCGATTTGCGAAAGAAATAAACCGGACAGCCGCGAATATACTGGAGGCGTACTTTGCGGACCGGCATGCGCCAGGTCCAGAAGCGGGGCCAAGCCGATAAGAATGTATCGTTGGTGAGATTACGAATCAGGCGGAGCCGCTCGGGCGGGTCCATAATGTAGTCCCAAAAACCGATCGCGATCGTGATATCGAATTTCTGATCCGTCTTCCAGTTCAAGACGTCGCTGACGAAAAGGTCGCACTTGTCGGCGACCCCGTCCTTCTGCACCAGATTGGTCGCCAGCTTAATCATATCCGGCGCGACATCCACGCCGGTCACATGTCCGGCTCCGCGCTTCGCGAATTCGGTGACGAAGCGGCCGGAACCGCAACCAATGTCGCAGATGGTCTTACCTCGCACGTCTCCGCATTTTTGCATCACCCAATCGAAGCGTTCATAAATGTCTTTGCGGAAGTAGCGATCCAGGAACCGGCCGAATGCGCTCTTGTTCGCGCCGGTATAAATGGAGTCGAACTCGTCGGCAATGGCGTTCCAAAAGCGCGCCACTTGTGGCATGTTGTCTTGTTTCATCGTGAGACGGTTTCCTTGAAGGAAAAAGATGGGGCAGAATCGGCGAGACCGCTATCGCGGAAACTCTTGAATTCGCCCAGGGCCAGCAATTTTCGAAGCCGGGCCTCTGTTTTCCCGAGATTAGTGTAGTGCCGCATGCGCGATTTGAGCGGGGCGTCAATGCGCGGCTGTTCCGGATCGATTTCCCAGGGGTGGATGTAGCTCACCACCGGCAACCCCTCGCTCCACGCCCGGCGCACGCCCATGCGTGTGTAGGAAAAAGGAAGCATTCGCAAATAGCCGCCGCCTGCAATCGGCAAGTTGGGTCCGGTTCCGAAGCGGAACGTCGCCATCGGAAACTCCACGATAGGGCCGAACGGAGTCTCGATTCGAAAGGGGCGGCGGGGGGCGTCGGGGACGCCGTAGGTGTCATGTTTGACCGGGAATACGCTCGAGTCATAACGAAAGCCGAGCTCCGCCAGGACATCCAGAGCCCAGACCGAGCGGCCCGTAATCGAAAAACTGGGCGCGCGATAACCGTAAATCGGAGCCCCGGCCGCTTGCTCGATGCAATTCTTCGCGCGTAGTGTGTCTTCGCGAAACTCCTCGGGTGTGAGCTTGTAAATCAGCCGGTGCCAGTAGGAGTGGCAGGCCGGTTCATGGCCGCGCTCGGTGATGCGGCGAACCAGCTTCGGATAGCGCTCGGCCACCCATCCGAGAATGAAGAAGGTACCCTTGATCTGGCGCTCATCGAACAGATCGAGAATGCGTTCGGTATTGCGCTCCACCCGGCTGGCGTAGGCGCCCCAGTTATTCCGGTCGACTACGCGGGCGAAGGCTTCCACGTGAAAATAGTCCTCGACGTCAACCGAAATGATGCTAGAGGGGCTCATAGCGAACAGTCGAACAAGCAGCGACTAATTTGTATTATCCCATGTGTCCGATAGTACGCCCGTACTAGTCTGCCGGACGACGACACTACTTCCATGCCATTCCACGTCGTTGCGTTAGGGCATGGTAGAAGCCGAAGAAAGTCGCAGCATTGATCATCGAGAAATAGAACGGCAGCATGAGGATCTTCGGCCGCAGCGGCCAAACGGCCCCCAGCGCTGCCAGAAGGTAGAAAACGAGTTGCGCGACGAGGACGGAGAAGTAAAGGCTGGAACCCAGCAAGAAAAGATTCGCAATCAATGCCACCAGCATCGCGAACGGAACCACCAGCCGGCTCACTTTGTGCGACAGGAAAAAAAACAGCGCCAGCGGACGCAATGGACGAAGCAATCCTTTTATTTCCCGCATCTGCTGGATATTGCCCGCCATGATCCGGATACGACGGCCGAAGCCGGTCATCTCGTGCGCTTCCTCGTACACGACCGCGGCTGGTTCGTAAACGGCGCGATAGCCTTTTGCCAGCACCGACACCGGAATAATGTAGTCGTCATTGATGGTTCCGGGAGGCGGATAAGGATAGAGATCCTTCCGGATGGCGTGCAAATGACCGTGGCCGCCCAGCGTGGAAGCAATCTGCGATTCCTGTATTTTCAGAAACGTCTCGTATTTCCAGTAGAGGTCCTCCGACTTGCCGACGTCCACTTCGTCGGCCTTGACAATCTTGTATAGGCCGCTCACGGCGCCCACGGCAGGGTCGGCGAAGTTTTCAATCAAGAGGCGCACGGAGTTGGGGAACAACATCGCAGGCGCGTCCGAGAAGACCACGATTTCGCCGCGTAATTGCGGAACGCTGGCGTTGAGGGTCGCAATCTTGCCGCGGTTTTCGGCGTACGCCAGCACTCGAACGCGAGTTCCATCGGCGAGCTTCTGAGCGGTCTCGGCGGTTCGATCTTTCGATCCGTCGGAGGCGACCACGATCTCGAGCAGATCGGCTGGATAGTCCAAGGCGAGCGAGTTTTCGATCTTACGAGCGATGACGTCGTCTTCGTTGTAGGCCGGAATGAGCAAGGAAATGACGGGCTCGATCGGGGCTTTCTTGACATCGTGGCGAATCACTAAGCGCAACAGCAGCAGAACCAGCGGATACCCGATATAGGCATAAAAAGGAACCAGTACCGCTAACCAGAAGATGAGTAGCGCGATCACCGTTTAGACGATCCGAGCCTCAACCTGCGGGGCGGCCGGAGTGGTGGGAGACTGGTCGAAATTCCGAAACCACAACTCAAGCATCAAAAGTTTCCAGAGATGGTAATAGTTGTTGCGGCGGCCACGGTCGTGCTCGGCCAGCAGGTGCCGGACGAATTCAGGCGAGACGATGTCGCGATTGAGGAACGAAGGGCTGGTCAGGTGATCCCACAGGAAGGTGCGCAGAGAGCCTCGAAACCAATGGGCCAGCGGTACGCCGAAACCGCGCTTGGGTTGCTGAAGAAGTTCTGGAGGTAAACGGTCGCCCACGGCGCGGATGAAAATGTCCTTGCCTCGCCCATTGCGAAGCTTCCAGGAGTGCGGGATGCGAGCGGCGACCTCAGCCAGTTTATGATCCAACATCGGGCAGCGGACTTCCAGGGAGTTCGCCATCGACATCCGATCCACTTTCACGAGCATGTCGCCGGTGAGCTTGGCCGTGGCTTCGAAATAGAGTGCCTGGGTAAGGACATCGGCGCCATTTGGAAGCAGGCAATGGCTGAGTGCGCTCGTGAGAAAAGCGGAGTCGCCCGGAGGCATCCATTCCGGCGTAAGTAATCGGCTGAGCAGGAAGTGCGGTGAATCGTTTTCGAAATAGCGTTCCAGAGCGGTCGGGCGGCTAATCATCCGCAAGAAGTTCTTCCCGTACGCAGAATAAGGAAGCAGATCGGAAACGAGAGCGAGCGCTTTTCGCGCGCTAAGAGGAACGCGGTCCATGCGGCGCATCCGCTGGATTTCGAAGAAACTCTCGTAGCCGGCAAACAGCTCGTCGCCACCGTCGCCGGTGAGCGCCACTTTGACATGCTGGGCGGCAAATTCGGATACCAGGTAGGTTGGAATCGCGGAGGAATCCGAAAACGGCTCGTCAAAATGGTGGACCAGCTTGGAAACCAGGTCAATCGAATTCGGCCGCACGATGATTTCGTGATGATCGGTCTTGTATTTTCGGGCGACCGCGGCGGCGAGCGAAAGCTCGTTGAAATCGGGCTCCTCGAAGCCGATGGAGAAGGTTTTGACCGGCTCCTTGGTTTGCATGGTCATGGAGGCCACGACGGAGGTAGAGTCGATTCCTCCGCTCAGGAAGGCGCCCAGGGGGACGTCCGAAATGAGACGCAGGCGCACGGATTCGTCGAAGGTTTCGCGCACCAGATCGCAAGCGGCCTGCTCGGTGAATCCAGGAGCGGCTTGCTCGGCTGGCACGGGAAGTTTCCAGTAGCGGCCTTCTTCAACTTTGCCGTCGGCGTGGTAGCGAAGCCATCCGCCGGGAGTCAGTTTGCGGATGGATCGATAAATACTCCAGGGATCCGGAACATAGTTGATTGCGAAGTAGAGCTGCAGGGCCTGGCGGTCGATTTCGAGCGGGACGCCTGGCAGGCGAAGACATTTGAGTTCGCTGCCGAAATAGAGGCCCTGCGGCAAAGCGGCATAATAGAGTGGCTTCTTGCCGAAACGGTCGCGAACCATCAGCAGCGAGCGATCGCGAGCATCCCAGATGGCATAGGCGAACATGCCGCGCAGCTTCTGGATGCCGTCCGTTCCCTCTTCCTCATAGAGGTGCACTAATGTCTCAGTGTCGCTATTGGTCTTGAAGCGATGACCGCGACGAATCAGGTCCGAGCGCAGATCCTGGAAGTTATAAATTTCGCCGTTGAATACCACCCAGACGGTCCCGTCTTCGTTTGAGATGGGCTGGTGGCCGGTACTGAGGTCGATGATGCTGAGCCGTCGCATGCCGATTCCGCACGCGCCGTCGATGTGATAGCCGTCATCATCCGGGCCGCGGTGCCGAATCTGGTCACACATCCAGCGGATGTCAGCCAACTCGGCCTTTCCGTCGCATAGAAATTGTCCGGCGATGCCACACATAGATCGGGGCCGCGGTCGCGCAGCCTGTTTCGATTATCGCAATTCGAGACGGTGGGGCACGATAGAATACTCCTTGCGAACTCCCCGCGAAATCGCGTTTCGCCTGAAACAAGAGCTCACGAACGCGTATCTCTACGCCAGGCCTCCGAAGATAAAGATCGACAACTTCACACCGCGCCTTCCATTGCCGGACCCGGCTGAGACCACCAGCAAACTCGCGGGTGCGCCCTTCGCTCAAGAGGTGATTGCTCTCGCCGGCCAAATCAGGGACCATCGGGTTCCAATTCTGGGGCTGACCATCGAGACCGGCTCTGAGATCCATTGGCGGCGGGATTATACCAGCGGCGTCGAAACAGGTCTCGATTATTTTCGATTGATTAAGTATCTGGACGCGGCGCGGGCGGGTGACCACAAGGTGATTTGGGAATTGAACCGGCATCAGCACCTGGTGGTCCTGGCGCAGGCCTATATTTTCACGGGCGATCGAGCAAATCTAGACGAGATTCAGGTGCAACTGGAGAGCTGGTTTCGGGACAATCCATATCATCGGGGGATCAATTGGGCCAGCGCGTTAGAGGTCGCGTTTCGGGCGCTGTCGTGGATCTGGGTATGGCATTTTGTTGGGCCGGACCTGCCGCTGGACTTCCGGGCACGCTGGCTGGGCGAACTTTATCGGCACGGCGCGCACCTGGAGAACAATCTCTCGTTTTACTTTTCGCCGAACACGCATCTGCTCGGCGAAGCGCTGGCGCTCCACGTCCTGGGGTTATTTTTCGCGGGTTTTCCGAAAGGCGGACGGTGGGAGCAGCTAGGCGGCCAGGTGATGCGGGAGCAGATGGAGCGGCAAGTGCAAGCCGATGGAAGCCACTTCGAGCAATCGACGTACTATCACGTGTACGCGCTGGACATGTTCCTGCTGCACGCAATCCTGGCGAAACCCGATACGCCCTACATGGGCAAGCTGGAGCGCATGGCTGAGTATCTGCATGCCGTCCTCGGTCCCGCGCGCGCGCTGGCGTTCATTGGCGATGACGATGGCGGGAGGCTGTTTCATCCTTATGGACCGCGCGATCGCTTTGGCCGCGCGACCATGGCCACGGCGAGCATTGTTTTGAATCGGCGCGACTGGCTGCTCGATCCGCTGGATCTGCATGAGCAGGCGGCTTGGTGGCTTGGCGCCGGCGTGATCGAGAAAAGCGCCGGGGCAGGGAAGTGGGCGTCGCGGATCTTCTCAGACGCCGGGATTGCGGTGATGGTGTCGGGAGCAAACCAAGTGATCGTCGACGCCGGACCGTTCGGACCCTGGGGCGCCGGTCATAGCCATGCCGACACCCTAAGTATCTTGGTCCGCTCTGGTGATGACGAGATTCTGATTGACCCAGGAACCTACACCTACGTTGGCGATCCAAAATGGCGCGACTGGTTTCGCGGAACTGGAGCGCATAACACCGTGCGGGTGGACGATCTGGATCAGGCCGTGGTCGCTGGTCCGTTCCGTTGGGCAAATCGTCCGGAGGTGTCGATTCTAGCGTGGAAAACGAATGCCGAGCGCGACCTTCTGGAAGCCGAATGCCGGTACGCCGGCTTCACCCATCGCCGCCGGGTGGAGTTTCAAAAACCCGATGTCATTGTCGTTGTCGACGAGGTCGAGGGACCGCCTGGCGATCACGATGTAGAACAGCTCTGGCACCTGGGTTCGCCGAACGCGAGATCACAACTTGTACTGCCTGAAGGCGCGGAGATCATCGAGAGCTTGAGATCGACTGTCTTCGGAGAAAAGCATCCGGTGCCTTTGGTACGGATGCGCAGGCGGGGTGCCTTGCCGATTCGGATGGAAGCCAGGATTCAGATCCAGCCACGCACAAAGTAGTACGCGATCTTGCTAGTCTCGGTGCACAAGCCCAAGAACACCGGCCAGCGATTCGCCCGCGATGTGCTCTGCTTGAGCGCGTCGGAAAAAGGACGGGGCTGGACATCGATTCCCGCCTTGCG
>Ga0210386_10000177_pt1 | contig 54703 bp, 47 predicted proteins | sample IncBWH32OmetaG_FD_160091 | JGI IMG/M metagenome (GOLD analysis project Ga0210386, IMG submission 160091) | Forest soil microbial communities from Barre Woods Harvard Forest LTER site, Petersham, Massachusetts, United States - Inc-BW-H-32-O ...
CTAGTGACGACTCACGAAGAGCTCTGCGGCGCCTGATCGAGCAGCCGCTTCCAGTTCTTCTGATTGCGGCGATAAGTTTTCTTCAGATCTTCGAGAATGCGTTCGAAGTCGCCGTGGCCGTGAAGACGATTCCACGCGGGATTCTTCGCGAACCATGGATAATTCTCATTGCCCAGGTAGATTGCCCGGCGTAACCAATGCAGCGCTTCGCTCTCATCGCCATCCACAGCGAAGTAGGTGGCGAGGCGGTACGCCATTTCGCTGTCGGCCTCGGCGGCGGCCATGGAGCCTTCCTCGATGAACGATGCGGCGCGGTCGCGTTCTCCCGCCATGGCGTAACACATCGCCAGGGTTGGATAGGCGATGCGCATGCTGTCGTCATCGCGAATGACTCCTTCTAGAATTTCAATCGCCTGGCGAAGATCGCCGAGGCGCATCCGCTGGTAAGCGTAGGAGGTGCGTAGCAGAGGGTGCTTAGGCTCGAGCGTGAGGCCCTTGTCGAGTTCTTCGCCGGCCAACTCCAACTGGTTTTGATACTGGTAGACGCGGGCGCGGTGGTTGTAGATCACGGGAGCATTCGAGGGATTCAGACTCAGCGAACGATTGAACTGGTCAAGGGCCTGTTCATACATGCCGTCCATCCTCAAGGTGATACCCGCGACCATGTGAACGTTCCAGTCGTTCGCGGCCTCCTGGAGAAGGTTTTCGATGCCGTGACGCGCGCTCTCCTTTTCACCGCGCGACAGGAGCATGTAGACGCGGTATAGATTCGCTTCCACGGAGCCAGGATCAATCTCGAGTGCGCGATCGAAGGCGCGGCGTGCTGCCATGACGTGCATGTGGCCGCCAAATCCGTGGCGCAGATATTGCAGATGTGTAATGCCCAAACCGGTCCAGGCAGGAGCAAACGAGGGATCACGCTCGACCACGTTGTCGAATAGTTCACGCGCGCGGTTGAGGTCGAGGCGACTGCCGGTGCGCTGCATGAAGGATGACAGCATGGCACGAGCCTGCAGGTATTCTTCGGACAGATTTTCGGCCAGTGGCTCGCTGCGAGCGCTTCCGCGTTCGGGATGCTGGTTGAGCTGTCCCAGCCCCTGCAGAGACGCGAAGACTTCGTCGCAGATTTCGGTCTGCACGGCGATGAGATCGAACGACGGCACGCTGATGGCTCCGCCCGCGCGGATGCTCTCGCCGGGAACGTTGAGCAGCTGCCAATTGAGATCGAAGCCTGTTTCGGAGCGGATGAAATTGCCTGTGAGTACCCACTCCACTAGAAGCTTATGGCCGATGGCGAGGGGATCCAACTGGGCCAGCGGCAGGTGCATGAGGGCGCTCGAAGGGCGCACAACGAGCGACGACATACGCGCCAGACGGGCAGCAATCGCGTCTGCCAGCGCGAAGCCATAGAGTGGCGCCACTTCAGAGGGTCCAAAATTCTGGAATGGCAAGACGAGGATGGTGTTCTGCTTTTCTTTCGTATCCGCCGATTCGCGAAAGCGCTCGGCAAGCATGGAGAGCAGGCCGGTGGTGCGCTTCTCGGTCTCCGCGTTCGAAGGGGGCAGATTCGCCCCGGCATCGCCAGGAATGATGCCGGTTTCGATCTGCGAGGTCTTCATGATGGTCTTGAGAGCCTCGCGTACATCGGCCGCGCTTGAGTAGCGCTCCGCGGGCGTTTTTCGAAGCAGCTTGAGAATGACGGAATTCAACTCAGCGGCTACCTCGAGCGGTTGCGGATCGAGGTACTGAATGGCACGGATGCTTTGGAACTCATCCGCATCGGGACGCGCGAAGGGATGGCGTCCACTGGCCAACTCGTACAAGATAACTCCCAGCGCCCAAAGGTCGCTCTGTACACTGCTCTGCCCGGTGACGAACTGCTCGGGCGCCATGTAGGCAATGGTGCCTCCGCGCGCGGTGTAGGTGGCCGTCGCTGGATCTGTCTTGCGTCGGGAGGATTTTGCCGGGTCAAACTCAGCGTCTTCGAGGTTAATGCGCCTTGCCAGTCCGAAGTCGAGAATCTTGGCCAGGCCGCCATCCGTTAGCATGACGTTTGCGGGCTTGAGGTCACGATGAAAGATGCCGAGCGAGTGCGCTGCACTTAGACCGTCGGCGATCTGGATGCCCACGGAGAGGAGAAGTTGCAGGCTCGCCGGCCCCTTGGCGATGAGTTTGTCGAGCGACTGGCCTGGTACATACTGCATGACGATGAAGCCTTCTGCGCCTTCCTCACCGACTTCATAAATGGCGCATACGTTGGGGTGTTCGATGGCCGAGGCCATGCGCGCTTCGCGCAGAACGGTGGTGCGCATCTGTTCAACCGTGAGCGCGCCTCTCTTCAATACTTTCAGCACGACGGGGCGCATCAACAGCGTGTCGGTGGCAAGGTAGACGATGCCGCTGCCACCGGTGCCCAAACGGCGGACTAACTCGTAGTGCTCGATTGTGCGATGCTTCATTCTGGTTTTAGTTTAACGGGTTGGGGCATGTTGAAGACCCGGCTACGCCTTGGCCTTCAATGTGCCGGCCACCTGCAGAAATAAGGGCACATGCGCCTGCGAGCCGGCATATATGGCCACCCAGCCGTTCTTGAGGGAGATGCAGTCCAACGCAGCGGCAGAGCGGCTGGCGAGCGGTATGGCCTGAAGGCAGTCCATATCCGAGGAGAGATCGCCAACGCGCGACACGTTGAAGTCTGAAGCAGGATGCGATTGACGGAATAAATTCTCCCACTGGGCGGCCTGCTGAGACGGAGTGATCCCTGCATCGGGCAGCAGAATGTTAAAGTACATCGTCTCCGGACCCGGCGCTTCAATGTGGAGCGTCTCCGCCTGCTTTTCCAAAGTGATTCCTTGCGGGCTGGCGGGAAAGTCTTCTTTCTGCAAACTGGTGTCGGCAGTCCAGCCAAATGGCACCTGAATTCGGAGTCCGCGGTAGTTAACGGCCATTCCATGCGTCACGTGCCAGCCAAGGGACACAAGCAGTGGAGTGTAGTAGACAGCCAGGCAAATGACCGGCAAACACATCAAGATCATGAACCACGCCCTGCGCGTCATCTTCTTCGTTAAGGCGTGGTTCAGTTGAACTGATGCTTTCGTGGTCGGCATTCCGCTCGAATTCTTACACGAGTGGCAGCTGGAACCAACTACGTTTTAATGGCCGCCGTGTCCGTGTCCCAAAGGCCGTGCGGTGCCTTCGACTGGTTGAGGTTTCGGCCGTCTGTCTGCCCTGCGTCCGAGCAGATACATCGTCACGCCGAACATCAGCATGACCAAGCCCCAGATGAGGTTGATGTTCATGCCGGCGGAGCGTTCATAGATAACACTGCCGCGCGTGAAGAATCCGTAGATGCTCATGATGCCGCCAACCAGGGTAAAGAGCGCTCCCATGGGGACGCGAAGATCGAGATTCATCTGCTTGTTTCCTCTCGCCTATTTGAAGATCAGATTGAGTGCAATGAGCATAGCGATCAAACCGACCGCAATCACCTTGGGTCGCGCATACCACCCCATGGTGTGCTCGACAGGCTTGGGGGTAAGCGAGTAGACCAGTCCGACAAGTTCGGGCTCAGGCCGCGGTTTGGTTAGAAGACTAATGACGACGGTGATCACGAAGTTCACCGAGAATGCCCAGATCGCGGTCCAGAAGTTCTGCGCCATCTGGCTCGGATAGAAATGTACGACAGCAATCCAACCGCCGTGGATGCCGGGACGCGCGTCTGTGGGAAGGGTGAGGCCGTGGTGCAGGACGGCTGCCACGGTGCCGCTTATCAGGCCCGTGAACGCTCCGTGGCCAGTTGTGCGCTTCCAGAACATGCCGAGCAAAAACGTCGCGAACAATGGCGCATTGACGAAAGAGAAGACAAGCTGGAGCGTGTCCATGATGTTGTTGAACGACGTTGCGGCATAGGCTGCTCCGATCGAAAGCAGGATACCCCCGACAGTGGCCCACCTCCCCATCTTGAGGTAGTGGGAGTCGCTCGCATTCTTGTGGATGTAGCCCTGATAGAGGTCGTAGGTCCAGACGGTGTTGAAGGCAGTCACGTTTCCGGCCATGCCGGACATAAAGCTGGCGAGCAGCGCCGTGAGGCCGAGGCCGAGAATACCTGTTGGGAAGTAATACAACAGCATGTTGGGGATGGCCAGATCGTAGTCGAAGAGCGGATTACCTTTCTCATCCGTCATGACCTTGCCGGTAACTGGATTGACCTTCGCCGGGATGAGGCCTTTGCCCGTGCTGATCGAGTTATTGAGGTCAGTGGCGACTAGCGCGCTGGCCGATGTGCCCGCGACATGCGTGTGCACCATAGCGTGTTGCGTGATTGCGGGAGTGGCAATCGCGATCAGGCCAGGAAGGATGACGAGGAATGGAAAGAACATCTTCGGAATCGCAGCGATGAGCGGTACGCGCCGCGCCGATTCTTCCGAATCCGATGCCATGGCGGTTTGAATGACGAGGAAATCCGTGCACCAGTAGCCGAAGGAGAGCACGAAGCCAAGTCCCATGGCAAGCCCGAACCACTCCACCCCCAGCGGATTGTTGTGCGGGTTCGTCATACCTTGCCAGGAGTGCGTATACGCGCTGGGAAGCGTCGCCTTCAGGCCGTTCCATCCGCCTACATTTTTGAGGCCCACCCAGACAAGCGGCAGGAATCCGGCGACGATGAGGAAGAACTGCAGCACTTCGTTATAAATCGCGCTGGTGAGGCCGCCTAGAAAGATGTAGCCAAGCACAATGACTGCCGAAATGATGACGGCGAAGTGGAAGATCCAGCCCAGGGGCATGTTCAGCTTGATGAAGAGCGAATCGAAGACATGCAGAGTCTGGATAAGCCGCGCCATGGCATACATAGAGATGCCCGAAGAGAAGACGGTCATCACGGCAAAGGAGCAGGCATTGTAGGCGCGGGTCTTTTCATCGAAGCGCAGGCGCAGAAACTCCGGGACCGAACGCGCCTTTGAGCCGTAGTAAAACGGCATCATGAAGACGCCCACGAAGATCATCGCTGGGATGGCGCCGATCCAGTAGAAATGGCTCGTGGCGATTCCATACTTGGCGCCTGAAGCGCCCATCCCGATGACTTCCTGCGCGCCGAGGTTGGCAGAGATGAAGGCCAATCCGCAAATCCAGGCGGGTAAGGCGCGCCCGGCCTGGAAGAAATCCTTGCTCGTCTTCATGAATCGCTTGAGCGCAAAACCGATGCCCAGCACAAAAACGAAATACAACAGCATGATGAGCCAGTCGATAAGTGTCAGATTCACTGTGCTCTGTTCAACCCTTCCCCAGGTTATTTCTTACGTTCGTCAATGTACGTGGACGAGTGCACGGAACTCAAGGCAATTGCTAAGCCGCGTGTAATGCCCTGCGTAAATGTACGCGTTTTCATCGAGACAGTCTACGGATCTTCGATGGCTTTATTGTCCGGGTGCGGCGAACTCGCGGCGCGCCTCGACGAGAGGAGACAGGTCTGGATCGGCACTCTTCCAGTAGTCGAAGAATGCCTGATATTGCTGGAGAGCCTTCACCCGGTCACCCTGAAGTGACTCCGCGCGCGCCAACCCGAGCATGCTGAGCGGATAGGCGACGTTCATTCCTTGCACCTGGCAGAGTACGAAAACGCCGCGGTGGGCGAGAGGAAAACTGAAGTCGGAGGCCGCAGCGGCGCCGTCTTTGAGCGCGAGATGGGCCAGGCCGCGGAGATATGATCCGATACCCAGAATGTCATAGTCGGCGGCGGGAGCGAGCACGGTAAGAGCGTCTTGAGGGCGATTCCGGCCAAGCTCGATGACGGCATCGATGTCCGGCAGAAAGACATGGTTGATGATGGTGTCCTGGGGATAGGCACGAGCCAAATCCTGCCGAATGGCCTGTGCACGGGCAGGTTGGCCGCAGAGGGCGAAGGCGATGGCCGCACTTCCCTGCATGGTGCGCTCCTGGTCGAGCTTCAGGCTGCGTTCGAGGTTCGGGACAGCGTCAGTGCAGGAGCCGACGAGGGCCCGGTCAAGAGTCTGCTGGGTGATCAGGGTAGCGGTGGCGTTCCCGAGCTTCTGATCGGTCATTCGCGCGATGGCCCGTTGCCAATCCTTCCCGGCTTCCGCGAATCGCCCTTCATTCTCGTGAATCAGTGCCATCTGCGAATTAAGTATGAATCCGTCGGGTTGCCCGCGAGCCCACTCCACCTGCTGCTGGACCGCGGCCTGATCGCCCATGAGATATGCGGTGTAGATCCAGGTGCCGCGCATCGAAGCATCTTCGGCGAGATTCAACGCCGTCGCCTGCTGGTAAATGGCTTTCGCTTCATCGAAATGGTTAAGGGCGGTGAGCGCGAGGATGGCGTTCACGCGGGCCGTCCCGCTTTTTGGATTCAGCTCCAGCATCCGCTTTACCTGCTCATAGGCGTGACCGAACTCGCCCAGAGTGAAATAAGCGACGGAGAGCTGACTGGGCACGGCGGGATCGTTCGGGTAGGTATCCCGGTAGAGACGTAGAGTGTCGATAGCCTGCGGGAGATCCCCGGTCACATTCAGGTAATAGCGTACCCGGATATACAGCCGTTCGCGCTCGGAAACCTTGTCCGATAGCTCGAACGCGCGGGTAATGGCGGCATTGCCTTGAGTCTCATTGCCGAGCGTTACATACGCGACGCCAAGATTCGCGTAGGCCATAGCGAAGCTCGGATCAAGTTCAATGGCGCGTTTATAAAAGGTGATGCTCTGCGCGAAGTTTGCCTGCGCCTGCTGGCTTTGGCCCATCGCGTAGGCGCGGAAAGCATCAAGCGACGGGGTGGTTGCCTCTCTAACGGGAAGATCGAGTTTCTGAATCGAGGCCAGCGATTCTCCGAGTTGTTTCCGCAAGGAAAAGGACGCAGTGTGCAGCGCATCGGGAATATGATCTTTGCCGTTTGCCTGCCCCAGCCCACTGGCAAACACTTCTCCCGTTGAGGCGTTCTGTGCTTCGAGTGTGATTACATACTGATTGCCGATATTCGAGATGGTTCCGTTGACGACGGCTTTGTCGCCCTCTCGCTCGGCAATATCGCGCGCGATGGCCGGAGTGATCGGCTCGTCTGGCGATTTCCCCAGATACGACAAGCTCTGGCGCAGATGCGACTCGCTCACCACGTTCAGAAACGGCGACTGCTCCAATTCAAATGTAAGAGCCTGCTTGAGTGCTACATCGAAGGCGGGGTCGCCGGTATGATTCGTGAATTCGGAAAGGATAATGGAATCGGCCTCGGCGAGTGGCGTCACTTTCGGCTCGCGCCATCGATGCCATCCGAAATATGCAGCAATGGCAAGGACAGCGATGACGATCGGAGTCACCACCCAGGGCCAGGGGTTTCTGCGCCGCTGAATGATCCGGAGGCCTGTTTGCGACGGAAGGCTCGCGCCGGTACGGCTCAGGAGCCGGTACTGTACCTGTTCGAGATCGGCTAACAACTCGGTCGCCGATGCGTAGCGCTGAGCCTTGTCTTTGGCCAATGCCTTGAGGATGATCCGGTCCAGGTCCTTGGCAAACTGGGGAACGCGCTTGCGAATGGACTCGGGTTCGCGAGTCAACAGTGCGGCGAAGATCTCCGCGATGGACTGCCCAAAGAAAGGCGCGGAGCCCGTCGCCATCTCATACATCACAACGCCGAAGGAGAAGAGATCTGCGCGCGCATCCAACTCCTCTCCGCGAGCCTGTTCGGGAGCCATGTAAGCCACGGTTCCCGTCGTCGAGCCCGGGCTTGTGAGACTTTCCTCTACCGCGGGTTTGGTTAAATCGCCGAGCAAGTTCGACGCAGAAGAGTTGGCCAGTACAGTCGAGTGCTTGGCCAATCCAAAGTCCAATACCTTCAGGGTGCCATTTCCCTGCCCTCGCCGCGCGATAAAGAGATTCGCCGGCTTGATGTCACGGTGCAGGATGCCGTGAGCGTGAGCCTCGATAAGGGCGGACGCAAGCTGAATGCTGTAATCGACCATTTGATCGACAGGCAACGAATGGCCGTGAATCACGCGCTTGAGCGTCTCGCCTTCGAGCAGCTCCATGACTAGATAAGGTCGGCCATCCTGCTCGCCAACGTCGTAGATCGTGCAGATATTGGGATGATTGAGGGCCGATGACGCTCGAGCCTCCCGGAAAAAGCGCTCGCGAGAATCGGCCATCAGCGGGCTGGCAGCGAGATATGTGTCCGCAATTACTTTCAGCGCGACGTCGCGATTCAGACGCAAGTCGTGCGCGCGGTAAACGAGACCCATGCCGCCGTGACCGATCTGCTCGACAATCTCGTAGGGTCCGAATCTGGTGAACTTCTGCATGCCTGGTGGGGGTGAGCCAAGTGTAACCGCTCTTGTATCGGTTCGCACATCAGGAAGCGCAGCGCGCTATCCACTTGGGTACACTCGTCTCTGTGATGCATTCCTACCCGATGATCGTCGAACCCGTGGTCCTGGGAGGCAAGGCTGTGCACGAGTGGTAGCGCAAAATGGAGAGACAACAGCCCCGGAATCAGGAAGGCCGAGGCGTTTTGGCAGAGTGGTTAGCTGCTGCGCGTCACAACGACGGGCAACTGCTGAACCTTGCTGTGCTTGGTTGAGTATGTGAAGTAGATCACGAGCCCGATGATCAGCCACGCGATGGCCACTATCCACGTAATAAGAGGAAGGTTGAGCATCAGGTAGACAGCACTGAAAATGCCCAGAATCGGCACCAGCGGCACCAGCGGTGTTCGAAAGGGCCGCTCCAGGTCAGGATGACGGACGCGAAGAATCCAGACGCCGGCGCACACGATGGTGAACGCCAGCAGCGTGCCCATGTTCACCAGCGCGGCCAGCTTGGCGATGGGCAGCAAAGCGGGGAGAAACGCTACGATCGTGCCCACGACGATATTCGAGATCCAGGGCGTGCGGAATTTCGGATGAATCGCGCTGGCCCACTTCGGCAGCAACCCGTCGCGGGACATCGAGAAGAAGACGCGCGACTGGCCAAGCAACATCACCAGCATCACAGTTCCGAGGCCGAAGACAGCGCCGATCTTCACCAGCAGGCTGCCCCATGCGACACCCGTAACATCGATACCGACGGCAACCGGCTCCGCCACATTGAGTTCGGCATAGGGGACCAGGCCCGTAAGCGTGAGGGACACGAGGATGTACAGGATGGTGCAGACCACCAGCGAGCCAAGGATGCCGATAGGCATGTCGCGCTGCGGGTTTCTTGCTTCCTGAGCTGCCGTGGAGACAGCATCAAAACCGATGTAAGCAAAAAAGACAAACGACGCTCCGGCCACTATGCCCTGTATTCCGAAAGCGCCCGGCCCCTGGTGAGGCGGAATAAATGGATGCCAGTTCGCTTTGAGCAGTTCCGGATGAAGGATCAGGTGGTGGACTCCCAGAACGAGGAAGACGCCAACAACACCCAGCTTGACCATGACGATCGCGGAGTTGAGATTGGCCGATTCCTTGATGCCTATGACCAAAATCGTGGTTACGGCGAGGATCACAAGGAAGGCGACGACGTTGAATATCCCAACGACATGCGGCAGTCCGGCAACCGACGTTACCTCCATCGGGAGCGAAGCCAGCGGCGCCCATTTGCCGTGATAAAGATAGATGTCATTTCCGTAGGTGGTCGTAAAGCGCGCCAGGGAGGCCGAGGGCGTGAGCCCAATCTGTTCCAGGAGACTCAGCAGATAGCCAGACCACCCGGACGCGACGGTCGCCGCGCCGAAGGCATATTCAAGCACCAGATCCCAGCCGATGATCCAGGCAACAAGCTCGCCCAGAGTGGCGTATCCATAGGTATAAGCCGATCCGGCAATGGGGATAATAGAGGCGAATTCGGCATAGCACAGTCCGGCGAAGGCGCAGGTGATGCCGGCGATGACGAAGCTGAGCGCGATGGCCGGGCCTGCGTGGAGGGCCGCTGCCTGACCGGTGAGGACAAAGATGCCCGCGCCAATGATGGCTCCGATACCCAGCGTGATGAGATTAACCGGTCCCAGAGACCGCCGGAGTGTGTGCTCGCCTTCTTCGCCAGCTTCCTGCTTCAGCGAAGAGAGCGGCTTAACCGCTAGAAGGTTCGCCATGTATAAGGTTCTTCCTCCAAACAAAAGTCAATTCGACAGCTGTGGGGTTCCCCTGCGAGACCACACGGCAAAAACCGGTACACCCAGCAGAACGATGAACAATCCCGGCCACGTGTACTGGGGCTTATAACGCAATAGTACGACACATATCCACGCCGCCATGAGGATATAAACGGCAGGCAGCATGGGGTATCCGATCGCTTTATAGGGTCTTTCGGCGTGGGGACGCTTCGCGCGCAGGACAAAGAGACTGCCAATGGTCAGAATGTAGAACAACAGCGCTGCGAACATGGTGTAGTCGAGCAGCTGGCCGTAAGACCCGGACAAACACAGAAGACAGGTCCATATAGCCTGTACGATCAACGATGCGACCGGTGTCTTGTAGCGCGGATGAAGTTTGCCGGCGGCCTTGAAGAACAGCCCGTCGTTGCTCATTGCATAATACACGCGCGCACCGGCCAGCGTGAGTCCATTGACGCAGCCGAAGGTCGAGATGAGGATGGCCGCCGCCATCAGGTAAGCTCCGCGCGCGGAGAAAATCTGTTGCAGGACCGCTGTTGCGACGCGATCCTCGAATGCGTACTGGATGCCACGCGCAAAGATGGTCGTTCCGTTAGGATCGCCGTGGAGGGGCAACGCCATCAGATACACGAAGTTCGCGAGAATGTAGAGGGTGAGCACTAATCCGGTGCCCATTACCAATGACAACGGCAGGTTTCTACGCGGATTGCGGACCTCACCGGCGGTGAAGGTCACGTTGTTCCAGGCGTCCGCAGAGAAGAGCGATCCGGTTTGAACTACGGCGAGGATCGTAAACAGCCCGACCATCGCAATAGAACCTCCCACACCGACTTCCACTGCGTGGAGAGTTGAGAAGGATGCTCCCTGCCAAAAATTCGGGCCGAAATTCGCGTGGATGGCGTTGGCGTTGCGTCCAAGCAGGAAGCCCAGAATCACTAAGCCAAGCAGCGCAGCGGCCTTCGCAGTCGTGAATATGTTCTGGACGAGCGCGCCTAAACGGACGCCAAAAACGTTCACCGCCGTCAGCAAAATTACGATCACGATGCCGGCCAGGTTGGCGGTGTTCACACCAATCTCCATATTGCCGAGGACCATTGGCCCCACACGCCACCCCGGAACATGTCCGATGTGCCATAGCCAGTGCGAGGCGGAGACGCTGGGAAAGAAGACCCCGAGGAACTTCCCGAAGGCCACAGCGACGGCCGCGATCGTACCGGTCTGAATGACGAGAAACAGGGTCCAGCCATAAAGGAAGCCCCACATAGGGCCGAGGGCTTCGCGCAGGTAAACGTACTGGCCGCCAGCTCGCGGCATCATCGCGGCTAGCTCGCCATAGCTCAGGGCGCCGATCATGGTCATGGCCGCCGTTACCAACCATGCCGCTATCAACAGGGCCGGCGAACCCACCCCGCGGCTGATATCGGCAGGCACGATAAAAATGCCTGAGCCGATCATCGACCCGACGACGATGGCTGTTGCGCTGAAGAGGCCCAGTCCTTGTACCAGGTTCGTACCCGCAGCAGGGGCAGAGGTTTGGGTGGTTTGGCTAGTGATGGGCACGTTTCAGTTTGTTCTACCGGAAAATACGAAGAAAGTCTCCGGCTAATTTTGCCGGGTCTTCGCCCGCTGAAAAAATCGCCGAAATGACAGCGACGGCATCGGCGCCGGCAGCCCAGACCGAGGGCGCGTTTTCGAGCGCGATGCCTCCGATCGCGACCAGCGGCTTCTTCGTCAGACGGCGGGCCAGACGCACGCCGTCGAGACCGACAACCGGGTCGGGATTCTGCTTGGACGAGGTCGCGAAGACCGGGCCGATGGCGATGTAATCCACCGGCTCAAGATCAGCGGCGCGGACCTGGACTTCATTATGGGTCGAAATGCCGATGATCGCATCTGATCCCAAAAGAGACCGCGCTTCCCTTGGAGGCGCGTCTAGCTGGCCAACATGCACACCGTCAAACCTAGCCCTGACTGCGAGATGCAGGAAGTCGTTGAGAATCACGTTGAGCTTCGGAGAAGCGGCTGAATGCAGGGATTTGGCGTCTCTCAGAATCTCAGCTTCGCTTCCCTGTTTGTTTCTATACTGCAGAATCTCGACGCCGGCTTCTGAGAGGCCCTGTGCCAACTGGCTCAAGGCCTCGTGCCGCTGATCCAAAGTCGCCGGCAGGAATGCAGCGTCGAGAATTGGATACAGCGGTGGAAACGTCGCTCCAAAGCTCATAGACGTAGTCTATTCGACTACATCTCGTCGGCTGAAGCGCCGTAGCAGCCCGGAACCGGAATCCCGTTCAGGCGAAAATAGACGCCCAACTGCGCGCGGTGGTGGATCATGTGGTTCATCACCACTTTTCGATACACATCGGATCTCGGCTCATCGATTATCGTTTGTCCGTTCCACTCCATTTTCCAGTTGCGAGCCAGCGCTTCGTCACTGGCGGCTGCCAATGCGGCCCTGGCAGACTCGAGGTCGGCGTCGAACCGCGCAAGAATTTGATCGCGGGTTTTGCCTTTCCAGGCCCCCATCATCTTCGCGCTGTCTGCGTCCGTAAACGTCAGCTTGTCCTTGTTCATCGTCTCGGCGCACCAGCTTGGGAAGTCGGAGACATGCCAGGCAAGCCGACCCAGCTCCATCGACTTCTCGTGGGGTTTCCAAGTCAGCTTGTCATCGGGAACGAGGGCGAGAAACTTTCGGGTGTTGGAGTATTCCGTATCGAACTCGGGGAGTAATTTTTCGGCGAGGGTCTTTTCGGCAACGGTCATGGGTCCTCCTTTTGGGCGCGATCAGCATAACAATGGAGGACGCGAGGAATTGCGAACTCGGCGATCACAGAGGACAGATACTGTCCTCAAGGTTTTTCTATAGGTGCGAGAGAGACTGTCGGGACAAAAGCGAAGGGGCGATTTCCCTCGCGGGATCTCGCCCCTTCTTCCGATTTTTCGAAGGCCTGGTTCGGCTTCCAGACCACAACACCTTGTCACTGCGGAACCGCTCAGGACCTACGGGCGTGAACCCGCGTTTCCCAGACTTTTCCTCAATCACAGCGTTGCAAGAGCTTTCTCGGTTCCATCCGAAGCCTCCGGTTTCCCGAACGCCCCGTGAGCCCCGTTTCCGGTTCTCCTGACAGCTCCTTGTCTACTCTCTCCCTCTGGAAGATCTCTCTCCCGTTGATTTGAAGATACTCTCGATCTCGCAGAATACAAGGGGGTTCCGCGACTTTTTTGTGTGGAAATGACGGTACTTAATGTGGAAATGTGGTACCGCGTCAGTTACAGACTCGGAGGCCTAGAGATTGGGCGCGAAGCCCAACATCGAAGCGAAATTGCCCGCCCTATTCGGCCTCGGCGGCAGTCTCGGTCCACTCTACCGATTGGGCCCATGGAAAGGCTTGCAGCTCTTCGACGATCGCTTTCAGGACGCTGGAATCGTGAGTCGTCGACTCGAGTATGGCCTGAACGATCGAGTTGCCTGTATCTTCGACCTCCTCAGATCGTAATTCACGGAGCACAAGGTGCCGGGCCGCGATAGTGCGCGTCACCTGATGTTCGGCCTCAGTCTGGTGTTCTCGGTCGCAACGACGCCTCAGACGGTAATACGTGTGCGAATCCAACACCGCCAGGGATCGCCGATCAATATAGCGAGAGAGTGGACGCAGAACCAGATTGATGCCGATTAGTAGCGCCGACACAAAGACGGCATCGACCATTTCACCCGCACCGGCACAAGCGCCTACTGTGCTGAACACCATAGCGTGGCCGCGGTATTCAAGCGGCGCACGCTTCCTCCGTCTTTCATGATCGCGCCTGCGCCGAGAAAGCCGACTCCCGAAACCACATAGGCGATGACCTGCGTCGTTCCGGGAGCAACCCTCAGTCCCAGATCGACAAAGGCAGCGGCTCCGAAACAGACCAGCGTGTTTGTTCGCAATCCAGCGGCACGCTGCCGCCATTGGCGTTCCGCGCCGACACATGCGCCGAGAATCAACGCCAGCAGGAGACGGGAAAAGGAAGCCTGATGGACGGGATCTGTCCACCAGTGGAACCAAGGGTTGGTCATGAAGTTATTTATAGGACTTTTTCAGCCGCCTTGGCTGATCTCGCCCGCAAGGTATAGGGCGCGGCCCCGAATCGCCGCTTCTCCTGCACTATGCCGGGCCTTCTGCCACCTTCAAGACCCAGGTCTCTAAGAATCGAAACCCAGGGCTCGCGCACTAACACCTAGTTGCTCCCTAAACTTCCCTGGAGCATCCCTTTTGTTGCGGCTCTATCGGCGGATTCCATGAGGGCCGGGCGGGATACGGGGATGTTGTAGATGTCGTGCACTGTCCGAATTGTACTGAGGAAGTGTTGATCGCCCGCTTGTTCGAAGCTCACTTCGGGTTTGCTGGAAGCAGCACTGTCGATCTCACTCGGGCGTACAAACACACTGGCGCGAGCGTCATAGTTAGATAGGAGCAGGCCGTCGTACTTATCGTCCGTAAAAGTACTCACAGTGTATGTGCCTGCGGGTAGTGTCTTTCCACCCGCGACGAAGTCGAAGGGCAGCATCACAACAAGCTGGCCACGGACCTCAGCGTGCGCGGCCATACCCATGCCAAGAAGGCCGATGGTTGCAACTAGAATCCTTGCATAACTCATTTTCTTCATACTTCTCCTTTATGCCTGGCTATTGTTGTTGATCCGTGCAGTTCTCAAAGCTTTACGTCCGCAAGCTCTGTAACTTAGCGCCCGTTTCAACAATCGTTCTCAAAACGTGTACGTCAGTGTGAGTCGCTTGCCGCTGAGAAGTTACAGGGATTCGCACGAAAAGGAGATTTATGGTGAGCGCGAATATGGTCTGAGTTATGAGGAATTACGGATTAAGGAGAGACGATTAGTCAGTTTTCTGGCGTTCGAAGAAGCGCTCCATAAACTTTGTGTCGAATTTACCGGCGCGGAATTCTTCGTCTTCGAAGATGCGGCTGTGCAATGGGATCGTGGTGTGGATTCCCTCCACTACGAACATGCCCAGGGCGCGCTTCATGCGCTGCATCGCCTCTTCGCGGTCGTTGCCATGCACGATGAGCTTGGCGATGAGCGAGTCGTAGTAAGGAGGCACAACTCCCTCGGCGTACTGGGCCGTATCCACGCGGATGCCGTTGCCGCCGGGTACGTTGAAGACAGTGATCTTTCCTGCCGAGGGTGTGAATTTCTCTGGATGTTCGGCGTTCACGCGGCATTCGATGGCGTGGCCACGAATCTGGATAGGATGAGGGAGAATGCTGGAGAGCTTTTCTCCGCAGGCGATGCGCAACTGCGCTTTGACGAGGTCGATGCCGGTCACCATTTCGGTGACGGGATGCTCGACCTGGATGCGCGTGTTCATTTCAATGAAGTAGAGCTTACCGTCCTCGTCCATGAGGAACTCGACGGTGCCGGCGTTCTGATAGCCGACGTTTTCGAGCGAGCGCTTGAGGGTCTTGGCGATCTCCTCGCGCATCTTCGGCGTTACCTGCAGCGAAGGCGCTTCCTCGATGAGCTTTTGATGCCGGCGTTGGATGGAGCATTCGCGCTCCCCGAGCGACATGACATTGCCGTGCTGATCGGCGAGTACCTGGAACTCGATGTGGCGCGGCCGCTCGATAAACTTCTCCATGTAGAGGTCGCCGTTGCCGAATGCATTCGCGGCCTCAATGTGCGCAGCCTGGAATAGCGCGGGTAGCTCCTGCGCCGTGCGGACGACGCGCATGCCGCGACCGCCTCCACCAGCGGAGGCTTTCAGGATCACGGGGTAGAGGATCGACTTTGCCCATTGGAGGGCTTCGTCTTCCGACTGGATGACGCCCTCGGAGCCGGGAAGAATGGGAACCTTGGCGCGCTTCATCGCCTGGCGTGCTTTTTCCTTCTCACCCATCAGCCGTGTCACTTCCGGAGGCGGACCGATGAATTTGATGTTCGATGCGCGGCAGACTTCGGCGAAGTTCGCGTTCTCGCTCAGCAGGCCGTAGCCGGGATGGATAGCGTCGACGTCGGCGATTTCGGCAGCGCTGATGACGGCGGGGACGTTGAGATAGCTTTCCGCCGAACGCGGCGGCCCGATGCAGATGGCCTCATCGGCGAAGCGCACGTGCAGGGAGTGCCGGTCGGCCTCGCTGTAAACGGCCACGGTGCGAATGCCCAGTTCTTTGCAGGCGCAAATCACACGTAGCGCGATTTCGCCACGATTGGCGATGAGTACTTTTCGAAACATATTCAGATCAACCTAACGGGGACGCACGGAGAAGAGAGCCTGGCCATACTCAACCGGCTGCCCGCTCTGGACAAATCGCTTGACGATCACGCCCGCCGCATCACATTCGATCTCGTTCATCAGCTTCATGGCTTCGACGATGCAGAGAATCTGTCCGTTCTCGACTTCGTCTCCGATCTTCACAAAGGCGGGAGCGCCGGGTGAAGGCGACTCGTAGAATGTGCCGACGATGGGCGACTTGACGATGTGCAGCGAAGCTTCTTCGTCGCCCTCGGCTTTGGGCTGGTTTGATGGCGCAGCAGCGGTTGTGGGGGGCGCGCCCGCGTAGACCTCGGGCACAACGGTCGGCGCATGAGGCGTCGCGGCGGCCTGTGCAGCCAACAGTCGCGCCACGCCGGCGAGGTCGGCTCCGCCACCTTCCTGGGCAAATTTGATGCGCACCTTCAGGTCGCCGCGCTCCAGATCAAACTCGCCGATCTTGTTTTCCTTGAGGAACTCGATCAGTTCCTTCAGTTCTTGCATGTCTTCCGAATTCATCTCTCGCGCTCTCGTTCGCCTATTGCGTTTCCAGTCTCACAGTTCGATGAGTGCCTTGGTTACCGGCGTCAGCACTTTGTTGCCGTGATTCGTAACCGCGACCATATCCTCGATGCGAATTCCAAACTTCCCTGGCAGATAGATTCCGGGCTCGATGGTAATGACCATGCCCGGCTTCAATTCCAATATTTGTCCAGCGGCAATCCGTGGACTTTCGTGAATCTCCAGACCGACTCCGTGCCCGGTCGAATGCGTAAAGTACTTTGCTAATCCTGCCTTGCGCAACGTGCCACGGGCCGCTTCGTCCACCTCGCCGCATGTCGCGCCGGGCTTCGCGGCTGCTACCGCCGCCTGCTGGGCGTCGAGCACCGCGTCGTAAGCGGAGCGTTCGGTTGCGCTCGGAGTGCCAACGTACACAGTGCGCGTCATATCCGAGCAATAACCATTGAGGATAACACCGAAGTCTAATGTCACGAAGCCGTTGCGGGGCGTCTTGTGGCTCGAAGCACGGCCATGCGGCAAAGCTGAGCGCGGTCCAGAAGCCACAATCGTCTCAAACGACATTGCTTCGGCTTCCATGCTGCGCGCGAAGAACTCGAGGCTGGCGGCGATCTCGGTCTCGGGGATGCCTGACTTGATGTGAGGCAAGGTGGCGTTGAAGATGCGATTCCCGAGGGAAGCCGCCGCGGTCATGCGCTTCAGTTCGTCGGCGTCCTTGACCATGCGCAGTTCGGAAACGATGGGCTTCTTGAGCGGAGAGAAGAATCCGCGTCGCTTGCCGCCGCTGATTGCGGACCGCATCGCTGACAGGTCAGAAACAGTCGTATGCTCGGGATCGTAGCTTGCGTGCCTCGCAGCAGATTCGAGCAGCGCGCAAGCGTCCTTGAGCGCGGATTTTCTGGAGATTGACACCCGCGCTGCCTGCGTCTCCTGCCGGGCCTGCGTCGTGTAGCGGCCGTCGGTGAACAGCACGGCTTTGTTCGCTGTGACGGCGAGCGCAGCATTCGATCCAGTAAATCCGCACAGGTAGCGGACGTCGGGAAGATGAGTAACGAGGAGCGCTTCTAACTCTTCACTCGCCATTCTGCTGGCCAATGCGCGCAGACGGGATGCTTCATTCATCGCAAAGTTATCCTATCGTCTTTTGGCCTTCGGGGAGGTGTGACATCAGAGGGCGGGATGGTCTTTCCGGTGACCGGCGGGGACGGCGGCGCGCGACCGCTCCTTGACTTTGCGCGCGGGCACGCCTGCGTAGATTCCGAACGGCTCGAGGTCCTTCGTGGCGATCGAGCCAAGAGCCAGGATCGCTCCCTCGCCCACGTTTACGCCTGGATTTACCGCTGCCCGCGCACAGATCCACGAATACGCGCCGAGCCGCATTGGAAACGACACCAGCCGGAATGAAGCCTCGTTGTACAGGTGGGTTGCTCCGCAAATATATGCCCCTTGCGAGACTACCGCGTGTGATCCCATGAAGAGCGGGGCCGGGTTGTACAATTCCGCATCGTCGGCAAGGGTCACGCGGTCTTCGCAGACAAGGTTCCACGGCGACCATATCTTTCCTTTGGGATAGAAATGGCACGCCCGACCCATCCTTGCGCCAAACGAACGCAGAAGCAGAGATCTCCAGACATGAAAGGGCCGGGGCGAAGTGCGGTAGAGCAACACATAACAAATGCCCCATAAGAGACGCGCCAGCCGGTTGCGCGCGGAGAACTGCGGCATCAGAGTCGGGTCATCTTTCAAAGCCAGCGTGCTCTTCGGGCTTGCGTTCAACGCATCTGCCTCCTTATTCAGAGTAAATGTGGCTGCGGTGAAAATCACCCCGCGGAGATGGAGGCTTATATCTGAGGGATCGAATGACGATTCAGGGGCGGTGAGATGGGGGATAGACGCGGCTTCGTGGGAGCGATGAGAAGATTCTCTACACTGCGATCCGGCGTGAACTGGCGCGCGTGCCTCGTACCGGCTTCTTTTGGCGGGGACGCACGCCCTTCGGCGCCGGCTCGGGCTGAGCGGAGATACCCGATTGCTGATCCATCCATTCGTCGAGACGGGACTTCTTGAAGCGCCAGCGGTTGCCGAGTTTGAACGCGGGTATGAAGGCTTCCGAGGCGTACTTGTACAGGGTGTCCGGACTGATGCCGAGATAGTTCGAAGCCTGCCGGATGTCCATTACTTCCCGAATCTCACTCAAGCGTGCGGTGGAGGATTTCATTGGGCGCTCCGTCTTTTAGTCTATGACTTCAGAACAGCGGAAAATTTAGGCCAGCGACCTGCTTATACCGTGTTTTGACCACCTTGTTCAAGGATTTTCAGTAAGTTGATGGGAACACTCAGTCATTTGTGGCGGGATTCCTAGCCTGACGCCGCGAAAAATCTGCTTTCCATTCGCATCCATTGAGTTGCACTCTTTGGCGGACACAAGCGGTTGTGTGTTGGCCGGCTTGATTCGTTTCCTGTGACTCACTCCTGCGCAAAAGCAGCCGGACAGATTGCCCGGATGCTCTGCGCATCTGAAATTGCCGGTGCTACAGCTTTGGCTCGAGTCCGCTCAGGATCTGGAGGAAGCTGTCGTCCACCGTGCGGTTCGTCGAGATCGCCTCGGCCAGCGGAATGCTCTCGATCTTCGTGCCATGGAGGACGACCAGGCGGCCGAACTTGCCCTGGTGCACGAGCTCGATGGCGGCAAGGCCGTAGCGCGTCGCCAGCATGCGGTCATAAGCTGAGGGAGTGCCTCCACGCTGCGTGTGGCCAAGATTGACAGAACGGGTTTCGTAACCAGTCCGCTTCTCGATTTCTTCAGCCAGTGCCTGACCGATGCCGCTTAAGCGCGCATGACCGAATGAATCGACCTTGCCCCCGACTGTGGCCTGCGCCGAATCGGGAAGCTTTGCTCCCTCGGCCACCACGACGATGCCGTACTTCTTGCCGTGTGCGTGGTTGTGGTTAAGCAGTGCACAAACGTGATCGAGGTCGATGGGTTTCTCAGGGACCAGAACGACATGCGCGTTGCCGGCAACTCCCGCGGTGAGGGCGATCCAGCCGGCGTCGCGACCCATCACCTCGCAGACGATGACGCGATTATGGGCCTCGGCGGTGGTATGGAGGCGATCGACGGCCTCAGTGGCGATACTGACAGCGGTGTCGAAGCCGAAGCAGACGTCAGTTCCGTTGAGATCGTTGTCAATGGTCTTGGGCACACCGACGCCGGGCACGCCTGCCTGGATGAGCGCGTTCGTGACCGACTGCGTGTCGTCGCCGCCGATGGCAATGAGCGCGTCAAGCTTGTTGGTTTTGAGGTTGGCGACGCATTTCTCGATGCCGCCTTCGATCTTGCGCACGTTCGTGCGCGATGTGCGGAGGATGGTGCCGCCGAGCGTCAAAATGCCGTCAACTCTTTCTAGCGTCAGGGGAATCGAATTATTGTCGAGAACCCCGCGCCAGCCTTCGAGAAAACCGACGAACTCGTCGCCATAGTGATTAATTCCCTTCTTCACCACCGCATGGATCACGGCGTTCAGACCGGGGCAGTCTCCGCCGCCCGTTAACAGACCTACTCGCATTGAGTGCTCCTCTTAAAAGTGCTCCGCAGTGATGATAATGGTGCGGCTGGCGGTTGCAAAATCGAGGGCGCGGGCCAGGTGGTGATCTCCCCGGCGAATTTCTCGGAAGGAATTTCGGGGACTGACAGGCGAACCGGGCGAGCGCTTTCACACCTGTTTGACCGAATCTGTTGTATGAATCAGAGCGGGGCGGCTTTCATCTTGTCAGGCCTGGCGATATCATTGCTCTTCGTTTGGAGGCTGTACTGGAGAAAAGGCTAGAGGATCCTCAATGAGGGAGGGAGCAAGATCCTATTGCACGTCAGTGACCTTGCCGTTCATATACGTCACTTTGATGTCGGGATAAACGTCGATCTCTTTCGCCCCGAGATCGATGATCTTCTGCGGCTCACCAACGATGGCGACAACCATATCCCTCGTCATGCCGATCGTGATGGTCTTGGGCTGAGGCGGAGGAGCGTCGGCCGGCGGCGGCGGTAGCGCGATTGGGGCAGGTGCGGCCGAGGTGGGACCCGATGCATCGCCGGAATCAACTGTGACGACTTCAGAGACCGTCTTTAGAACATCTTCCGGCAGCGGCGGCGGGTCCTTCGGCAAGGGGAAGAATAGCCCGGAAATATAGCGATGACCCTTGATCTCGTCTGTATAAATTGCCAGACCGACCCCGTTCTCAGACACGATGATATTGACCAACCAAGACTTGTCCCTGGAGTTGAAGGTAAGGCGAGTGACGCCGGGCGCGGTGCCATCAGGATCCCATGTAACGGTCTTCAGCACGCCGCTTCCCGGTCCGAGAGTGATCTTGCCATCTTTGTAGGCATTGACTGGCCAGATCCCGACACTGAGTGGATACAGGACAAGTACGTCCTTATGCAGCACCAGCACCGAACCCGCCTTTGCAATGTCCGATTGGTCAGAGGTGAGCCTGGTCAGAACAAACGTCTCTCGCAGCATGTTTGTGAGGCGCGGGTTAACGGCTTTTATTGGTGTGACCACTTCTTCGATGGTCTTGAGGACGTCGTCGACTGGGGGCATTGCGCCATTTGGGAACGGAAAGACCAGATTGCCGTAATAGAGGGCGCCGTTGATCTTTGCCGGTATTGAGGCGAAAAATCACACCGTCGCCCTCCACCAGGATGGCCGAGACCCAGACCTTGGCTCCCTCTTTGAGCAGGAGCGCCTTAAGCTGGCTGTCGCTCGCCACACTGGTATTGTGGATGGCCCGATCCTTCTCGAAGAAGCCCATTGAGACTTTTCCGTTCTTGTAGGTGCTTTTCTCAGGAGGCGTGATGGAAGTGGGGGTAATCCCGACTCCACCTTTGTGCAGAAGCACAGGCGTTCCCGCAGCAACGATTTCGCTTCTGTCGTCGTTTGAGCTTCGTCAGGGTGAACTGAGAGGTGAGCTTCTCCCGCAACTCAGCCCTGGGGTCAGAGTCTGTGCGGTGATGGAAAACGAGAACGCCACAAGAGCTGTGGCCAGGCCGAAGGCAGCGAGGATTCGCACGTAAGTCACCTGCAAAGCAGATAAATAGGCAAAGCGCCGATTGGTTCAGATTGATGAAGGGGGCCATGAGGAAATTAGCACAATTTTCTCCGGCTGAAGCAGGAAATTTCAGCTTTCGCGAGCCGTCCCGCTATCGCGGCTGCAGAATGCCGGCCAGCTCCAGCTCGCGCTCCATAACGACGGAGACATTCGGGTTGTCTTCGCGATAGCGGACCTGCAGGCTGCGGCCGCGAATGGCGTCGGCGAACTCCTCGGCCTACGCTTTCTTCCAGAAGTGACGCCGGTATTTGCTGTATCGGTACTCCTGCAAGGCGTAGTAGCGATACTGCGCCTCGACCCAACTGCCGTTCTGCGTGCCCACGGTTGTGGCCTGGACCACTCCATCGGCGCTTGGCCATCCCGCGGCACGGTCTCGCGGATCGTTTGCCAGTAGCGGCGCAGGGCGATCGCGACTCCACCAAAGGCGAAATAGAAAAAATGTTGAAACGGAGCGATGTAACGGAAGAATTCGTGCCAGATATGCGGTGCGAGCATGGCTCAATGGCCTAAAAGTTTGTCAGCCCCACAATTCCCTGGTAGATATCATCCGGCTGGGGCAGGATGACATCTTCGAGGATGGGCTGGTAGGCGACAAAGGTGTCCATCGAAGCGATGCGCCTAACGGGGGCGTCGAGGTCTTCGAACAATTCGTCGGCGATGCGGGCGGCGATTTCCGCGCCGTATCCCCAGCTGAGCATGTCCTCATGCGCGACGATCACGCGGCTGGTCTTGCGCACGGACTCGGCGATGGCCTCCCAATCGTAGGGGCTGAGGGTTCGCAGGTCGAGGATCTCTGTCTGAATGCCATCCTCGCGGTGGGCTTTTTGGGCTGCCTGCAGTGCCCGCGGAACAAGGGCGCCATAGGTGATGAGGGTAACATCCGATCCCGCGCGGACTTTGGCAGCTTTGCCGAAGGGGATCATGAAGTCGGGGCCGGGATAGGGCGCGCGACCATAAGTTTCGCGATACAGCCGCTTGTGTTCAAGGAAGAGCACGGGGTCGTCGCAGCGGATGGCGGTGCGCAGGAGTCCGTTGGCGTCGAGAGCGTTAGAGGGATAGACAACCCGCATGCCGGGCGTGTGCGTAAAGATGCTTTCCCCATTTTGCGAGTGGTAGACGGCGCCGCCGGTGAGGTATCCCCCGGTGGCCACGCGGACAACGGCGGGGCAGGCCCAGGTTCCGTTGGAGCGCCAGCGCAGCAGGGGCAGTTCGTTGCGCATCTGGTGCATCGCGGGCCAGATGTAGTCAAGAAACTGGATCTCGACAACTGGCTTGAGGCCCCGCGTGGCCATGCCGACAGCACGGCCAACGATATTGGCCTCGGCCAGCGGCGAGTTGAAGACGCGGTCGCTTCCAAATTCAGACTGCAGGCCGGAGGTGAGCTTGAAGACTCCTCCTTTGCCCTTGACGAGACCCTGCTCCAGATACTCCTCACGCGAGCAGTCCGCGACATCTTCGCCAAATACGACGATCCGCGGGTCGCGGCGCATCTCGTCCTTCAGGCACGCGTTGATCAGGTCGGCCATGGTGCGCTCCTGGCTGTCGGCCGTCCTGGCAGGAGCGGTCTGCAATTCGGGGCGCGTAGGGTCGTAGTTCTCGGAGTAGATGTGCTTCAGGATCTCCGCTTTGTCTGGCGGGGGCAAAGGCGCTCGAAGAGCGCGCTCGGCGGCCTGGCGGACCTCATCATCGACTTGTTTTTCGAGACGCGTGATGCCTTCGGCATCCAGAATGCCTTCGCGCAGAAGATGCATCTGCATTTTCGAAAGCGGGTCGCGCAGCGCGTCGGCGTCGCGCTCGCTTTCGGGGCGGTAGAGCCGGTCGTCGTCGGAGAGAGAATGTGAATAAGGGCGGATGACGTGGCCGTGGATAAAGGCCGGGCCTTTACCGCTCCGGCAATATGCGGCAGCCTCCTCAAAAGCACGATAGGAGGCGATGTGGTCAGTGCCGTCGATCTCAGCAAAGTGGAAGTTGGGGAAATTGGCAACCAGACGCGAAATATTTCCGCCCGGGGTATTGACCTCAGCCGGCACCGAGATGGCGTAGCCGTTGTCTTCGACGACAAAGATGACAGGAAGCCTTTCGTTCGAGGCGGTATTGAGCGATTCCCAGAACTCTCCCTGCGAGGTGGAACCTTCGCCGACGGAGACGTAGACGACCTCGTCGCCGTGGAACTTGACGTCGCGCCAGGCGCGGTAATCTCCCTCATGCTTTTCGGCTGCTTCGGGATGACGACCGATGTATCTGCCCGCTTCGGCGCAGCCGACGGCGTGCAAGCACTGAGTGGAGGTCGCGGAGGACTGCGAGACGATGTGGAGAGCGGAACTGCTCCAATGCGACGGCATCTGGCGTCCGCCGCTCGCCGGGTCGGCAGCGGCCCCTACAGCCTGCAGCAGCAGGTCTTCCACGGTAGCTCCGAGCGCGAGGCAGAGAGCGCGGTCGCGATAGTAGGGGAAGAACCAGTCGTAGCCAGGCTTCAACACCATGCCGGCCGCGACGACCAGGGCTTCATGGCCGGCGCCGGAGATCTGAAAAAAGATCTTCTGTTGACGCTTGAGCATGATCTCGCGATCGTCTGTGCGGCGCGAGAGATACATCAGCCGGTAGATTTCCGTGAGGCGCTCCGGAGTCAGCGCCGGGATTAAATCTGGAGCCAGATCGGACACCGTTTTCGTCTTGCTCCGTTCAGGGCCGGAGACCGCATTTCGGGCCATCAACTACCTCACAAACCGATTGTATCCATCCCTTCTTACCCGAACGGACTCCAGATTGTACACGCCCGGAATGTTGAAGCAAAAGCGGACGCTTTCAGATGACAAAAGAAATTTGCGGACAGCCGGGGGAATCGTAGGCTACATTGAAGTTCCGCAAAACTGGAGAAGAATTCGTGCGCACGATCATTGCCGTTATAGGTGGTTTTCTGGGTATCGCAGTTTTGATAAGGCTTACCGACATGCTTTTCGCCGGGATGACTCCGGGATGGAATCCGAAGGACCCTCCGCCGTATTACTTCGCTGTAAGTTTAGGAACGGATTTCGTTTACACGATTGTGGGCGGATACCTATGCGCGCTGATTGCTGAGGGGAACCGCCGAAGGGCAACGTTGTGGCTGATATTGTTGGGTGAAGCGCTTGGTGTCGTGGTCCAGGCGATGTTGTGGGGTTCTGTGCCTCATTGGTATGGCATCGGATTGCTCATCCTTTACCCCGTCGGGATCTGGGTCGGATCGCGCCTGAGTGGCGAGGGGGCGGCTCCGGCGACTTAGGGTCTTACTGTTGGAACTCCGCATCCCGGCGATTGATTCAGTTGCCGCATATGGTCGCCATGCCGTAGACTCAGCTTTCTTACCTGGCATCCTGCTTTTGGCAGGAACTCAAGAGTAAGGATGCGTATACCAGTGTTAGCAGCGTTGTACTCCCAACCCAGAACCGTATTGACCGGCGTTTCCGCAGCATGCTTTAATGACGCGTTTTGTGAAAGTTTCGCGCGCTGGGCCAGGCGTGTGGTCGATGTTTATACCGGTAGCTAGTGAGCCGTCAGCAATGACGGTTCATGGAAAGTTAAAGACTTAGCGTTCCTGTGCTCCAGCAGTTAGACGTGTGAGGCAGGGATTTTGTAGCCTTGGAGGCTTTTGAATGGCGTTTTTTGTTCCCGTAGCGGTCGCGGCCTGGCAGACCGAAGGCAGCGTTCTGGCAGGCAATGACAACATGTACCTCTGGATCGCGCTCGCGACCGGCGTTATTGGCTTGTTGGCCGCACTTTTCTTTGCACGCTCCGTGCTCGGCTCCGACACGGGAACGCCGGAGATGCAACGCATTTCCAACGCCATCAGGGAAGGTGCCGAAGCCTTCATGAAGCGGCAGTACAGCACGATCGCGATGATCGCGATCGGGCTGGCAGTGGTTCTTTATATCGGATATCGCCTCTCGCCTTTTACCGCTCCCTATGCGAACAAGGTAGTGGTCAGCTTTCTCATCGGAGCGGCATGTTCGGCGCTGGCCGGTCAAACGGGCATGTGGGTGTCGATCCGCGCGAATATCCGCACAGCAGCTGCGGCCCGCACCAGCATGGGCGACGCGCTCAAGATCGCACTGCGGGGCGGCGCTGTGACGGGTCTGGTGGTCGTGGGATTGTCGCTGATTGGCGTGGGCCTGTTGTTCCTGGCCTTCGGCGGACTGCATGATCCGCAACAGGTTCCCTACCAGCTGGTGGGCTTTGGATTTGGGGCGTCGCTGGTGGCGCTGTTCGCGCAGCTGGGCGGTGGCATTTATACCAAAGCCGCTGACGTCGGCGCCGACCTCGTCGGCAAAGTTGAGGCGGGTATTCCCGAAGATGACCCACGCAACCCGGCGGTGATTGCGGATCTGGTTGGCGACAACGTGGGCGACTGCGCTGGCCGCGGGGCGGACATCTTCGAATCGACCGCTGCGGAGAACGTAGGCGCGATGATTCTGGGGGCGGCGCTCTATCCCGTCTTCGGACTCAAGGGGATTCTGTTTCCGCTCATCGTTCAGGCTATCAACCTGATTGCGAGCATCGTGGGCGTGAGCGTCGTCCATAGCGCCGAAGATGAAGATCCCATGCATGCCCTCAACAAGGGCTACTATGTCACTTCCCTGCTGGCGCTGGTTGGGTTCGCAGTGGCTATCTACTTCATGCTGGGAGCGCGCTGGTGGCTACTGGGCAGCGGCATCTGCGGCATCGTCACTTCGTTCCTGTTTGTGCGCATCACCGAGTACTACACCGAGACGCGATTCCGTCCCGTGCTGAGCATCGCTCAGGCTTCGACAACCGGACCGGCCACGAACATCATCCAGGGGTTGGCGGTTGGCATGGAAACGCCTGCGCTGCCGGTGGTCGTGATCAGCGCGGCGCTACTCCTGAGCTATTACTTCGGCACCAAGGGCCTCGCGGACATCACGACGATTTCCAGCTACGCCAAGGGCATCTACGGAACGGCGATCGCTACCATGGGCATGCTGTCGTCTGCGGCCTACATTCTGGCGATGGATACCTTCGGCCCGATCACCGACAACGCGGGCGGCATTATCGAAATGAGCGACCAGCCGCACAGTGTTCGCGTAAAAACCGACAAGCTCGACGCTGCGGGCAATACGACCAAGGCTCTCACCAAGGGCTATGCGATCGGATCGGCGTCCCTTGCGGCCTTCCTCCTGTTCTCCGCGTATCTGGCGACGGTTCACGACATCGTGCACCAGCGGGTGACAGCAGCGGGTGGGACTCTGCCCCAGGGCTGGACCTTCTCGAACGTGAATCTCGCCTCAGTGCCGGTCTTCGTGGGCGCGCTGCTGGGCGCAATGCTCACGTACCTCTTCTCGTCGATGGCAATCAAAGCCGTAGGACGCGCGGCGCAGACTGTGATCCAGGATGTGCACGAGCAGTTCCGCGACAATCCGGGGATCATGGAAGGAACATCGCTGCCTGACTATGGGCGTTGCGTGCGCATCGTAACCGGGGCGGCGCTCAAGGAAATGGTGCTACCCGGTATTCTAGCCGTCGCTATGCCGCTAACGGTCGGGTTGATCTTCCGGCACTTCGGGCAGGAATTTTATCCAGGGGCTCTGCACAACTGGCCGATGATCAATGGATCGCCTGTGAACCTGAGCGGCGCGGAAGCGGTGGCGGCGCTGCTGATGGTCGGCACAATCAGCGGCATCCTGCTGGCCATGCTGATGAACAATGGCGGCGGTGCCTGGGACAACGCCAAGAAGCTGATCGAAACCGGCGCATATGGCGGCAAACGCTCCGAGGCGCACAAGGCCGCGGTTGTCGGCGATACAGTGGGCGATCCGTTCAAGGACACCGCCGGGCCATCTCTGCACGTGCTGATCAAACTGCTTGCCACGGTGACGCTGGTGATGGCTCCGCTGTTTTTATAGAGACAGGAGGAGGGTGTAGGGGCGGGTGTAGAAACGCGCGTTTTTCTTTGCTCTGAAGCACAACCCCTGTAACCTCTTCCCAATGAGTAATGGCTCTAAGATTCCGTGGTATCAGCGGTCTCCGGAGGGATGGAAGCACTTCCGGTCTGTCCCGCTTGCCCGGCTGCGACCGCTGATCATAGCCGTTTTCGTGCTGATCTCTACCTTCGGCTATTTCGACGACATCATTGCTGGAGGAGTCTACCCCTACTCGATCCTGGTCTCGAACGTTCTCTTCAGCGGACTCATCGCCTGCGCGTGGATACTGATTCTTTCTCGCAGGCCTTTCGTCTGGATCTTCGCGCTCATTCCGATTCAGATTCTCAGCCCGCTCTTCCTCGGTTGGTTTGACAAGCTACTTTCGAGTCACTTTCCGGCCGCGCCCGCGACGGCCGCCTTGGGAATACGCATAAGTGCGATAGGGATGATGGTTTCGATCGTGCTGTCCTATATCTTCTTCATCTTCTTCATTCGCGGCGAAGGTAAGGAGTCCTTCAAAATCCGCAATGAACTGGAACTGGCCCACGGAATTCAGAAGACTCTGGTTCCTCCCGTCATGCTGCGTACGGCTTGCTTTGAGATTTACGGCATATCGAAGCCCAGTGAGAAAGTCGGCGGGGACCTGGTCGACGCTGTCTGCCTGCCTAACGGCGATGCGATCGCGTATCTCGCCGACATCGCCGGACACGGCCTGCAGGCAGGGATCCTGATGGGCATGCTGAAGACCGCGGCCCGCACTGCGCTGCTGGAAGCGGGGGATGTCGAGCCGGCGCGAACTCTGCCTCGGTTGCTGGAGAGGCTGAACCGCGTGCTGCCCGAGGTAAAGGAACCGCAGATGTATGCGACCTTCACCGGATTCCGGCTGGGAGCGGATGGGAGCATCTATTATGCGCTGGCCGCGAGCCCGCCGATCCTGCATTGGCATGCGAACCGCGCGAATCTTTCGCACATGGAGGAAGAGCAGTTCCCCCTTGGGCTGCTTCCGGTCCCGGCATTTGACGGCAAGAGCATCGAGGCTCTTCCCGGTGACCTGCTGGTGGTGGCGACAGACGGCATTCTCGAAGTAAGCGACAAGAACGGAGAAGAGCTTGGCGTGGAGCGGCTAAAAGACGTGATCGCCGCGAATACGCGGGCTTCCCTGCCCGATCTGGCCGGGAAGATTCTTGACGCGGCGCAGGCCTTTGGGAAACAGCTCGACGACCAGACGATTCTGATCGTCCGCTGCCTTTGAGAGTTAGCGCCCGGACTTGAGAACCTTCGCCGTCGTGACGATCTGCCCGGTGTGCCGCTGCGTATGATCGGCCAGATGCACCAGCAGACCTCCGACGCTGGTGGGAAGCTGTTTCTTGCCGACTCCGCGAGGCTGTTCGAGATCGGCTGAGGCGAATGCGCGCACACGGTCTGCGGCGCGGTCCAGACCCTGATGAAACTCCGCGAGCAGTTCCTCCCGCGAGATGCCGGGATCGAGCTCAGTTCTGGCCGCCGTGATCTGTTCGGCGCTGAGCTGGTTGCCCTCCGCGTACGTGAGCAAGCGGTCGAGACTGCGCGCGATGTGGCGCATATGGAAGGCAATCGGCGTGACGCCGCTAGGAGAAGCATGAAGCTCGCCCTCGGTCAGGCCGTCTGCCCATAGGACTACATCTTCGCGCGCCAGATCGAAGGCGTGCAGGATGGCGCGCAAAACGGCAGGCAGTTCGGAGTACGTACTGCGCAGCCAGGGCTCGGGTTGGACAGCGGTTTGCGGAGCAGCTTGCGTGGTCATGGCTAGAGTCCCTTCTTCTGCCGAAATTCTCGCACAACCACGGCTGGGTCGCGATGTTCTCCGTCGACGGCCTCGTTCATCGCGCGCATATCGTCGGCGGTGATCTTGCCGGCAAGAGCATCAAGGGCGGTCTTCATCTGCGGCCAGCGGCGCAACGCGTCATCGCGCACCAGCGGCACGGCCTGATAGGGCGGAAAATAATGCTTGTCGTCCTCGAGTACGGTTAGGCCAAAAGCCTGGATAGGGCCGTCTGTCGAGTTTCCCGCAATCATATCGACCTGATGGGAGTTGAGCGCCCGATAGAGCAGGCCCAGATCCATGGTGCGTGGCGGACCGGCAAACTTGAAGCCATAGGTGGCGCTCAGGCCGGGAAGCCCGTCCGGGCGCTGCTCAAATTCGTAGCCGACGCCAAGTGCCCATTGCGGGGTGTACTGCGCGGCCTGGCTGAGGCTTTGAAGATGCAAACGGCGCGCATCGTCTCCTCGAATGATCATTGCGAAGGTATTTTCGAAGCCAAGCGGAGCAGCCACGGTGATGCCGTATCGCGAAGCATAAAGGCGGCGCACTGTGTCGAGGACAGTCTGCGGATTCCGATCCAGCGGCTGCTTGAGGATGGCGGTGAGCGCAGTGCCGGTGTACTCGACGTATGCGTCGATGCGGCGCGAGACCATTGCCTGCTGGCAAATGTAACTACCGGCGAGATAAAAGCGTCGCTCGACTTTGAGATGAGATTTCGCTTCGATTTCCTGGGCAAGAAGTTCGCCAAGAATGACCTGCTCGGTGAAGTTCTTGGTGCCGATGACTGGCTCATTGGGGCGAGGCGGGCCGCATGAGGTCAAGCAGACCAATAGCACAAGAACAGCAATCAATTTGGCGTAGAGATTCATTTCACAGAGTTGACAGAACCATGACCCAGTAGATGGACACTAGTAGAGCGACGATGAATACCACGAAAGAATACCAACGGCGAGATCTTGTCAACCAAACAAGGGACACAAGCACAGCGAAATCTGAAAAGGATGACGCCTTCCTCTCAAACCCGTATCCAATGCTGAACGCAATCGCAAGGTGCCTAAATGCGCCATTCTCCAAAATCCAATGATCGGAGGCACAAAGCCGAAACCTATCGCTGATAGCGCGGATATACGACGAAGCTCAGAGCGGTTACTACGCCAGAGATAAATCAAGATCGAAATCAACACTGCAATTGCGACAGTAAATACGCAGATCGCCGAAAACACTACCTCGTCACCTCATTCGCAACCACCACGTGCTTCATTTCGACTTCACCCGCAGCCAGCGTTCGAAGATGCCTAGGACCCCGTCGGCGGTGAGGGCGAGCAGCGCGGCCGGGATGGCTCCGGCGAGGACCAGCCGATTATCTACCGATGCGACGCCGCGAAAGATGAGCTCGCCCAGTCCCCCTGCACCGACGGCTGCGGCAATGGTGGCGACGCCTACACACGTAACGGTCGCGGTACGGAGTCCGGCAAAGATGAAAGAGGCAGCAAGCGGCAGTTCGACTTTGAAAAGGCGCTGACGGCCGGTGAGGCCCAGCGCATGGGCCACCTCGATCACAGACGGGTCGATGCCGCGGATGCCGGCGTAGGTATTACGCAGGATGGGCAACAATGCGTAGGCCGTCAGCGCAACGATGGCAATGCGGGCAGCGCGCTCTCCAAGCCACGGGAGCGGCAGAAGCAGCCCGAAGAGCGCGAGCGACGGGATGGTCTGGAGGATATTGGCGATGGCAATGACCGGCTCCGCAAAGCGCGGCGCGCGCGTAAGCCAGACACCAACCGGAATGCTGATGCCGGTGGCGAAGAGCATCGCGGCGCTCGTGAGCCACAAATGCTCCAGCGTGAGTTCGAAGATCTGGCCGCCGTACTGAGACAGGAACTGCGAGTTCACGATGCACCCTCCTCTTGAGCCAACTCGCCACGGCGGCAGGCGCGCACATACTCCTCCACCTCGGGCTGGGTCGAGGTCAGGAACTCCTCTGCCGCAACATTCGCGATCAGCCGGCCCTGCTCCATCAGCACGATGCGCGTGGAAAGAAAGAGAGCCTCGTCGAGATCATGCGTAACGAGCAGAACGGTCTTCTCCAGTCGACGCAGCAGATCGCGCAACATATCCTGCATTTCGGCGCGAGTCAGCGGATCGAGCGCACCGAAGGGCTCGTCCATAAGGAGAATCGGTGGCTGTGCGGCGAGGGCGCGGGCAAGGCCTACGCGCTGGCGTTGCCCTCCCGAGAGCTGATGAGGATAGCGCTTGGCAAAATTCGCGGGATCGAGGCCGACGGCGGAGAGCAGCTCGTGTCCACACGTGCGACAGGCATCGCGCGGCATGCCGGAGATTTCAGGCACCATCGCAGCATTTCGCTCGACGGTGAGGTGAGGAAAGAGGCCAGTCTCCTGAATGACGTAGCCGATGCCGCGGCGCAGCTGAATAAGATCGACTTCGCGCACGCTCCTGCCGTTGACGAGAACGTCTCCGCTGGTGGGCTCGATCATGCGATTCACGGTTTTGAGCAGCGTAGTTTTGCCTGAACCGCTGCGCCCGAGGATGGCCATCGTAGTGCTCTCTTCGATGGCGAGCGAGATGCCATCGAGCAGCACCCGGCGCTGCGGAGTCGTAAAGCTCACATCGCGAAATTCAATGGCTGGCTGCATCTGCTCTCAAAGAAGAAAGCCGGGCACGTTTGCCCGGCAATTCTGTCACTATTGCGGCTGCATTTACTCGCCCTCGGCTGGTGCATCGGGAGAGCCTGGACTCTTGACGCGCACGACGGTGATCTTCGAGAAGCCTTCCTTGAAGTTCGGCGGACGAAGACGTTCAGCCATCTTGTGCATGACCTCGTCGTTCACAGTTCGTTCGCGACGGCGGTTGCGCTCCAGGCAGATTTCCAGCGGAACGTCGAAGAAGACGGCTTGCACATCGTATCCGAAGCTCTTCGCCATCTTGATCCACTGGCGCCGTTCGTGGGGCGACAGGTTAGTGGCGTCCACGTAGTTCCATGGCATTTTGGCGATCAACCGCGCGCGCAGCAGCGAGCGCAGGGTTGAAAAAACCAGCCCCTGATAGCGCTGTTCCGTGATGTCGTCGAACAGGATGCTGCGCAGCATGTCCGAAGACAGCGGTGTAACGCCACGGCGCTTGAACCACGTGGTCTTGCCCGATCCCGGCAGGCCGATGGTGAGCACCACGAAACCTTTTGGCCCATGAGGCTGGCCCGCGGCTTGCGGTTCCGGGGGTGGAGTCGATTGCAACTCCGGTTGGGTTTCTACCTCCAGCTTGCCGGGTTCTTCCGGAGCGCCGACGGCGGCGGCGGTCTCCGGTGAAAGCTGAGGTGTTTCTATGACAGGCGATGTTGCGGCTGGTGTCGCAGGCTCCATAGTTGTGCTGTCCGCAGGCGATGAAGGTTCTTCTGCGGGTGCAGCTCCGTAAGAAGGGCGCAGAGGAGCCGGCTGGTTCGCAGGTATTTCCTGGCCGATCTTTCCAGTGGATTCCGAATCGTTCGGTCCACGCTTGGGACGTCGTCTCATTTTTTCGCGCATCCATTCGCGCATAACTCAGGATGTAACACAGACATCGACGAGCCGCAATGTGCGCCGCCGATTTCGAACCACTCTGAGCACTGCAGACGGCATCTTGATGGCGGTTGGAGGAAATTAAATCGGGGCCATAGAAAAATCTTATGCCGTGGTATTGACTACGGTGCTAGCATCGCTAAATGGGGGTTTGTGGCCTTTGCCCGCTCGCGGCTGGTCCCCCAAAGCAGCGAGACTCCACCGAAGATCTCACGCACACACGAAGGAGAAAAAGTTTCCCATGGCAGTAAAGGTTGGAATCAATGGCTTCGGCCGCATCGGACGCAATGTTTTTCGCGCATCGCTTGGTAATCCCGAAATTAATATCGTCGCCGTGAATGATCTTACGAGCCCCGCGACACTCGCTCATCTGCTCAAGTACGACTCCATCCTGGGCAATCTGAAGAACGAAATTTCCTCCAACGCCGATTCGATCACGGTGGATGGCAAGGCGATCAAGGTTTTTGCCGAACGCGATCCCGCCAAGCTGGATTGGAATTCGACCGGCGCGCAGATCGTCGTGGAATCGACCGGCATCTTCACCGACGCCACAAAGGCCAAGGCACACCTGCAGGGCTCCGTGAAGAAAGTCATTATTTCCGCCCCGGCGAGCAATGAGGACATCACGGTTGTGCTCGGCGTGAACGAATCAAAGTACGACGCGGCCAAGCACAACGTCATCTCGAATGCGTCCTGCACCACAAACTGCCTGGCACCGGTTGTAAAGGTGCTGCACGAGGAGTTCGGCATCGTCTCCGGTATCATGACGACGATCCACAGCTACACGAATGACCAGGTGATCCTCGACTTTCCGCACAAGGACCTGCGCCGCGCCCGCGCTGCTGCGATCAACATGATTCCCAGCTCGACCGGAGCAGCTAAGGCTTTGAAGCTGGTGATTCCCGAGATGGCGGGCAAACTGGACGGCTTTTCCATGCGCGTTCCTACCCCGAATGTTTCGGTGGTCGACCTGACGTTTATCGCTGAGAAGCCTGCGACAGTCGAGACGGTGAACGCCGCTCTCAAGAAGGCAGCCGACGGCGCACTGAAAGGCATTCTGGGCTACGAGACGGCGGAGCTGGTCTCAAGTGACTTCAAGGGCGATCCGCGCTCGTCGATCGTTGACTTGCCGCTCACCAAGGTCGTTGGCAGCTCGGTGAAGGTCATCAGCTGGTATGACAACGAGTGGGGATACTCGAATCGCGTGCGCGATCTGGTGCTCTTCCTCGCTAAAAAAGGCCTGTAACAATTACAATTTAATGCGGGTTCGGCTCGAGCATGGAACAACCGAATCCGCGCAGCCGTATTCTGATTCGCAAAAGCAATACGCGGAGCACTTCCCCCGGCAATGCGTCAAAATATTTCTGGATCGTCGCCCTTCGAGCCCACCATCGGCTTCTCACGCGCAGTGCGCGTCGGCAACACCGTTCATGTCTCCGGCACAGGCCCCGTTGGCGCAGACGAAGCCGACGCCGCAACGCAAACCCGGCATACACTGGAACTTATCCGCGCGGCGCTCGAAAAGGCAGGAGCGCGGATGGAAGATGTTGTCCGGACACGCATATACCTCACAAGCGTGGAAGATTGGGAAGCGGTCGGCCGGGCGCATGGCGAAGTCTTTGGCGCAATCAGACCGGCAGCAACAATGGTTGTCGTCGCCAAGTTACTCAATGCGGCGTGGCGCGTGGAGATCGAGGCTGAAGCAGTCATCAGTGACAAGAAATAAGTACCAGGAAAGACAATGGGAAAGTCATGACCAAATTATCGATTCGCGATCTCGACCTTGCGCATAAGCACGTCTTCATGCGCGTGGATTTCAACGTTCCGCTGAGCGACGATGGAACCGAGATTATGGATGACACACGCATCCGCGAAACGCTGCCTACGCTCGAGTACGCACTGCGCCACAAGGCGAAGTTGATCCTGGCATCGCATTTGGGGCGGCCCAAGGGTAAACCGAGTCCGAAATACAGCATGCGCCCCCTGGTCGACAGGCTTCGGATGCTGCTTGACCACCATCTGGGCGAGCAGGTGAATGTCGCGTTTTCACCGAATTGCGTAGGCGAGCTGGCGACCGAACTCTCGCGCCAGCTTGAGTCGGGCCAGGTACTGCTGCTGGAAAATTTGCGCTTTCATGCAGGCGAGGAAGCCAACGATCCGATCTTTGCGGCGCAGCTTGCCTCGCTGTGCGAGATTTACATTAACGACGCCTTTGGCAGCGCGCACCGTGCCCACGCGTCTACCGAGGGCATCACGCACTTCGTGAAGAAGTCCGCTGCCGGTCTGCTGATGGAGAAAGAACTGAAGTACCTGGGGAAGGCTCTCGAGGAGCCGGCCAAGCCGTTCGTGGCTATCCTCGGCGGCGCAAAAGTATCGGACAAGATCGAGGTCATCGACCACCTGCTCTCGAAAGTGGATGCGCTGCTCATTGGCGGCGGCATGGCTTATACCTTCCTCAAGGCCAGGGGGCAGGACACAGGCAAATCCCTGCTCGAAGCAGACAAAATCGAGGTCGCGAAGAGCGCTTTGGCCAAGGCTGAGGAAAAGGCCGTCCGCTTCCTGCTGCCCGTCGATCATGTACTGGCCGAAAAATTCGCGGCAGACGCAAAAACTCAGATTTTCGAAGGCGACGGGCCGTTTCCCGCAGAGTGGATGGGGCTCGACATCGGGCCTAAGACTGTCGAGCTGTTCTCGAAGGAGATCGCCGACGCGTCGACCATCGTGTGGAACGGGCCGATGGGCGTTTTCGAGATGCCGGCCTTTGCCGTGGGCTCAAACAAAATTGCCAGAGCCGTAGCTGCGAATCAGGATGCGGTCTCCATCGTTGGGGGCGGCGATTCAGTTTCCGCAGTCAAGAAAGCCGGAGTGGCGGAGAAGATCACGCACATTTCGACCGGCGGTGGCGCTTCTTTAGAATTTTTGGAAGGTAAGAAGCTGCCGGGGGTTGAGGCGCTGACGAATAAGTAAGGGCTGACAGCACGTTATCGGGGCTTATTCTGTTCGGAAAGCCTCTGAATCTCTTTTTCGAGCGCCGCCCGCAGCGACGGATGACCACCCCTGCCACGGCTTTCAATGTCATAAATGCGCCACTGCTCATTCTCCTTAACGAGGGTAAGCACGATCGCTGCTGGCAACCCGTTTGCATCGGCGTAGTTCACTATCGCCCGGCATGAATCTGCCTTGGCCGGTTCGATTTGCAGCTTTGAGTGATCAAATTTGGCGTCCGTGTCCTGGCAGTTGCAAACAGGATCATAGTCAATCACACCCCCGGAGCCCGGCCCTGCTGCCGTTTCATCTTCGCGAGCGAGGGCGATCAGAGAGGAGTGAAAGACCATTCCGGCGTTTTCCTCAAACAGACTCGGAGGATCTCCGCTCGGACCATATCGGGCGTAGATTGCCTGCACAAACTGTTTTGCGCTATCCACTTCCTTCACATTTTCGTCGCGCGCAGTCTGCGCGATGCCCAACTGAAAGCTTAAGAGGACGGCGAAAGCTGTTACCTTTGAAGGCAGAAGATTCATTGTGAACGGCGGCTTCACCCGCCTCTGACACATTCTAATTGCCACAACATCGAAGGAAACTGACTCGGAATGTCACGCAAGCCACTGATCGCTGCAAACTGGAAAATGTACAAGACTCCCGCAGAGGCGCAGGAGTTCGTCAAAGCTTTTCTGCCGCTTGTCGCGAATCAGGAGCGCGATGAGATCGTGCTCTGCCCATCCGCCACCTCGCTCGCAGTTGTAGTGGCAGGGACGGCCGGCTCTCGCATTGCCGTGGGCGCGCAGAACATGCATTTCGCAGAACAAGGCGCGTACACGGGCGAGGTCTCTCCACTGATGCTCAAAGCGGTGGGGGTGACGCACGTCATCATTGGCCACTCCGAGCGGCGCCAGTACTGCGGCGAGACCGATGAGATGGTCAACCAGAAGATCCACTCGGCGGTGAAAAACAATCTCACGCCAATTATCTGCATCGGTGAATCCCTCGAAGAGCGCGAAGCCGGCAAGACCGAAGAGATCCTGCTGCGCCAGTCTGAGAAGGCGCTCAAAGGCGTAGTGCCTGAGACGGCAGAGGGCTTTGTCATTGCCTACGAGCCCGTCTGGGCCATCGGTACCGGCCGCACCGCCACACCGGAAATGGCTGGTCTTGCGCACTTCTACATCCGCAGCGAAGTCGCACGCCTCCTCGGCCGCAATGCCGCCGACAGTATCCGCATTCTTTACGGCGGCAGTGTGAAGCCCGATAACTCCTCGGCGCTGCTCAACCAGCCGGAGATTGACGGCGCACTCGTCGGCGGAGCAAGCCTCGATCCACTGTCGTTCTCGAAAATCGTGGATTACTAGCAGCGGAGCTAAGGAAATCCGATGTCCGAATTTGTGCGCATTCTGAGCAAGGCCGACCTGCCCACAGAGGGCGAGGCGCGCGAGGTCGACTGCGGCGAATATCAGCTCTGCATCGCCCACCTGCATGGTGAGATCACGGTAATGAATAACCTTTGCCCGCACAACGGAGGTCCGCTCGGCGAGGGCATCATAGAAAACGGCAAAATCGTCTGCCCCTGGCATGCATGGGCTTTCGATCTGAAGACAGGCGTGGCAGAACACGAGCCGCGGGCCAGGGTTCCAATCTACGAGCACAAGATTGAGGGCGATGATGTGCTGGCGAAGCTGGTGTAGATCAGTCCCGGTTCGGAAGCAGCGTTGTCAGCGTGTCGATCCGTTCTCCTCTCCTGATTCGTCTCAGTTGACGCTCTAAATGTCTGGCGGGATCTTGCGTCCCTCCATCATCGTCTTCCTCGGCTTGTTCTTTCAGGATTTCAGATATGGGGCATTCCGCATTCGGTGCCACAAAAAGCTGAATCTGTTGAAAGGCAATTCCGAGCGTGTAGGTACTCGGGTAAAAGCCCCACCGTTTTTTCCCGAGACGCCGGCTCCGCTTCCAGCGATAGCGCTGAAAGAAGAAGGTGCAGAAGATCATGACAAGGGGAAGCCCGGGCAATGCAAAGAGCACAGCAATAGAACTCATGAGTCTCCTCAACTCTTCGGTGCGTGTGTCTGCGGAACAAATGCACAGCACACGACGGCTCGGTCATGCGCGATCACACGGCTGGCGAAACAGGATTTACGCGGAAGGTGGAGGACGCTGGAAGAGAGAGAATTGGTCGAGACTTTCCTGAGGGATCGTAAGGTCGATCTCCGCCAAGGGCCAGAGCGAGCGAGGGACGTTCACAAGCCCGAGGAGCAGGATCGGCGGGAAAACAAAACACGCAGGAACTGCGCCGCCATGAGCTGACTCGTGAGCAACGACCAGCAGAAGGCCGATCACAATCGCAAGGGCGAAAACAGCCCGCAATGTACCTTGCCGTCGATGACGCGTCACGCGATCAGTATACGGCCCGGGCTAGACTCGGCATAGTCGCCTCTAGTGCTGCTTCCCTGCTAGGCTCTGACTAGGATGGCAGACGATATTCCAACCCCTCCGAAGCCGCAGAACGCCGCCGGCCTGTGGTGTCCCAACTGCGCGCGTGTGGTCGACGATCCCTTGGTGTGCGGAGACTGCTTGGCAGTGATCTGCCGCCTCTGCGGAACGCCGCTCGAATCCGCAGACGAGTTGGCCTTTGGCTAAGAACCAGCAGTCGAAAGCCGCTGGCCGACCTGCTCGCCAGGCAGTTCCGGTCCCAGGACAGACGCAACGCTCTCCTCCGGTCACCATCAGCGGAAGCTGGCTTGCTTGGGCGCTCCTAAGCGCTCTCTCGATCGCCGCGATCTGTGCTTATGCGTCGCTGTGCCTGCTCTTCTATCAGGGACAATGGCAGATGGTGCTGCGTCCGACGAGGACTGTTACCGCCACGCCCGCCTCGCAAGGACTGAAGTTCGACGATGTTCGCTTCGACTACACCGAGACCGGATCGGCGCGCCTTGATGGCTGGTGGATCCCGGCAGAAAAAGATGCGCGCTGGAGCAAGAGCGTAATGCTCTATCTGCACGGCGGCGCTGGATCCCTTTCGGATTGCGTCGACGATCTGGCCACGCTGCATTCACTCGGCATCAACGTCTTCGCCTTCGACTACCGGGGATACGGCCGCAGCGCTGGACCAACTCCGCGCGAAAAGCGCATGACGGAGGACGCCGAAGCCGCCTGGACCTACCTCACCGACACACGGCACTTCGAGGCAAAATCGATCGTGGTCTACGGAGCAGGAGTTGGCGCAAGCCTGGCGGCCGGGTTGGCGGCGAGACACGCTCCAGCTGGGCTGATTCTTGACGGGCCAGGAGAGTCGGCGCGGAAGATCATTGGCTCGGATGCGCGATCCCGAATACTTCCCGGCTGGTTGATCACCGAGCGCTTCGATCCAGCTGAGACGCTAAAGAACCTCGCCGTGGCCAAGCTCTTCCTCGACCGAAGCGGGAGAAAATCGACAACTGAAGAGCTTTATCAACCGGCAGCCTTTCCGAAAGAGTATTTTGAATTGAAGCAGGGTGGCTATGAGCCAACACTGCGACGTTTCTTTGACGAAGCATTGCCGTAGCGGCGAATTGATAGGGAGAATCGGAATGTTCAGTTCGTTTGAGCGGATCAGGCCATTAGCGGCATTGATTGCGCGCCTGGTACTGGGAGCAATCGTGTTGGTGCACGGCGCGCAGAAGATCTTTCCGCGCGGCGCACTCTATCAATTTGCCCAGACGGTCGCTCACCTGGGCTTTCCCTACTGGATGGGTTACGTAGCCGCCTTCACCGAGTTTTTCGGCGGCGCACTCCTCATTCTCGGCCTGCTCGTGCATTTGGCCGCTCTGGGCGTTGCTATCGACATGGCTGTAGCCATCATCAAAGTCCATCTCCATCATGGACTTACCGGCCCTGGAGGCTACGAATTTCCGCTCGCCTGCTTCGCTTTGGCGGTCGTTCTGATGGGTACGGGGCCGGGCTATATTGCCGCTGATGGGTACGTATTTCGAGGCCGTGCCGGACGGTGAGAGCGGATTTTCACGAGGATCCACAGGACTGAGTCGGAGTGTTTAGCCAAATATGAGCGAGTTTCACTCACTTTTCATCTTTCGTATTGTTTCGGCCCTTGACAATCTTCTTCGGAAGCGACTAGCCTAGCAATCGGAAGGGGTAAGTGCTAACGGGCCGCCTGGCCCGGTTTATGGCGCGCTCCTCATCGGACTACCAAGTCCATTGAATTCAGCACTAAAGCTCGCGGGGCGAACCCCGCGCGAAGGAGAAGCAACGCAATGGCAACTGCATCCGTAGCGACCACCTTTACTCCGCTTCACGATCGCATTCTGCTTCGGCGAATCGAAGAGGGTGAAACCATCCGTGGCGGCATCATCATTCCCGACAGCGCTAAGGAAAAGCCCCAGGAAGGCGAAGTGATTTCCGTAGGCAAGGGCAAGTCGAACGACGAGGGCAAGACCTTTCCTCTCGACGTAAAGGCTGGCGACCGCGTTCTGTTCGGCAAGTACTCCGGCACCGAGATCAAGATCGACGGCGAAGAGTTCCTGATCATGCGCGAAGAGGAAGTCCTCGGCATTCTCAAGAGCAAGTGAACTAGCCGTTCAGGCAAACGCGCCTTCGGCGCACAACCCTTTGATTAGATTCAGGAGAAATCGGAAATGGCAAAGCAAATTCTGCATGGAGAAGATTCCCGCCAGGCAATTCTGCGCGGCGTGAATACTCTCGCTGAAGCGGTAAAGGTGACACTCGGTCCCAAGGGCCGCAATGTGGTCATCGAGAAGAAGTTTGGATCGCCCACGATCACCAAGGATGGCGTGACCGTGGCCAAGGAAATCGAGCTCAAGGATTCGCTCGAAAACATGGGCGCGCAGATGGTGCGCGAAGTGGCCTCGAAGACCTCGGACGTGGCCGGTGACGGCACCACGACCGCGACTGTTCTGGCGCAGTCCATCTACCGCGAGGGTGTAAAGACAGTTGCCGCGGGTGCAAACCCGATGGCTCTGAAGCGCGGCATCGACAAGGCTGTTGAGGCCATTGTCGGCAAGCGCGACGAACAGGGCGCAGTAGTGGGCGGAGCTCTCTCGAAGTTCTCGAAGCCCGTTACCGGCGACATGATTGCCCAAGTGGGCACCATCTCGGCCAACTCTGACTCGACCATCGGCAACATTATTGCCGAGGCGATGAAGAAGGTCGGTAAGGATGGCGTGATCACGGTTGAAGAGTCGAAGACGCTCGAGACCCTGCTTGAGGTTGTCGAGGGCATGCAGTTCGATCGCGGCTACCTGAGCCCCTACTTCGTAACCGATCCGGATCGCATGGAAGTATCGCTCGAAGAGCCCTACATCCTGATTCACGAGAAGAAGATCAGCTCCATGAAGGATCTGCTTCCCCTGCTCGAGCAGGTTGCCCGCAGCGGCAAGCCGCTCGTGATCATCGCGGAAGACGTCGACGGCGAGGCCCTTGCGACCCTCGTGGTCAACAAGCTGCGTGGCACGCTGAACGTGGCTGCGGTGAAGGCTCCTGGCTTCGGCGATCGCCGCAAAGCGATGCTGGAAGACATTGCCAAGCTGACCGGCGGCAAGGCCATCACGGAAGATCTGGGCATCAAGCTCGAGAACGTGAAGGTCGAGGACCTCGGCCGGGCGAAGCGCGTGACCATCGACAAGGACAACACGACCATTGTTGAAGGCCGCGGTGAGCACAAGGCTATCGAGGGCCGCGTAAAGGAAATCCGCAACCAGATCGAGAAGACCACCTCCGACTACGATCGCGAGAAGCTGCAGGAGCGGCTTGCGAAACTGGTTGGCGGCGTGGCCGTCATCAAGGTGGGTGCGGCAACCGAGACCGAGATGAAGGAGAAGAAGGCTCGCGTTGAGGATGCCATGCACGCAACCCGTGCGGCCGTCGAGGAAGGCATCGTTCCGGGCGGTGGTGTGGCCTTTATCCGCTGCACTCCCGAAGTGGACGTCCTCATCAAGACCCTCGAAGGCGACGAGAAGATCGGTGCTCAGATCATCCGCCGTGCCATCGAAGAGCCGCTGCGCCAGATCGTTGGGAACGCCGGCGAAGAGGGCGCTGTGGTGGTCGGCAAGATCCACGACAGCAAGGACGCCAACTACGGTTACAACGCCGCTACGGGCGTCTATGAGGACCTGGTGAAGGCCGGCGTTATCGACCCCACCAAGGTGACTCGCACGGCACTGCAGAACGCCGCGTCGATCGCTGGTCTGATGCTAACGACCGAAGCCATGGTCGCGGACATTCCCGAGCCTAAGGCAGCGCCTGCTCCCGGTGGCCACGGCGGCGGCATGGACGGCATGTACTAGGACTTCGCAGCTAACCACAACAAACGAAAGCCCCGCAGCGATGCGGGGCTTTTTTGCTCTAAAGCTGTCCTTCAGGCAACTCTGACTTCTAAAGCTGCACAATCTGCGAGTTGATGGGATTCAGTTCATCGTCTCGGTCGATCGCGCGCCAATTTAGCGGAAGTTTTTCGCGGCAATGGGTTGTCCCCACAGCCCACCCATGCGCCATTACATAACTAATACAAACCTCCCGCTACATTTCCCTTCCCGCCACGTCTAATCCTGTAAATAACCTGTTGATCATTGTTGACATCGGCTGCATCCCGCAGCCATTTCTGTTCGCCTGTTGTGGCCAAATACGCAAAAAGTTGACCGGGCTGAGGTCGCGACTCGTGGATGGCGCGCCGGTCTCTACCTTGCGGGCGATGAGCTGTCGAACCTCCCCCAGGGTTTTCGTCACGCTACAGCTATTAGAACTAGAACAATCGCAAGCTCCGCAACCATGAAAGCCCCGGCTTGGAAACCGGGGCTTCTTTTTTGCTGCGGAAAGCAGCCAGATTGCGCTCACACTGCCGAATTCAACGCCTCCAACAGCTTTTCCGGGTCGTTTGCAGGCGGCAGGCAGGACGTGCCCTTGCAGACGACAGCAAAGGCTGTGCCTGAGCGAAGTTCGGGCAGATGCGGCAGCGTTTCCGCGAGCACCGGAGGGAGATTTTCAGCCGTGACCTGATCGGGATGCAGCACAACCACGCGTTTGTTGACGGCATAGCGCGCCGTGGCGGTCGCCGCAAGCCGTCGCGCTTCCATCCCTTCCCCAATCACCACAACCTGGATCGGTGGGAGCAGCAGCAACTCCAAGGCCAACCCGTAGGTGCCTGCATATAACCCGAAATGCTCGACAATGCCGGCAAAATTCTCCAGAGTGTCTTCCGCCTTGTCACGGAAATCAGTGCGCCCGCTCAGGGCTTCAAGGCGCAGCAGTGCGGCTGCAGCGGCGGGATTGCCCGCAGGCGTCGGGGTGTCCTGCAGCGGCTTTCTCCGCGCCGAGAGTGCGCCAAGCACCGGGTTCTTTGTGATCTCCGTATCGAAGAATGCTCCGCCCGTCGAGTCGTAGAAGCGCGCAATCATGCCTTCACCGATCTCAATTCCGGCGTCGTAGTACTCCCGACTCCCCGTTGCCTCCCATGCATCGAGCAGCGCGTGCAGCAGGAAGGCGTAGTCATCGAGCACACCCGCAACATGACGGATCTCAGCAGCGTTTTCCGAATATGCAATCACATGCGCCAGTCCGCGATCCTGTTCCCAGCTTTCGTTCAGCAGGCGATCGAGCGTCCTGAGCGCAAACTGGCACGGCTCGGCCAGATCGAGTACGCGAGCAGCGTCGAGGTATGCCGAGATCGCCAGCGCATTCCACGAGGTGTAGATCGTCTTGTCGATATATGGCGTCGGCCGCAGGGCTCTTGCCGTTAGAAGCTTCGGCTTCGCCGAGGCCAGCTCCCTTTTCGCATCTTCAGCACTCACGCCAGCGCGCTTCGCAGCTTCCTCGATCGTCAGTTTCCGGTGTAGCACGTTCTTCGCCGGATTGTGATGCATGTCGCCGAGCTCGCCGATGTCGTAATAAGGCCCGGCCATAGCCATCTCCGCCGGAGTGAGCACAGCCGCCGCCTCGTCGCGCGTCCACGTAAAGTAGTCGCCATCGTCATCGAGCGACAGGTCGGCATCCTGGGAAGCGTAAAAGCCGCCACGCTCGCGCTCGGTCATGACTTCATCGAGCCACCGGATAATGTCCCGCGCCACGCGCGCCGCATCGGCATCGACGAAAGTCTGGAAGGCATGCACGAAGTTGCCCAGCAGGCCCGCGTTGTCGTACAGCATCTTCTCGAAGTGCGGAACCACCCATCGCTCATCGACCGAGTAGCGATGGAAGCCTCCGGCAAGCTGATCGTAGACTCCTCCGCGAGCCATTTGCTCCAGCGTGACCATGGCGGCGTTGCGCGCAGCTTCATTGCCGGTGCGCCCAGCGACGTCAATCAGCAGATCAATTGCTGACGGGTGAGGGAACTTCGGCTGAGTCCCGAAGCCGCCGTAACGAGGGTCGAACTGCTTCACGGCGCTTTCCACTAGCTTGTCGACGATGCCGAATGAGAGCGAGCCAGTGCGACCAGCGAACGTCTCGCCTTGCTCGATCGCGTCCAGCACGCTCGAAGCCGATTCCAGCGCCTCCTGCCGCCGGTTCTTCCACACATCTGCCATGGTGAGCAGCACCCGCTCAAAGCCCGGGCGAGCGTAGCGATCGTCGCGCGGAAAATATGTTCCGCCAAAAAACGGTTTGCCGTCAGGCGTGAGTATGGCGGTCAGCGGCCAGCCGCCCTGTCCACTGATGGCGGAGACGGCCGCCTGATAGCGGCTGTCCACATCGGGGCGCTCGTCGCGATCCACCTTGACGGCGATAAAGTGCTCGTTGATAACCCTGGCCAACGCGGTGTCCTCATAGCTCTCACGGTCCATCACGTGGCACCAGTGGCACCACACCGCGCCAATATCGAGCAGGATGGGTTTATCTTCTTTCGCCGCAAGGTCGAAGGCTTCCGCGCCCCATTCGTGCCAGTGAATTGGCTGGTGCAAAGCAGAGCGGAGGTAGGACGAGGCCGCCCGGTCGAGGGAATTGCGATTATCTGACATACAAGTAAAAGTCTAATGCCTGCGCTAACGAACGTGCGCCAACTCAGGCGGCAACAGGCACGTCTGGGAGGAACTTTGCGTAGCAGGTTGAAGTAACCAGGCAGAACGCCGCCGAAAAAACCGCCCACATCCAGAAGTTGATGAGGCTCACTCCATCATGATCCAGAGCAGTCCATACGTGCGCACGCGCGGCCATAATGAGAATTCCAAAAACAGTGCTGGTTGAAATCCAGAGCCCACGATGCCGAAGGATCAAGCTTGCCGGAAGCATCCACGCCATGGACAACAGAAAAAAGCCGCAGAAGTAGAGAGCCACCGCAAAGGTGAGTACACTCCAGAGAGTCAGTGTAAAGCCAAGCTCAGACATCAGAAGGTGGCTATCCGAGGCCGCGACGCGAATCGCCTCTAAAACTTGAAAGGGCATGGCCGCGAGCAGCCCGGCGATCCAGCCAAAGAGCGAAGCCAGCAGCGCCTTGAGGAAGCGAACCCGCAGACTCACGCTTCTCCGCTCACCAGCCGCGCGGCGATGTCGGTATACAGGTCAATCGCTTCCAGTAGTTCGCGCTTGGCCAGCTTTTCATGCGGTGTATGCGCCACGTGAATCGACCCGGGGCCAATCAGCAGAGGCTCGCCCCACTCCTCGAGCCAGGGAACATCGGTCGTGAACGCTGCCACCATCGACGGCACGCCCTTAATCTGGCGGAACCGCATGAAGGGGATCTCCAGCGTGTAGTCGACCGTCGCCAGCCCTTCGATCGCGTCTTCGATAGCCATGCGTGTCTCCCCGGACGGCCCAACCAGCCGGATCATCAGCTGCGCAACAGCGTGATCGGCAATCACATTGGGCGCTCGGCCTCCCTCAATCAAGCCCACATTCAACGTACTGGGGCCGATCTCCGCATTCACCGGCAGCGGCAGCGCCAGGATCCGGTGAAGCGCTTCAATCAGCTTGTGCGTGGCGCTCTCCCCCAGCTCTGGATACGCCGAGTGAGCCATCTTTCCCGTCGCCCGAATTTCTGCACGCAGCGTTCCCTTCGAGGCCAGCGCAATGCGATTGTCAGTCGGCTCACCGTTGATCAGGAAGCGGCTGCCGCGCGGATTTTTGTTGGCTAATTTCGCGCCGGCCGAGTCGCGCTCTTCGCCGACGACAAAGAGCAGTCCGGCCTTTACGCCCCGCTCGCGCAGCCGCTCCACTGTCGCGATCTGCGCGGCGATGATGCCCTTGGCGTCGCACGCGCCGCGTCCGTAGATGTACTCATCGTCCTCGCTCGACGCGATGAACGGCGGAACTGTATCCGTGTGTGTGGAGAAGACGACATCCGGCGTTTCGCCATCGGTGTACGCATAGATGTTGAACCGTTCGCCGGCGCAGCGGCTTTCACGATCCTGCTCAACCGCCATCGTTTCAACGGCAAAGCCGCGCCCGCGAAGAAATTCGGCGAGAAACTGAGCGACCGCGCACTCGTTGTAGGTGATGGACTCGATGTCGATAAGACGCCGCGTCAAATCGATTGCGTCGAAGGCGGCAACAGGAGCGGCAACGGGGCTGGTAGAGTTCGCGCTCATTGAACTTCAGGATACCCGACGAGGGGCGGCGGAGAGGAGCGAATGCTAGATAGATGGAGGCATAATTGTGTGAAACAAACGATCTGGAAACAAATGAATTCCCGGGCATGCATTCTGTTGGTCAGCGTAGGCTGCATTCTATTCGCAAGATCGCTTGTTGCGCAGATGGAGACCTTTGTTCCAGCAAATGACGTTTCTTTTTCCCTTTCAACTGAACGCAAAAGCTACAGGACTGGAGAACAAATCAATTTGCAGTATCGCATCAAGAACATCAGCAACGGTCCGTTGTACGCTCCAAGAGAAGGGGAGGCGAAATGCCCCGGAAACCGTCACGTTTGGGTGTGGTTTGAGAACAGCACCGGGAACACTACATGCCAGGCTATGGGGTTCTTGCGACCGCGACGACAATCCGAAAACCGTTATCGAGCGCATGACGCGAGAAGCCGTCTTGCTCAAACCCGGTGAACATATGGACGGCACGCTCCAATTAGACACGAGGCTGTTCGGCGGGTTGAGACCCGGTAAATACCGGATTGAAGGTGTGCTTTACTGCTGGAGAGACGAAGAATTTAGCGCGGCGGACGTAGCTGAGTTAGCAAAAATGGGTGGGCGATTCCTGCACGGAGAGGTGCCGGCGTCGGTGAATGGTGATTGTAGTGCTGAGCCCCTAGCAGCTGCTTCCCTTCTCTGAATGTATTTACCTGGACGGCAGTCAACCTTCTCTCTGAATCTCCGGCGCATCCTACTTGCGGCGGCCTTTCCCTACAATAAAGAACGATGAACCTTACGCAGACACCTTCCTTCTCGGTCAGGACGATTGAAAGTCTTCGCGGTCCCGCTGGCCGACTCGAAGCTCTGCTCAACACCGGTGCACCAGATGCGAAGTACGCCGTGCTCGTCTGCCATCCACACCCGCTGGGCGGCGGCACGATGCACAACAAGGTCGTGTATCACGCTATGAAGGCTTTCCAGGGCTTCAGTCTGCCTGTTCTGCGCTTCAACTTCCGCGGAACCGGGCTCAGCGAAGGCGAGCACGACCACGGACGCGGTGAGCAGGGCGACGTTCGCGCAGCGCTTGATTGGCTCGATCGAGAGCTCCGCCTGCCGATTCTGTTCGCAGGATTTTCCTTCGGGTCCTATGTTGGGCTGCACGCATGCTGCGGAGATTCGCGTGTAAAGGGCCTTGTTGGCCTGGGGCTGCCGGTGCATGCTGAAGGACGCGACTACCGCTACGACTTTCTCGCCGGCTGCACCAAGCCGAAGCTCTTTGTAAGCGGGACACGCGATCAATACGGTCCGAAGCAGCAGGTAGAATCGGCCATCGAGGGGGCAGCCTTGCCCAAAGAACTGGTCTGGGTCGAAGGAGCCGACCATTTCTTCGCAGGTAAACTGGATCGGGTGCAGGACGCAATCCGCAACTGGTGCGAAGCCCACTTTCTTACCACGGCGGTCCAATGACTTCTCTCGACGCGCTCCATGCCGATGCCGCTGCGATCTTCGATCACGCTCTGAAGGCGTGCGATATCCCGCAGGCATTCGACCGCCACCTGCGCTTCGAAGGTAAGACGCTCATCCGGCAGTCGTCGCCTTTACTCAAGCCAATCATCATCCCTCTCGATCCCTACAAGCGAGTCATGGTCATCTCCTTTGGCAAGGCTGGCTTGACTATGCTCAGCGCCCTGCTGGAACGCCTGCCTCCGAAAATGCCGTTTCGCGGCGTGTGCTCGGCGCCTCAGATGCCGAAGAAACGCACCTGGCGAATACGCTATTTCGAAGGCGGCCATCCTCTGCCGAACGAGGATTCTCTGGAGGCTGCGCGTGAGGCTCTGAAACTGCTCAGGCGGGCACGCAAGAACACTTTCGTTTTCTTCCTTATCAGCGGAGGCGGATCGGCCATGCTCGACCTGCCGCTCGACGCGAGAATCTCGCTCGACGACACCATCGCCTTTCACGAGACGCTCGTCGCCTCCGGGGCGACCATCACGGAAATCAACACCGTGCGCAAATACTTCTCCGCTGTAAAGGGTGGACGCCTCGCCATGGCCGCGCCCGAGGCTGAGAAGCTGTCTTTGCTGCTGGCCGACGTGCCGCTCAAAGATTTGGCCGCGGTCGCCTCTTCTCCCACATTGCCCGATCACTCGACGCCGCAGGAATGTTTTGAAATTCTTCAGCGCTTCCATCTGCTCGAGAAATTTCCACAGAGCGTCCGCGAGTATTTCGAAGAGCTGCATCTCGGCTCGGCGCCTCCTCACGCTTCAAAAGAGGAGGCCTTCACACACGCGCAATTCGACACCCTGCTATCGAACCACGACTTCGTCAACGCGGCCCGCGATCACGCTCAATCGCGCGGCTATAAAGTCGTAATCGACAATAGCTGCGACGATTGGGATTACCGCGATGCTTCGCAGTATTTGCTCAAGCGATTTCACGAATTGCGGCGCGAATTTCCCCGGCTCTGCCTGCTGTCAAGCGGCGAAGTGACGGTGAAACTCGACGGTCCTGCCGGGTGCGGCGGACGCAACCAGCAGTTCGCCCTCTATTCTGCTTTCGATCTGGCGCAATACGACGGGAACTCGATGGTCGTGCTCAGTGCAGGATCAGACGGAATCGACGGCAATAGCCCGGCCGCCGGGGCGATCACCGACCCTACGACAATTTCGCGCGCTCAGGCCTTCCACTTCGATCCAGAAACCACGCTTAAGGAGTTCGATGCTTGCCCTCTGTTCACTGCGTTGGGCGATACCATCGTGACCGGACCCACCGGCAACAACCTGCGCGATCTGCGCATCCTGCTTTCTTCGAGCTAGCTTAGCTAAGCTAGCCCGACCTTCTCCACGCAATAATCTGAACCGGCGTAGCGATCCGTGTAACAAAAAGATGAAGCGGAGGAGGCGTGATTCCTTTGTCGAACATTGGATCGGTTTTGTCTGGCTGGCTTTCATTGTTCTCTGGTTTGTTGCCGGAATCGCATCGAAGCGCAGCGTCCGGACACAAACCAGCAGTTCCCGGCTCTTTCAGGCAGGGTTGATCCTCATAGGCGCGATGATCTTCGACCTCAATCGTTGGTTTGTCAGCGGATGGCCAACCTTGCGGATCATACCCCGCGAAACTCCCTTCATCCTGGGGGCGCGATCGTTACGATTGGCGGGATGCTCTTTTGCGCTTGGGCCCGAGCCATCCTCAGAACCAACTGGAGCGCAAGGGTAACGATTAAGGAGAATCACGAACTGGTTCGCAGAGGACCCTATCAGATCGTCCGCCACCCCATTTACACCGGGTTCTTGATCGGCCTGCTCGGCACGGCCTTCGTATATGGATTCACCGGGTGCTTCGTGGGGGTCCTGGTGATCGGCTTCGCGTTCTGGGTGAAGTCCCAGACCGAAGAACAGTTCATGATGCAGCAATTCGGCGAGCAGTATCTGCAATACAAACAGCAGGTGCGCGCGTTGATCCCGTACATTCTGTAACTGCGTCTGCTACTTTAATGCCACTCGCGCTGCATGCAGATGTTGTAGCGGGTAAACGTTCGTTTCATGTTCCTGAAGAGCCTCGATACCCTCCGCAGCGGCACGAGCAGCAGCAATCGTTGTGATGGTTGGAATGCGTTGGAGCACAGCCGCGCGGCGAATCGCCTTCTCGTCGAAAAACGTGTCCTGCCCATGCGGTGTGTTCACGATTAGCTGGATGCGCTCGCCCTTGATCAGGTCAACGACGTTCGGCCGGCCCTCCTTCACCTTATAAACGCGCTCGACGACAAGCCCCGCGCGTTCCAGCACGTTGGCCGTCCCCTCTGTCGCCACAATGTGAAAGCCAAGCTCGACGTATTGCCTTGCCAGATCGACCAGCTGCGTCTTGTCGCGATCATTGACACTGAAGAAGACGGTTCCCTTTAGCGGTAAGCTCTGACCGGCTGATAGTTGCGCTTTCGCGAAGGCCTCACCAAAATTGTCGGCTACACCCATCACTTCGCCAGTCGATTTCATCTCCGGACCAAGAACTGTATCGACACCCTGGAATTTATTCCAGGGAAAGACCGGTGACTTCACATAGTAGTGAGTGCCGATATCGAGATCCAGCCCCGAAGACACCTGATACGGCAAAAGATCGCGTAGAGTCCGGCCTGTCATCAGGCGTGAAGCAATCTTGGCCAGCGGAATGCCCGTGGCCTTGGAAACATAGGGCACTGTTCGCGAAGCGCGCGGATTCACCTCGATCACGAAGACCTTGTCCGCATGCCCCGGCCTACGCTGGATGGCGAACTGCAGGTTCACAAGACCCACGACGTTCAAGGCAAGAGCCAGCTTCCGCGTGTACGCGCGAATCGTGTCCAGAGTCGCCGGTGCGATGTCCACCGCCGGGAGAACGCAAGACGAGTCGCCCGAGTGGATGCCCGCTTCTTCGATGTGCTGCATGATGCCGGCGATCAGCACGTCCTTCTTATCGCACAACGCATCGACATCGACTTCAATCGCGTCTTCGAGGAAGTGATCGACGAGGATAGGCCGCTCCTGCGAGTACTCGACGGCCTCCTTCATGTAGCGGGCCACGGCTGCGCTGTCGTATGCGATCACCATGGCGCGTCCGCCCAGCACATAGGATGGCCGCACCAGTACCGGATAGCCGATCTTCTCGGCCCCGGCCAGAGCTTCGTCCACGCTGGCCACCATCACTCCCGGAGGTTGCGGAATGTCGAGATCTTCGAGTAGCTTGCCGAACCGCTTGCGGTCCTCGGCGAGATCGATCGACTCGGGCGAGGTTCCCAGGATCGGAACTCCGGCCGCCTTGAGCCGCAAGGCCAGATTCAGCGGCGTCTGGCCGCCGAACTGGACGATCATTCCAACCTCCGCGCCGGAGGAAGCCTCATGCTCGTAAACCGCGAGCACATCTTCCAATGTCAGCGGTTCGAAATACAGCCGATCGCTCGTGTCGTAGTCGGTCGAGACGGTCTCCGGATTGCAATTGACCATGATCGTCTCGTAGTCGTCTTCCTTGAGCGCAAACGCCGCGTGGCAGCAGCAGTAATCGAACTCAATTCCCTGCCCTATGCGGTTGGGACCGCTGCCCAGAATAATGACTTTGCGCTTCGCCGTCGGCGCAGCCTCGTCTTCTTCGTCGTAAGTCGAATAGAGATACGGCGTCATGCTCTCGAACTCGGCTGCGCAAGTGTCCACGAGCTTGAAGACAGGTTTCAGCCCATGCTTGTAACGGAGTGCGCGAACCTGGGCCACGCCCTCGTTGGTGGGCATGTCCCACACCTCGGCAATGCGCTCGTCCGAGACACCCATGCGCTTGGCCTTGCGCAGCAGGTCAGAGGATATACTCGCTGCGGTTTCCTCACCGAGCTGGGCAATCGTGTCAGTCACTTCCTTGATGTGATACAGAAACCACGGATCCATTGAGGTCATCCGCGCGACTTCACGCACGGTAAGCCCCTCTCGAAAGGCGAAGCGAATATAACTTAATCTCTCCGGCTGCGGCGTGACCAGACGCTGTGTCAGGCGCCGCGGCTCAATTTCCTCTGCGCCGATCTTCTTGCCGGTTTCGAGCGAGCGCAGCGCCTTCATCAGCGATTCCTTGAAGGTGCGGCCAATGGCCATCACTTCGCCCACCGATTTCATCTGCGGGCTAAGCGTGTCATCTACGCCTGGAAATTTCTCGAACTGCCACTTTGGAATCTTTGTGACTACGTAGTCGATGCTTGGTTCAAAGCACGCAGGAGTCATCTTCGTGATGTCGTTTGGAATCTCATCGAGCGTGTAACCCACGGCCAGCTTCGCGGCGATCTTGGCGATGGGGAATCCCGTGGCCTTCGACGCCAGGGCTGACGAACGCGAGACACGCGGGTTCATCTCGATCACCGTCATACGTCCAGTGTTGGGGTGGACGGCAAACTGCACATTCGAGCCGCCAGTCTCAACGCCGATCTCGCGAATGACGCGAATCGCTGCAGTGCGCATCGCTTGGTATTCGCGATCGGTGAGCGTTTGTGCAGGCGCGACGGTGATCGAGTCGCCGGTGTGGACTCCCATCGGGTCCATATTCTCGATGGAGCAGATGATAATGACGTTGTCGGCGAGATCGCGCATCACCTCGAGCTCGTATTCTTTCCAGCCGAGTACGGATTCCTCGATCAGGCATTCGTGAACCGGAGAAAGATCGAGGCCACGCGAAAGAATCTCCATCAACTCTTCGCGGTTGTAGGCGATGCCGCCGCCCGATCCGCCCAGCGTGAACGATGGCCGGATAATCACCGGGAAGCCGATCTTGTTAGCGAAATCTGTTCCATCGCGCAGGTTGTTTACCAAGGCCGATCGCGGCACATCGAGACCGATGCGTGTCATCGCATCTTTAAAGAGCAACCGGTCTTCGGCTTTCTTGATCGCTTCGAGCTTCGCGCCAATCAGCTCCACACCATACTTGTCGAGTACGCCTGCATCCGCGAGGTCGACCGCAAGATTAAGCGCAGTCTGCCCACCCACGGTAGGGAGAAGAGCGAACTTGCCGCCGCGGCCCTCATTCGCGAGCATCTCCGACTCGATACGAATGATCTCCTCGACGTACTGTGGAGTGAGAGGCTCGATGTAAGTGCGGTCAGCCAGTTCAGGATCGGTCATGATGGTGGCCGGGTTCGAGTTAACCAGCACCACTTCATAGTCCTCGACTCTGAGTGCCTTGCAAGCCTGCGTGCCCGAGTAATCAAACTCGGCAGACTGACCGATAACGATCGGGCCAGAGCCGATCACGAGAATCTTGGTGATGTCATTGCGACGTGGCATCAGGCTTTCCACTCCTCCATCAACTTCCGAAAGTCATGGAAGAGATAGTTCGAGTCTTGCGGGCCGGGGCTGGCTTCGGGATGGTATTGCACGCTGAAGAGCGGCATCGTCCGGTGGCGCAGCCCTTCGAGCGTGTTGTCATTGAGGTCGATATGCGTCAGGTCCACGTCGCTTGTCTGCAGCGAGTCGGGATCGACGGCGAAATTGTGGTTGTGGCAGGTGATCTCCACCTTGCCTGAATCCACCTGCTGCACTGGATGGTTGCCGCCGTGGTGCCCGAACTTCAGCTTGTAGGTCTTGCCGCCGAGCGCAATACCAATAAGCTGGTGCCCGAGGCATATCCCGAAGATCGGCGCGCGTCCTGCCAGCTTGCGAATATTTTCCTGCGCGTAGGTGACCGGCTCGGGATCGCCCGGGCCATTCGAGAGGAAGACTCCGTCGGGACTGAGCGCCAACACATCTTCGGCCGAGGTCTCCGCCGGAACGACGGTCACGCGGCAACCTTCCTTCGAGAGCATGCGCAGAATGTTCTTCTTGATGCCGAAGTCGTACGCCACCACATGCAGATCCGGGCGTTCGTCCGGCACAACATCTACATCCTGCTGTAGAGGATCGGAGGTATCGTGCTCCCACTCGTAGCGCGCCTTGGTAGAAACCACCTTCGCCAGGTCCGTTCCGTCCATCTTGCGAATCGAGCGTGCCTTCTCGACCAGCGCATCGGCATTGGTTTCAATGGAAGAGATAACTCCGCGCATCACGCCATGCGTACGCAGATGCCGCACCAGGGCACGTGTATCGATTTCCGAAATCACCGGAACCTGGAAGCGCTCCAGATACTCGTCGGCCACTTGCTGCGAGCGCCAGTTCGAGGAGATCGGTGAAAACTCACGAGTCACCAGGCCTTCGATGTAGGGCCGGTTAGCTTCCTCGTCGCTGTTGTTGGTGCCGTAGTTGCCAATTTGCGGATTCGTCAGGACGACGATTTGTCCCGCATAGGATGGATCGGTGAAAATTTCCTGGTAGCCGGTCAGAGAAGTATTAAAGACTACTTCGCCATAGCACTCGCCCTTAGCGCCATAGCCTTCACCGCGGAAGATGCGCCCGTCTTCGAGCGCAAGGATTGCCTGCATCGCTTCTCCGTGGAATGGATTCAATAGATTCTAGCC